>SESD01000056.1_pt1 | contig 60792 bp, 59 predicted proteins | sample 3171411 | NCBI WGS metagenome assembly SESD01 (sample SAMN06051880, study PRJNA518727) | freshwater metagenome | biome: subpolar coniferous forest; feature: holomictic lake; material: water; isolation source: holomictic Lake 442, 16.5 m depth | place: Canada: near Kenora, Ontario | collected...
CCACTTAGTCGCATAAGTGGTTTTTTATTGCAGGCGACACATTAATGGCCACCTATGCAATCGGCGATATTCAAGGTTGTTATCATGCTTTCCAGGCATTGCTAGCGCGTATTGAGTTTAATCAAGAAAGAGATGAGCTTTGGCTGGTTGGCGATTTAATTAACCGTGGCAACGGTTCGCTTGAGGTATTGCGTTGGTGTTACGCACACCAAGATAATTTAAAAGTGGTGCTAGGCAATCATGACTTACATGCTTTAGTGGTGGCTGCGGGCTTTGTGAAAGCACACAAAGGCGATACCTTGGATGCTTTGCTGGCGGCAGATGATAAAGATGAGTTGCTTGATTGGTTGCGCCATCAACGCCTTGCTTACCAAGCAGAGCCAACGCCAGGCGAGCATTATTTAATGGTCCATGCGGGTTTGCTGCCACAATGGACGGCAGAAAACACCATGCGCTATGCCGCTGAAGTAGAGGCTGCACTACAAGGTGAAAGTCATTTAGATTTTTTAGCGCATATGTATGGTAACTTGCCCAATCGCTGGTGTGATGACTTAACCGGCATCGATAGGCTGCGGGTGATTACCAACGCCATGACGCGATTACGTGTGTGTACATTACAAGGTGAAATGGAGTTTCAGTTCAAGGGGGAATTGGCAGATGTGCCTCAAGATTTTATCCCTTGGTTTGATTTACCCAATCGTGCCACGCAAGATGTGCAGGTGATTTTTGGCCATTGGTCTGCATTGGGTCTGCAGCAAAGGTCTAATGTCTATGCGCTTGATACGGGTTGTTTGTGGGGAGGGCAGCTAACAGCGATGAACCTACAGACAAAAGAGATTATCCAAGTGCAATCGCACCCATTTGATAACCACCTCAAATTAAAGGGCTAATTTTTTAGTAATGAGCGATTGAATGTGCAGCGTTAAGTCGCGGCGATTTTTATCTTGGTCGGCTAATTCAGCCGTAAAAATTGGCGTCATAAAATGTAGTTCAATGACAGGATTTTTTTGTAATAGCAGTTGTTGTATTGACTGTGCCATCGTTGTATCACCTGCATAAGCCACTTCGGTATTAATGCTGCCATCTGCACGCGGATAGCGAATGGCAACAGGCCAGATGGTCGATTGTGCATCTATGGCAGACTGAATCACACTGCCTTTGAATGGCATGATGACTGTACCGTCAGTGGTAGTTCCTTCTGGGAAAAGGCACAGGTTATCACCCACTTTTAAATTGCGCGTAGTGATATCGACAATGCGTGTTGCATGATGTCGTTTGCCACGCTCGATAAATAGCACATTACCTTTGCTGGCTAGGTAACCGAACACGGGCCAGCTTTTAATGTCTGATTTGGCGAGAAAGGTGAGCGGTAAAATACTGTTAATGGCATGAATATCTACCCAAGAAATATGGTTGGCGATAATCATATTGTTGCTGGCTGTTTTGTATGATGGCGGGCTATTGCCCAGGGTAATCACGCTGACGTTAAAAATACTCAGTAAATGTTTACACCACCACTTAATGAGGCCTAATTTTAAATACTTAGTGCCCACAGGAAATATTAAAGTTACGACAAACAAACCAATTAAGGTATGCGTAGCCACGCGACTAATTCTAAAGTAGCGCGTGGCTTTGTTAGTACGTATAGTATTATTTTCAAATAATGGCAAAGTGTCCGTCGGTACAGCGCAAGCTCTCAAAAATAATCTACTTATTTGAAAAAGTGCGCAGTGTATCTGGGGTTGATTCTAGATAACGGTAACATTACCAGCATATCGGCTGTGTTGAAATAGGGATCCCATGCAGGTTCACCACAAATATAAGCGCCAAGACGTAAATAACCCTTAATTAAAGGCGGGCAGGCCACTTGCATGTCGGTGCGTAATGAGTCGTTAAGTAATGGATTGCGTGGAAAAACACGGTATTCAAGTGGTGATAAATAATCATCTTCTAATCTTCTATACAAACTTGCTGCGGCGTGGCCACCGTCAGACATGCTCACACTGCCACAACCTATCATGTATTCGTAGTTGTGAATTTTCATGTATTTAGCGAGCCCAGCCCAAAGCATGGTAATCGTGCCGCCATTACGATAATTTTGGTGTACACAAGCACGACCCACTTCTACAGTGCGATCAAACAGGTGTGCTAACCGGCTTAAATCAAACTCCCCTGCAGAGTAATAACCACCTGCTTCATTGGCGCTTGATGGACTTAAAATTCGGTAGGTGCCTATCACTTGATTGGTATCGCTATCACGTACAATCAGGTGATCGCAATATTTGTCAAATCCGTCAACATCTAAGCCGCCGGTGCCTAACAGTTGCGCACCCATCTCTTCAGCAAATACTTTGTAGCGTAAGCGTTGCGCTTCTTCAATTTCAACTTGGGTACGTGCCAGACTAATGCTAAGGCGTCTTTGGTCTGGAACTGATAGGTCAACGTGCTTACGGCCATGTTCAGTCGTATCGGTTGTTGATAGAAGCTTTTTGCTTAACATTGAATGTCTCCTTATAAGTTAAGGAGACTTTAATGACTCAACATTAAATTCTGGTGACAGAAATATGACTGTTTATTGACAGGATTTTTACATCAGGCTGAAATTTAAAAGCACCCCCCCCAGCGTTATTGACAGTAAAGACTCTGGGGGTAAATGGTCTAGTAGTAATTGCTACAAATTTTTTTTAATGAGAGACGCGAGTTGTGCCACCAGTTTCAATTAAACGGACTTTATCGCCCGCCTTAAATTGCTCATCAGCTTCTTGCACGATGGCAACTAAAGCACCACCATCAATTTTTACGGTGATTTCTAATGCATCTTTGCGTGTTAAGCCTTCTTCAAGGGCTGAGCCCGCTAGCCCGCCCACTACAGCACCTATAACGGCCCCAACGATATTACCATCACCTTTGCCAAGTGAGCTACCCGCAACACCGCCCACAGCCGCCCCTGCGGCGGTACCTATCGGTGTTTTAGTGCCCTCAAGTTTTACTTGGCGTACACTTTCTACTACACCTGTTTTAACGTGCTGCACTTTACGTGCTTCATCACGACTATAAACCGCTCCAGAGTTAGAGCTAGCGCATGCGCCTAAAAGTAAACTTAGTAAAGCTATTGCTAATAATTGTGTCGTTTTCATTTTAATATCCTTTAATCATAGTGTTTTTAATTGAGGCTTAAATGCCGTCTAATTTGGTTTCATCGACCAGCGCTTGAGTGTAAATGGCTTCTATCTCAGCGCGCGTCGGTTTGTGGTTTTGGCCACCACGGCTTTCAATTTTAATCGCACCCATGGTTGACGCTAATCTTCCGCAGGTTGGCCAATCCCAATCTCTTGCAATGCCATAAAGTAAGCCAGCACGGTAGGCATCACCGCAGCCAGTGGGGTCAACAATGCTCATGGCTTTAACGCAAGGAATATCAAAACGTTGACCATCGGCATATATTTGTGAACCAGAGCCACCAAGCGTAACGATGAGTGCTTTTACTTTCAGCGCTAGCTGGTCTAACGATAAGCCAGTTTTATCTTGAATAATTTGTGATTCATAGTCATTTACAGCTAAGTAATCGGCCATTTCAATGAATTGCAATAGCTCTTCACCGTTAAACATCGGGAGGCCTTGGCCAGGATCAAACAAAAATGGAATGCCCGCATCAAAACACTCGCGTGCATGTTGAAACATGCCATCACGACCATCAGGTGCAATAATCGCCAACGTCACATTCTCTGCATCGTTTACACTGTTTTGATGTGACGCTATCATTGCGCCAGGGTGAAATGCGGTAATTTGATTATCATCAGTATCAGTTGTGATAAACGCTTGTGCAGTAAAGCTGTTGGGGATGGTTTTGATATGAGTTGCATTCAGATTGTTATGCTCAATCCACTTTGAGTAGGTAGAAAAATCTTCACCCACGGTGGCCATAATCAATGGGTTGCCTTCAAGTAATTGCAAATTATATGCAATATTGCCAGCCGTTCCGCCAAACTCACGACGCATTTCTGGCACATAAAATGCCACACTGAGCGCGTGAATTTTATCTGGCAGAATATGATTTTTGAATTGATCTTGAAACACCATAATGGTGTCGAAGGCGAGTGAGCCACAAATAAGCGTATGCATGAGGGTAGGTTGGATATTAAAACAGCATTATCTTATTTTTTGCCTATGGCAGGCAAGTAACTTAGATAGAGGCGTTGGTCGTTAGCTATTTGGTGGGTGCGCCATCAATCAATATTTTGGCGGCTTTTTTTGCATAAGTCATGGCACCAGAGCCGCGCTTCATTTGCTCTGCTTGCACTGCGCCTTCAAATAATAGTGAAAGTTGTAGCGCTAACCCATCCGCATCTTGGACGTTGGCTTCACTTGCTAAACTACTAATATATTGCCTAAATTGTCGCGATTGCTCAGACGATAATTGATGCACTGGATTATCTTCATTGGGAAACTCTGCGGATGCTTTGATAAAGCCCATGCCAATAAAGTCGGGAGAGGTAACCCATTCTTCGATAAAGTCAAAAAGCTTTTGTATTTTGTCACTGGGGTTTTTTGCCTGGCTATTGAGCTTATCATTTAGCCATTTTTGAAAATCTTGATGACTATGTGTGAGCACTTCGAGAATCAACAGTTCTTTACTACGGAAGTATTTGTAGAGCGTCATTTTTGTGGTGCCTGCCACCTCAACAATGGTGTCGACGCCGGTCGAGTTAATGCCTTGTGTTTGAAACAAAGTCGTGGCAGTTGCCAGTATTTTTTCGCGTAGTATAGACATAGTTTTATTATACTAATCTGTATATCAAGCTTGCAATCTTTATTTTTGGTTAACTTGTAGAGTGGGCCATTAGCATAGGCGTGAAATTACAGCGAACTTTTTCTAGATATATATTCGCAATGGCCAAATCATTTAGGTTGGTAGGAAGCTTTCCACCCACTACATTCTCTAAATATATCGCTTTATCTTTGTCTGGAATTTGTAGTGCTTCTGGGAATTGGCAAGTGCCATTTCGCATTTGTTCATACTTGGCATACATGGTGGATGCATCTTGTGCGCTTAAGTTTGTATTATTGAGTAATGCTAATTTCGCATTACTATTTTTGTTGGCAGTTGCCTGCGAGCTATATAGAGGATTGTTTTCTACTAAGGTGGGTAATACCATGATGCTGATGGCAATCAGTAAAGCTAAACTTGCCGCAACACCATAAACTGAAGATTTATAATTAACGGCTTTTAACAGTGGCCATTCTTTTTGAGTTTGCGCCAAAATAAGTGCATTCGCTGCTTTTTTTGCATGACCTAAACTTCTACTTCCTGGGTCGTTAATTTCTTGCTGGGCGGCGTTAAGTGCAATGAGCACGATATGCTCTGCTAGCATACTTGGGTGGCTTGCGCCTATTGCAAGTGCTTGCTCGGTACAGTAGCTAATCAGTAGCTGGTTGTGCGTGGTATCAGGCGTAATTTTTACATGAATGCTAGGCGCAGTTAACCAATCATCTAAAATATCAAATAGGCTGAGTATGCGGCCTTGTGGCGTGTTGCTGGATTTTTCCAACATCTTAATAAGCCACTGAGATTTAAAAATATCCATTAAATGAATGTTAGCTAAGTAATTGATTAAAAAGGCTTAACAACAACTAATATGACAACAATAGTCAGCACCACTACCGGCAGCTCATTAAACCAGCGATACCATACATGACTACGCTGGTTTTTATCTTGCTTAAAGTCATTGATCAGTTTACCGCAATAAAGATGGTAGCCAATTAGCACCGCGACCAGTGTTAATTTTGGGTGCATCCAGCGACCAGAAATGCCATAGCCAATCCATAACCAGAGTCCAAATACAATCGCCAATATAGCGAGTGGTAACATAAACCGATAGAGTTTTTGTTCCATTAGTTTGAGCCTGTCAGAGGTTGCGGTATCAGTCACCATAGCGTGATTGACTAACAATCTGGGTAAATAAAATAAGCCAGCAAACCAGCTAGTTACAAAAATAATATGAAACGATTTAACCCACAACATTATTTTACTGCCCCCATATTGGATAACTTAGTGTTTAACAATTGATCTAATTTAACAAAATCTAATGTGCCAATTGTACGTTGTAAACGCTGACCTTGCTTATCAAAAATAAATGTTGTGGGTGTTAAATCCACATGACCAAATTCTTTTGTTATTTCTGCAAAACCATCATGCATCACGGGGAAGGGGAGGTTTTGATGCCTTACATAATTTAATACTTGCGCAGGCGGGTCGTCAGGCATGGCGACAGCAATCACTTCTAGGCCTCGTTGATGGTATCGCCTGTATATATCGCTTAACGCAGGCATTTCCTTAATGCAACTTAGGCAATTTGTCGCCCAAAAATTCACCAACACCACCTTGCCCTTTAAACCGGCCATGGTTATTTTTTTACCTTCAATGGTAGTAAAAGTGACATCAGGCGCGCTTGTATTAGGCGTCCATTGTAAGACTGCAAGACTCAGCAAAGCCATGATAAAAATGGCTAACAATATTTTTTTTAACAATGTGTTCATAGACCTAGTCTAACTTATTTTTCTTAAAGGCAGATTGAATCTACCTATGTATTATTTAGTTCAAGAGTATTGTTAATAACCATGAAATAGATACGCTTATTTGCAGGGATTCACCATGTTATAATCAAATTTTTAATAGCAAAGCTATTTATCTAAAAGCCAATGAACGCACCTTTACCTAGCAATATTCAAAACACCGAGCCGCAACCTACTAAGCGCTTGCGTGAAATTCCATATAACTACACCTCATTTTCAGACCGTGAAATTGTCATTAGGTTTCTAGGTGAAGATATTTGGAATACTTTAAATGAATTGCGTAGCCAGCGTAAGACAGGTCGTAGTGCACGTATGCTGTTTGAGGTGCTGGGCGATCTATGGGTGGTCTCACGCAACCCTTACTTACAAGATGACTTGCTAGAAAATCCAAAGCGTCGTAAAGCTTTAATTGACGCTTTGCAACATCGTATTGCAGCGATTGATGAGCGCAATGCGGGTGGCACGGCTAATGCAAAAGTCCAAAAAATGGTGCTTGCCGCGCAAAAAGCGGTAGAGAAATTCGCAGAAGATTTTCGCAAAACTTATGATTTGCGTAAAAAAGCATTGAATAAACTCACTAAAATCACCCGTAAAGATAATGTACAGTTTGATGGTTTAGCAAGAGTTTCTCACGTTACCGATGCGACTGACTGGCGTGTTGAATACCCCTTTGTCGTACTAAATCCGGATACTGAAAAAGAAATTGCAGCTTTGGTTCGCGCCTGTATTGAGTTGGGCCTCACAGTTATTCCTCGTGGTGGAGGCACTGGGTATACCGGTGGTGCGATTCCGCTTACGCCGATGTCGGCCGTTATCAATACGGAAAAGTTAGATCAACATACCGGTGTACAAATGCGCACCTTGCCTGGTGTTTTAAGGCAAGTAGCCACTATTGAGTGTGGCGCGGGGGTGGTAACACGCCGTGCGATGGAAGCTGCAAGTGATGCAGGTTTAGAATTTGCCTGCGACCCGACAAGTGCTGATGCCAGCTGTATTGGCGGTAACGTTTCTATGAATGCGGGTGGTAAAAAAGCCGTGCTATGGGGTACGGCCTTAGATAACCTAGCCTCATGGCGCATGGTGACACCCGATGCAGAGTGGCTTGAGGTGGAACGCTTAGACCACAACCTAGGCAAAATTCATGACATTGCAGTTGCGCGCTTCAAAGTGAGTCGCTATGCAGAGGATATGAAAACACTGCTGGGAGAACCCGAGATTTTAGAAATTGCTGGGCCTAGCTTTCGTAAAGTAGGCTTGGGGAAAGATGTTACTGATAAGTTTTTGTCTGGTTTGCCAGGGATACAGAAAGAGGGCTGCGATGGACTAATTACCAGCGCTACTTTTATTTTGCATCGTATGCCCAAACATGTGCGGACCATTGCGCTAGAGTTTTTTGGCCATGTATCAAATGCTGTGCCGGCTATCGTTGAGATTAAAGATTATTTAGATGCCACTGCAAAAAAAGACCCCCTAGTATTGATGGCTGGGTTGGAGCATATGGATGAGCGCTACATTAAAGCGGTAGGTTACGCCACTAAAGCTGCTCGTCAACAACGCCCTAAAATGGTGTTGATTGCTGACATTGCCTCTGATGATGAAAATGCAGTCGGTGAAGCTGCGTCACACATCGTGCGTTTATGTAACGCGCGTAATGGCGAAGGGTTTGTTGCGGTGTCGGCAGAAGCGCGTAAGAAATTCTGGTTAGATCGTGCTCGTACTGCTGCCATTGCTAAGCATACCAATGCCTTCAAAATTAATGAGGACGTAGTGATTCCATTGCCGCGATTGGGCGAATACTCTGATGGTATCGAGCGCATTAATATTGAGCTATCAATTAACAATAAACTACAGCTTCTAGATGCTCTTGAAGTCTTTATGCAGAGTGAGTTGCCATTGCAGGCAGATGAAGACGGCAATGCGGATGTGCAAATGGTGCAATCAAAGCAAGTAATTGCCTTGCAGTTGTTGCGTGACTTGCGTGCCCACTGGCGCATGATTTTGAATACGTTAGATGAACCTGTGAGTGTGCTAGGCCCGCTGGGTGAATCGCTCACTCAATATGAAAGTGTATTCCATGCTGTGCAATCTTATGATTTACGCATTTCTTGGAAGCGTGAACTGCTACGCCCCATGGAGGATATTTTTGCTGGGCGTGTATATCAAAAAATATTAAATCGCTGCGATGAAATTCATAAGAGCGTTTTAAAATCTCGTGTATTTATTGCGTTGCATATGCATGCGGGTGACGGCAACGTACACACCAATATTCCGGTTAATTCTGATGATTATGAAATGATGCATGCCGCACACGATGCGGTTGCGCGAGTCATGGCATTAGCTAAAAGCTTAAACGGCGTCATTTCTGGTGAGCATGGTATTGGCATTACAAAAATGGAGTTTTTGGAAGACGCTACGATTGAGGCATTTACTAAATATAAAAATAAAGTAGATCCAAACGGTCATTTTAATAAAGGTAAGCTGCTGGCAGGATCAGGTCTAGAAAATGCTTATACCCCAAGCTTTGGCTTGCTTGAGCAAGAATCTATCATTATGGAGCAATCTGCCATTGGCGAGATTGCAGACTCAATTAGTGATTGTTTGCGTTGTGGTAAATGTAAGCCAGTATGTACAACACATGTGCCACGGGCAAATTTGTTGTATAGCCCGCGCAACAAAATATTAGGGACGTCATTGCTGATTGAAGCCTTTTTATACGAAGAGCAAACGCGGCGCGGTATTTCACTGAAGCATTTTGATGAGTTTAACGATGTGGCAGACCACTGTACGGTGTGCCACAAATGCCTAAACCCGTGTCCTGTTGATATTGATTTTGGCGATGTTTCTGTTGCTATGCGTAACTTTTTACGTGAGCAAGGTAAAAAGCAATTCAACCCAGGTACAGCAGTGGGTATGGCGTTTTTAAATGCTAAAGATCCAGCAACCATTAAGATGATGCACACCTTGATGGTGACTATTGGCTATAGAGCACAAAATTTTGCGCATACACTAGCTAAAAAGTTTCATCTATTAAAAGATAAAATTAGACCGCCAGCGACAGTGGGTAAGTCGGAAATTAAAGCACAAGTCATTCATTTTATTAATCGACCTATGCCTAAGAAAATGCCGACTAAAACTTCACGAGCACTATTGGGTATAGAAGATGACAGCATGATTCCTGTTATCCGTAATCCACAAAAAGTAACAGAAGATTCAGAGGCCGTGTTTTATTTCCCTGGTTGTGGTTCTGAGCGATTGTTCTCAAATGTCGGATTGGCCACGCAAGCTATGCTGTATGAAGTGGGTGCTATTACGGTATTGCCACCAGGTTATCTGTGTTGTGGATATCCGCAAACTGCGAGTGGCAATCATGATAAAGGTCAGGTAATCACCACAGAAAACCGTGTATTGTTCCATCGTGTAGCCAATACACTTAATTACCTCGACATTAAGACGGTGATTGTGTCTTGTGGTACTTGTATGGACCAGTTGCAAAAATATCAGTTTGATAAGATATTTCCTGGTTGCAGGCTATTAGATATTCATGAATATCTAATGGAAAAAGATATGAAGCTAAAGGGCGTTACGGGCACTAAATATATGTATCACGATCCATGTCATACGCCGATGAAGACTTATAAGCCACTAGAAGTGACTAATAAGCTTATGGGGCAAGAGGTGCAACTCAATGATCGTTGCTGTGGAGAGAGTGGTACTTTTGCAGTAGCGCGTCCAGATATTGCTACGCAAGTCAAAATGCGCAAGCAAGAAGAGCTCGAAAAAGGCATGGGCAAGTTGGGTTTAACGGTAGGTGCGCCAGAACAAAAAGTGAAAATTCTTACTTCATGTCCAAGCTGTTTACAGGGGTTATCTCGGTACGGTGAAGATACTGGGATTGAGGCTGATTATATTGTGGTGGAGATGGCAAAGCATATTCTTGGAGATAATTGGATGCAAGAATATGTAGAGAAAGTCAATCAGGGCGGCATTGAGAAGGTGTTGCTGTAGCGAGGACTAGGGCATAAAAGGTAAGAATATAGCGGTTGCCAAGTTCTGCATGACTCGCACAATAAGCCGTTCTGACTTCTCTGCTAGCGCAATCGCATATAAGTCAGTGCGGCCTATCATTTTTCCAAATTCTCGTTCAAAAGATAAATTTTTATCAGTATCGTTGATTTCATTGCTCAACAAGTAGAGCTTGCCTGTTTCATCTCTTGCATTTGATAGTTTCCATGCGGCTATTTCAATGTTTCTAGCGACGTTATAGAGATGTTGTGGGTCTATTGTATCTGTTAAGTAAAAATCCGTTTTATTGCCATGTGCCTGCAGTAGCATGGTTTGTAGCCCCACAATAAAAGGTAATACACGGTCTCCTGTATATTCAGGTTTAAACGACAAGAAAATAGCTTCAGTACCTTGTTTATTGTCAATTTCCTTGAATAAGGAATGGTGTTGTTGCTCGCCCTCAATGACCCATGTCGCCATTTTTTCTGCATTATCAGCCGTGCTTTTTGCTAGTTCGTGCGGGTTTCGCTTATAGAGTTTGATCATTAAATTACGCAAACTCTGCATATTTTCTGATATTTCAACATCAGCCATGCGATCAAAATCACTTTTGGCAAATTGATTGCCTGAGCTTCTATCACTGCGCTCTGGAATCGGTTTACGGTCTACTGGGGAATTGAGTGCACAAGCGAATAGACTGCAACTTGTGAAAAGTAAAATTAGGTACCTCTTAGCTATATTATTCATTTTGGACGCACGATTCGCGCTTTAGGAAATATTGCGCTAAATGTGCTACCTACCCCTAATTCACTGGTAATTTCTAACTTCGCTTGATGCCGAATGAGAATGTGCTTGACGATAGACAGCCCTAATCCTGTGCCGCCAGTTTCTCGACTACGACTACGATCTACTCGATAAAAGCGCTCAGTAAGTCTGTCGATGTGCCGTTGTTCAATGCCGATGCCAGAGTCTCGCACAGAAAATACAGGTTCGCCATGTTGTAATGCCCAGCTAATTAATATCTCACCGCTTTTGCCGGCATCATCAGTAGGGGTGTAACGAATTGCATTGCTAACTAAATTGCTAAATACACTACGAAGTTCGTCTATTGAGCCACTTAAGTTAAGTGTAGAGTCGACTTCAAGATTGATCTTGTGTTTTGTTTTATTGAGACTTTGGCTGAGGCCAATGGCATCATTCTGTACAGATTTTAACAAGCTAGGCATGTCGATATCAGAATTGTCGGGCTCTTCAGTATTACTTTCTATGGTGGATAATGTCAGTAGGTCTTCAATAATGCGCCGCATTCTAATAGTTTGCTCTTCCATCATAGCAAAATAAGGCCTTAATTTTTCTGGCACAGCCCCTTCCATATCGCTTAGTGTTTCTAGAAACCCACCTACCACAGTCAGTGGAGTGCGTAATTCATGTGAAACATTGGCAATAAAATCGCGACGCATTACATCCACTTTGTCTAACTGCGTCATGTCATGACTAATTAATAATTTTTGATTATTAGCAAATGGAATAAGCTGAATTTCTAACACTAAATCAGGATTTCGCCATGACTTTAGTTTAAATGGCTCGCCATATTGTTCGTTATATAGATAAGCGATAAATTGGCTATTGCGAATTAAATTAACAATAGGCAGGTTTTTATCGGTCATTAAATCGAGACCAAGTTGATATTCTGCGTTGGGTGTACACCATTCAATTTCGTTACTAGCGCTTAGTATCACTAAACCATCGGGCATCGCACTGGTGGCTAGATTGAATCTTTCAAGCGCTGAATTTAATTGCGTTTGGTTGAATGTGTTATTGCGCTCATATTTTAAGAGTATGGTAAAGATATCTTCCCACAAACCAAATCCTTCAGGAATTTCTTTAAGGATAGGTTTCTTAAACCAAGCTTGTAATTGGTGTAGCCAAAAAATATGGTTGAGAATGTAAACTAAGAGGCAGGCCGAGAATATAAGTAATGCTGTGATAGCACCGCTGATCAGCCATGAAAAAAGACTGATGACAATAAGTGCGCAAATAAATAAGCCAGCTCTCCAACGAATATCTAGCACAGATAACTTTTTTCAAAAAATTGACGTGGTCAATTATAGCTAGGAATTGAAAATCTAGATGATATTTATCGGTAAATTTACAACACTCGAAGTTAATCGCTCTTATTTGAAAATCTATAGCCAGCACCACGCACTGTCTGGATGAGATTCTCATGACCAGAAATTGACAGCGCATTGCGTAAGCGCCGAATGTGCACGTCGACCGTGCGATCCTCAACAAATACGCGATCACCCCATACTTTGTCTAACAATTGACTGCGAGTATGTACGCGTTCTGCATTAGTCATAAAGAAATGGAGCAGTCTAAATTCAGTAGGGCCTAAATCGATGGTTTTTTGGTTGCCGGTCACGCGATGCGTCGTCGGATCTAAGCGTAAGCCATTGAGTTCTATAGGGTCGTCAGTCATCTGAGGCGCGCGACGGCGAAGTACTGCTTTAATTCTGGCATTAAGTTCGCGTGGGCTGAATGGTTTAGTGACATAGTCATCAGCACCCACTTCTAGACCACGCACTTTATCGTATTCATCGCCACGTGCGGTAAGCATAATGATGGGGATAGATTTTGTGTGAGCGTCTGACTTTAATTTACGAGCAAATTCTAGACCATTCATGCCTGGCAGCATCCAATCTAACAAGATTAAATCTGGAATGGTTTCACGCATCAAATTTTGTGCAATTTCTACACTTAAGGCACGTATTGCATTATGCCCAGCTTGCGTAATATTGAGTGATAGCAACTCTTGAATTGCCGGTTCGTCTTCAACAACTAGTATATTGGCTGGCATATTTTTCCTTATGTAGCGTTCTATATTGCATAGGAAGATAGTTTATGACCTAAATGTGAAATATTTATGACAAATATTAATTGCTTGCATAAGTAAATTGCCATTTTTTTTTATTTGTAACATTATGTTACATAGTAATTTTTTATAAAAGTAACACCTAATTAAAGAGGATGGTATGGCAAACTTTTTATCTAAAGAACACATTACAGCAAACGCTAATTTTAATCGCTGGTTAGTGCCGCCTGCTGCGTTGGCTGTGCATTTATCTATTGGTATGGCTTATGGATTTAGTGTCTTTTGGAAGCCCTTGGGTAAAGTGCTGATGGGAGAAGATGGTACACCAATTAAGGCTTGCGCAGCAGGTGCAGCGACATTTTCAGATAAATTAAGTGGTACCGCAAAAGCCTTGTTTGCGACAGATTGTAACTGGACGCAGTTTGATTTGGGTTGGATGTTTACTTTATTTTTTGTTTTACTTGGCTGCTCAGCAGCGCTATGGGGTGGTTGGTTAGAGCGTGAAGGGCCGCGTAAGGCTGGCCTAGTTTCAATGTTGTTGTGGTGTGGCGGTTTGCTTATTTCAGCTTACGGCGTATATGCACACCAATTATGGCTGATGTGGTTAGGAAGCGGAGTGATTGGCGGTATCGGTTTAGGGCTGGGCTATATTTCACCTGTTTCAACGCTTATTAAATGGTTCCCTGACCACCGTGGCATGGCGACAGGGATGGCGATTATGGGCTTTGGTGGTGGTGCGATGATAGGTTCGCCACTTGCAACTAAATTGATGGCTTACTTTGCCACACCAACAAGCATAGGTGTTTGGCAAACCTTTGTAGCACTTTCTGCCATTTATTTTGTGTTTATGCTTTGGGGTTCTTTAGGGTATCGTGTTCCTCCTACAGGCTGGAAACCCGCTAACTGGACACCGCCAGTAACACAGAGTAATGCGATGATTTCATCTAAGCATGTGCATCTTAAAAATGCTCATAAAACACCTCAGTTTTGGTTGCTGTGGTTGGTGTTATGTATGAATGTGTCGGCAGGGATCGGCATCATAGGGGCGGCTGCACCTATGTTACAAGAAACGTTTGGTGGTGCACTCATTGGTCAGCCAGACATTGGCTTTGCGGATATTAAAAAAGATGAATTACTCACTGCATCGGCGGCAGCTGTAGGCGCGGGTTTTGTCGGGTTAATTTCATTATTTAATATTTTCGGTCGTTTCGCCTGGGCTACTTCATCGGATAAATTAGGTCGCAAACGCACCTACTATATTTTCTTTGTGTTAGGCGCCATCATGTATTGCACCGCTACTTATGTGGCTGGGTTTAAATCACTGGCTTTATTTGTGGCTAGTTTTTGTGTGATTGCTTCTATGTATGGTGGCGGTTTTGCAACTATCCCTGCTTATTTGGCTGATATGTTTGGTACTCAGTTCGTGGGTGCAATTCATGGCCGTTTGCTCACAGCATGGTCTACTGCAGGTATTTTAGGGCCGGTTGTAGTGAATTATATGCACGACACTAGATTAGAGGCCAATATACCTTTCGATCAAATTTACGCGCCTATTTTTATGGTGTTGGCAGGCTTGTTAGTCGTGGGGTTTATTGCAAATTTACTGGTTAAGCCAGTGGATGAAAAATACTATATGACGGATGCAGAGCTTGAAGCTGAGCGTAAATTAGCGCATGAAAAATCAATGACAGCCAATGTAGATAAAAGTGTTAGTGACTCTCAAGCTGCCAGTCATCCAGTACTCGTTGTTATCGCCTGGGCTTTGGTCTTAATTCCAATAAGCTACGGTATTTGGAGTACGGTGCAAAAGGCTTGGGGCTTATTTCATTAAGGTATGCGACTAATATGCGGTAAAATATGCACAATATGAATAAGTGCTAGTCATTAAGGATGAAACGTGAGAGAAATTGAGAAAAACTTGGATGGGACTGGTCTGCAAATTGGTGTGGTGCTATCTAGGTTTAATAGTGATATAGGTGATGGTTTACTAAGTGCATGTACTGCTGAGCTTTTAAAACTTGGGGTGTCCAGTGATGCAATTACTGTGGTGACTGTGCCGGGCGCATTAGAAACACCATTAGTTTTGCAACATATGGCAATTAGCGAAAAATTTGATGCACTGGTTGCCTTGGGGGCAATTATTCGTGGTGAAACCTATCATTTTGAAGTGGTTTCAAATGAGTCTGCGCGTGGTATTTCTGAAGTACAGTTCAATACAGGCATTCCTATTGCAAATGCAGTTCTAACTACAGAAGATGACGATCAAGCCATTGCTCGCATGCATGTAAAAGGTGCGGAAGCCGCGCAGGTTGCTGTTGAAATGGCTAATTTGATCCGAGCGCTATAATGACAGCTAAAGAATTAATAGACGCCAAACCACAAGTGACTAGTTTAGTTGCGAGTAAAAGCGAAGGTAAAAAAACGGTAGCCCCAAAAAATACAGCTAAGAAAAACACAGGTAAAAACCGCAGGAAGTCACGTGAGTTAGTGCTTAAAGCAGTTTATCGCGGCATGTTGAATGAATCTGACCTGGCTTCAGTGTATCGTGATATGGCGGAAGATCCTGATTACAACAAGGCGGATGAATCTTACTTTAAATCTCTACTTGAGTCGGTTACTAGTCATGTGACTGAGCTTGATGAAAAAATGAAAAATTTTATTGATCGAAACTTAGCTGAATTAAGTCCGGTCGAACATGCAATATTAAGAATTTCAGGTTGTGAACTGATGTTTGATATGAGTATTCCATATCGTGTTGTCATTAATGAAGGTGTTGAGTTGGCAAAGATATATGGCGGCACAGATGGTCATAAATATATCAATGGTGTTTTAGATAAACTGGCGGCTGATGTAAGAGCGGCTGAGGTTAAAAATATTAAAAACTAAAGAGCATGGCAGACCAAAAACTTCCTTATTTACTTAAGCAGCTAGAACGGCTCAACTCAATTGGCGTTGCGCTGTCTGCAGAGCGTGATAATAAGCGTCTACTAGAGATGATCTTGTTAGGCGCTAAGGAAATCACCAATGCTGATGGCGGCACTATTTATAGTGTTACTGATGATAAGCAACTTAAGTTTGAAATCATGAGTAATGAAACACTTAATATTGCGCTAGGAGGCACGACGGGTAAGGATATTCCATTTTCACCCTTACCCTTATATTTAGATGATGGCAGGCCCAATTTAACGACAGTAGCAGCCTATGCAGTCCTAAATGATAGGACAGTAAATATTGAAAATGCCTATGAAGCCAAAAACTTCGATTTCACAGGTTCTCGTAAGTTTGATGAGAGGACTGGCTACCACTCACAATCCTTTCTAACGATTCCAATGAAAAATCATGAAGCTGTGATTATTGGTGTGTTACAGCTTATTAATGCAATTGACATTGATACGCAGGAAATTATTCCTTTCTCTGCAGAAAACCAAAGTTTAGTTGAGTCATTAGCATCGCAAGCTGCAGTCGCTATGACTAATCAAAATTTAATCGAAGGATTAAAAGGGCTGTTTGAGGCTTTTATTGAATTGATGGCTGAGGCTATTGACCAGAAATCACCTTACACTGGTGGACACTGCCGTCGTGTACCTGAGCTGACGCTTATGCTAGGACAAGCAGCGATTGACGCTAAAACTGGACCCCTTAAAGATTTTACTTTAAATGAGAAAGAGTTTTATGAGTTGAAAATTGCAGGTTGGTTACATGATTGCGGTAAAGTGACTACCCCGGAATATGTCATGGATAAAGCAACTAAACTATCCTCAATTTTCGATCGTATGCTGCTGATAGATCAGCGTTTTGAGCTATTAAAAACACAAGCAGAGTGCCATATGCTTAAAATGCAACTTGCAGCAATGCAAAATGGAATGCAAGCTGATGTAGCTAAGCTTAAATCTGAGTATGAAGCTTTTGTGTTGCAGTGTGATGAAGATCGCGATTTTTTACAAAAATCTAACTTTGGCGGTGAATTTATGACGCCTGAAGATCAACAGCGCGTTCGCGATATCGCTGCTATTCCATTACTAGATGCAGATGGTCGAGTCGGCCCTTTTTTAACTGAAAATGAAGTGTTGAATCTTAATATTACAAGAGGCACCTTAACCAGCGAAGAACGGGTGATTATTAACAATCACATCAATGTCACTATTAGTATGTTGGAGTCACTACCTTACCCTAATAGCTTGAAGCGTGTGCCAGAGTACGCTGGTGGTCATCATGAGCGTATGGATGGAAAGGGTTACCCTAAAGGGTTGACGCGTGAGCAGATGTCAGTGCCTGCGCGCGTGATGGGGATAGCCGACATTTTTGAGGCACTTACCTCAAAAGATAGGCCATACAAAAAAGCAAAAACATTGACTGAGTCATTATATATTTTGGGTAAAATGAAGTTGGACAATCATATAGATCCAGACTTATTTGACCTCTTTATACGAGAGAAAATATATTTAAAATATGCACATCGATTCTTAGAGCCCGAGCAAATAGATGATGTAGATGAAACAAAAATCCCAGGATATCAACCTTAAGCAACATTAGTTTTTATTGCATTACTCTTACATCCCTGTTCGTCGCAACTTAAATAGCTGCCTTGTTCATACCAGTCCCCCAGTACCCAACGTAACACGTTGTGCCCATCCAATTGAATGCTATGCTGATTCGGTCTGTGAGTATGCCCATGGATTAACAAATCTGGATAATGGTACTTTTTTAATAAGTGGTTAACAGCATCTTGGCTAACATCCATAATTTCAGCTGATTTATGTGATTTCTCATCTTCACTGCGAGCCCGAATAGTTTCTATTTGATTTTTTCTTGTCTCTAAAGGCAAGCTTAAAAAATCTGTCTGCCATTTTAAATCTCGTACTAGCAATCGAAAATCTTGATAGGCAAAATCATCAGTGCATAAGCCATCACCATGGCTCAATAGAACAGATTTACCATACAAAGTAATTAAACAGGGGTCTTGCAGTAAAGTAATGTTAGCGGCAGTACAAAATTTAGAAGAGATTAAAAAGTCACGGTTACCGTGCATAAAGTAGAGTTTTACACCAGAATTGGCTAACGAGCTAAAAGCATCAATAATTGATTGATGTGTGATGTCATCAACATCATCATCTCCCGCCCAATACTCAAATAAATCACCCAAAATATACAGTGCATTAGCATTTGCAACTGTATGTTTGAGGAAATGTAAAAACGCTGAAGTAATATGTGGGCGACTTGCGCATAGGTGCAAGTCGGAAATAAATAGGTCTGGCTTGATAGCGCTTGAGCCTGATTTATCTCCGAGGTTTTTCAAGGTGAAGTGAATGTATTACATTATTTTAGTGAGCACTATCGACTAAATGATGCTTATTTAACAGCGAGTTGCACTTTCAATCACTACATTATCTACAGGTACGTCTTGATGGCCATTGCGAGTTGTCGTTGCTACTTTTTTAATTTTATCAACGACATCCATGCCAGCGGTGACTTTGCCGAATACGCAGTAACCCCAACCACTACTGGTAGGCGCGCTGTGGTTTAGAAAGTCATTGTTTCCAACATTAATAAAAAACTGGTTACTAGCAGAGTGGGGTGCTGAAGTGCGGGCCATGGCTATGGTGTACTGATTGTTGCTAAGGCCATTATCCGCTTCATTTTTAATTTCATCTAAGGATTCTTTTTGTTGCATTTTGTCGTTGAATCCGCCACCTTGAATCATGAATCCATCAATAACGCGGTGGAAAATAGTACCATTGTAAAATCCGCTATCTACATATTGTAGAAAATTGGCAACGGTAATCGGCGCGCTTGAAGCATCAAGTTCTAAAGTAATTTCGCCAAAGTTAGTCAGTAGTTTAACCACAAAATATCCTTAATTTAAAAAGTGTAAATGGTAAGAGTCAAAGAAAATAAGCCCTCGTTAAAGAGGTTTGGTGTTTAATTTAATTTGGTGAATCAAAACTGTTGATTTCGGAACGTCAGAATAAGGGCCTACATTTTTGGTTGGTGATGCGCCAATTTCACGTACAACATCCATACCTTTAAGGACTCGACCAAATACACAGTAGCCAATCAGTTCAGGATCTGAGCCTTGAAAATTGAGGGGCACGTTATTTTCAAGATTGATAAAAAATTGTGCTGTAGCAGAATTGGGGTCACTAGTTCTAGCCATGGCAATCGTACCAGGCTCATTAAGTAAGCCGTTAGCTGCTTCATTGATTATGGGCGCTAAGGTTTGCTTTTCTGACATATCTGTCGAAAATCCTCCGCCTTGAATCATAAAGCGATTAATCACACGATGAAAAATAGTATCTTTATAAAAACCAGAATCGACATATTTCATGAAGTTTGCGACTGTTTTAGGCGCTTTTTCAGGGTAAAGCTCAACAATAAAATTACCGCGATTAGTTTCAAATATGACTTGTGGGTTTGCAGCTAAGGCAACTTCGCTAATAAGTGCAGAGCAAGATATAAGTGCAAACATTAAAAAAAAGTGAATTTGACGCATGTGATTCCTTAAAATTTGAAGTGTGCTTCTAAATTTGAAGCGGCTAATAGCGTAGTTAAGTCATTTAGTTAATGACTTAAGTTGAGCCTTCTGAAATAATTTTCCAGGTATTATCTTCTTGAATCCAGTATTGTCGCTTCTGCATGATGTTGCTTAAAGCGGGGCTTCTGAAGTCTTGTGTAAAATCAACAACGACTAGTTTTTGATCTCCATCTGGGTAGGAAAACATACTGATGTTGGATAATGATATATCCACTTTTGGTTTGTTTGCTTGTACTCTAAATTTATGATCTGCCCATTGCTGATAATTGATTCCATCATTCGAGAATGCGTGGGAATAATGAGATAAATATTGACTGGTATTTTGTGATTTCCAGTCATTCAGCCATGCATCGATTGCTGCTTGTAAGGTTTGCTTTTCAGCCTCAGATTGATCTGCAACTGCCCATTTTAAATTATTAGCAATCACGACCGGCGTCTTACCTGTTTGCAAAATTGGCGCTAATGTTTTTAAGTCTTGGTTTGTTAATACAACGCAACCGTCACTTGCCCTTGGTGGGCGGCTATAGGTATTGCTTGGGGTGCCATGCAGCCATATACCTGAGCCACTTCTGTTGTGTTGAGCATCCCATTCATTCGGATAGTTAAGTGGATAAGCACCATCCCCATACATATCTGCTAAGGGCTGCGTAAGTTTTTGTTTTGCGAAATAAACACCAATGGGGGTGCGTTTGTCACCCTCAGATTTTTTGTCTACGCCATTTTTTCCGACGGTGACATAGTAGTCAGCAACATAGGTCAATCTGTCGCCATTATTTTTATATAAATATAAGCGAGACTTATCAGTGTCAACCACAATTACATGGCCTTGCTGTTGATTGGGAGATAGTAATAAATTAGGTACTTTATCCGCTAAATTTTCATTTGATAAATAACGATCAATACGCGCGCGTGCTTCATCTTGTAGGTCTTTAACGGCCTCAGTCTGATGAGTGTCTGAGTTACCAAAGGCTTGCAAGTTTTGAGCTTGAGCCATGAGTAGATCACCACGTACGAGGTATGCAAGCTTAAAGTTAGGGGTTTTACTTATTAGCTCATCTACGGTATTTAAAGCTTGCTGGTTTTTACCTTGGGTAACTTCCAGTAAACTTTTCACCAGCAAACTTTCTGCTAAGTCGGTCAACTTGTCTAGCTTAGGTTGATGCAATAAATTGCTCAAGCTGAAGCTATTGACTGCCGTCGCATTCCACGGCATCAAAGTAATCACCGCTAAAAGTGCGTAAGTTAAACTTTTATTTAGAAGCATCAATTAACAAAGTACCTTAAAAAATTTATACCAAGAAATTTAGATAGCGATTGTTAAGCTAAATCTAAAAAACTGCTGTGTCGAACTGACTTGCTGAGGCAAATCGCAGACAACTTAATTGTTAGCAATTTCTTGTTGAATATACCAGTTGTCACCTTCTTTTTTCATGACCAGTGTTTTGGTGGTGTAAATTGGTTTGCCATCTGCACGATAAGCTTGTTTAAAGCGCACTTTCGCATTGCTGCTATCTATTGCAGTGATGTTGATATTAGATAAACTAACACTGATTTTAGAGGGTCTATTAATACGCTCTTTACGTTGTTGTTCCCATGCTTTGCGACTTTCACCTTTTGCTGGTTGAAAGTTAGCGCCGTAGCTAGCAAAATACTGCTCAAGATTTTTCGATGACCAAGCTTGCGCCCAATTGTTAACAGCTGAAGTTAATCCATCTTCGTTGTTTTTTGGAGCATCAACAGAAATTTTTGCGGCTGTGGCCTCAGTTTTTTTAACATCTGCTGCACGGGTAGGGCTTGCAACTTTTGAATCTGTTTTAGCAGGCTCTTTGGAGGCTATCGTGGTTTTGTTGCCAGTGCCAAACAAGTCTTTGATGAGCGATAGCTTGCCCTGAGCGCGCGTATTGCTAGTATCCAGTTGCAATGCTTTATCGTAAGCTTCAGAAGCCATGCGCGCATATATATCACCTAAGTTTTCATGGGCGGTAGCATAAGTTGGGTGAGTTTTTATTGCAGTTTCAAGCGATTTTCTTGCTTTATCAAACTGACCTTGATCTGCATAAAGTACTGCTAAGTTATTATAGGGTTCAGGTAGGTTAGGAAACTTTTCAGTGACATCTAGAAATATTTTAATGGCTTCATCACGACGACCCTGTTCAGCCAATAAAACGCCCTTCATGAACAATGCCTGTGCGTTTTTTGGATTGGCAGTAATGTATGTATTTAATCGATCTATTGCGGCACCAGTTTGCCCTTGATCTGCCATTTGTGAAATGTCTTTAAGCTCATCTGCATATGCAGGGGACATTAAAAGGCTGACGGACAAAATCAATACAGACTTAGTGATAATGGATTTTAGCAAAGTAATAAATTTATTCATTGTGATATACTTTTTAAGTTAACTGACAAAGTGTAATTCTATCAATAGCCTAGCCAACATCCAATAGCTCATTTGGGTTTAATGCTATATATTTCGCAATAACTTTCTAATTGTGCGCTTAATTTAAGTCATGTTTAACAAAATTTACAATTCAACCCTTATTCAATCATCAGTTTATGTTAAAAATTTATAATACGCTTGCTCGCGAGAAGCAAGTATTTACGCCAATCATTGCCGGCAAAGTGAGCATGTATGTATGCGGCATGACCGTCTATGACTACTGTCATTTAGGGCATGCACGAGTGATGGTGGTGTTTGATATGGTCAGTCGTTGGTTACGTGTCAGCGGTTATGCGGTGAACTATGTTCGCAATATTACCGATATTGATGACAAAATTATCAAACGCGCTAATGACAATAATGAAACGATTGCCCAATTAACCCAGCGATTTATTGATGCGATGGACGAGGATTCGGCTAAATTAGGCGTGATACGTCCAGATATAGAGCCTAAAGCGACAGATTTTGTAGAAGGCATGATTAAGATGATTGCCACTTTGATTGAAAAAGGCTTCGCTTATGCGGCAGATAATGGGGACGTGTTTTACTCAGTCAATAACTTTGAGGGTTACGGTAAGTTATCCGGCAAGTCCTTAGAGGATTTACGTGCTGGTGAACGTGTGGAAGTTGATACACATAAAAAAGATCCGATGGATTTTGTTTTGTGGAAATCGGTAAAACCAAACGAACCTAGCTGGGATTCTCCATGGGGGAAAGGCCGTCCGGGCTGGCATATTGAATGTTCTGCCATGAGTTCACATCATCTTGGTGAACGTTTTGATATTCATGGTGGTGGTCAGGATTTGCAATTCCCTCATCATGAAAACGAAATCGCGCAATCAGAAGCGGCCCATAGCCACGATGGCAAACTCTGTCAAATGGTGAACTATTGGATGCATAATGGGTTTGTACGCGTGGATGACGAGAAAATGTCTAAGTCTTTAGGTAATTTTTTCACGATTCGTACAGTGTTGGAAAAATATGACGCAGAAGTCGTGCGATTCTTTATTCTACGTGCGCATTATCGTAGCCCGCTTAATTATTCTGACCAACATCTAGATGATGCTAAGTTGGCACTCACTCGACTGTATACGGCCTTGCGCGGTTATGATGCCATTGGCGCAGAAATTAATTGGCAGAAACCTCAGGCTGCACGTTTTAAGTTGGCGATGGATGATGATTTCAACACACCTGAAGCCATGGCAGTATTGTTTGATTTGGCCAATGAAGTGAATAAGTCTAAGTCTTTAGAATTGGCATCTCTACTCAAAAACCTAGGGAATGTTTTGGGGTTGTTGCAACGTGATGCCAGTGAGTTTTTGCAGGGGATAATACAAACTACCAGCATTCAACTAGAAAGCGGCGAAGCCAATCAGATAATAGATAGCAATGCGATTGACAGTAAAATCTTAGCGCGTATCGCAGCTAAGAAGGCTAAGAATTTCGCAGAAGCAGATCGCATTCGCAAGGAGTTGGCTGAGTTTGGGGTTGTTCTAGAAGATACCCCGCAAGGCACTACTTGGCGTCGTGCATAATTTTGAGAAATTAATCAAGAGATAGAAGGAAAGTATTTATGCCGGTTAAATTAACTGCCCCGCAAGCATCATCCTTATTGCCTGTTAGGGGCGTTAAATTAGGCTTTTCTGAAGCACATATACGCAAGCCTAATCGTAAAGATGTGTTGGTGATGACCTTAGTAGAAGGTAGTAATGTGGCAGGTGTCTTTACCTTAAATCAGTTTTGTGCGGCACCTGTGATTTTGTGTAAAGATTTTCTTGCACAAAAATCAGGTATTCGGGCATTGTTGGTGAATACCGGCTGTGCAAATGCCGGGACAGGTGAAGATGGCTTAAATCGCGCTAGGCAAACTTGTGATGCTTTGGGCAATTTACTGAACTTGCAAGCCAATCAAATATTGCCATTTTCTACAGGGGTTATTTTAGAGTCCTTACCTACAGATAAGCTAATTGCCGGATTGCCAGCCGCGATAGAAAATCTGAAAGAAGATAACTGGCTGAACGCCGCTGAAGCAATTATGACGACAGATATTGTCGCCAAAGGGACTTCGCGTAGCATTATGTTAGATGGTCAGAACATTACTATTACTGGCATTAGTAAAGGTTCTGGGATGATTCATCCCAACATGGCAACCATGTTGGGATACATTGCTACTGATGCTAACGTTAGCCAATCTGCGCTCGAAAGCATTACTCATCACGCGGTAAATAAGTCATTTAATTGCATTACAGTGGATGGTGATACCTCTACCAATGACAGCTTGATTTTAATGGCGACGAATCAGGCTGGTAATACAGTCATTTCTGAAAGTAGTGAAAATTTCATTGCATTGCGTGATGCACTCACTGAAGTAGCGATAGAACTCGCTCAAGCGATTGTGCGTGATGGTGAAGGCGCAACAAAATTTATGACTATTAGCGTTGAAGGTGGTCGTGATGAAACTGAGTGCCGTAAAGTTGCTTATGCGATTGCACATTCACCATTGGTAAAAACCGCATTTTTTGCCTCCGACCCTAACTTAGGACGTTTATTGGCTGCAATTGGCTATGCGGGTGTTGAGCAACTAGACGTGAATATGCTGAAACTGTATTTGGGTGACGTGTTAGTGGCTGAAAATGGGGGTAGAGCATCGGCTTATCTAGAAGAACAAGGTTCTGCTGTGATGAAAGAGTCTGAAATTTTAGTGCGAGTTGATTTGGCAAGAGGAAAAGCTAATTGTACCGTGTGGACATGTGACTTTTCTTATGACTATGTCAAAATTAACGCAGATTATCGCTCCTGATACTGTCACCCCTTTGTCAGCATCTTATATTACCCATGCCGCAGTAGGCGTCATACAGCGTGAAGATGGTCAAGTGCTATTAGCCGAGAGGCCTTTAGGTAAAGCTTGGGCGGGCTATTGGGAGTTTCCTGGTGGAAAGATAGAAGATAACGAGACGCCAGAACAGGCGTTAAAGCGTGAATTAGAAGAAGAGCTGGGTATTACCGTCACTTCATCTTATCCTTGGCTTACACGGTCTTTTGATTACCCTGAAAAATATGACATAGCGGGAAAATTAGAAACGCCAGCCAAGACTGTCAAGCTCCATTTCTTTATAGTAACAAAATGGATTGGTGAACCCTTAGGACTGGAAAATCAAGCAATTAGTTGGCAACGACCTGAAAAATTGAGTGTTTCGCCGATGCTGCCAGCTAATGCACCTATATTCAAAGCATTGAGCTTGACTACTACCTATGCCATTACTAATTTAAGTGAGCTAGGTGAAGTTTTATTTTTCAAACGATTAAAAGTTGCCTTAGATAATGGTTTGAGGATGATACAGGTGCGTGAGAAACAGCTGCCAGTTGGCAATTTTCGCTTATTTATTGAGCGTGTGATTAAAATGGCTGCGCCGTATAAAGCGAGAGTATTCGTAAATTCAGATTCCCCTTATTTAGAATTAAGCTTGGCAGATGAATTAAATATAGCAGGCATACATTTTACTGCACAAGATTTAATGAAACTGCAAGTTAAGCCTGAAGGGCTGTTAAGTGGTGCCTCATGCCATAACAGTCAAGAGCTGACAAAAGCAGAGGCGTTGGGTTTGGATTATGTAATGCTGTCACCTGTATACGCAACGCTCAGTCACCTTGACGTTAATCCATTAGGCTGGGATAAATTTAGCGAGTTGATCGCAGAGTACTCATTGCCTGTTTATGCGCTTGGTGGCATGCAGAACACTCACTTGCATACTGCTAGATTGCATGGCGCACATGGTATTGCTATGTTGCGTGGCATTTGGTGTTAATTTGGGGTTTGAACCTTAGCAATGATACTTTGCTTGAATAACGCTTTATTTTTCATTTTAAAAGTCAGTACGAACTTCACTTCTTCACCCATGGTAAGTGGTTTTTTTAGATCGAATAGCATTAGGTGAAAACCACCTGGTGCAAGTTTATAAGGTTTGCCAGCCTTTAGATCCAGTTTGTCGAGCATGCGCATTTTCATTACGCCATTTTCCATTGTCATATTGTGAATTTCTATACTGGAAGTGATGTCGCTTTGTATATTCACGAGTGTGGTATCTTGAGCGCTTAAAAAAGTCATATAAGCCGCCCCCACCTCTTGCCCAGGGTTGGTTGGCCTTACCCATGCATTTATTATTGAGACTAATTCTTTGTTTGTGACTGCATCTAAAGCTTGAGCATTAGTAGCACATAAACTCATTAATAAAAATAATGCGTAAAAGTTTAATTTTATGAATGTATAGCTTTTCATCATTAAATTATTCGTTTTAAGAACCGTCGTTATAGACTTCGTCGGTGAGGTCGTCAGGCTTAATTTCCTCTGGAATGGTGTAACCTTCACTTGCCCATATACCCAAATCGATGAGCTTACAGCGCTCACTACAAAAAGGCCGGAAGGCATTGTTTGGCGAAAACTCCGATAGATTGTTGCATTTTGGGCAAGCAACCAAACGTTTTTTAATTGATTCCATAGGGGTAATGATATTGAATGAGTTAAGGCGAATCTGTTGTCGTTAAAGTTAAATGACAGATTAAAGCAAAAGAACTGAAATTATAAGTTGCAAAGCGTTAGCGAGAAGCTGACATCTTCATCATATTTCTGTAATTTCTGCATAGAATCAAGGCTGTTGAATCGGATGTTAATGGCATATTTATTAGCGCTTACCTCAGGAAAACAGTTGATTTTGTTATCCAGTACTATCCTTAGCATTTGAGCTGGTTTGGCGCCAGCGAGCATTTGTTGATAGGCGCCACTGGGCGCAATAATTTTACTGGTGACACCACTGCCGCGCAAAATATGCAAAATAATGCCTATGGCATCATGCATAGGTAATAGTGGTTTTAGCCAGCTACTGAAATCTTCTTTACGGCTTGCTTCGCCAAGACCTAGCCAATAGTGGTAAGAAGGTACATCAAATTCGCATACGCCGCCAGGAATGCCTGCACGTTGCTTAATACTCATTAACCATTCATTCGCACGCAAAGTCTGTCCAAGTTTGGTGTTTTCTGCACGTAATCCCTCTGATGCAGCATTAATATCTTGAAGAATAGTTTTGAGTGTATTTTCTGCAATGGCTGGGTTGCCAACTAGTGTGTTCATTACTGTTTTTTGACGATCTAATTCTTGTAGTAAATCTGATTTTAATTCTGCACGATCAATGACATCTAAGATTTGTAAAAGCGTGATTAATGCGCAGTGATGATTGTACTCATGCCCCGCTTCGATATTGTGTAAAAGTTTGGCGAACAAATCCTCTACACGAAGTAATGTGCGTATACGTTCGTTGAAAGGAAAGTCATAGCTTGGCATGTTTGATTGCATGGCTCATTAAGTTATTAGCTACAAACACCCGGCTAATTATAAATAACTATTGCAGGGTAAGTTGAGCAGGATTATCAAAGTTATTTGCTAACTATGCAAGTTTTAATGAACTTTTTATGAATTAAGGTAATATTTTCACGCAATTCCGTCAGTGATCCGTTATTTGTTATCACTTCGTCTGCTAGAGATAACCGAGTTGCTCTTGTTACCTGTGCATTCATTATGGCTTTTACTTCAGATTCAGTTAGTTGATTTCGTGCCATAGCACGTGTAATTTGGTGGCTTTCATCACAATCAATGACTAAAACTTTTTGGGCGATATCTTCATAACGATTATTCTCAAATAAAAGTGGAATCACCAAAATTTGGTAAGGTGCGCGTGAATTATGATTGTTATCAGCAAGTTGTTTTAAAGCTCGCGCGTGAATGGCGGGGTGAATGAGTGCTTCCAGCTTTAATCGTTCTGCAGGGTTGTTAAATACATGCTCACGAAACTTGGTGCGGTTTAATGAGCCATCTTTATTTAAAAAATCATTACCAAAAATACGTGCAATATCCAATAGGATTGGTTCGCCAATAGCAGTGAGTTCATGTGCAATAACATCTAGATCTACGACAGGCACACCTATATTAGCAAATTGTCTCGCAGCTTCACTTTTACCTGAACCTATGCCGCCAGTCAGTGCAATTACAATCATGAGTTAAACCAAGTAGTAGCTGGCAAGTTGTGGCCCTAAAAATAGCGCAGCAATCCCGCCGATAGCTAAAAATGGTCCAAATGGCATAGGCGTCTCGCGACCACGTTTTGTGAACGCAATCAAACTTATACCGATGACTGCGCCTAGCACGGATGATAATAAGATAACTGCAGGAAGCAATTGCCAGCCAAACCAAGCACCGATAGCGGCAAGTAATTTAAAGTCACCGTAACCCATCCCTTCTTTCCCAGTAATCAGCTTAAATGCCCAATAAATTGACCATAAGATAAGGTAGCCAGCTATAGTGCCAATAACAGCGGAGTGTAAGTCAGTAAAGCCATTATTTAGATTGAAGAGTAAGCCTAGCCATAATAAGGGCAGGGTGATGTCATCAGGAAGTAGTTGTGTGTCGAAGTCAATGAAAGTGAGTGATATGAGCGCAAAGCTAAATATCCAAGCAAAAAGGGTGGTGCTGGTATAGCCAAATTTCCAGCTTACCATGCCAATTAAAATCCCAGTAAGTGCCTCAATTAAAGGGTAGCGTATGCCTATAGGGGCTTTACAGCTGCTACATTTTCCCTTCAAGAGCAGGTAACTTATCACAGGGATATTTTCTAATGCAGTAATCATATGGCCGCAGCTAGGGCAAGCTGAGCGAGGTTTAGCGAGCGTGTATGGGTTGGATTGTGGGATTTCTTTGCCTTGTAGGTCAAGGCAGTTATTGTGCCATTCACGTTCCATCATTTTAGGCAGTCTATGAATCACTACATTTAAGAAACTGCCGACCATTAAGCCGAAAGTGACTGAAAGTGTAATGAACATTGTACTATTTTGTTGTAACGCAGTAGAAATTGTAGTAAATCCGCTGAACATGGCAATCCTTAAAAATTTGAGGCTATTTATATGCTAACGATGAATCAATTTTAAACTAAGCGCATCATCGCATCGTTGAATGTTTGTGGCAACTAAAGCTTAAGTCAATGAATATTTTCTTTGGCCATAATGGGTCTCGTGAAAATTAAAGTGAGTCACTTGAAAACGGCGTAATCGACCACAAATATAGATTATATTTAAGTGCACCAAGTTATAATGACAAGTACAAGCAAGTAGGAAAATAAATGACAGATACAGCTCGACAAAATGCAATAGAATTATTGACAACTGAACTGAATCGACCTGAATGGGACGAGCCTATTGTTTGTCGTGTTGAGGTAGATTTGCCTGCATGGCTATCTCAATTGGCGGGTGGTCGTGATTGGGAAGTTTACTCAGAAGAGGAAGAGGAGAACTGCATTAGCTTTGCCATGCGGCAAGGCTCTAAATTAACGCCTAAACTCGCTGAGGTCACTTTATATCATAATGGTTATGCGATTGTGGACGTTGAAGGCAGGTTTCTGTTTGATGGATCCCTTACATCTGGCGCCAGTGATTGTGCGCATTTGACGTATTACCACGCAGATAGTGGTGAGAAGATTACTCTGAATTAACTAGACCGCTATTTAATAATTCCTAGATGCGGAAAATTTTGCCAAGCTCAGCATGGCCTGTTTGTGTGGAGAGTCTGCGAAATGTGCAATTGAAGCACATGCCAATTCCGATTCGGTAGCAGCAACTTTTCTTACATGGGTGAGCGCACCAGTTCGTTCAACTACATTCAATATTATTGACAAGTCATCTAGTCCACCGAGCTCAATCGCGCGCTTTATGATTTCTGCTTCAGCAGACGTGCCATGTTGCATTGCGTATAGTAGTGGCAATGTGGGCTTGCCCTCGTTTAAATCATCCCCAAGGTTTTTGCCGATTTCATTTGCATTGCCACTCAAATCTAATACATCGTCAATCAATTGAAACGCTGTCCCTACATGCATACCATAGCGGCTCAAAGCTTCCTCATCCATTGGGCTGGCGTTACTAAGAATCGCACCGAGTCGTGTCGCAGCTTCAAATAATTTAGCGGTTTTGTAATGAATGACTTTTAGGTAAGCCTCATCAGTAATATCGGCGTTATGCACATTGAGTAATTGCAAAACCTCACCCTCAGCGATGATGTTTGTTGCGTTACTAAGCACTTCCATTACGCGCATATTTTGTACAGCCACCATCATTTGAAACGCGCGTGAATAAACGAAATCGCCTACTAATACGCTAGCAGCATTGCCAAATAGCGCGTTAGCGGTGTTTTGCCCACGCCGCTTTGATGATTCGTCGACCACGTCATCATGTAATAATGTGGCAGTGTGAATAAATTCAACGACGGCGGCAAGTTGGTGATGCTCAGGTTTAATGTTGCCAAATAGTCCTGCAGAAAGAAGTACTAATATAGGGCGCAAGCGTTTTCCGCCACTATTGATAATATAATGTGCAACTTGGTTTACTAGTACAACGTCTGAGTGTAAGGAGTGCTGAATAACCACATTCACAGCCGCAATATCTGCCACGACGCAAGATTGTATGGCATCTAGTGGCGTGGAATTAGATAGAGTATTGTTTTGTATATTCATGCTTGATGTAACAATAGTAACCCGTGAAAAATTAGTAAATATTTTAACACAGCCAAAATTGTTTATGGTACCGAGCGTAGCGGTTATGTCGATTAAATAGTTGAGATTATGATGAATCGAAGGCTCGATTATAATTTTTTGATTTAGCTTGCGATTATGGTTTGCTTTGCTACATTATTTGCGTATAATGCCGAGTTCTTTAGAAAGCGTAATTTAAGGCTCAATCATGTATGCTGTAATCAAAACTGGTGGTAAGCAATATCGCGTCATTGCAGGCGAAAGATTAAAAGTTGAAAAATTAGAAGTTGAAGTTGGCGGTACTGTTACGCTAGATCAAATTTTAATGGTTTCAGATGGCAACACAACAACGATCGGCTCACCTATTATTAATGGTGCAACTGTTAAAGCTACTGTGCTTTCACATGGTCGCGGTGACAAGGTAATGATTTTCAAATTCCGTCGTCGTAAACATTATCGTAAAACACAAGGTCATCGCCAAAGTTTTACTGAAATTCAAATCGGCGAAATTTTAGCTGCAGGTCAAGCTACTGCTAAGCCAGCAAAAGCAAAAGCCGCTAAAGCTGCAGAATAATTGAAGCAATAAATAAGACTTAAGGATTAAATCATGGCACACAAAAAAGCAGGCGGTAGTTCACGTAACGGTCGCGATTCACACTCACAACGACTAGGTGTTAAAGCCTTTGGCGAAACAGTAGTGACCGCAGGTAGCATTATCGTGCGTCAGCGCGGTACAAAAATGCATGCGGGTGAAAATGTAGGTATGGGTAAAGATCATACTTTGTATGCAAAAGCCGATGGTAAAGTATTTTTTGCAGTTAAAGGCGCATTAAAGCGCCATACTGTAAGTATTATTGTTGCTGCGTAAGTTAAAGTAATAATAATCAAAGCCTCATCGTTTGATGGGGCTTTTTTATTTGGTAAACTGTAGTTATGAAATTTATAGACGAAGCAACAATTAAAATATATGCAGGCGATGGTGGTAACGGTGTTGCTACGTTTCGTCGTGAAAAGTACGAACCACTAGGTGGCCCTAGCGGCGGCGATGGTGGTCGCGGCGGCTCTATTAGCATAGAAGCAGACCGTAATATTAACACCTTGGTTGATTATCGTTATTCACGCGTTTTCAGGGCACAACGCGGTGAAAATGGTCGCAGTGCAGAATGTTACGGTGCTAAAGGCGAAGAAATGTTATTGCGTGTGCCAGTAGGTACAGTAATTTCTGATAAAGCTAGTGGACAAATGTTGGTGGATTTAAGTGAGCATGGGCAACGTGCGCAAATGGCAGCAGGCGGCAAGGGTGGCTTGGGTAATGTGCATTTCAAATCCAGCTTAAATCGTGCACCACGCCAATGTACAAAAGGTGACCCAGGAGAAGAGCTTGAGCTTTATTTGGAGCTTAAAGTATTAGCAGACGTGGGCTTGCTTGGTATGCCTAATGCTGGAAAATCGACTTATATTCGTTCTGTTTCTGCGGCAAAACCAAAAGTGGCAGACTACCCATTCACTACTTTACATCCAAATTTAGGGGTGGTGCGTGTTGATACTGAGCGCAGTTTCGTCATTGCTGATATTCCAGGCATTATTGAGGGCGCAGCTGAAGGTGCTGGACTAGGACATCAGTTTTTACGACATTTGCAACGAACCTCTTTATTATTACATTTGGTCGATATCGCTCCTTTCGATGAAGCGGTAGATCCAGTACATGAAGCGAAAGCGATTGTAGAAGAGCTTAAAAAGTATGACCAAGCGTTATATGAAAAACCTCGCTGGTTGATATTGAATAAGATTGATATGTTGCCGGACTCAGAGAATGTCGTCAAAAAATTTGTTAAAGATTATGGCTGGAAGGGCCCGGTGTTTGCAATTTCAGCTATCAGCGGTATTGGCTGTAAAGAGCTTACCTACGCTATCATGCAGCACATTGATGAAAATAAACAGTTGCAATTAGAAGAGGATGCACTGAAAGGTGCTTTTAAAGAAAGCGGATTAATTAATGAAAGTATTCCTAGTAAAGCTGTGGAAATAAAAGACCTATAAAATGAATTCGACTGAATTTAAATCCCTGGTTTTAGCTGCAAAAGTGATTGTGGTTAAAGTGGGTTCTAGCCTAGTTACAAATGATGGTAATGGGCTGGATCAAGTCGCTATTGCCGCGTGGGCTGAGCAAATTACCGCATTGGTGCGTCAGGGTAAGCAAGTTGTTTTAGTTTCAAGCGGGGCTGTAGCTGAAGGCATGCAACGCTTAGGCTGGAAAAAGCGCCCAACCGCAGTCAATGAGTTACAAGCTGCTGCTGCAGTTGGTCAAATGGGCTTGGTGCAAATGTACGAGAGTTGCTTTAGTCGACATCAGTTGCATACAGCACAGGTGTTACTTACACATGATGATTTGGCCGATAGAAAGCGCTACCTCAATGCACGTAGTACCTTACGTACATTGTTAGATTTAAAAGTAATTCCAATTATCAATGAGAATGATACGGTGGTGACCGACGAAATTCGCTTTGGTGATAACGATACTTTAGCGTCATTGGTTGCCAATCTAATTGAGGCTGATGTGCTCGTGATTTTAACTGATCAGCAGGGGTTATATTCTGCAGATCCACGTAAAGATAAAAATGCTGAATTTGTCCAGCATGCTATTGCTGGCGATGCCTCATTAGAGCAGATGGCTGGCGGTGTGGGTAGCAATGTTGGCACTGGTGGCATGCTAACCAAGATACTCGCGGCTAAGCGTGCTTCTCGAAGTGGTGCTCATACAGTCATTGCATCAGGGCGTGAAAAAGATGTGTTGGTTCGCCTGGCGGCAGGTGAAGTGATTGGTACGCATTTGCAAACAACAGAAATGAAAACAACCGCACGTAAACAGTGGTTAGCCGATCATTTGCAACTACGTGGTAAATTAACCTTAGATGCTGGCGCGGTAAAAGTGATTAAGCAAGAGGGTAAAAGCTTGTTATCCATTGGTGTTATCGCCGTGGAAGGTAATTTTGAACGCGGAGAAGTCGTAGCCTGTTGTGATGTTGATGGTGATGAGATTGCTCGTGGGCTAGTGAATTATTCATCTATTGAAGCTTTACGTATCATGCGTAAGCCAAGTGCTGAAATTGAAAAAATATTGGGCTATGTTGAAGAGTCAGAACTGATACATAGAGATAATTTGGTATTGCTATAGTTTCGGCATTTGCAATTTAACGCCACACATAAAAAATGTAAGGAATGTTGATGAAAAAACAACCATTAGTAGCCATTATCATGGGATCCGATAGCGATTGGCCTATTATGAAGGCGGCCGCTCAAATGTTAGCTGACTTTGATATCGCCTATACTGCTCAAGTGGTTTCAGCGCATCGTACCCCAGATTTGATGTTTAACTTTGCAGAGGGTGCGGCTAAAAAAGGCTATCAAGTGATTATTGCTGGCGCAGGTGGCGCAGCACATTTGCCTGGCATGGTGGCAGCTAAAACAACGTTACCCGTATTAGGTGTACCAGTGCCTTCTAAGCATTTACAGGGCCAAGATTCGTTACTTTCAATTGTGCAAATGCCCAAAGGCATTCCTGTTGCTACTTTTGCTATCGGTGAGGCTGGTGCAGCGAATGCTGGCTTGTTTGCTGCTTCTATTTTAGCTAATCATGATAAAGATTTGGCAAAAAAATTAACGGACTTCCGTGCAAAACAGACTGACAAAGTACAGTTAATGGTGTTGAGCGATCAGCCTCAGTAGCGTTAAGCGTGAATTAAATATAAATCCAATAGCCTTTAATATATGAACTATCAAACAACACACCAAAACATAGATCAGAACACAATAATTTTGCCGCCAGCGATGTTAGGTATGTTGGGTGGTGGTCAGTTAGGACGCTTCTTTGTCATCGCCGCACATGAAATGGGTTATAAAGTGACGGTGTTAGATCCAGATAGCAATAGTCCTGCAGGTAAAATTGCGGATGTGCATATTTGTGCTGCATTTGATGATAAGTCTGCATTATTGAAGCTAGCTAATACTTGTGAAGCAATCAGTACGGAATTTGAAAATGTGCCAGCCGATTCTTTATCATTTCTAGCAGAAACCAAGCCTGTTAGACCAAGTGCTTATAGCGTTGCCATCGCTCAACATCGTGTTAGCGAAAAAAACTTTCTTAAACACGCTGGTTTGCCTGTGGCACCGTATGCAGTGGTTAATGAAATCGATGATTTACCCAGTGATGACAGTGATATATACCCTGCCATTTTAAAGGTGGCTCGGTTTGGCTATGATGGTAAGGGGCAGGCTAGAGTAAAAAATCAGCAAGAAGCACAATCGGCTTTTTTAGCCTTTGAGCGTGAAGAGTGTGTGTTAGAAAAAATGTTAAAGTTGGACTATGAGGTGTCTGTGGTGCTTGCACGTGATGTGCATGGCAACGTGGTAACCTTTCCTACGTCAGAAAATAGTCATTTGAATGGTATATTGGATGTTTCAATCGCTCCTGCACGCGGCCGCGATGCAATTAGTCATCAAGCACAAAAGTTAGCAATCATAGTTGCAGAAAAATTGGCCTACACCGGTGTACTAGGCGTGGAGTTTTTTGTATGTAACGGTGAATTACTCGTTAATGAAATGGCACCACGCCCTCATAATTCTGGTCACTATACTATTGATGCCTGCGTGACCAGTCAGTTTGAACAGCAAGTGCGCGTGATGGCTGGGCTACCATTAGGTAGCACCAGGCAGCATAGTCCAGCAGTGATGGTTAATTTACTAGGTGACATTTGGCCTGAAAATCTTGCGGCGCCAGAATGGCAAAATGCATTGAACAATCCGCAGCTTAAAATGCATTTGTACGGTAAGCATGAGGCGCGCCCAGGCCGTAAAATGGGCCATTTCACAGTTATTAATGTGAGCCGCGATGAGGCAATTAAACAGGCGATGCAGGTGCGTGCTGATTTAAATATTGGCGATTAATGAATGGGTAATGTCCAGCTTACAAGTAAAGTAAGCGACAATAAAAAAGCCGAACATCAGTTCGGCTTTTTTAATATACGCGGCTAACTATACTGTTTTTTTAGCTTTTGGTGCTGCTTTTGCCTTAGGCGCGGCTTCAGCTTTCGCTTTAGGTGCAGCTTTAGCTTTAGCCACTGCTACTGGTTTAGCTTCAGCCTTTGCTTTTGGTGCTGCTTTTTTTGCAACAGGCGCTGATACAGTACCCGCCATAGCCTTAATTGCAGCATTTAAGCGGCTTTTATGACGTGAAGCTTTATTTTTGTGAATGATTTTTTTATCTGCAATGCGATCAATCACACTGACGTTTTCACTGTAAGCTGCAACAGCTGCGGTTTTATCGCCAGCTTCTACTGCTTTAATAATTTTTTTAATCGCGGTGCGCAAAGTAGAACGCAAACTTGCATTGTGAGCGCGTTGCTTTACTGCTTGACGAGCACGTTTTCTTGCTTGTGCGGTATTTGCCATCTGAGATTTTTCCTAAAAGCTATTCAAAATACGAAGCCCATAATAATAGCCATTTTATAAAACTATTGCAAGTTAAAATGCGGTAAATATCATAGGCATTTGCTACGAGATAGTGGCTAGCATGTTAAAATCACGCAATATGTGTTTAATACATCAATTTTATTGCAGTTTTATTAAAAGCCTTACATGAATTTACTCAAAGCATTGGCCAAAGTTGGTAGCATGACTTTTGTCTCTCGTATATTAGGTTTTGTGAGAGATACGCTTATCGCTCGCGTGTTTGGCGCAGGGATGCTGAGTGATGCATTCATTGTGGCATTCAAAATCCCTAACTTATTACGCAGAGTTTCTGCTGAAGGTGCCTTTAGTCAGGCCTTTGTACCTATATTGGCGGAATATAAAAGCCAGCGTAGCTTTGAAGAAACGCACAGCCTGATTAACCGTGTGGCCACATGGATGGGCATGATTTTAGTGGGCGTGACAATGCTAGGGATGTTAGCGGCTCCTTTAATCGTCGCTTTAATTGCACCTGGCTTTACTGCTGATCATGCCAAAATGCAGTTAACGATAGAGTTGCTACGTATTACATTCCCCTACATTTTCTTTATCTCGCTGGTTTCAATGGCGGGTGGCGTTCTCAATACCTATAACAAGTTTGGCATTCCGGCGTTTACGCCCGTTTGGCTTAACGTTTCAATGATAGTAGCGGTATTATTTTTTGCAGATCATTTTGCTGAACCTATTAAAGTGCTTGCTTGGGCAGTATTTTTTGGAGGTTTTCTGCAATTAATTTTTCAGATTCCATTTTTAAAGCAGATTGGCTTATTACCAAAGTTTGAACTTAAACGAGATGATGAAGGCGTTTGGCGCATTTTAAAGCTGATGGGGCCGGCGGTATTAGGTGTTTCAGTGGCGCAAATTTCGCTCATTATTAATACGGTTTTCGCCTCATTTTTAAAAACGGGTAGCGTTAGCTGGTTGTACTACGCTGATAGATTAATGGAGTTTCCTACGGGTGTCATGGGTGTTGCCTTGGGGACGATATTGTTACCCAGTTTATCTAAAGCCTATGCCAGTCGAGATGATATTGAATATTCACAATTGTTAGATTGGGGCTTGCGTTTAACCTTTATTTTGGCAGCACCAGCAGCGGTTGCTTTGGCGGTATTGTCTGCACCCTTGGTAGTTGCTTTATTCCATTACGGAAAATTCACTGGAATAGATGTATTGATGACACAGCAAGCCCTTGTTGCCTACAGTGTTGGCCTGTTAGGCTTAATTTTGGTTAAAATTTTAGCGCCAGGCTTTTATGCGCGACAAAATATTAAAACCCCCGTTAAGATTGCCGTATTTACCTTAGTCACAACGCAATTGATGAATTTAGTGTTTGTTTTCGGTTTAGATCTAAAGCATGCAGGGTTGGCACTTGCTATAGGCTTAGGTGCATGTATTAACGCATCTTTGCTCTATTATCATTTGCGCAAAGCCGGTATTTATCACTTGCAGCCAGGTTGGCTTATCTTTTTAGTGAAGCTAGTTGTTGCTTTAATTGTGATGGGTGTGGTGCTTTATTATGTTAAAGGCGAGACTACAGCGTGGCTACAATTTGGTTTAATAAAGCGACTTCTTTATATCACTGGCTTAGTGTCTTTGGGTGCGGCTAGTTATTTTGCTACATTGATGTTGTTAGGGTTTAGGCCGCGAGATTACATACGCAGGGTGATTCATTAAATGCGTGTTTTTAGGCACTTCCCAACTGCGCCGCAGTTACCCTGTGCAGTTGCGATAGGTAATTTTGATGGTATGCACCTAGGACATCAGGCGTTATTAAAAAAATTGATTGAAACAGCGCAAGCGGCCAATCTAAGTTCTGCCGTGATGACGTTTGAACCGCATCCTCGTGAGTTTTTTTCTTCAGAAACTGCACCTTCTCGACTCAGTTCTTTGCGTGAAAAGCTTGAGCACTTTTCGGAAGCGGGGGTTAAAAACACTTACGTATGTCGGTTTAATCAGCGTTTTGCTAAACTAAGCCCGCAGCAATTCATGCAAATGATTTTGCGCGATTCATTGAATGCAAAATCTATTTTGGTAGGAGACGATTTTAGATTTGGCGCTATGCGGGTTGGTTCGGTGTTGGATTTTATAGAGGCTAAATTTAACTTAGTAAGTTTGCCGCAAGTGGATTTACAGGGTGCTAGAGTCTCTAGCACGCGCGTCCGTAATGCTCTAGCAGTGGGTGATCTACAAGTGGCTACTCAGTTATTAAACCGTCCTTACAGTATTAGCGGTAAGGTGGTACATGGCGCAAAACGTGGCCGAGAATTAGGTTTCCCTACTGCTAATGTACATATGTGGCATGAGCGTCCAGCATTAACGGGGGTGTATGCGGTAAAATTAGATGGTTTGAATGCAGTGGCTAATTTAGGCGTGCGGCCCACGATTGCTGGCACCTCTAAATTAATGCTAGAAGTTCATGTACTTGATTTTGATGGTAATTTATATGGTAAACATGTGCACATAGAATTTTTACACAAAATACGTGACGAAATGAAGTTTGCCAATTTAGATGCGCTAAAGGCGCAAATTAAAAAAGATGTCGCAGTTGCGAGAGATTTATTTGAGATTTGAAATGACCGAAGACCAAAATAAAGAACAGAATAAATATAAATTAAACCTGCCTGAAACCACGTTTCCTATGCGTGGCGATTTGGCTAAGCGTGAGCCTGCATGGTTAAAAGAATGGACTGACAATAAGCTTTATCAGCGCATTCGCCAAGCCCGCAAAGGTAAGACCAAATTCATTTTGCATGACGGTCCACCATATGCTAACGGCGATATTCATATTGGCCATGCAGTAAATAAAATCCTCAAAGACATCATTATTAAATCAAAAACTATGAGTGGTTTTGATGCGCCTTATGTGCCGGGTTGGGATTGTCATGGATTACCTATTGAACTAGTAGTAGAAAAAGCCCACGGCAAAAATATTGACCCAGCTAAATTTCGTGCGCTTTGCCGTGAATACGCCGCAGAGCAAGTTGAACGCCAAAAGAAAGATTTTATTCGCTTAGGTGTGTTGGGTGATTGGGATAATCCATACCTGACGATGGACTTTAAAACCGAGGCAGATATCATGCGTGCCTTGGGTGAAATCCATACAAATGGCTATCTGTACCAAGGTAGCAAGCCCGTGCATTGGTGCGTAGATTGTGGTTCTGCCTTAGCTGAGGCAGAGGTTGAATACGAAGATGTAAATTCACCCGCGATTGATGTGGGTTTTAAAGTTGCAGATAACGCCACCTTGAGCAAAGCTTTTGGTGTGAATGTTGCTGGTGATGTGTACGCGGTGATTTGGACAACAACGCCTTGGACATTGCCTGCTAACCAAGCGGTGAGTGTGCATCCTGAACTTGATTATGACTTGATTCAAACCAGCAAGGGCTCACTAATCCTTGCGCGTGAATTGGCGCAAGTGACGCTGGCTCGATATGGTGAAGAGGGTGCTAAAATTCTAGCCTCATGTAAGGGCGCAGTGTTAAATGGTTTAGCTCTTATGCACCCATTTGACAACCGTCAAGTGCCAGTTATTTGTGGTGAACACGTGACTACTGATGCAGGGACTGGCTTGGTGCATACCGCTGCTGCGCACGGTAACGACGACTGGCTGGTGATGAGGGCTAATTTTCCTAATGAAAAACCGCGTGTGTTGATGGGTGGCGATGGTAAATTTTTCAATAGTGAATTAGTTGAATTTGAAGCAATTCGTGACCTAGACCGTAAAGAAGCGAACAAGGTCATTTTAGCCGCTATGACAGAAAGTGGCGCTTTGCTTGCCAGTGTCCGTTTAAATCACAGCTTTCCACATTGCTGGCGTCATAAAACGCCACTCATGCAATTAGCGACGCACCAATGGTTTATTGGCATGAATGAAATTGATGTATCAGGTAAAAGCTTGCGTGAATTTGCAAATCAAGCTGTTGATAAAACTGAATTTTTCCCTGATTGGGGACGCGCACGCCTTGAAGCGATGATTAAAAACCGTCCTGATTGGTGCGTATCACGCCAGCGTAATTGGGGCGTGCCTATGCCATTTTTTGTGCATAAAGAAACGGGTGTGCCACATCCACAAACTGCTAATTTACTCGAAGCCGCTTGTTTATTGGTTGAGAAAAGTGGTGTTGAGGCTTGGTTTAGCTTAGATGGGCCCGCATTTTTGGCGCAGCATGCCCCAACTGATGCGGAAAGTTACAAAAAAGTCACTTATACCTTAGATGTGTGGTTTGATTCTGGCGCAACGCATGCGGCGGTTTTAAAGCGCCGTCCAGAGTTGCAGTACCCCGCTGATTTGTATTTAGAAGGTTCTGATCAACATCGCGGCTGGTTTCAATCAAGCTTGCTGACGGGTTGTGCAATTGATGGTCGTGCACCTTATGCGGCTTTGTTGACCCATGGTTTTGTGGTAGATGGCGCTGGACACAAAATGAGTAAATCTAAGGGCAACGTAGTTGCGCCACAAAAGGTGATGGATACTTATGGCGCAGATATTCTAAGGTTATGGACAGCTTCGACCGATTACTCTGGCGAACTCACCATCTCAGATGAGATTTTAAAACGTGTGTCAGAAAGCTATCGCCGTATTCGAAATACTATGAAATTTTTATTGGCGAACATTGCTGATTTTGATGCAAATAAAGACCTGTTAGCAGTGAGCGAATGGCTGGAAATTGATCAATATGCCTTGTATTTAACGCATCAACTGCAAACAGAAATTTTGGCAGATTACGATAAGTATGAATTCCATTTGGCCGTACAAAAATTCGTGAGCTTTTGCTCAGAAGATTTAGGTGGTTTTTACTTAGACATTCTAAAAGATAGACTTTATACCGCGGGTGAGACTTCGCACGCACGTCGTGCCGCCCAAAGCGCTTTGTATCACATTACACAAGCTATGATGCGTTTAATGGCACCTATACTCAGCTTTACAGCCAATGAAATTTGGCAAACTTTAGGTTTGGCTAAAGATGCAACGGTGTTTGAGGATATATGGTATGAATTACCTCAACATGGATTAACTCAGCAGCGCTTAAATGCATGGGAGATGATTATCACCGTACGTAGTCAGGCTGCAAAAGAAATCGAAGTGTTGCGCGCCACAGGGCAAGTAGGCTCATCCTTGCAAGCAGAATTAGATTTTCATGCGAGTGATGCTAGCTATGAAGCACTTAATAGCCTAGGTGATGATTTGCGTTTTGCCATGATTACTTCAAGTGCTAAGGTGTATCGGGCAGTGAGTGCGGCTGAGCAAAAAATCGCAGTCACACCAAGTGCACACGTTAAATGTGACCGTTGCTGGCATTACCGTGCAGACGTTGGTTCAGATAAAGCACACCCACAAATTTGTGGTCGTTGCGTCAATAATTTGTTTGGTACTGGTGAAGTGCGTACTTATGCGTAAATGGCTAGCGCTGAGTGCTGTGGTGGTAGTGCTAGATTTATATACTAAGCACTTAATACAAGGCGCTTTTATGTATGGGGATAGCCTAACTATTAATAGCTTTTTTGATTTGGTACGTTATCACAACGAAGGGGCGGCTTTTAGTTTTTTAGCTAAAGCAGGCGGCTGGCAAAAATGGTTTTTTAGCATCATCTCTATCGTCGCCATTGTAGTGATGACCTACCTGATAAAAAAATACCGTACGGAGAAACTTTTTTGTCTAGGCTTAGCCCTAGTGATAGGTGGTGCGGCGGGTAATCTGTATGATAGATTTACCTTAGGCTACGTGGTAGATTTTCTTAGCTTTCATTACCAAAGTTACTATTGGCCAGCGTTTAATGTGGCGGATAGCGCAATTTGTGTCGGCGTAGGTTTATTATTATTGGATAGCTTTAAAAAGCAAAAATAGTCAGTCTTCTCAGACAATTTTAGAGATTCAAGCTCAGGGATTTAAGTATGCTGGATTGGAAAAAATTCATCGTAGCAAAAATTTCCCTTGCTAATAGCCGTATCCCAGCAGGTCAAACCCAAGTAAATAATTTTCCGGTATTAGACATGGGCATTAAGCCCAATATCAGCAAAAATGAATGGCCGTTACGCGTATTTGGCGCGCCACTTACACCTTAGCATGGTGGCCCAGTGCGCATGGTAGTGCCTAAACGCTATGCTTGGAAAAGTGCAAAATGGCTCAAAGCGTTTGCCTATCGTAAATATTGAGAGATTCCTCTCGCTAAAGAATCTAAGTGATAATTGAGTGGATTTATCAAAATAATTTAAATGGTTCTTGTGGCATTACCAATTTTAGGCATACTATATCTATCATATTGACCGTGCCATTCATTAGCATTAGTTAATCAACCCTAAAATTGAAACTTGTCATTCATGAAACTTGGCATCGTTACAAAACGAGAACCAGAGAGAAGAAAGCCAGTCGTTCTATTACCCGCCGATGTAAAACAGTTGGGTGTTCATGCTTTTCATGTGGTTGGGCATAAATACTTAACCGCAGTGATTGAAGCTGCAGGTGCTTTACCACTGGTTGTACCAGCCATTACTGATCAGCTAGATATCGATGAATTGTTAGCATTAGCCGATGGCATTTTATTGACTGGTGCAGTTTCAAATGTACACCCCTCTCATTTTGGTCAAGCGGTACATTATCCCTCATTACCACTCGATCCAGCCCGCGATGCACTTACCCTTAAATTAATACACGCTGCCATTAAAGCGGAAGTGCCAATTTTGGCAATTTGTCGTGGCTTTCAAGAAATCAATGTTGCCTTTGGTGGCAGCCTACATCAAGCGGTACATGAAGTGGCTGGTATGAACGATCACAGAGAAGCTAAAGACGCGTCTGTTGAAGTTCAATATGGGCATTCGCATATGGTTGATTTGGTGGCGAATGGTCAATTGGCTGAAATAGTCGGCTCACAAAAAATATTAGTAAACTCTATACATGGTCAGGGTATAGATGCATTGGGCGCTGGCTTGTTGGCCGAAGCCTATGCGCCTGATGGTTTAGTAGAAGCTTTGCATGTGGGGAATGCCAAGGCTTTTGCCTTAGGCGTTCAATGGCACCCTGAGTGGAAAGTGATGGAAACTCCAGCCTATTTTGCCATTTTTAATGCTTTCGGTAACGCCTGCAGAGCGCGCATGCAAAGGCATAAACCACCAGACTAAACTTCTTATGATGTGTAATAGTATTTGAGATCTTTCATAAGATGATGAAAAGTAGGACAGGAGCATAAAAATGATGAAAAAACCAACAATAAACCATATAGATATGGATAAGTGGCTGACCGATAACAATATTACTGAGATTGAATGTTTAGTGCCAGATTTAACTGGCGTTGCCCGTGGCAAAATTTTACCGCGCGAAAAGTTTTCTACAGAGCGCGCTATGCGTTTACCAGAAGCAGTATTTGGTATGACGGTAACCGGCGAATCGCCAGAAGGTTATGAGGGTTATGACCGTGTATTTGGTTTTACAGATAAAGACATGGTGCTATTGCCGGACCCCACCACCCTCAGAGTTGTACCTTGGGCTATTGATCCTACGGCACAAGTGATTATGGATTGCGTCGATCATCAGGGTAAGCCGATAGATTTTGCCCCTAGAAATGTTCTGCGCCGTGTGACTAATTTGTACAAAAATTTAGGCTGGACACCCATTGTGGCACCAGAGTTGGAGTTTTACTTACTCGAACGTAATATCGATCCTGATATTGCGCTTAGCCCGCCTGTAGGGCGAAGTGGTCGTAAGGAAACGAGCCGTCAGTTGTATAGTATTGATGCGGTAAATGAATTTGACCCTTTGTTTGAGGATATTTACGACTATTGCGATTTGATGGGTTTAGAGTTGGATACGCTGATTCACGAGTTTGGTGCAGGGCAAATGGAAATCAACTTTTTGCACGATGAACCTATGTTGCTAGCGGATAAAACATTTTTCTTTAAACGCACCTTGCGTGAAGTTGCTATGCGACATGGTATGTATGCCACTTTTATGGCAAAGCCTATGCAAAACGAGCCGGGCTCAGCTATGCATATTCATCAAAGTGTGATTGATACTAATACGGGACTAAATATTTTTAGCAATCCTGATGGTAGCGCTTCTCCCATTTTCTATAACTACATCGCAGGTTTGCAAAAGTATTTACCCGCCGCTATGGCATTACTCGCGCCCTATGTAAATTCCTATCGCCGTATTGTCCGTAATGGCGCTGCGCCGATCAATATTGAATGGGGTTACGATAACCGAACGGTAGGTATTCGGGTGCCAATTTCTGACCCGGCGGGTCGTCGTGTTGAGAATCGAGTAGTGGGTGCAGATGCAAATCCATATTTGGCTATGGCTGTCACATTGGCTTGTGGTTACCTGGGTATTGTCGAAAAACTAAAACCCACTGAAGTGACCACCGGCAGCGCTTATGCTTCAGACTACCAATTACCACGTGGTTTATCGGAAGCTATCCGTGAGTTAGAAAATGCTAAAGCACTACATGAAGTGTTGGGTAAGGATTTTATTGATGTCTATTTGGCGGTAAAAGAAACTGAGCACGATGAATTTATGCGCGTCATTAGCCCGTGGGAAAGAGAGCATTTATTAATGCATGTTTAACGAGAAAAATTCACTGTGACAACAATGTATTGATGATTGAACTGAGAGCAATATGACAAATACCAAAGAAATCCAGACGATTGATTCAGCCCATTACCTACATCCTTTTACGGACCATAAAAGTTTGGCAGAAAAGGGCGCACGTATCATTACTAAATCTGAAGGCATCTATATTTGGGACTCTCATGGTGAGAAGATTTTAGATGCAATGTCAGGCTTATGGTGCGTCAATGTGGGGTATGGTCGTCAGGAATTGGTGGATGCAGCAGCGAAGCAGATGCAGGAATTGCCGTATTACAATAGTTTTTTTCAAACGACTAATGTGCCGGCGGTAAAGCTGGCTGAGCGTATTGTTAAGTTGGCGGGTGACAATTATTCGCATGTGTTTTTTAGTAGTTCAGGCTCAGAGTCTAATGACACTAATGTCCGTATGGTCCGCCATTACTGGGCTACATTAGGGCAACCAGAGCGTAAAGTGATTATTAGCCGTAACAATGCCTATCATGGATCAACTATGGCGGGCGCTTCACTTGGTGGCATGAGTTATATGCATGAGCAAGGTGGGCTGCCGATTCCAGACATTGTTCATATTGAACAGCCTTATCATTATGGCCTTTCACCCACTCAAGATAAGGATGCTTTTGGTATTGAGGCTGCAGGTTGGCTTGAGAAAAAAATTCTAGAGGTGGGTGCTGAAAAAATTGCAGCATTTATTGGGGAGCCAGTACAAGGCGCTGGGGGCGTGATTATCCCCCCTAAAACCTATTGGCCTGAAATTCAGCGTATTTGTGACAAGTACAATATTTTATTGATTTGTGATGAGGTTATTTGTGGTTTCGGCCGACTTGGCTATTGGTTTGGCTCCCAATTGTTGGGCTGCAAACCTGATTTAATGACTTTTGCTAAAGGGGTTACTTCAGGATACATACCGCTTGGGGGCGTTGTCATTAGTAAAAGAGTCGCCAAAGTGGTGATTGAACAAGGTGGAGATTTTAATCATGGTTACACATATTCGGGCCACCCTGTGGCCTGCGCAGTAGCGCTCGCTAATATCGATATTTTAGAGCACGAGGGTTTGGTCGATAAAGTTCGCAATGAGACAGGGCCCTATCTTGCGCAAAGATTTTCAGAATTAGCTCAACATCCATTGGTTGGAAGTGCTGAAGCCTGTGGCTTAGTAGCAGGTTTAGCTTTAATGAAAGATAAAGCCAAGCACATTGCTTTTGATGAATCCCTAGGCGTCGGGATGATGTGCCGTAACCACTGTTTTTCTAGTGGCTTAATTATGCGTGCGGTAGGCGACAGAATGATTATCGCGCCACCGTTAGTGATAACTAAAGCGCAAATAGATGACATGATTAATCTAATTAAGAAATGCTTAGATGCGACGCTTGACGAACTAAAAACACTTGGTTTGATAGATTATTAATAAGTTAAGCAATGTTTTATAACATGTGATTTGAACATGTTAGAATAATTTTGTTATCACGTTTTAATTAGTATGAGTTGTTGGTTTTTAAAAGTTTTTTTCAGTTCTTATTTGGGAGACGTTTTGATGAGTACACTATTTAACAAACGCTTACTTAACAAATATGTGTTAAGTGCTTTGCTCGGCTTAACTGCTAGTCTCGGTGCTGCTACAAGCTATGCCGCAACAGAAGAAAAAGTTCTAAATATCTATAACTGGTCAGATTACCTAGCGCCAGAAACAATTCCTAACTTTGAAAAAGAAACAGGCATTAAAGTACGCTACGATATTTTTGATAGCAATGAAATTTTGCATGCAAAATTAGTCGCTAGAAAAACGGGCTATGACATTGTTGTACCCTCATCCAATTGGGCTAAATTACAGATTGATGGTGGATTGTTTCAAAAACTAGATAAAACTCAATTACCTAACTGGAAAAATTTAGACCCAGGTATTTTGAAACAGATGGAGGCGTTTGATCCTGGCAATGCCTATTTAGTTGATTGGCTTTGGAGTTACACCACAGTAGGGATTAATGTGGATAAGGTTAAAAAAGCCTTAGGTACTACACCTATGCCAGACAATGCCTGGGATTTAGTGTTCGATCCAAAATACACTACCAAGCTAAAATCTTGTGGTATTACCATGCTAGATACTGCCTCAGAAGTATTCCCAATTGCGTTACATTATTTGGGCAAAAATCCTTATACTAAAAATCCAGCAGACTACCAAGCAGCCTTTGATATGCTGAAAAAAGTACGCCCGGATGTGAAGCGCTTTAATTCTGGGGGGCAAATTGAAGACTTAGCCAGTGGACAAGTATGTGTGGCTTTAGGTTGGGCGGGAGACTTCAACTTGGCGCGTAAACGTTCAATTGAGAATAAATTAGAGCAAAACATTGTCGCGCTAGTGCCCAAAACAGGGGGGTTATTGTTTATGGATACCATGGCAATTACAGCAGATGCCGCACATCCAAGCAATGCACATAAGTTTATTAATTACATCTTGAAAGCTGAAGTGCATGCAGGACTTACTAATGCAGTGACTTATGCAAATCCTAATAAAGCCGCGACCCCATTTGTAGACCCGGAAATTAAGAATAATAAAACAATCTTTTTACCAGCGGCCGATGTTGCCAAATTAATTCCGCCAGGTAATGTTGATAACAACACGCGACGCACAATGACACGTCTGTTTACACGTTTTAAAACTGGCTTGTAAATACAATTTGTTAATAGCACCCCTAATAGTTTAAATTGTTAGGGGTGTTGGTTTGTATTTGTATCATCTTTAACTCACATTCTATTGGGATATAGGGGTATCTATGGCGATAGCACCAAAGGCTAATACTGTCCGTGAAGATTTACTGCGGGTTGAGGGTGTCACTAAGATCTTTGATGGTATTGTAAAAGCTGTAGATGATGTTTCGCTAACGGTAGCTACGGGTGAAATTTTCGCATTACTTGGCGGCTCAGGATGCGGAAAATCAACCTTATTGCGTATGCTCGCCGGATTTGAGGCTCCCACAAAAGGTAAGATTTTCTTGGCAGGTGAAGATATTACTAACTTACCGCCATATCAGCGACCTATCAATATGATGTTTCAGTCATATGCGCTTTTCCCGCATTTAACTGTTTGGGAAAACGTCGCGTTTGGTTTGCGTCGAGATCATATGCCTAAAGAGCAGGTTGCAGAGCGCGTGGAATCGATGTTAAGTTTAGTGCAATTAACTAAATATGCTAAACGTAAGCCACATCAACTTTCTGGTGGGCAACAGCAACGCGTCGCTTTAGCACGCAGTTTAGCAAAGCGCCCTAAACTTTTATTATTAGACGAGCCGCTGGGTGCACTAGATAAAAAATTACGTGAAACGACACAGTTAGAGCTGGTTAATATTATTGAGGAAGTCGGTGTGACCTGTGTGTTAGTGACACATGATCAGGAAGAGGCAATGACGATGGCATCGCGTATTGCGGTGATGAGTGAAGGTTACTTTCTACAAGTAGGCTCGCCTGATGAAGTTTATGAAATGCCTAATAGTCGCCAAGTGGCAGATTTTATTGGCAACGTTAATATATTTGATGGTGTGGTGGAAGAGGACGAATCTGACCATGTGACAGTACGCTGCTCAGATTGCCTACATTACGTCGGTCACGGTATTAGTGGTAATTCAGGGATGTCAGTTGGCGTGGCTTTAAGGCCTGAAAAGATTTTATTAACCAAAGAAAAGCCTGAAGGTGAATACAATTGGTGTGAAGGTGAAGTGACAGAAATTGCTTACTTTGGCGCATATACAACCTATCACCTTAAGCTCGATAGTGGCAAAGTCATTAAGGCGCAGGAACTGAATAACACCCGTGATTTAAGTTTTGGCTTAACTTGGGGTGATCGCGCATTTGCGCAGTGGAGCGATCTTGCAATGGTTGTGCTGACTCAATAATCGAATGCATGTAATGAATAAAATTACAAATTACGTGCGAAGCTTCTTTAATGGCCGTCATGTGGTAATTGGCGTTCCTTATTTATGGTTTCTAATGTTGGCCTTGGTGCCATTATTAATTGTGCTGAAAATTAGTGTCTCTGAAATGGAGTCTACATCTGTTTCTAGCATGATTAGCTGGAGTGAAGGTTGGCCAGCAATTAAATTAAATTTTGCTAGTTATGTATTCATTGGTTCAGATGAACTGTATGTCCAGACTTATCTCTCTTCACTCAAGTATGCTTTATTAACAACGGTCATTTGTTTGGCTATTGGCTACCCATTCGCCTATTTTATGGCACGCTCACCCAAACATCTGCAACCTATGTTGTTAATGTTGATTATGCTGCCATTTTGGACTTCATTTTTATTGCGTATTTATGCTTGGAAAACGCTGTTGGTCAATAATGGTGTGATTAACAACGTGCTGATGAGTCTTGGGGTTATTAACGCACCTTTGGAAATGATGAACACACCGTTCTCATTGATGGTCGGTATGGTGTACTCATACTTGCCGTTCATGATATTGCCGCTTTATGCCAATTTATCTAAATTAGATATGCGTTATCTAGAAGCAGCGGCAGATCTTGGTACTAGTCCATTTAAAGCTTTTTGGCTAATTACGGTGCCGCTGTCAAAAGCCGGCATTATTGCAGGCTCTATGTTGGTGTTCATTCCAGCGGTGGGTGAGTATGTTATTCCTGAATTGCTAGGTGGCCCAAACACGCTGATGATAGGTCGTGTGCTGTGGGATGAATTCTTCAGTAACAATGATTGGCCGATGGCTTCAGCGGTTGCCGTGGTTATGATATTACTCATTATGTTGCCTATGGCAATCTATAATAAATATCAATCTGAGCAGTCAGAGCTTAAATCATGAATACCAACATGATTAAGTGGTTTAGCCAAAGCTGGATGATTATGGTGTATATGTTCTTATATATGCCTATCGTCACTCTAGTGATTTTCTCCTTTAACGATTCGCAATTGGTGACGGTGTGGAGCCATGCCAGCATGAGATGGTACGTAGCGCTGATGAGCGACAGTGACTTGATTGCAGCGGTGGCCCTTTCACTTAAAATTGCTTTTTTTTCTGCTTTGATATCAGTGCTTTTTGGGGTATTTACGGCTTTTTGTTTAAATCGCTATAAGCGCTTTTCTGGACGTACTTTATTGTCTTCTATGGCCACTACACCACTGGTCATGCCAGATGTGATTGTAGGCCTATCATTATTGTTAATGTTAGTTTCAATGCAGCATTGGTTAGGTTATCCTGAACGAGGTTTGTTTACCATATTGCTAGGACATGCCTTGCTGGGCACCGCCTATGCCACAGTGGTGGTGACATCACGTTTGCGCGAAATGGATAGTAAATTAGATGAGGCGGCAATGGATTTAGGCTGCCAACCTTTGCAAGTATTTAGGCTAGTGACGTTCCCTTTGTTGCTACCAGCTTTGGTATCAGCTTTTTTATTGACGTTTACGCTATCTTTTGATGATGTGGTGTTGTCATCATTCTTATCAGGCCCTGGCTACTCGACCATGCCCATGGTCATTTTTTCTCGTGCACGCTTAGGCCTAAATCCAACCATCAATGCGGTTGCTACCGTGACCATTGTTGTGGTGACTTTTGCCGTGATTGCTTCAAGTTTTTATACATCGCATCAAGAGCGCAAGCGTAGGCGCGAGATTGCCCAGGCTTATAGCGATACTAATAAATAACGTAGGCCTGACACTGCTAAGCAATAGTTTCGCGCCTACAATAAAACCAAATTCATACAAGCAGAAAATATCATGGCACTCCAATTAAAACATAGCGTACTTCTTAAAAACAATCTCACTTTACTAGCCGGGCAGTGGGTTGCAGCAGACTCTGGTGAAACGATCCCAGTCACAAATCCTGCTAACGGTTTGGTGTTTGCTCAGGTACCACTGATGGGGCAGATTGAAACCAAACGTGCAATTGTGGCCGCCGAACTTGCACAAAAATCTTGGAAGACCCATACAGCCGCCGCACGTTCAGCTATTCTGAAGCGCTGGTTTGATCTCATTATTTTACATACGGAAGATTTAGCGCAGTTATTAACGGCCGAGCAAGGTAAACCTTTGGCTGAGGCGCGTGGTGAAGTGAATTATGCTGCGAGTTTTATAGAATGGTTTTCTGAGGAAGCCAAACGTGTCTATGGTGAAGTAATTCCCGCCCCTATGACAGACAGACGTTTACTGGTGTTAAAACAGCCTGTCGGCGTAACTGCTGCCATTACGCCTTGGAATTTCCCAATTGCGATGATTACCCGAAAAGCCGCGCCTGCATTAGCAGCTGGTTGCAGCATGATTATTAAACCTGCTGAACAAACGCCACTTTGTGCGATTGCTTTAGCGGTGTTGGCAGAAGAGGCTGGCGTACCTGCGGGTGTGTTGCAAGTAATAACGGGTGATGCCCGGAAAATTGGTGCAGCGCTGTGTGAAAGTCCGGTAGTGACTAAGCTTTCATTTACCGGCTCTACTGAAGTGGGTCGAATTTTGATGAGGCAGTGTGCAGATACCATTAAGAAATTGTCACTAGAGTTGGGGGGTAATGCCCCGTTTATAGTGTTTGATGACGCAGATTTAGATGCTGCGGTTGAAGGCGCCATGATTAGTAAATACCGCAACGCTGGACAAACGTGCGTGTGTTCTAACCGATTGTTTGTACAAGATGCGGTGTTTGATGAGTTTTCTAAAAAGTTAACTGCTAAAGTAGCGCAACTAAAGGTTGGGGTCGGTAGCGAAGAGGGTGTAACCCAGGGTCCGCTTATTGACGATGCTGCTATTGCTAAAGTAGAAAGCCATGTGGCAGATGCGTTAGCTAAAGGTGCGACCTTGATGCAAGGGGGCAAGCGTCATGCATTAGGAGGTACTTTTTTTGAACCTACGGTATTAGCTAATGTAAGTGCAGATGCCTTAATTTTTAGCGAAGAAACATTTGGACCTGTGGCGCCCTTGTTTCGTTTTAAAACGGATGATGAAGTGATTGAGCTGGCAAATCGAACTGAATTTGGTTTAGCTTCATACTTTTTTAGTCGTGATATTGGGCGTATTTGGCGGGTGGCAGAAGCTTTAGAGTATGGCATGGTGGGCGTGAATACTGGCATGATATCAAATGAAGTGGCCCCTTTCGGTGGCGTAAAACAGTCTGGCCTAGGGCGTGAGGGTTCACATCATGGTATCGACGAATATCTAGAGTTGAAATATGTTTGCATGGCAGGGCTCTCATAATGATGAATACTAAAATTGACTGGCATCAACGTGCTAAGGATTTAAAGATTGATGGTCGAGCGTTCATTAATGGCCAGCGAGTGGATGCGGTTGGTGGCCAAACTTTCGAATGTTTTTCACCGATAGATAACCGTAAGCTAGCTGATGTTGTAAGTTGCCAAGCAGTAGATGTTGATTGTGCAGTCGCCTCCGCGCGCGCGGCATTTAAAGATCGGCGCTGGGCAGGCTTATCGCCGCGCGAACGTAAAGAAACCATGATTCGTTTCGCTGATTTACTTATAGCCAACATAGAAGAATTGGCTTTGCTAGAAACCTTGGACATGGGTAAACCGATTACGGCTAGTCTTAATGTGGATGTCAGTTCGGCTGCCAATAGTCTCCGCTGGTTTGGTGAGGCGATTGATAAAGTGTATGACGAAATTGCCCCAACTGCAGACCATACCTTAGCTTTGATTACACGTGAGCCTATTGGCGTAGTCGGTGCAATCGTGCCATGGAACTATCCGATTTTAATGGCTTGCTGGAAGATTGCTCCGGCGTTAGCCTCTGGTAATAGTATCGTGTTGAAGCCCTCAGAAAAATCTCCGTTAACCGCCTTGAGATTAGGTGATTTAGCCTTGCAGGCAGGGGTTCCAGCAGGGGTGTTAAATGTCGTGCCAGGTTATGGACTAGAGGCGGGAACGCCATTAGCGATGCATATGGATGTGGATTGTATTGCCTTTACGGGTTCAACCGGCGTGGGTAAAAAAATACAAATGATGGCAGGGCAGAGTAATCTCAAACGTGCATGGTGTGAGCTGGGAGGTAAGTCACCCAATATTGTATTTGCCGACTGCAAAGATTTGGATAAAGCCGCCGCAGCATCAGTAGGTTCAATATTTTATAACCAAGGTGAAAGTTGCAATGCACCATCTCGATTATTGGTAGAGCGCTCGATTAAAGATGAATTCGTTAAAAGGTTGCTGACACATTTGCCTAGTTATCAGCCTGCTGATCCTTTAAATCCGAATACGACTATGGGTGCGATTGTGGATTGTGGGCAGATGGAAAATGTACTTAAATATATTACGAGCGGTAAAGCACAAGGCGCTAAACTTCGCGCTGGAGGTGAACGTGTACTCAGTGAAACAGGTGGCTTTTATGTGAGTCCTACGGTGTTTGATGATGTGACTAATGATATGACAATTGCCACTGAAGAAATTTTTGGACCAGTACTGTCTATTATTACGTTTGATACCGAGCAAGAAGCTATAGCAATTGCCAATGAAACTGAATATGGGTTAGCAGCTGCTATCTGGACGCAGGACCTGAGCCGTGCGCACTTGGTTTCAAAAGCCTTACGTGCTGGCACGGTGCATATTAATAGCTATGATGAAGATGATATTACTGTGCCTTTTGGTGGTTTTAAGCAATCAGGTAATGGTCGCGATAAATCTTTGCATGCGCTAGATAAATATACGGAACTTAAAACGACTTGGATACGGCTCACGTAAGGTAGATGTCCGCTTGTAGTAAAAGGGAAAAAGAATGATGAGTAACCAAGATTTACACAATCGTCGTTTAGCTGCTACACCCAGAGGCATAGGTGTGATGGCAAATTTTTTTATTGAACGTGCATTAAATGCTGAAGTATGGGATGTAGAAGGTAACCGTTATATTGATTTTGCGGGAGGCATTGCCGTCCTTAATACGGGGCACCGCCATCCTAAAATGGTGGCGGCAATAGAGGCACAATTGCAGCGCTTTACCCATACCTGCTACCAAGTACTTCCGTACGAAAGTTATGTTACCTTGGCTGAACGTATCAATGCCTTGACGCCTGGCAGCCATGCTAAAAAAACCTGCTTTTTTTCAAGTGGTGCAGAGGCCGTTGAGAACGCTATAAAAATTGCCCGTGCTTATACTGGCCGCCCTGGTATTATTGCTTTCTCTGGCGCTTTTCATGGCCGCACGATGATGGGTTGTGCGCTGACTGGCAAGGTGGCACCGTATAAAATTGGATTTGGGCCTTTCCCCGCTGAAATTTATCATGCGCCTTTCCCCGTAGATTTGCATGGTGTAAGCGTGGAAGATTCAATTAAAGCCATTCATACTCTATTTAAATCAGACATCGACCCTAAGCGTGTTGCCGCTATTATTTTAGAGCCCGTACAAGGTGAGGGTGGTTTTTATGTAACGCCACCAGCACTGATGCAGGCACTGCGAAAAGAGTGTGACGAACACGGCATTTTGCTCATTTATGATGAGGTGCAAACAGGCTTTGGCCGAACGGGTAAGCTATTTGCAGCCGAGCATTATGAGGTGATGCCAGACATTATCACGATGGCAAAAAGCATGGCAGGTGGCACCACATTATCTGCCGTATGTGGCAAAGCCGAAGTTATGGACGGCCCAGCCCCAGGCGGTCTAGGCGGTACCTATGCAGGCAACCCTTTAGCGATTGCCGCAGCCCATGCAGTAATCGATATTATTGAGCAAGAGCAGCTAGTAGCGCGAGCCAATGTATTGGGTGAAAGGCTCGTAGCAAGGCTCAAAAAAGCACAGGAAAATAACCCAACCATAAAAGAGGTGCGTGGTTTAGGCTCGATGATTGCGGTAGAGTTTTTTGATCCAAATACTAACCAACCCTCAATGGAAATTACCAAGCAAGTACAACAAGCCGCTTTAGCCGAAGGTTTAATATTGCTGACTTGTGGTGTCTACACCAATGCCTTACGTTTTTTGTATCCGCTGACTATTGAAGATGCGGTATTTGATGAGGCATTGGATATTCTTGATCGCGCATTAATGAAAGTTTCCACATGAAATTTGAATTAATGAAAGCTATTGAAGATGCCAAAACTCAATTGGCAAGTCAGGGTGTGCATACAGTCATTGCACAGTTTGTTGATATCCATGGTTCTGCTAAAGGCAAGTATATCCCACTCGCTCATTTGCAGGATGTGATTGAGAATGGTGCTGGTTTTGCAGGCCCTTCAATATGGGGTACTGGCTTACCAAGAAATGGCGCACGTTCTGAATTTTATGGGCAAGGCGATTTGACTACTTTGCAAGCACTCCCTTGGATGCCCGGTTATGCGCGGATTGTTTGTAGCGGTTTGGTAGATGGTCAGCCGTTTAGTGGCTGTTCTCGTCGTTTATTAATGCGACAAATTGAGCAACTAAATAAACTTGGTTACACGCTCAACGTTGGGATAGAGCCAGAATTTTTCTTACTTAGCAAAGATGCTAATGGCAGACCAATACCTGATGCTAGAGATGATTTAGACAAACCTTCATACGACCTTAAAGCGTTAGCAAGAGTGCGTGAGGTTTTGCGCCGCATGGAAACGGGATTAAGCGCCTGCGGTTTTGATGTGTTTCAGATAGACCATGAAGATGCTAGTGGGCAATATGAACTTAATTATCACTATAGTGATGCCCTTAAAGCTGCTGATCAATTTATCTTATTTAAAATGGCTGCAGATTTTATAGCTGAAGAAGCGGACTTAACTTTCACCCTGATGCCTAAACCTTTTGCAGATAGACCAGGGAGTGGCTTGCATTTACATTTATCATTGACTGATCAAGCGGGGCAAGCGGTGATGGCTGATGTGTTTGATACGCATGGCTTATCAAAAATTGGTCGTTATTGCGTAGCGGGTTTATTGTCACACAGTCCTGCTTTAGCTGCTTTTCATGCCCCCACGGTAAATTCCTACAAGCGCTTGGTTATAGGCCGTTCACTGTCGGGAACCACTTGGGCGCCAGCACATATTGCTTGGGGGTATAACAATCGCACTACCGTGGTGCGTGCGGTGGTTGGGCGCTTAGAATTTCGTCTGACAGATGGAAGTAGTAATATTTACGCAGTACTTACCTCAACGATTGCTGCAATGCTTGATGGTATAGCGCGTAAACTTAATCCACCAGCCCCTATTGATGAAGATATTTATGAGTGGCAAGTCGCTGATTTTGTAGCACATAATGTAAAGACGTTACCGCAAAACTTAGGTGAAGCATTAGTCGCACTTGAAAATGATGCGGTATTAGCAAAAGCTATGGGTAATGATTATGTGGCGGAATATTTAGCTACAAAAAAACCTGAGTGGATTGATTATTGCCGATCTGTCAGTGATTGGGAATATAAGCGCTATCTTACATGGCCTTAACTTTTTGGCTGATGGCTATGATAGGTGGAACTTAATTTAAGCTACTCCAGCTCAATGGATCAAAAGGACGACTTTGTTTCCTAAGTTCATAATAGAGGCCATTAGTTTCATTGCCACCACTGTTGCCCACTGAGGCAATCGTATCGCCAGCGCGAACATTATCACCGACTTGTTTTAATACCGCCTGATTATTGCCATATAAGCTCATGTAGCCATCGCCATGGTCTAAGATAATCAGATTGCCAAACCCACGTAACCAGTCGGCAAATACTACGCGGCCGGTGGCCACAGATTTAACTTCTGTGCCCTCATTGGCTTTAATAAATAAGCCTTTCCAAGAGATGCCAGAATCTTCACGGCTACTGCCAAATCGGTTGCTAACATCACCGCGCACCGGCAATCTAAGTTTGCCTTTTAGCGAAGCAAAATTGCTTGAATAGCGCTCAGGGCTAGGTTCTGCATTATTGGTAAGGTTGCTCTGGGTGGTGGTTTTGCTGATTTCAGCCGGCTCAGTTGCACTCGGTTTTGATGCATCATCCCGTTTAGTGAGGGCTTTTCTGCTAGGGGGTGGTGTATATCGCGCTAAACGTTCTACCAGTTGAGAAAGACGTTTTTCATCACGACTCAACTTTTTAATTTCTACGCGTTGTTGAGCAATTTGTTGAGAAAGTGTTTTAACCACTTTAGATTTAGCCTGTTTCTGATTTTGCAAAACGCGTCGCTCATCCATTTGCTTTTGTTTTAACTCAGCCACTTCTTTAAGTGTTGATGCAGTTTCTTCATTCAGTTTATTGATTTTATTGAGGTTACCTTGCATTTTATTAATTAACTCAGCACGCGCTTTGGCAATGTAAGAAAAGTATTGAACATCACGTGCGATGCCGCTGGGGTGTTCATTTTGCAGAATTATTTGTGCATAACTTTGTCGGCCGTGAATATATTGTTGATAAAGCTGACTGCTAAGGAGTTTTTGTTGTTCATTTAAGGCTTGGTTGGTGGTAATAGAATCAGATGCTAATTTAACTAGTAGCTCTTTATTTTCTTGTTGCTTATGGTTAATTTCAAAAAGCTTTTTGTTGGCCTTACTAATGGCGAGTTCACTTTCTTTTAAGGCGTCAGCCGCGTCTTTGTGCGCTTCTTGTGAATGGTCTAGCTCTTTTTTCAGTGATTCTAGTTTTTGCTGTACATCACTTAAGCTTTGTTTAGGAGGCTCAGCTTTTTTTGTGGCATAGACAAGCGGGCTATTCACTAGCAATGCTGCCAGCACTGTTGTGCAAACAAGGTATTGTTTGTAATTTGAGAGATTCATGCGCTTAACGAGTCTTTAATGCTTAAAGTGAACAAGATTTTTACCTGTCATTTCAGCAGGTTGAGCTACGCCCATCATATGTAATAAAGTGGGCGCCAAGTCTGATAATGCACCATCAGCAATAAGTGCTGCCTCGCGACCTACATAAATGAGCGGTACTTTGTTAGTGGTATGTTGCGTATGAGGTTGGTTGTTTTCAGCGTCAAACATCATTTCTGCATTGCCATGGTCGGCCGTAATCAGCACTTCTCCGCCCAAGCTTCGCATGGCGTTAACTACGCGCCCAACGCATATATCTAACGCTTCAATTGCCTTGATTGCCGCTTCTAAACTGCCTGTATGACCTACCATGTCGCCATTGGCATAGTTGCAAATAATAGCGTTATATTTACCCGATAAAATTGCTTCTTCAAGCCTATCAGTGAGTTCAAATGCGCTCATTTCAGGTTGCATATCATAGGTAGCAACGGGCGGAGAGGGGACTAAAATTCTCTCTTCTCCAGCAAAGACAGTTTCTTCGCCACCATTAAAAAAGAAAGTGACATGTGGATACTTTTCAGTTTCTGCAATGCGTAATTGCGTTAAGCCTAGGCTAGATAAATATTCGCCGAAGGTATTTTTAACGGCAAACGGTGGAAATATAGCCGTGGCTTTCTTTTCTTTCACGTCGTGCATCGTCAGCGTGAAATAGCCAGATAACTTCGGCACATGGCGACGGTGAAAGCCATCAAACTCTTCACTTAATAGGGCGTGGGTAAGTTGACGCGCACGATCAGATCTAAAGTTCATATAGACGACTAAATCACCGTCTTCTAAGTGCGTATGCGCTTCGCCTTCTGATCTAATCGCAGTACATTTAACAAACTCATCATTTTCGCCACGCGCGTATGCAGCTTGCAGTGCTTGCGCTGCCGTTGAATAGCTAAATTCCCCTATGCCTTCAGTAATGAGTGCATAAGCAGCTTCCACACGTGGCCAGCGTTTATCGCGATCCATGCTGTAAAAACGACCACTGACGGAAATTATTTTTCCTATGCCTAATACTTTCATTTTAGCCTCAAGCGCAGCCAAATAAGGGGCGGCACTCACCGGCGGTGTATCTCGGCCATCTAAAAAAGCATGTACATATACTTTTGTTAATCCTAAATTAGCCGCCATTTCAAGCATGGCATGTATGTGTAGGTGATGGCTATGCACACCACCGTCAGATAAAAGTCCAAAAATATGCAAAGCTTTATTATTGTCTTTAAGCTTAAGCAATGCCTCTTTTAAAGCGGCATGTTCAAAAAACTCACCCGTTGCAATGCTATTGTTAATGCGTTCAAAATCTTGAAACACCACTCGTCCAGCACCAATGTTGAGATGGCCAACCTCTGAGTTGCCCATTTGCCCATCTGGTAGCCCCACATAATGCTCTGAAGCGTTAATTAGTGTGTGAGGACTATTTGCCCAAAGTCTGTCTATATTGGGTTTGTGTGCCAGCGCAATGGCGTTATCAGTAGAAGCTTCTCGATAGCCAAAGCCATCTAAAATCAGTAGGCATACGGCAGTAGTATTTGCTGAGGTAGGTTTTGATGGCGCTGACATAATAGATTGCCTTAAAAATTTGTTTGAAGTTTGTAAGCGTAACATGACTATTTTAGCGTATTTACACGTAAAATCAGCTTATAAAATTTGTATGATATGGGGATTGAATTTAGGGGCTAATCGCCCCATATTCAATTAATGAAAAATAGAGAGGAAATTTGTGGAATTCATTAAAAGTAACATCTTGTTAATAGGTTTGGCTTTAGGTTCTGGATTCATGTTGTTATTGCCTTTGCTTAGAAAAGGCGCTGGTGGCGTGCCCAATTTAAGTCCTGCAGAATCTGTAACATTGATTAACCGATCAAATGCTTTGGTGTTGGATGTACGCGACGATGCAGAGTTTGCTAGCGGGCATATTGCCGATGCTATGCATATTCCAGTGGTTGCTTTGGCAGCCCGATTGGGTGAGTTAAAAAAATATCAAAATAAAACGATTTTGGTGAATTGTCAGCGAGGCATGCGCTCTGCGAAAGCCTGTGATATTTTACGTGCCGCAGAGTTTAGTCAGCTACATAATTTGCAAGGGGGGTTAGACGCATGGTTAGAGGCTAAATTACCTGTTGTTACAGGCACTTCGAATAAGGCCGGCGCTAATAGCCCATCAGCCGCTAGTAAAGCAAGAAAAAAAGCACCTAAAGCACCAGTTGTTGATGCGGAATTTGTAGAGGCCGCAACTAAAAAAACCGCAGAAAAAGAGGCGCCTTAATGCCCAATATTACAATATATGCCACGGCAGTTTGTCCTTATTGCATTAATGCAGAACGCTTGCTGGCCAGCAAGGGCGTCAAAGAAATTAATAAGATTCGCATTGATTTACACCCTGAAAAACGTGACGAAATGATGCAAAGAACTGGCCGTCGTACTGTGCCGCAAATTTACATTGATGACCGCCATATTGGTGGATTTGATGATTTGCGAGCATTGGATTTGGCTGGCGGATTAGATTCCTTATTGGTAAGTTGAAGTCTAGCTAACTAATCTCTGATAAAATGACGTTTTTATCAAGTAACAACTTATTCATTCACCCTTTTATTTAACTAGAAACTAAAGAAAATCATGGCAAAAGAAGATAACAAAGTAGCAGCAGAAGAACAAGCACAGCAAGCTGGTTTTAGCATTGAAAAAATTTATGTTAAAGATGCATCATTAGAAATCCCTAATGCACCACAAATTTTTACTGACCGTACTCAGCCGCAAGTGGGTATTGAATTAAGCAACTTTGCGCAACAGCTTGAAGCGAATGTGTTTGAAGTAGCGATTAAAGTAACCGTTACTTCAAAAATAGAAGACAAAACCGTATTCTTAGTTGAAGTGACGCAGGCTGGTATTTTCCAAATTCGTAACGTGCCAGAAGAAAACTTAGAGATGATTGTAGGCATTACTTGCCCTAACATTTTATTCCCTTATGCACGTGAAACCGTTTCTGATTTAGTGGTACGCGCGGGTTTCCAACCGGTATTGTTGAATCCAATTAACTTTGAAGCCTTGTTTGCGCAA
>SESD01000057.1_pt1 | contig 58844 bp, 45 predicted proteins | sample 3171411 | NCBI WGS metagenome assembly SESD01 (sample SAMN06051880, study PRJNA518727) | freshwater metagenome | biome: subpolar coniferous forest; feature: holomictic lake; material: water; isolation source: holomictic Lake 442, 16.5 m depth | place: Canada: near Kenora, Ontario | collected...
TCGGCAGTGGGCGCGGAAGAGCCAATGGGTCGTCTAGAAGCAGCGACTCGCGAACGAAAACGCTGAACTTCTCGTCGGCGAACTTTCGAACGGCGGCTTCAAGCTCCAACTCCGGAGGCTGACGTCAGCATTATCGTGGTCATGGAGCAAGGGGAAAGCTGCCGCTCAAAAACTTATCGTTTCAGGGGCGCCAATGGCGCATAGTGGCCGGTTGCCGACCAACACATCGATCAACCCCGAGTTGCTGGAGGGGCGGCTGGCTCAGTAAGCTGCCGCTCAAATGCCATGCCGCCGGCATCGCCAGCGACCGTTCCCGCTGCAATGAGTCATGCTTGCCGATGACGCCACGCCGGCAAGCCGCGCCTTTGAGACAAGCTTATCTTCGCTGCCGGGACAAACCCCGGCAAGCAACTGCCGCGCTGCAGCATGCGGGGAGCATGTCAGTCACATGCTCGTGGCGGCATTTTCTTTTTGCGGTATCTGTTCCGGCTGGAACCGTGCGGGTTAGGATTGGTGCTGACTCAGGCACCTATTGGAGGTGAATATATGATTCGTTCGCGACTCACGGCGCAGCGTCTCGCCTTTCTGTTCCTGCTCGGCTGCTTCCTGTTCAACTATCCATTGCTTTCGGTGTTCAACCGCGGCGGCAGCTTTTTCGGGCTGCCGCCGCTGTATGCCTGGCTGACGGGATCGTGGCTGGCGCTGATTGCGCTGATGGCCTGGGTGGTCGAAAGCCGGGCCGACTGAGATGCTGCAAGGCTGGGTGATCGTTCTCGCTTCGTTTCTGTATCTGGGCATCCTGTTTGCGATCGCCTGGTATGCCGACCGGCGTGCCGACAGCGGGCGCTCGCTGATCGCCAATCCGGCGGTGTATGCGCTCTCGCTGGGCGTCTATTGCACCACCTGGACCTTCTACGGCAGCGTCGGTCGCGCAGCGGCCAGCGGCATCGGCTTTCTGCCCATCTACCTCGGCCCGACCCTGCTGTTTGCGCTGGCCGGTTTCATCCTGCACAAGATGATCCGCGTCGCCAAAACCAACCGCATCACCTCGATCGCCGACTTCGTCGCCTCGCGCTACGGCAAGAGCCAGTTGCTCGGCGGCCTGGTGACGGTGATCGCGGTGGTGGGCGTGATTCCCTACATTGCCCTGCAACTCAAGGCGGTCTCCAACAGTTTCGCCATTCTCGCCAGTTATCCGGATATCATAATGCCGGCCAAGGCCGGCGCCGTGCCGTTGTTGCAGGACAGCGCGCTGTATGTGGCGATGATTCTGGCGGCCTTCACCATCCTCTTCGGCACCCGCCATCTGGATGCCACCGAACGCCACGAAGGCATGGTGGCGGCCATTGCGGTCGAGTCCGTGGTCAAACTCGTGGCCTTTCTGGCGGTGGGGGTCTTCGTCGTCTGGGGCATGCATGACGGCGTCGGCGACATTTTCGCGCAGGCGGCGCTTGCACCGGAAGTTGCACACCGTCTCGCCAGCGCCGACTCTCCGGCGGCCTACGGCACCTGGGGCACGCTGATCTTTCTTTCCATGTTCGCCTCGCTGCTGCTGCCGCGCCAGTTCCAGATCGCGGTGGTCGAAAACGTCGATGAAAGCCATCTGCGCCGCGCGGTGTGGATGTTCCCGCTCTACCTGTTCCTGATCAACCTGTTCGTGTTGCCCGTGGCGCTGGCCGGCCTGCTGCATTTTCCGGGTGGCGGCGGCGTCGACGCCGACACCTTTGTCCTGACCTTGCCGATGGCCCACCAGCAGGAAGCGCTGGCGCTCTTCGTGTATATCGGCGGCCTGTCGGCGGCGACCGGCATGGTGATCGTCGAAACCATCGCGCTGTCCACCATGGTCTGCAACGATCTGGTGATGCCGCTGCTGCTGCGTCTGCCGGTGCTGGGGCTGGCAGCGCGCGCAGATCTGTCGGGCCTGCTGCTGGAAATCCGGCGCTGGGCCATTGCCGTCATCCTCTGCCTCGGCTATCTGTATTTTCGCGTGGCCGGCGAAGCCTACGCGCTGGTGTCGATCGGGCTTATCTCTTTTGCTGCGGTGGCGCAGTTCGCCCCGGTGGTGATCGGCGGCCTGTTCTGGAAGGGGGGTACCCGCGACGGTGCGCTGGCCGGATTGGCTGCGGGCTTTGTGCTGTGGACCTATACCCTGCTGTTGCCGTCTTTCGCCAAATCGGGTTGGCTGCCGGACGGCTTCATCGCACACGGCCTGTTCGGCATCGAACTGCTGCGTCCGCAGGTCTTGTTCGGCCTTGCGGGGCTTGACGAGATCACGCATTGTCTGGTGTGGAGCCTGCTGGTCAATATGGGCGCCTACATCGGCGTTTCCTTGATGCGCGTGCCGAACCTGCGTGAGGCGCGGCAGGCTACCCTGTTTGTCGGCGGCGCCGAGGCCGCCGGCATTCCCGGCTGGCGCGGCAGTGCCGGCATCGATGACCTGCTGCCGTTGGCGGGACGATTTCTGGGTCTCGAACGCGCCCAGGAAGCTTTCTCCCGCCATGCCCGGCAGCGGGGGTTGCGCTCGCTCCATGAACTTCCTGCCGATACGCGCCTGGTGGGCTTTGCCGAAACCCTGCTGGCGGGCGCCATCGGCTCGGCGTCGGCGCGTGCCATGGTAGCGTCGGTGGTGACCGAGGAACCGCTGGGCATCGACGAGGTGATGAACATTCTCGACGAAGCCTCGCAGGTGCGGGCCTACACGCGGGAACTGGAGCAGAAGTCGAGGGAACTGACCCGCGCCACGGCGGAACTGCGCCAGGCCAATGCCCGCTTGCAGGAACTGGATCGCATGAAGGACGATTTCATTTCCACCGTCACCCACGAACTGCGCACCCCGCTGACCTCGATTCGCGCTTTCTCCGAAATGCTGCACGAGGATCCGCGGATCGATCTGGCGCAGCGCTCGCGCTTTCTCGGCATCATCGTCAGCGAGACCGTGCGCCTGTCGCGTCTGATCAACCAGATTCTCGATCTGGCCAAGCTTGAATCCGGTCGTGCCGAGTGGACCGTGGCGGCCGTCGATGTGGCCGAAGTCATCCGCGAAGCGGCGGATTCGCTGGCCCCGCTTTTCGTCGACAAGCGCGTCTCGCTGCAACTTGACGGCTGCGAGGCCGGGCTCAATGTGCTCGCCGACCGTGACCGGTTGATGCAGGTCATGGTCAATTTGTTGTCGAACGCACTGAAGTTCGTGCCGGTGGCCAGCGGCCGGGTGAAAGTCGACGTCGGCGCTGCGGCGGGTGAGGTGCGCGTCAGCGTCACCGACAACGGACCCGGCATCGAGGCCGGGGATCAGGAGGTGATTTTCGAAAAGTTCCGCCAGGGCACGGGCAATACCGACGTTCTCATCGACAAGCCGCAGGGCACCGGCCTCGGTTTGCCGATCAGCCGCCAGATCATCGAATATTTCAACGGCCGGCTATGGGTCGAAAGCACCCCCGGTGCCGGCGCCTGTTTTGTGTTCACACTACCCCGGCAGGCGGGCGATAATGGCGCAAGCCAGCCGACGGGAGAACAGCCTTGAGCCATCGCGTATTGATTGTGGATGATGAGCCGAACATCGTTATTTCGCTCGAGTACCTGATCAAGAAAGAAGGTTTCGAGGTTGCCGTGGCGACTGACGGCGAGGCTGCGCTGCAGCAGGCGGCGGACTTTGCACCCGACCTGATCCTGCTCGACGTCATGATGCCGAAGAAATCCGGCTTCGAGGTGTGTCAGGCCTTGCGCGCCGACCCGGCGCAGGCGGCGGTGAAAATCATCATGCTCACCGCCAGGGGGCGCGAGACGGAAGTCGCCAAAGGTCTGGCGCTCGGCGCCGATGCCTACATCACCAAACCGTTCTCGACCAAGGAACTGGTGCTGCAGATCAAGTCCTTGCTGGCATGAAGGCAAAGCTCCGTTTCATTCTCGCGGCCGGCGTGCTGGGGCTGCTGATGACCGGTCCCTTTGCGCTTACCGCCCTGCTGCTGTTCGCCGACGCAAAAGAGGCGGAACGCGCCGCCTTCGCCCAATTTCTCGTGCCGCGCCTGCCGTTGGGCGCCCTGATGACCCTGTTAGGCTTCATCGCCGGCCTGGCGCTGTTGCGCGGCCTGTTCCAGCAGTATGTGCACGGCCTGTTGCGCATGGCCGAGACCCTGCGCCTGATGCTGGGCGCCAACCGCAACTTCCGCGTCGCGCCCGAAGGTCCGCCCGAAGTGCGCGAACTGGGGCGTGCCGCCAACGATCTGGCGCAGCAGCGTGACGAGTTGCTGAATGACGTCGACGAACAGATCAGGCAGGCCAAGGCCAGCGTGGAGGAGGAAAAGAACCGCCTTGCCGCCCTGATGTCGGAACTCGCGCAGGGCGTCGTGGTCTGCAATCTCGATGGCCGCATCCTGCTCTACAACAGCCGCGCACGACTGCAGTTCACGGCGCTGGCGCAGGGGCCGACGTCGATGAGCGGCGGTGCGCTGATCGGTCTCGGCCGCTCGATTTTTTCCATTCTCGAGCGTGGCCAGATCACCCATTCGCTGGAAACCATTCAGCAAAGGCTGGCAAGGGGGAGTGCCGAGGCGACGGCCAACTTCATCACCTCGACGCGCAGCGGGCAGTTGCTGCGCGCCCAGATGGCCCCGGTGCTGCGCACCGGGGCCGGCGTCGCAACAGCTGCCAATGTGGACAGCCTCCCCCCCAACCCCCCTGCCTGGCAGGGGGGCGACAACACCGGTTCGCAGGCTGCGCCTGCTCAAGGCGGTTTGGCGGCGGCTTCTATGGGTGCGCCGCTTGAGGTTACCGGCTACGTGCTGACCATCGAGAACATCACCCGCAATTTCGAGCGCGAAGCCGAGCGCGATCAGGCGCTGCAACTGCTGACCGACGGCAATCGCGCGGCGTTGGCCAACATCCGCGCGGCGGTGGAGACGCTGATCGACACGCCGGACATGGAAGCCGATTATCGCGAGCGTTTCACGCGCGTGATCGCGGACGAGTCCGCAGCCATGACCGAACGTCTCGAAGCCACCATGAACCGTTTCGCCGATGCCTTGAAAACGCGCTGGCCGCTGGAAGACGTGCTGGGGGTCGATATCCTGGCGGCGGCAGCGCGGCGCATCGAAGACCGGCTGCAGCTGTTGATCAAGAACGAAGATCAGGACACCAGCCTGTGGGTGCGGGTGGATAGCTTTGCCCTGATTCAGGCCATCACTTTTCTGGCGTCGCGGCTGCAGGAGCACTACTCGATTCGCGAGTTGCGCCTGCGGCTGGTGGCCGAAGGCAAGATGGTGTTTGTCGATCTGATCTGGTCGGGCAAGGTGGTCTCGTCCGAGACCTTGTATGCATGGGAACTGGAGCCGATGAGTGTCGGCGCCGAAATCAGCCCGTTGACGCTGCGCGACGTCATCGACCGGCACGGCGGCGAGATCTGGTACCAGCGCGACAAGGCAGCGCACAACGCCTTTTTCCGCATCGTCTTGCCGGCTGCGATCATGTCCGGGGTACAGGCAATGGACCCGGTCCCGCATGTGCGCAGCGAAAGCCGGCCCGAATATTACGACTTCGACCTGTTCGCTGCGCGCGATGCCGAAGGCTCCGGCATCGATCCCGAGCGCCGGCTGACCGATCTTGCGTACTCGGTGTTCGACACCGAAACCACCGGGCTGCAGCCATCGAACGGCGACGAGATCATCCAGATGGGCGCCGTGCGGATCGTGAACAACCGGCTGCTGCGCCAGGAAATCTTCGATCAGCTGGTCGACCCCGTGATCCCGCTCAAGCCCGAGGGCATTCCGATTCACGGCATTACCGAGGCCATGTTGAACGGCCAGCCCAGGCTGGACGTGGTGCTTCCCGCATTTCACGAGTTCTGCGCCGAGACGGTGCTGGTGGCGCACAACGCCGCCTTCGACATGCGTTTTTTCCAGCTGAAGGAAGACAGCCTCGGTGTGCGTTTCACCCAACCGGTGCTCGACACGCTGCTGCTCTCGGCGGTGATCCATCCCAACCAGGAATCACATGGCCTGGAGAGCATTGCCGAACGGCTCGGCATCAACGTCATCGGGCGGCACACCGCGTTGGGCGATGCCTTTGTCACCGGCGAAGTGTTCCTCAAGATGATTCCGCTGCTGGCGGACATGGGCATCGTCACCCTGCGCCAGGCACTCGACGCCGCGCAGAAGACCTATTTTGCCCGCATCAAGTATTGACATGGGCGAGCGCGAGATCCTGCCGCAAACCGCCGCCATTGGCCGATGCTCCCGCCGCATCGCCGGCGCACCCGATATCGCCGCTCTGGTGACGTGTGCCGCCGAAGCGCGCCGCCTGGCGGTGGCCTTGCAGCAGGAGGAAACCGGGCCGGCGCTGGTGACGCGAGCTCTGTCCCGCTTCAACGATGCCGTTGCCGCGAGGGCGCTGGCCTTGCTTGCTCTGCGTTTTCGCCTGCCGCCTGCACGCTGGTGCTGGCTCGGGCTCGGTTCGGAAGGGCGACTGGAGCAGACCTTGACCACCGACCAGGACAACGCGCTGGTGTTCTCCGCCAGCGACGACGGCGAAGCCCGCCAGCTGCGTGAGCTGTTCCTGCCTTTTGCCCGTGCCGCGAATCAGGCGCTGGCCGAATGTGGTTTTCCCCTGTGCCGGGGCGAGGTGATGGCGGGCAACCCGCGCTGGTGTCTTTCGCTGTCCGAGTGGACCGGAAATTTTGCCACCTGGGTGCGCACGCCGGAGCCAGAAGCCCTGCTCAATGCCGCGATCTTCTTCGATTTCCGGCCACTGGCCGGTGATGACGGATTGGCTGCCGAACTGCGCCGGGTCCTGTCCGGCCTCACCCGCGGCAACGAGATCTTTCTGCGCATGATGACGCTCAATGCCCTGGCGGCCGCTCCTCCGCTGGGACGTTTGCGCGATTTCGTCACCGAGGCGAAATCCGGCGGTGCCATCGACCTGAAGAAATTCGGCTCGCGTATTTTCGTCGATGCGGCACGCATTCTGGCGCTGGGTGCCGGTATTGCGGCAACAGCCACTGCGCCGCGTCTGCGCCAGGCCGCGGCAGGGGGCGTCATACCACCGGTCGATGCCGAAGCGTGCGTGCGCGCCTTCCATGCGCTGCAGGGGCTTCGGCTGGCGGCCCAGACCGGCGATGGCGCCGATGGCCTCGCCTGCGGCAACCAGGTCGATCCGGAGCGGCTCAACGAGTTTGACCGTCGCGTGTTGCTCGAAGCCCTGCGCCAGGCGCGCAAGCTTCAGCAAATGCTGAGAACCCGCTTCCATATTGACACTTGATTGCAAGGGCATCCATTCATGGCTTCTGAATCCCGCGAGGAACTGCTCGCTTTTCTGCGCAAGCATGTACCGTTCAAGGACATGGGCGCGTTCGCTCTTGATGCGCTGGCGGCAAGCCTGACGCCGGTGGCAGTGGTCAGCGGCAGCTTTATCCTGACGCCGGGCGATGTGCCGCCGGATCTGTTCATCATCCACTCCGGCAAGGTGCAGGCGCGCCTGGCGGGCGACGTCAATCTCACTGATCAGCCCTTGTATGATCTGGAGCCCGGGCAAAGTTTTCCGCTGGCGGCGGTAGCGGCGAAGCGGCCGGCAATCAACATTTACACCGCGGTGGAAGATGTGCAGCTCTGGCGGCTCTCCAGCGCCGACTTTTTCCGGCTGCTGCCGGGCAGCTGCGAGTTCAATCGCTTTGTGCTCGACCACGTTGCCGGTCTGCTCGACGAGTCCCGGCGCCAGATCGAAATCCAGTTCGGCCAAAGCAATGCCGAGCAGCAGTCACTCAACGCCGAACTTGGCGGCCTGCCGAGTAAGGCCGTGGTACGCGTTTCGCCGCAGGCGTCGATCCGTCAAACCATGGAGACCATGGTGCGCGCCAGGGTCGGCTCGGTGGTGGTGACCGACGCGGCGGACAAGCCGGTCGGCATCTTCACGCAGTCCGATGCGCTGCGTCGCGTGGTAGTTCCCGACTATCCGGCGACCGCCGCCATCGAGGAAGTGATGACGACTCCGGCGGCGACGCTGCCGGAGCGGGCGACGGTATACGAAGCCATGCTGGCGATGGCAACGCTGGGCGTTCGCCACCTGGTGATTGTCGACGCGGAAGAGCGGGTCAGCGGCGTGGTTTCCGAACGCGACCTGTTCGCTGTGCAGCGCGTGGGTCTGCGCAACATCCGCAAGGTGATCGAGGCGGCGACCGACATCGATGCCGTGAGCCAGGTCGCCGGAGATGTGCGGCGCCTGTGCCTCAGCATGCTGGGCCAGGGTGTCAGTGCGGAAAAACTGACCCAGTTCATTTCCGGTCTCAACGACAGCCTGACGCGCCGTGTCATCGAGATCAGCCTGGCGCAGCATGATCTGTTCGGTCTCGACTGGGCCTGGTTGGCGTTCGGCTCGGAAGGGCGCGACGAGCAGACGTTCAGCACCGACCAGGACAACGGCATCATCTTCGTCTGCCCCGATTTTTCCGACCGCGATGCGCTCAAGTTGCGTTTTCTCGACTTTGCCGGCGATGTCAATCAAGGCCTGGCGCGCTGCGGTTTCCCGCTGTGCAAGGGCAACATCATGGCCAGCAACCCGCAGTGGTGTCTGACGCAGGACGAGTGGCAGGAGCGCTTCACCCACTGGGTCCGGCTGCCCGAGCCGGAAGCGCTGCTCAATGCCACCATCTTTTTCGATTTCCGTCCGCTGTATGGCAATCAGGCCCTGGCCAAGGCCTTGCGCAAGTGGTTGCTGGATCTCACCGGCGACGCCAAGCTCTTTCTCCGCTTCATGGCCGAGAACGCGGTGAAGGCAGCGCCGCCGCTGGGCATGATCCGCGATTTCGTTTTCGACAACAATCCGGATTTCCCCCACACCCTTGACCTGAAGGCCTTTGGCGCGCGGCCTTTTGTCGACGCGGCACGCATCATCGCGCTGGCCCACGGCATTCCCCATAGCAGCACCACCGCCCGCCTGCGCGCCGCGGCCGAACAGATGAAGCTGGGCGGCGACGACATCAATGCCGTGATCGAGGGTTTCTTTTTCATTCAGAATCTGCGCCTGCGCAATCAGCGTGCCGACACGCGGCCGGGTGGCGAAAATCGCATCGATCCGGACAAGCTCAACGAGCTGGACCGGCAGGTGCTGAAGGAATCCTTCAAGCAGGCGAAGCGGCTGCAGTCGCGGCTGCAGCTTGAATACAGGCTCTGAGTCCGCACATGACAGATACCAATAATCGGGTCACGGTCGCCGCCGTACCCTTGCGCACCCCGCTGTTGCGCGGCGAGAAGCGTCTGCGCATCGCCCTGGTCGGGTTGCCGGGGGCCGGCAAGACGACTCTGTTCGACGCCGTGTCGAGCACCTCGCCGCACACCGGCCGATTGACCGGTACGCATCGCGCCTACAGCGAGTGCAAGGTGCAGATCGGTCTCGATGAAGCCAGCGTGGTCGATCTGCCCAGCCTGCAGACCCTGCACCAGCTGCCGGGCGACGACGCTTCCACATTGAAGTACCTGCTGTGGGGTGACGACCGTCCCGCCGTCTCGGTGCATGAAGCGTCCGCTCCACCCGCACCCTTCGCCCCGCCCGATCTGATCATACAGGTGGTCGATGCCACCGGACTGCAGAGCCATCTGGAGCTGACGCTGGAGCTGACAAAACTTGGCCGGCCCGTGGTGCTGGCGCTCAATCACATGGACGAGGCGCTGAAGAAGGGTCTGTACATCAACATCAAGGCGCTGGAGACCTTGCTGGGCGTGCCGGTGGTGCCCACAGTGGCGTTGATGGGACAGGGTATCGCGCAGTTGTTCAGCATCGCCGTGAATTCGGCACGCGAGGAAACCTGCCCTTTGCCGCAGCCGCCCAGCCGGCACATCAGCGAGAGTCTGCAGCCGCTCGATGCGGCGATGAACCGGCCCGACCTCCATGCCGCGTTCCGTTTGCCGCATCCCCTGCTGCTGATGCAGTTCGCCGCCGCTGACAGCTTCATCGAGGACGAGCTGGGTCAGCATTTTCCGCAACTGCTGCCGCACTTCCAGGCGCTGCGGCAGGAGGCCGGACTGAGGCTGCCGCGACCGCTGGCCGAGGAAATGCATGCCGATCGCCACCACCGTGCCGCGACGCTGGTCGAGGCGGCGATGCGCATGGGATCGCCGGCCAGCCGGCAAGGCCGTCACGGCTGGCGCTACTGGCTTGACGAACTGTTCCTGCATCCGCAGTGGGGCCTGATCGGCAGCCTCGCCGTTTTCGCCGCCGTGCTGTTCGTGGTGTTCGAGATCAGCGGCTGGATCGACTCAATGACCACGGCACGCCTGACCGAAGCCTTTGCCGACTGGCAGCCGCATTCCATGGCGGGGGTTGTCGCCCGTGCCGTGCTTGACGGCCTCATCGGTCTGGTCGGCATCGTGGTGCCCTACATGGTCCCGCTGGTCATGCTGCTGGTGACGCTGGAAGAGGCGGGCCTGATGCAGCGCATCGCCTTCGTCGTTGATCGCGGCTTCCACCAGATCGGGCTGCACGGCGGGGTTGCCGTACCCTTCCTGCTCGGGCTCGGCTGCAACGTGCCGGCGATCTCGGGCGCGGCCAGGGCCACCAGAGGCCGCGAGCGCGTGATTGCCTCGGTGCTGATCACGTTCGTGCCCTGCTCGGCGCGTTCCGCCATCATCCTCGCCATCGCCGGCAAGTATCTGGGTGCGGGCGGCGTTTTCGGCATATTCGCCCTGACCCTGGTCGTCATTGCCGTCATGGGCCGCCTGCTGTCGCGCGGTGATCGCGAACCCGGCCCGGGGCAGGTGCAGGAAATCCCCGCCTATGCGCTGCCGACGTGGCGGGTACTGCTTGCCGAAACCTGGGCGCGCACCAGCGACATCCTTACCATCGTCACGCCTTTGCTGGTGGGTGGCAGCGTGGTGCTGGCGCTGCTGACCCACAACGGCGCCGACGTCATCATCAATACCCTGCTGATGCCGGTGACCGTCTGGTGGCTGGGTCTGCCGCTGGTGCTGGGCGTGCCGCTGCTGTTTGGCGTGCTGCGCAAGGAACTGTCGTTGCTGATGATCTACCAGGCGCTGGCGACGCAGGAAATCGGCAATTTGCTCGACCCGGCGCAAATCGTCACGCTGCTGTTGTTTCTCACCTTCTACATTCCCTGCGTTTCAACCTTCGCCGTGATGCTCAAGACCATAGGGCGACGGGATGCACTGTTTTCGGTTTTTCTGTCGGTTGCGGTAGCCTTGCTGGTCGCCGGTGTGGTGAGAATGGCTCTCGGTGTGGTGCAAATTGTCGTCGGCTGACAGCCGCCGCAGCCATCCGGCATGCGTTTTTGGCCGGCGCCGGCGAAGAGTGGTACCTTAATGTTTTTCGGGGAGCGTCAGGGCGAGGCTTGAAGCATGCAAGCATTGGATATTGATGGTGCCGTACCCGGGCGCTGCCGGAAACCGGAAAATAGCTTGTCTGGCCGTGCGAAACCGGTTCTCCGCAAGCGCTTTCCGGATCCGTCGATCAACAGAGTTTTATCGAATCCGCCAATCGAGAGACCATGAATAGAAATGCCATCTATAGCAGGACTGCCAAGGGTGAGCGGAGCGAGGCCGCAGAGTCCAGGGAACTTGCCTCCGACCTGCACGGAATTCTCCATGCGATTGACGGCAAGTCCTCATTTGACGGCTTGCGCAGCAGGCTCGAGCATCTGTCTGCAGCGAGATTGGAGGAGGGGTTGGCCGCGCTCGCCGCAGAGGGCTACATTCATGAGCCGGCGGCTTCGCCGCCGGGCGGCGGATTACCAGCGGAGAACGACGGCATCGATCAATCGCATCCGCAGAGCGATGAGAGCTTGCGCAAGGCGCAGGAACTGCGCGCCAAGATCAAGGGCCGGCGTGAGGGCGGCGCGGAGCGTCGTGCGGTGCCCGACGGCAGGCGCGACGCGTCGGAGCGCCGTTCGGCGGGGCAAGCCGGTGAGCAGCAGAGCCAACGTCCGGCGCGGTGGGACGCCGAGCAGCAATCCCTTGCCGACGCTGCCCTGCATGCCCGTCAGGAAGCCGAGGCGAAGGCGCGGCGTATCGCCGACGAGCAGGCGAGGCGGGGCGTTGCCGAGGAAGAGGCGCGGCTCAAGGCGCTGGAGCGTGCCCGTCACGAAGCCGAGGCCCAGGCGCGACGGATGGCCGAGGAACTTGCCCGGCGCGCGGCGGAGGAAGACATCAGGCTCAGGGTTGCGGAGCGCGCCCGGCAGGAGGCCGAAGATCAGTCGCGGCGGATAGCCGAGGAACTGGCGCGGCGGGATGCCGAGGAAGACGCCCGCCGCGAGGCCGGCGAGCGCGCCCGGCAGGAGGCCGAAGAACAGGCACGGCGGATGGCCGAGGAACTGGCGCGGCGGGATGCGGAGGAACAAACCCGGCGCGAGACCGAACAGCGTGTCCGGCAGGAGGCAGCGGAGCAGGCCCGGCGCGATGCCGAACAGGATTCCGCCGGCGAGGAGGCGGAGCGGATCCGGGCGAGGGCTGCAGCCCAGGAGCGCTTGCTGGCGGAAGAGCAGGCCTGGCTGGAGGCCGAAGAGAAGATGCGGCGCGAGGAGGAGGCGGCAGTCAGCAAACTGGCGAATGCCGCGGCGGCGGGGCCGGACGGCAGAGCCCGTTCGCAACCGCGTAATTGGGGCAAGGTGCTTGCGTTGGCAGTCCTTGCTCTGAGTGTGTTTGGCCTGGTGGCGATCCACCTGATTTCGTTCGACGCACAGATTCCGAAATTTGAAAAGTCGGCGGCTGCCCAGTTTCAGCAGCCGGTGAAGATAAAGGCGCTCCGGTTTGCTTTGCTGCCGCTGCCGCACTTGACGCTCGAGATCGTTTCGATCGGCAACGAAGGGCAGATACGGGTTCCCCGGATCAAGGCCGCAGGCGCAATCGGCAACTTGTTCCATGACAAGATAGCGTTCAAGTCGCTTGAACTGGAATCGCCGGTCATGACGGAAGAAGGCCTGGGCTGGATCCTGTTCGGCCAGTCGCCGCTGCGGGATTTGGCATTTGGCGACGTCACCGTGCTGAACGCCAGTCTGGACTCGAAGAACGTCAGCCTGCCGGCCTTCGACGCGAAGCTGCAATCCGACGGGGAAGGCGGCTGGAAAACCATTGCCGTCGAATCCGCGGACAAGAATCTCAGCATGGAACTGACGTCAACAGGCAAGGCGGTCAAGCTCGACGCCAAGGCACGCTCGTTCAAAGTGCCATTCGGTGCGGCGCTTACGCTTGAGGATTTCGCCGCCACCGGCACGGCGGATGGTGCCGGACTTGCGCTGACCGAATTCAAGGGCTTTGCCTACGGCGGCACGCTCAGCGGCAACGCCAGGCTGACATGGGGATCAAGCTGGACTCTGGCGGGACAGTTGAACGCGAAACAGATCGACACGGCCCAACTGGTGCCCGAACTGCTGAGCGGCGGCAGGCTGGCGGGGGCCTCGTCGTATGCCATGCAGGCGCCGGAGGGCACGAAGCTGTTTGCGTCGCCGCACTTCGAAGGCAGTTTCGCCATTCCCTGGGGAACTCTGCTCGGGGTGGATCTGGGGCGCATGCTGCAGGGCGGCGAGCGGCGCGGCGAAACCAAGTTCACCGAGCTCGGCGGCAGCTTCGTTCATGACGCCGGCGTAACCCAGTTGCGCCAGGTGCGCCTGAGTCAGGCCACCATGTCGGCCACCGGCAATGTCGATATCGATGCGCAGCGCAATGTCCGCGGACGCTTTGTCGCGGACCTCAAGCTATCCACCGAACAGCGGCGCGCCAATCTCGGCGTGTCCGGTACTTTCAGCAAGCTCGAATGGGTCCGGCAGTAGCAGGGACGATTGCCGGCAGACAACTTCACGACAATGGATCAACAAATGGCCCCCAACGCTTTGCCTGCATACGCTCACATTCACCTGCTTCCCTCCGCGGCGGAGTTTGCCGCCCTCGGGGCGGTTCTTCAGGAGACATTATGAATCCGCAGAACGGTTACGACATCGAAGACATTTCCGTCGGCATGAGCGCGGAAATCGCCAAGACCATCACCGATGCGGACATCGTCCTGTTCGGCGGCATATCCATGGACTCGAACGCGGTCCATATGGACGAAGAGTTCGGTAAGAGCACGATGTTCGGCGGCCGCATCGCCCACGGCATGCTGTCAGCCAGCCTGATTTCTGCGGTGCTCGGCAACCGCCTGCCCGGCGCCGGGGTGATCTACATGAGCCAGTCGCTGCGCTTTCGCGCGCCGGTGCGCCCGGGCGACACCGTGCATGCCAAGGTGACCGTCAAGGAAGTCATCGCCGACAAGTGCCGAGTTGTGCTCGATACCGTCTGCATTGTCGGCGGCAAAGTGGTCATCGATGGCGAAGCCATGGTGATGGCGACTTCGCGTGCCAAGCGCGAAACCGCCGGAAAGTAACGGCCGCTTGCGGCAGCGCGTCGACAAGTGGCTCTGGGCCGCGCGTTTCTTCAAGACGCGCAGCCTGGCCGCCGCCGCCGTCGATGGCGGCCGGGTCAAGTGGAACGGCCAGCAGGTCAAACCGGCGCGCGAACTGACGCCCGGCGACGAACTCGACATTGTCGCCGGCGAACTGCGCTGGAGTGTCATCGTGCGCGCCCTGAACGCCCAGCGTCGTCCCGCGCCGGAGGCCCGCCTGCTGTATGAGGAGAGCGCGGAGAGTGTCGTGCGGCGCCAGCAGCAGCAGGAAATCCGCCGGCTGGCACCGATGCCGGGGGCGGACCTGAAAGGCCGGCCGACGAAGAAGGCCGGCCGGCTGATCCGCGGCTTCAACGAGTAGATCACTTGGCGAGCCAGTCGCGGGTGATACTCTCCGGCTTGGTGTTGAATTGAGACGGAGCGCCGCATGGAAATGAGCATTGCACTGCTGGTGGGCCTGCTGCTGGGCGGCGGGCTGGTGAGCCTGGTTCTCGGCGGCCGGGTCCGCGAAGCACAGGAGCGGCTCGACCAGCGCGAGGGCGAACTGGCGGCGTTGCGCTTGCAGGAGTCGGCGCTGGCGATACGTTGCGCGCAGCTTGCGACCGAACTGGAAAAGGATCAGGCCCTGTTCGCCGAGCGCCAGGCCACGCTGGAGGCCGCGCGCGACAGCTTTGCCGACGCCTTCAAGGTGATTTCCGCCGATGCTCTGGCCAAAAACAACCAGTCTTTCCTTGAACTTGCGCGCGCCACGCTGGAGGCGCAGCAGGCGGCGGCGCTGGCCTCGGCGCGAACCGACCTGGACAAGCGGCAACTGGCCATCGGCGAACTGGTGGCGCCCGTCAAGATATCGCTGGAGAAATTCGATCTGCAGATTCAGGGCATTGAAAAGTCGCGCATCGACGCCTATGCCACGCTGACCGAGCAGGTGCGCGCCATGGCCGAGGCGCAGGGTGCCTTGCGCCTCGAGACCGGCAATCTGGTCAAGGCCCTGCGTGCGCCGCAGACGCGCGGGCGCTGGGGCGAACTGCAACTCAAGCGCGTGGTCGAAATGGCCGGCATGCTGGATCACTGCGATTTTTTCGAGCAGGCGAGCACCAATACCGAAGACGGCCGGCTGCGCCCCGACCTGATCGTCAGGCTGCCCGGCGGCAAGAACATCGTGGTCGATGCCAAGGCGCCGCTGGCGGCCTACCTTGAAGCGCTGGAAGCCACCGACGAGGAAGAGAAGAAGCGCAAGCTCGCCGACCATGCGCGGCAGGTCCGCGACCACCTCAAGAAGCTCGGCCAGAAGGCCTACTGGGAGCAGTTTCAGCCATCCCCCGATTTCGTCGTGCTGTTCCTGCCCGGCGAAATGTTCTACTCGGCGGCGCTCGAAGCCGATCCTTCGCTGATCGAGGCCGGGGTCGATGCGCGGGTGATCCTGGCGACGCCGACCACGCTGATCGCGCTGCTGCGCGCCGTTGCCTACGGCTGGACGCAGCAGGCGCTGACCGAAAATGCCGAACGCATCAGCCTGCTCGGGCGCGAGCTCTACGACCGGATCGCGACGGTGGCCGAGCACTGGGGCCGCGTCGGCAAGAATCTGGGCGAGGCGGTCGGCGCCTACAACGAGTCGGTGGCTTCGATGGAGCGGCGGGTGCTGGTCTCGGCGCGCAAGTTCCGGGACCTGAAAGTGGCCGGCGAAGACAAGGAAATCCGCGACCTGGTGCCGGTCGAGGCGCTGCCGCGCCAGGTGCAGGCAGCGGAATTGCTGGCCAGGGATGAGAGGCTCATCCCTTGAGCCTTGCGCCCGGCAGACTGTCCTCCATTTTCAAGGAGGAAATCCCGTGTCAGCCAATCTGTCCGTCCATCCGGCCGATCTTGCCGTGTTCATCCTCACCACGACGCTGTGCGCTATCGGCGCCTTGATATTGCCGCTGGCGGGGTAAGGGTTTGATCCGTTCCGATCTGCGCCGGGTAAGCCTGGCCGAACTGCCCGGCGGGCCGGAGCCGGTGGTGCTTTGCGCCACGGCACGGCTGGCGGCCAGCCTGCGCCGGGCGCATGGCGAACTGCAGGCGGCGGGCGGTGCCGTGGTCTGGCAGGCGCTGCAGAGTGCGACGCCGGCGCAGTGGCTGGATCACCTCACTTCGGCGGCGCTGCTGCGCGGCGATATCCCGCCGGCCGGGGTGCCCGGGACTTTTCTGTCGTGGCCGCAGGAACGCAGTTTGTGGGAGCAGGCCATCGCGCGCGAAGCCGGTGCCGCGGCCGAACTTTTTGACCGCGAAGGCATGGCCCTGGCGGCGCTTGAGGCGGCAGCGCTGCAGCGGGCGTGGCGCATCGAGGTCCCCGCGGCATGGCATAACGAGGAATTCCGCGCCTTTTTGCGCTGGCGGGAGAGGTTGCGCGAAGCCTGCCAGGCGGGCGGCTGGTGCGCCGCCGATGAAGTCATGGCGTGGCGCATCGACTGCATCGAACGCGGCATCGGCGGCTTGCCGGCGCGCCTGGGAATAGCCGGTTTCATTGCGCCCGATCCGCTGCTGTCGCGACTGCTGGTGGTGCTGGAGGCGCGCGGTGTCGAGCTGTTTCAGCTTGATTTCGGACGCGGCGCAGCGGCGCCGGCACGCGGCGCCGAATTGCCCGACGCCGGGGCGGAATGCGCGGCTGCGGCGAAATGGGCGCACGACTGTCTGGCGCGCCATGCGTCGCACGGCGGTGCGCCGCCGCTGCGCTTGCGCATTGCCGTGGCCGATCTGCCGGCGCGGCGGCGGCTGCTGGAATGCGCGCTGGAAGATGCGCTGCATCCGCAGGCGGTCGGCGCCGGTTGGGCGGCGCTGGAACGGGATCATGTCTTCGTTGGCGGATCGCCGCTGGCGGCCGAGCCGCTGGTTGATGCCGCGCTGCGCCTGCTGCAACTCGCCGTTCATCCGCAACTCGTGGCTCAGGCGGAGTTCGGCGCCTTGCTGTGCGGTGCGGGTTGGTCGTCGGATTGTGACGAAGCCGATGCGCGGGCGCGGATCGAGGCCGGGTTGCGCCAACGGCTGCCGCCTGAAGCCAGCCTGGAGCATCTGCTGCGCGAGGTGCGACGCGGCATCGCGAATACGCCGGCGCCGCAGCTTGCCGTGCATCTTGGCGCGCTGCTGGAGGCTTCCCGCGGCAACTCGCGGCGTCGGCTTCCGGCGGCGTGGGGCGAGGATTTCGGCACCCTGCTGGAGGCGCTCGGCTGGCCGGGCCAACGCCCGTTGCTGGCGGCCGAAGGCGCCGCCTGCGACGCCTTGCGCGGCGCCTTGAATGATCTGTCGGCGCTTGATCCCGTTCTGGGCCGCGTCGATGCCGGCGAGGCCTTGCGTCAGTTGCGGCGGCAGTGTCGCGATCATGCATTCGAGGTTCCCCGGCAGTACGCGGCGCGGGTCGAGGTCTGCAGTCTGGCCGATGCCCTGGCGGGACCCGTGGACGGGCTTTGGGTGATGGGTTTGAATGAGGGCGCGTGGCCGCCGGCGCCGCGACCGAATCCGCTGCTGCCGGCCGAATTGCAGCGCCGCGCCGGCATTCCGGCAGCGCGTGCCGACAGCCTGGCCGTTGCCGCGCTGAGCCTGCAGGATGTGTGGTGCGGCAGCGCCGGCGAAGTGGTGTTGTCCTGGGCGCAGCGCGAAGGTGAACGGAGCTTGCGCCCCAGCCCGCTGCTGGGGAATATTCCTCGCTACGAGTCGCCCGACGCGCCGGCATCTGCGCTCCCCGGCGCATCGTCGGTTGAGCCGCTGCAGCGCCTCGACGATGCGCGCGCGCCACCGCTCGGCGCCGCTGAACGCCTTCGCGGCGGCACGGCGCTGCTGAAGGCGCAGGCGGTGTGCCCGGCCTGGGGTTTCTACCAGTACCGGCTCGGCGCCGCCGCTTTGCCGGCGCCGGTTTTCGGTCTCGATGCGCGGGCTCGAGGCTCGCTGTTGCATGCGGCACTGGAAGCGTTCTGGCGCGGCCGGAGTCTGGCCGATCTGGTGCAGATGAACGAGATTGTCCGCGACGCCGAAATCCGGCGCGTCGTGGCGCATGCGCTGGCCGAACTCGACCGCTGCGCGCCGCAACCGCCGGGGCCTCGGCTACGGCGACTCGAAGAAGAGCGCCTGTGCGAACTGCTGGCGGTCTGGCTTCAGGTTGAGGCGCGGCGCCCGCCGTTCCGCGTCATCGCCTGCGAGGAGAAACATGAACTCGATATCGAGGGCCTGCCGGTCCGTGTCGTGGTTGACCGCCTCGACCAGCTCGATGACGGCCGGTTGGTGGTGATCGACTACAAGAGCGGACGCAACGATTCGGTCGACAGCTGGGCGGATGTCCGCATCGGCGAACCGCAGTTGCCGATCTATGCCGCGCTGGCCTTCCCCGACCGCGAGCTTGCCGCCGTCGCGCTGGCCCGCGTCATCCGCGACGATCCCGTCTTTCTCGGCATCGCCGCCGGCGACGGCATCCTGCCCGGCGTCAAGGCGCTCGATCAGCAGCGCAAGCGTTACGCCGAGGACGAGTTCCCCGACTGGGATGCTTTGCGCCGGCTGTGGGCCGCACGCATCACCGAACTGGCGCGCGAAGTGCGCGACGGCACCGCCGCCGTGGTCTTCGCCGATGAAAAGGCTCTCGCCCATTGCGATGTGCGTCCGCTGCTGCGCGTCGCCGAACGGCGGCAGCAGTTCGCGGAGAGCACTGATCTTGAAGTCCGCCGCGCCTTCGTGGTGAAGGATTCCTGATGGACTTGCTGCGGGAAGACGAGGAAAGCCGCCGTCGCGCGCTGGAGCTTGACTCCTTCATCGTCGAGGCGCCGGCCGGCGCGGGCAAGACCGAACTGCTGACGCAGCGCTACCTGCGCCTGCTGGCGACGGTGGAGGCGCCCGAGGAAATCATCGCCATCACCTTCACCAACAAGGCCGCCGGCGAAATGCGCCAGCGCATCGCGGAGAGTCTCGCCCTGGCGCAGCGGGGCGAGATGCCCGCGGCGGAGCACAAGCGCATCACCTTCGGCCTCGCCCGTGCCGCCCTGGCACACTCCGGCGAACTCGGCTGGCAGATCGAAACCCAGCCCGGGCGCTTGCGCCTGACGACCATCGATGCGCTGTGCGCGGGCCTGGCGCGGCAGATGCCGCTGCTCTCGCGTTTCGGCGCCGAGCCTGCGGTGGAGAAGGAGGCGCAGCGGCATTACGAAGAGGCCGCGCGGCGGGCGTTGGATCATCTTGAAGCGACGGGCGACGACGGCCGGGAGCACGCCGAGGCCGTCGCCGTGGCGCTGGCTCACCTCGACAACGACGTGGCGCGCCTGGTGCGCTTGCTGGCTGACATGCTGGCGCGGCGCGAGCAGTGGCGGGTGATCGCCGAGCTCGAGGACCCCGAATCGGCGATCGGCGAGGCGCTGCAGGAAATGGTCGGCGAGGAACTGGCTGTGATTGCCGGAGTACTCGATGCCGGCTGGCAGCGTCAGTGGATGCCGCTGGCCGGCTTTGCCGCCGACAATCTCGGCGCCAGTCCGCTGGCCGGCTGGAATGAGCCGCTGCGCGCAAGGCCGGAGGATCTGCCGTCCTGGCGCGGGCTGGCCGATTTCCTGCTGACGAAGGAAGGCTCGCTGCGCAAGACCGTGACGGTTGGCAACGGTTTTCCGGCGGGCAAGGAGTTCAAGGCGCAGAAGGATGCCATGCTGGCCGGCCTCGGCGCGCTGGGCTTGCCGGCCGAGGCCGCCTTGCGGCGTCTGCGCGAGTTGCCGGCGCCCGATCACGGCGACGCCGCCGTGGTGCGCGCTCTGGCCCGCCTGATGAAGCTCGCCGCCGCCGAATTGTGGCTGGTGTTCCGCGAAAGCGGCGAGGTGGATTTCGGCGAACTCGCCGCCCGCGCCATAGCCGCATTGGGCGACGAAATGGACCCGACGGAGCTGGGCCTGCGCCTCGACTACCGCATCCGCCACCTGCTGGTCGATGAATTCCAGGACACCAGCCCGACCCAGATCGAACTGCTCGAACGCCTCACCGCCGGCTGGCAGCCCGGCGACGGCCGCACGCTGTTTGCCGTCGGCGATCCGATGCAGTCGATCTACCGCTTCCGCAAGGCCGACGTCGGTCTCTTCCTGCGCGTCGCCGGAACCGGCATCGGCGCGCTGCGGCTGACCCCGCTGCGCCTGTCGCGCAACAACCGCTCCTGCCCGCAGGTGGTGGACTGGATCAATGCCTGCTTTCCGGCGCTGTTCCCGGCCGCCGACGAGCCGCTGCGCGGCGAGATCCGCTACCGCCGGTTCGTCGCCACGCGCGATGCCCTGCCCCGGGCCGGCGTCATGATCCGGCCGCTGCTCGCGGCAGCGGGAGACACTGCTGCCGCCGATCGCCTCGAAGCGCAGGCCATCATCGAACTGATCGAGGCCGAGTGGCGCGCAGATCCGGCGTGCGGCATTGCCGTGCTGGTGCGCGCTCGCAGCCACCTTGCGGCGCTGGTCGCGGCGATCCGGCGCCATGGCGCCGGCTGGCGTTTCTCGGCGCTCGAAATCGAGCCGTTGGCGGAGCGTCAGCCGGTGCAGGACCTGATCTCGCTGACACGCGCCCTGCATCACCGGGCCGACCGCGTGCATTGGCTGGCTGTCCTGCGCGCGCCGTGGTGCGGGCTGACCCTGGCCGACCTGCATGCGCTGGCCGGCGATGACCATGACGCCACAATCTGGTCGCTGATGAACGACGGGGGATGCTTCGCGCGCCTCTCAGCCGACGGCCGCCAGCGCCTCGCCCATGTGCGCAGCGTGCTGGCCGAGGCGCTGGCCGGGCAGGGCCGGCAGCGGCGCCGGCGCTGGGTCGAAGACGCATGGAAAAAGCTGGGCGGGCCGGCATGTCTGGTAGACGCCAAAGGCGCGCCCGACGCCGACGGGCTGGCCGACGCGGACGCCTTTCTCAACCGGCTCGACGTCCTGGATGCAGCGGGGCGTTTCGCCATCGATACGCTGCAAGACGACATGGGGCGGTTGTTTGCGGCGCCCGACGGGCAGGCCGACGGCAGGCTGCAACTGATGACCGTGCACAAGGCGAAGGGGCTCGAATTCGATACCGTGATTCTGCCCGGCCTGCATCGCGTGCTGAAGGGCAATGAGCCGCCGCTGCTGGCCTGGGACAGTTTTCCGCTGGCGTCCGGCGAGCGCCTGGTCGCCGCGCCGGTGAATCGGCGCCGGGGCAAGCCGGGCGCGCCGACGGCCTGCGATTACCTGCAGCGCATGGAACGCGAGCGCAGTCGCAACGAGGAGGCACGGGTGCTGTATGTCGCCGCCACGCGCGCCGTGCGCCGCCTGTATCTGGTCGGGGTCGTCACGCTGGATGCCGGGGGTTTGCTGCCGGTGCCGGCAGCAAACTCGCCGCTGGCCCGGCTGTGGCCGGTCGTCGAAGCGGATTTCCGCGCCGCTGCCGGCTCGCCCGGAGGCTCCGCGCCGATGGTGCCAGGCACGATTCCTGTCGCCTGCGGCGACCTGAAAGAGTTCGTTCCGCAGTTGCTGCGCCGGCAAGCGCCGTCGCAGCCGCCGGACTGGTGCGCGGCGGTGCTGCCGGTCGTGCCGCAGCAAGCGCGTGAAGATACCGCCGATGCGCTGGCCGCCGCCGTCGGCACCCTGGCCCATGCTGTGCTGGAACTGGTCGCGGCCGATCCCGGGGGCTGGCCGCCAGCCAGAGTGAGCGAGCGCCAGCCCGGCTTCGAGCGCTGGCTGGCCAGCCGCGGTTGGGCGCCGGGCCAGGCGCGGGCCGGCGCCCGGCGCGTTGCGAACATGCTGACGACGACCCTGGAAAGCCGCGACGGCAACTGGGTGCTGCGGCGCCGGGCCGATGCCGGAGCCGAACTGGCGCTGACCTGTGCCGGTGCCGGCGGCACGGTGCAGACCCGTGTCGTCGATCGCAGTTTCATCGAGGACGGCGTGCGCTGGATCATCGACTACAAGACCGTCGATCTCGGTGCGGCGGCCGATGTCGCGCGGCTGACGGCCCATGCCGCGCGCTACCTGCCGCAGTTGGAGTCCTACGCCGCCATGTTCGCGGCCGGCGGCCTGCCGATACGCATGGCGGTGTTTTATGTTGCACATGGCATTCTGGCGAGTCTGGAATACAATTCCCGCTCCGACTGAGAATCCAGGGAGAAGGACATGTCCGACAAGAAATACCGCCTCGTCACCCGCAGCGATTTCGATGGTCTGGCCTGCGCTGTTCTGCTCAACGAAATCGGCCTGATCGACGAGATCAAGTTCGTCCATCCGAAGGACATGCAGGACGGCAAGGTGGAAATTTCCGAACGCGACATCACCACCAATCTGCCCTATGTATCCGGCGTGCATCTGGCATTCGATCATCATCTGTCCGAGACCTTCCGCAGTCCCGGCGAGCGTCCCAATCACATCATCTACCCCGACGCACCGTCTGCCGCGCGCGTGGTGTTCGAGCACTACGGCGGCAAGGGCCGTTTCCCGGCGTCTTTGACCGAGATGATGATCGCCGTCGACAAGAGCGATTCGGGGAGTTTCACGCGCCAGGAAATCCTCGATCCGAAAGACTGGGTGCTGCTCAACTACCTCATGGATTCGCGCACCGGCCTGGGCCGGTTTCGCGAATTCCGCGTCAGCAACTACCAGTTGATGATGGATCTGATCGCCTACTGCCGCAATCACGGCATCGATGACATCCTGGCCTTGCCGGATGTCAAGGAGCGGGTCGATCTCTACTTCGATCACGCCGACAAGGCCAAGGACCAGATCAGGCGCTGTACCCGGATATACAAGAATCTCGCCGTGCTTGATCTGCGCTACGAGGAAACCATCTTTGCCGTCAATCGCTTCATGATTTATGCGCTGTTTCCCGACACCAATATTTCCATCCATATCCTGTGGGGGGTGCAGAAACAGAACACGGTGTTCGCTACCGGCAAGTCGATCATCAATCGCACATCGAACACCAACATCGGCGAGCTGATGCTGTTCTACGGCGGCGGCGGGCACGAAAATGCGGGTACCTGCCAGATTGAAAACGACAGGGCGGATGCGGTGCTGCAGGAACTGGTTACCAACATCAACGGCGACGGCTGACTTCCGCGCGGACTTTCCGGCGGCTGTAGAGCCTGGCTCTACAGCCGCCAGGCCAGCAGTTCGTCTGCGGCACGCAGCCGGGAAGAGAGCACCTTGGCGATGTTGCGATAGACCTTGAGGCCGATCTCGGGCCGCGAGTTGATGATCTGATCATTGAGGCGCACCAGCACGCATTCGGACTCGGCGACGACGCTGGCACTGCGCGCCTCGTTGTCCGCCAGCGCCATTTCGCCGAAACTGTCGGCCGGCATCAGCCGTGCGAGTTCGAACTCGCCGTCACGCCCCGACTTGAGCACGCGCGCGTCGCCGCTGAGGATGATGTACATGTGCGTGCCGACGCTGCCTTCCTTGACGATATGCGCACCGGGAGCAAAGCTGCATTTTTCCGAGCTGCCAAGCAGTTCGGCAATTTCGGCCGGGGTCAGGCCCTGAAAAGCCTTGACCCGCTCCGAGAGCCTGAACAGCAGGCGCTGCAGGTCGGCAAAAGTGAATTGTTCGCGAATCCAGCTCATGGCGCCATCATACCTGAAGCACCGTCAGCAGGTCCTGCTCGAGGCGCACCAGTGTGGCGGTGTGGGACAACTCCTTGCCGCTGATGAGGAACACGTCTTCGATGCGTTCGCCGAGGGTGGCGATCTTCGCGGTGTGCAGGGTGATGCCGTGCTCGCCGAGGACGCGGGCGATGGCGTAGAGCAGCCCCGGCCGGTCGGCGGCGCTGACCGACATCAGGTATTGGTTGCCGCGTTCGTCGGCGCGGATTTCGATTTCCGGCGTCACCGGGAAGTGGCGTACCTGCCGCGACAGGCGCCCGCTGACGGGGGCCGGCAGCGGCGGCTGGGTATTGAGCTGTTCGCCGATGCCGTGTTCGATCAGGCCGATCACGTCGCGATAGGCCTGGTCCGGGTTGACCGCGAAGACCACGAAACTGTCCAGGGCATAGCCGTGACGCGTGGTGTGAATCTTGGCGTCGACGATGTTGTAGCCGAGCCGGGCGAAGAAGCCGCAGAGGCGGGCAAACAGCAGCGCCTGGTCGGGCACATAGACCATCACCTGCAGGCCTTCTCCCATCGGATTGAGGCGGGCGCGCACCACGGGCTTGTCGCTCGCCGGGCGGTGGTAGAGCGTGCGCGTATGCCAGGCGATTTCATCCGCGGCGTGGCGCATGAAGTAGCCGGTGTCGAGCTGGCTCCACAATTCGAGCTCGACGTCGGGGCGCAGGCCGTGGTAACGCAGGATGCGGCGCGCTTCCTCCTGCCGCTCGGTGACGCCGGTGAGCTGCAGCACCGCCGTACCGCCGAGGACGCTGGCAGTCATGCGGAACAGATCCTCGAGCAACTTGCCTTTCCAGGCATTCCACACCTTCGGGCTGGTGCCGCGGATGTCAGCCACCGTCAGCAGGTAAAGCGCCGTCAGTTGGCGCAGGTCGCCGACCTTGCGGGCGAAGGCCAGGACCACCTCGGGATCGGCCAGGTCCTGCTTCTGTGCCACTTGCGACATGGTCAGGTGCTGCTCGACGAGGAATCCCACCAGTTCGGCGTCGGCGCCGGTGATGGCATGGTCGCGACAGAAGCGGGCGGCGTCTTTCTTGCCGAGTTGCGAGTGGTCGCCGCCGCGGCCCTTGGCAATGTCGTGGAACAGGGCGGCGATGTACAGCAGCCAGCGGTTCTCGAAGCCGGCCATGAGCCGCGAACAGAAGGGATACTCATGGGCAAACTCGGGCATGGCGAAGCGTCGCAGGTTGCGCAACACCTGCAGAATGTGCTGATCGACCGTGTAGACGTGAAACAGGTCGTGCTGCATCTGGCCGACGATGCGACCGAATGCCGGCAGGTAGCGGCCCAGAATGTCGAACTGGTTCATGCGCCGCATCGGGTGGATCAGATGCTTCTGCTGAAACAGCTTGAGAAACAGCGCCCGGTTTTCCGCGTCGCGGCGGAAGCCGGCATCGATATGGCCCTGCGCCCGCCACAGGGCGCGCATGGTGCGCGGTGTCATGCCCTTGATTTCGGAACGCTGCATTTGCAGCAGGAAGCATTCGAGGAGGGCGCGCGGATGGCGCCGGAACACGTCTTCCTCGCGCACGTCGATCAGTTCCCGCACCATCTGGAAGTCTTCGTCTATGACGATCGGCGGCCCCACGCGCGCCGGCAGCAGGCGGTCGGAAAGTACCTGCATGACCAGCATGTTGAGCTGTACGACCAGCTTGGCATTCTGGTAGTAGCGCTGCATCAGGACTTCCGAAGCGCGCTTCGCCTCCGTCGCGGCGATGCCCATGGCGCCGGCCAGCTTTTCCTGATGGTCGAACAGCAGCCGGTCTTCGCGGCGGCCCACCAGCAGATGCAGTTCGATGCGCAAGTCAGTCAGCAGCCGGTCGACGCTTTCGAACTGGCGGACCTCAGCTGCCGTAATCAGCCCGGCCTTGGCCAGCGCTTTCCAGTCCTCGCCGATGCCGGCGGCGCGCGCCACCCAGCGCAGTACCTGCAAGTCGCGGCGACCGCCGGGGCTTTCCTTGCAGTTGGGTTCGACGCTGTAGGGTGTGTCGCTGAACTTGGCGTAGCGCTGGTCCTGCTCCAGCTGTTTGGCCCTGAAGAAAACCGCCGGTTCCAGTGCGGCGTTGTAGCTCTGTTCGAAATCATCGTAGAGCGCACGCGCACCCGCCAGATAGCGGGCCTCGAGCAGGGAGGTCTCGACCGTGATGTCGCCTTCGGCTTCGTCCAGGCACTGATTGACGGTGCGCACGCTGTGGCCGATGTCGAGGCCGATGTCCCACAGCAGGCCGATCAGCTTTTCGAGTTGCGCCGCCGTGCCTGATTCGTGCTGCGTGTGCTGTTCATCCGGTACCAGTATCAGCAGGTCCACGTCGGAGCCGGGGTAGAGTTCGCCGTGCCCGTAGCCGCCGACCGCCGCCAGCGCGCACTCGGCGGGCATGTCCAGCGCGGTCCATACTTCCTGCAGCACGCTATCGACCAGCGCGGCGCGGCCGTTCAACAAGGCGGGGCCGTTTTTCTTTTGCCGCCAGGCGGCGACCAGCGCCTGCTGCCCGTCCGCCAGGCGCTGCCGTGCGGCGGCCGCCAGTTCGCGCCGTTCGCTCATGCTGCCGCCGGATGCCGGGCGTGAGGTGCCACGCTCAGGGACTTATCCGGATGTGGGGCGGGCATGGAGGCGCGCCGGCGGAGAGTGTCATCACTTCGACGCCGCTGTCGGTAACGCAGACGGTGTGTTCCCATTGCGCGGAAAGGCTGCGATCCCTGGTGACGATGGTCCAGCCGTCCGGCAGTTCGGAAATCGCCGCCTTGCCGGCATTGATCATCGGTTCGATGGTGAACACCATGCCGGGTACCAGCAGGGGGCCGTCGGTTGCCTTGCCATAGTGCAGTACCTGCGGGTCTTCATGGAAATTGCGACCGATGCCATGGCCGCAGAACTCCCGCACCACTGAAAATCCTGCGCCTTCTGCATGCTTCTGGATGGCCGCGCCGATCGAACCCAGATGCACTCCGGGCCGGACCTGGGCGATGCCGATCCACATGCATTCGTGCGTCATCGAAACAAGGCGCCGGGCCAGAATCGAGGTCTCCCCGACACAGAACGTGCGGCTGGTATCGCCGTGCCAGCCGTCCTTGATGGTGGTGATGTCAAGATTGACGATGTCGCCTTTTTTCAGGGCGCGGTCGTTCGGCACGCCATGGCAAACCTGATGATTGACCGAGGCGCAGATCGATTTTGGGTAGGGCGCGTAACCCGGAGGCGCATAGTTGAGCGGCGCAGCGATGCAGCCTTGAACGCCCGTCATGTAGTCGTGACAGAGTCGATCCAGTTCTGCCGTGGTGATGCCCGGTGCGACGAATGGTTCAATGTAGTCGAGAACCTCACCGGCCAGGCGGCAGGCGACCCGCATCGCGGCGATGTCTTGGGCGGTCTTTATGGAAATAGCCATGAATGCTGGACAGGATTGTAGAAACGCATTTTACCCGCAGGCTGGCCGTGGCGGATGGCGGCTGTCCGGATCCGGCGCAGCCGCTGCAGAATTGCGTTCTTTCATGGCTGCCGGGAGGCGCCGGCACAGCTTGCATCGTAGCGCAAGAGCCGCTTCCGGGCGGCTTCCGCGGCTTGTGCCGGACGTCCCAAACGGCTATAATCGAACGCTTGTCCGGGGTTGTCCCGGGCAAAATCCACACGCCAGGCGCCGATAGGGTGGCTTTCCGCAAACAGTCAGCGGCAAGCAGCACGGCCAGGCGGAGGTTCAACCCATATCGGAGATAGTCATATGAGCACAACCATGCGCCAGATGCTGGAGGCCGGCGTTCACTTCGGCCACCAGACCCGTTTCTGGAACCCCAAGATGGCACCGTACATTTTCGGCCATCGCAACAAGATCCACATCATCAACCTCGAAAAGACCCTGGCCAAGTACCAGGAGGCCATCGCTTTCGTGAGGAAGATGGCGGCCAAGAAGGGCACCATCCTCTTCGTCAGCACCAAGCGCCAGGCGCGCGAGATCATCGCCGAGGAAGCCCAGCGCTGCGGCATGCCCTTCGTTGACGACCGCTGGCTGGGCGGCATGATGACCAACTTCAAGACGCTCAAGCTTTCCGTCAAGCGCCTGAAGGACCTCGAAGCCGCCATGCTGGAAGGCAACTTCGAGAAGTTGTCGAAGAAGGAGGCCCTGACGCTGCAACGCGAGATGGACAAGCTGAGAAAGTCCATCGGCGGCATCAAGGACATGGGCGGATTGCCCGATGCAATCTTCATCATCGACGTCGGCTATCACAAGATTGCCATTACCGAAGCCGGCAAGCTCAGCATTCCGGTGATCGGCGTGGTCGATACCAATCATTCCCCCGAAGGCGTCAGTTACGTCATCCCGGGCAACGATGACTCCTCCGGCGCGATCCGCCTCTATGCCCGCGGTATGGCCGATGCCATCCTCGAAGGCAAGAGCCAGGGAATCAACGAGGTGGTGCAGCAACTGGCCGGTGACGACGAGTTCGTCGAAGTCTCCGAAGCTGCGGAGTAAGGGCAAGGCATTTAGCCACAGAGAACACAGAGGACACAGAGGAAAGGCGAAAAACAGGGAATTTCTCTGTGCCCTCTGTGCCCTCTGTGGCTATCAGGTTCTGATTCTGGAGTAAGAGCAATGGCAGAAATTACCGCAAGCATGGTCAAGGAACTGCGCGAGAAGACCGACGCGCCGATGATGGAATGCAAGAAGGCGCTGACCGAAGCCGGCGGCGACCTGGCGAAAGCCGAAGAAATTCTGCGCGTCAAGCTGGGCAACAAGGCCAGCAAGGCAGCGACGCGCATTGCGGCGGAAGGCGTGGTGGCGATCCATATCGCCGCCGACGGCAAGCTGGGCAGCATTTTCGAGATCAACAGTGAAACCGACTTCGTCGCCAAGAATGACGAGTTCCTCAAGCTGGCGGCGGATTGTGCGCGGCTGGTAGCGGAGAAGAACCCGGCCGACGTCGCGGCCCTGTCCGCCCTGCCCATGGGCGCGGGGACGGTCGAATCCACCCGCACCGCTCTGGTCGGCAAGATCGGCGAGAACATGAGTATCCGCCGCTTCATCCGCATCGAGGCCAAGGGCAAGCTGGCTGCCTACATCCACGGCGGTTCCAAGATCGGCGTGCTGGTCGACGTGGTCGGTGGTGACGAGCAGTTGGCGAAGGACCTGGCGATGCACATCGCCGCATCGAAGCCGAAGTCGCTGGATTCTTCCGGTGTTGCGGCCGAGTTGCTGGACACCGAGCGCCGCATCGCCATCGAAAAGGCGCGCGAAGCCGGCAAGCCGGAAGCGATGCTGGAGAAGATTGCCGAAGGTACGGTGCAGAAGTATCTGAAGGACGTGACGCTGCTGGGCCAGGTGTTCGTCAAGGCCGAGGACGGCAAGCAAACCATCGAGCAACTGCTCAAGGCCAGGGGTGCCTCGGTGGCCGCGTTCGTGCTGTTCATCGTCGGTGAAGGCATCGAAAAGAAGGTGAATGACTTCGCTGCCGAGGTCGCTGCGCAAGCTGCGGCCGCCGCTGCCAACAAGTAGGGAAAGTCCGAGCCGAAGATGACCGTGCCGAAATTCCGTCGCATCCTGCTCAAGCTGTCGGGCGAAGCGCTGATGGGTGATGATGCCTACGGCATCAATCCGAAGGTGCTCGGGGCCATCGTCGCCGAGGTCAAGGCGGTGACCGATCTGGGTGTCGAACTTGGCGTCGTCATCGGCGGCGGCAACATCTTCCGCGGCGTCGGCGGCACGGCCACCGGCATGGATCGCGCCACCGCCGACTACATGGGCATGCTGGCGACGGTGATGAATGCCATGGCGCTGTCGGATGCCATGCGTCAGGCCGGCATCAACGCCCGGGTGCAGTCGGCGCTGAATATCGAGCAGGTGGTCGAGCCCTATATTCGCGGCAAGGCGATCCGTTACCTGGAAGAGGGCAAGGTGGTGATTTTCGGCGCCGGTACCGGCAATCCGTTTTTCACCACTGATACCGCGGCGGCCCTGCGCGGCTCCGAAATCGGCGCCGAGATCGTGTTGAAGGCAACCAAGGTCGATGGCATCTACACCGCCGACCCGAAGAAGGATTCCGCCGCCACCCGTTTCGCCCGCATCAGCTTCGATGATGTCATCAGCCGCAATCTGGCGGTGATGGATGCCACGGCCTTTGCGCTGTGCCGCGACCAGAAGCTGCCGATCAACGTGTTCTCGATCTTCAAGCCCGGTGCGCTGAAGCGCGTGGTGATGGGCGAGGAAGAGGGCACTCTGGTTCACGTTTAAAACAGTTAGGAGTGGGGCATGATTCCCGAACTGAAAAAGACTTCCGAACAGAAAATGCAGAAGAGCCTCGAGGCGCTGAAAGCCGACCTCGGCAAGGTGCGCACCGGTCGCGCACATACCGGCATCCTCGATCATGTGCAGGTGGATTACTACGGCTCGCCGGTGCCGATCACCCAGGTGGCCAACGTGACCCTGATCGACGCCCGCACCATCGGCGTCCAGCCATGGGAAAAGCCGATGGTGGCCAAGGTGGAAAAGGCGATCCGCGATTCCGATCTGGGTCTCAATCCGTCGTCGCAGGGCGAAGTGATCCGTGTGCCGATGCCGGCGTTGACCGAAGAGCGGCGCCGCGATTTGATCAAGGTCATCAAGCACGAGGGGGAGAACGCCAAGGTGGCGATTCGCAACCTGCGCCGCGACGCCATCGCGCACCTGAAGGACGCCCTCAAGAAGAAGGAAATCTCCGAGGACGACGAGCGTCGCGCCCTCGATGACATGCAGCGGCTGACCGACCGCTATGTCGCGGAAGTCGACCGCGCGCTGGCCGACAAAGAGAAGGACCTGATGGCGATCTGATTCGGGTGTGCGCCGGCGGCTGACTGCGTCTTTGCGCATTGGATTTGTTCACGGGTTTTGAGAGGGTGTCATGGCAGGAAAATTCACCAGCTCGACACAGGCGATTCCCGAGGTAGGCGAGGTTCCGTGCCACATCGCCATGATCATGGACGGCAACGGGCGATGGGCCAGGAAGCGCCTGATGCCGCGCGTCGCCGGCCACAAGCGCGGCGTCGAAACCGTGCGCGCGATGGTCAAGGCCTGCATCGCACGCGGCGTCGAATACCTCACCCTGTTTGCGTTTTCCTCCGAGAACTGGCGACGCCCGGTGGCGGAGGTGTCCTTCCTCATGAATCTTTTTGTCAGCGCCCTGCAGGGGGAAATCGGCAAGCTGCACGCCAATGGCGTGCGACTCAAGGTGGTCGGCGATCTTTCCGCTTTCGAGCCGCGCCTGCTTGCCCTGATCCGCGAGGGCGAGGCGAAGACGGCCAACAATTCCCGTCTGACGCTGACCATCGCGGCCAATTACGGTGGTCGCTGGGACATCCTGCAGGCCATGAATCAGCTTGCGCTGGCGCATCCCGAAAAGGTCGGCAGTTTCGGCGAGGCCGATCTGGCGCCGCATCTGATGATGGCTTATGCGCCGGAGCCGGATCTCTTCATCCGCACCGGCGGCGAGCAGCGCATCAGCAATTTCCTGTTGTGGCAGCTGGCCTACAGTGAATTCCATTTCACCGATATCCTGTGGCCCGATTTCGACGATGCGGCGCTGGATGTCGCGATTGCTTCCTACCGCCGGCGTGAGCGCCGTTTCGGCCGCACCAGCGAGCAACTGGGCGAGCAGGCCGGCCAATCGCAGCCCGTCGTGCTCCCGGCAACGCCGGCAACAGGCCGCGATGCTTAGGGCGCGGGTCATCACGGCGCTGCTGCTGGTCGCCGCCCTTGCGCTGATTCTGTTCGTGTTGCCGTCGCCGGCAGCAGCGCTGACCTTTGCCGCGATTGCGGCGCTGGCGGCCTGGGAGTGGGGCGGCCTGATGCGGCGGGGCCAGGCGGCGCGGGTGATCTATGCCCTTGTACTGCTGCTGTGCTGCTGGCAGTTGACGCTGGCGGCGTCGCATCTTATTCCGCTGCTGCTCGCTGTCTCGGCGGCGTTCTGGATTCTCGTCGTGCCGCTGTGGTTCCGCTTCAAATGGGCGCTGGCCGGCAACGATGTTTTCGGCTATGCGCTCGGCGCGCTGGTGATCCTGCCGACATGGGCGGCGATGGTGGCGCTGCATGCGGTGAGTACCTGGCTGATGCTGGCGGTCATGGCGCTGGTCTGGGTCGCCGACATCTCGGCCTATTTCGCCGGAAGGGCATTCGGCAGGCACAAGCTGGCTCCGGGCATCAGTCCCGGCAAGACTTGGGAAGGTGTCGCCGGGGCGATTGCCGGCGTGCTGATCTATGGCGGCATCGTTCTGAACCTGTCGCCGTTGGGTCCTGTGCTGGTCGCTAGGCTGCCGCTCGGCCTGCCCATGCTCGGCCTGCTGCTGGTCCTGCTGACGGCGGTGAGTGTCATGGGCGACCTGTTTGAATCCCTGTTGAAGCGCCAGGCCGGCGTCAAGGACAGCAGCGGCCTGCTGCCGGGTCATGGCGGAGTGCTGGACCGCATCGACGCGCTGACATCGACCCTGCCGCTGGCGGCGCTCATTTTGCATTTCGTCGGCGCATGAAGCTGACCATTCTCGGCGCCACCGGGTCGATCGGCGTCAGCACGCTTGATGTGGTGATGCGCCACCCGGATCGCTTCGAGGTGGTGGCTCTGACCGGGCACAGCCAGGTCGAGGTTCTTGCGGCGCAGTGCCGCCGGTGCCGTCCCGCCTATGCGGCAATGGGCAGCGCGGCGGATGCGCAGCGCCTTGCGGCACTGCTCAAGGCAGAGGGATTGCGCACCGAGGTGCTGCACGGAGCGGAAGCACTGGTGCAACTGGCCGGCCTGCCCGGGGTCGATGCCGTCATGGCCGCCATCGTCGGTGCCGCCGGCTTGCCGCCGGCATTGGCGGCGGCAAGTGCCGGCAAGCGGGTGCTGCTGGCCAACAAGGAAGCGCTGGTCATGGCCGGAGCGGTGTTCATGGCCGAGGTGCGCGGCGCCGGGGCCCTGCTGCTGCCGATCGACAGCGAACACAATGCGATATTCCAGTCGCTGCCGCACCGCTATGCCGGCGACATGGCACGGGGCGGGGTCAGGCGCATTCTGCTTACGGCCTCGGGCGGCCCGTTTCGCACCACGCCGCTCGAGCTGCTGGCGCGGGTGACGCCGGAGCAGGCGGTGGCGCATCCGAAGTGGTCGATGGGGCGGAAGATTTCCGTCGATTCGGCGACCATGATGAACAAGGGCCTCGAGGTGATCGAGGCGCACTGGCTGTTCAATGCGCCGGCGGACAGCATTGAAGTGGTGATCCACCCGCAGAGCGTGATCCATTCCCTGGTGGATTACGCGGACGGGTCGGTTCTGGCCCAACTCGGCAATCCCGACATGCGTACGCCTATCGCTCACGCCCTGGCCTGGCCGGAGCGCATCGATTCGGGCGTGGCGGCGCTGGATTTGTTCGCCGTGGCACAACTCGATTTCGAGCGTCCGGATCTGGCGCGCTTCCCCTGTCTTGATCTGGCCTACCGTGCGCTGCGTGCCGAAGGCAATGCCGCTGCCGTGCTCAATGCCGCAAACGAGATCGCGGTGCAGGCTTTTCTCGAGCGTCGTTTGCCTTTCCTCGGTATCGCCGAACTGATTGCCGAAACTATGGACGCCGTGCCTCAGGCTGCAGTTTCCGACCTCGAGGCGATACTCGAGGCCGACCGTCAGGGGCGCGCGGCAGCCGTTGAAATTCTCGCGCGTCGCTCTTGAGCAACATCGGCGCCATGTCACTGAATCCTGAAATGCTGGCCTGGTATGCGGGAGCCTTTCTGCTTGCGCTGGCGGTGCTGGTGGTGGTGCATGAAATGGGCCACTATCTTGCGGCGCGCGCCTGCAACGTCAAGGTGCTGCGCTTTGCTTTCGGTTTCGGCCGGGTACTCTGGGTGCGGCGCCACGGGCGCGACGCTACCGAGTGGGCTATCTCCGCGTTTCCGCTGGGCGGCTACGTCAAGATGCTTGACGAGCGCGAGGGCGATGTGGCTGCCGGCGATCTGCCGCGCGCCTTCAATCGTCAATCCGTCGGCCGTCGTGCGCTTATCGTCGCGGCCGGACCGGCGGCCAATTTCCTGTTGGCGATCCTGCTCTACTGGGTGTTGTTCATGCACGGCGTCATCGAACTCAAGCCGCGCCTGGCATTGCCGGCCGCCGGTACTCCGGCGGCGATGGCGGGTGTCAGCGAGGGCGTGACGGTGCGCGCCGTGAATGGCAAGGCCATCGAGACCTGGCAGCAACTGCGCTGGGAGGTCATGCGGCGGGCGCTGGACAAGGAAGCGCTGGAACTCGAAGTGGTCAGTCCGCAAAGAGAGACAGGCATTTTCCGCATCGGCACCGATCGCCTCGATCTGGACGCGCTTGAAATGGATCCCATGCGCCCGCTCGGTCTGGTGCTGTACCGGCCGCGTTTGCCCGCCGTGGTAGGTCGCGTGATGAACGATTCGGCCGCCGATCTGGCCGGCTTCCGCGCCGGCGACCGGGTGTTGTCGATTGACGGCAAGCCGATTGCCGAGTGGGCCGAGTTGGCCGCCGTTGCGCGCGCGGCAGCGGGACGTCAGCTGGCGTTCGAAATCGAGCGTGACGGCCGGCAGCTTTCGCTGGCGGCGAGTCCGCGCTGGGCGGAGGAGGGCGGGCAGAAGCTCGGACGGCTCGGTTTGTCGGCGAAGGAAGGCGAAGGCGAAGCCTTCGAGATGACTACCGTCGTCAGTTACGGCCCGCTCGATTCGGTCAGCCGGGCTCTGGAACAGACCTGGGATACTTCGCTGCTGAGTCTGCGCATGATGGGCCGCATGCTGACCGGTGAATTGTCCTGGAGGAACCTGTCGGGGCCGGTGACCATCGCCGATTACGCTGGACAGTCGGCACGGCTGGGGGCAAGCTACTATCTGCGTTTCATAGCCCTGATCAGCATCAGTCTCGGCGTGCTCAATCTGCTGCCGGTGCCTGTTCTGGACGGCGGGCATTTGATGTATTATCTCATCGAGTTTATCAAGGGTGGCCCGGTCCCGGATCGGGTTCTGGAAATCGGCCAACAGATCGGTTTTGCCTTGCTGGCGCTGCTGATGGCTTTTGCCTTCTACAACGATATCAACCGTCTCGTTTCCGGCTAATTTTCATCCAATCACATGAACAAAGCGAAGTTTAAGCGCAGGCCGACGCCAGTCTTGTTTCCCGGCGAGAGGCCGCGCCGGCAATTGTTGCAGGCATCGGGCGCAGCCGCAGTCACCGGAAAACTGCTTGCCGGTCTGGTTTCAGCCCTGCTCGCCCACTCCGTCCTCGCCTTCAATTCATTCCAGATAAAGGATATCCGGGTCGAGGGCATTCAGCGCACCGAGGCCGGAACCGTGTTTTCCTACCTTCCCGTCAAGGTGGGCGACACCATGACCGACGAGAAGGCGGCGGCGGCGATCAAGGTATTGTTCGCTACCGGCTTCTTCAAGGACGTGCGCCTGGAGATCGACGGCCAGGTCCTGGTGGTGGTGCTGGAAGAGCGTCCGGCCATCGCTTCGCTTGAATTCACCGGCCTCAAGGCATTCAAGTCGGACGATCTGAAGAAGTCGCTGCGCGAGGTCGGTCTCGCCGAGTCGCGCATTTTCGACCGCGCCATGGTCGAACGCGCCGAACAGGAACTCAAGCGTCAGTACCTGGCGCAGGGGCACTATGCGGTTCAGCTGACGACGACCATCACGCCTCTCGAACGCAATCGCGTCGGCGTCAATTTCGTGGTCGACGAGGGCGAAATTGCCAAGATCAAGCAGATCAACATCATCGGTGCCGGCGCCATCAGCGAAGCCGACCTGCTTGACCTGCTGGTGTTGCGCACGCCGGGCTGGCTGACTTGGTACACCAAGAACGATCAGTACTCCAAGCAAAAGCTCTCCGGTGACCTTGAAACCCTGCGCTCGCATTACCTTGACCGCGGTTATCTCGAATTCAACATCGAATCGACCCAGGTGTCGATTTCGCCGGACAAGCAGGACATCTACATCACCATCAATATCGCCGAGGGTGAAAGGTATACCGTTTCCTCGGTGAAACTGGCCGGCCAACTGCTGCTGCCTGAAGCCGAACTGACCAAACTGGTGCAGGTCAAGCCCGGCGAGGTGTTCTCGCGCGAGAAGATAACCGAGACCACCAAGGCCATCAGCGAGCGTCTGGGCAATGAAGGCTATGCGTTCGCCAACGTCAATGCGGCGCCGGAACTGGACAAGGAAAAGCGCCTGGTGGCGTTCACCGTGTTCATCGATCCGGGACGCCGCGTTTATGTCCGTCGCATCAATGTGGCGGGAAACACGCGCACGCGGGACGAGGTGATCCGTCGCGAAATGCGGCAGTCGGAGTCCGGCTGGTACGACGGCGAGAAAATCAACAAGTCGCGCACGCGGGTTGATCGCCTCGGCTATTTCGACGAGGTCACGGTGGAAACGCCGCCCGTCGCCGGAACTACCGATCAGGTCGACATGGAGGTCAAGGTCAAGGAAAAGCCGACCGGCAACATCATGATCGGCGCGGGTTTTTCGAGTGCGGAGAAACTGACGCTGTCAGGTTCCGTGCAGCAGCAGAACCTGTTCGGCAGCGGCAAGCATGTCGGCGTCCAGGTCAGCACCAGCAAGTCCAACAAGGTTTACTCCCTGTCGCACACCGATCCGTATTTCACCGTCGACGGGGTCAGCCAGGGTTTTGATATCTACTATCGCAAGACCGATACGAGCACTCTCGCGGTGGGCAGTTTCGGTTCCAAGTCGTTTGGCGGCGGCGGGCGCTGGGGTGTCCCCATCGCCGAAGATGATTACCTGAATTTCGGCCTTTCGGTGGATCGCACCACGCTCGCGGTGGATGACTACAGTCCCGTCCGCTACCAGGACTACATTGCGCGGTTCGGCAGCGCCGGCAATACCCTGCTGAGCACGGTCGGCTGGCAAAAGGACGGGCGCGACAGTCTGCTGGTGACCACGCGGGGAGTGTATCGGCGGGCGGTGCTTGAACTTGCCCTGCCCGGCAGCACGGCGACCTATGTCCGGGCCACCTATCAGCATCAGCACTTCTTCCCGCTCTATCGCCGGCTTACGCTGGCGCTCAACGGCGAGGTGGGAGTGGCCAAATCCTACGGCAACAAGGACCTTCCGTTCTTCAAGAACTATTATGCGGGCGGCATCGGCTCGGTGCGCGGCTATGATTCTAATTCCCTCGGGCCGCGGGATGCCACCACCAGCGAGGCGCTCGGCGGCAACAAGCGGTTGATCGGCAATGCCGAACTGCTGTTTCCCATTCCCGGCATGGGCCAGGACAATTCCATGCGCCTGTCCGCCTTTGTCGACGCCGGCAATGTGTGGGGTTACGACAGCAAGTTCAGCCTCGGCAGTTTGAGATACAGCGCCGGTGTGGGCCTGGCGTGGAGTTCGCCGATGGGTCCGCTGAAGTTTTCTTTCGCCAACCCGCTCAACAAGAGGGCTGATGACAAGGTGCAGCGTTTGCAGTTTCAGATGGGATCGGTCTTTTGATTCCCTCCTTTTAGTGAGAGAGTTATGCTGAAGAAATACATTCTTGCGGGTCTCGCCCTGTTGTCATTGTCGGCCGGCGCCTGTGCCGAGGGCAAAATCGGCTTCGTCAACAGCCAGAAGATCCTGAATGACGCTCCCCAGGCGGCGCGGGCGAAGAAGAAGATCGAGAAGGATTTTGAGAAGCGCGATCAGGATCTGCAGCGCCTGGCCAAGCAGTTGCAGGGCTTGCAGGAGGCTCTCGACAAGAACGCGGTGACCATGGTCGAGAGCGAGCGGCGCAACAAGGAACGCGAGTTTGCCGACCTCAACCGCGATTTTCAGCGCAAGCAGCGCGAGTTCCGCGAGGATCTGAGCCAACGGCAGAACGAGGAAATGGCCTCGATATTTGAACGCGTCAACAAGATCATCAAGCAGATCGCCGAGGCCGAGAAGTACGACATCATTTTCCAGGAGGCGGTCTATGCCAACCCTCGCATCGACATCACCGACAAGGTGATCAAGGCGCTGGGCGACGGCGGCAAGTAAGACGGCGTTGGCCGTGGTGCTGCGGCTCGACGAGATTGTTGCGCGTTTTGGCGGAACAATTGTCGGCGCTGGCGATACGCTGATATCGCGCATCGGCACGCTCGAGGACGCCGGCCCGGGCGAACTGGCCTTTCTTGCCAATCCACTGTACCGCCATCAGTTGGCGACCACCCGCGCCGCGGCGGTGATCATGGCCCCACCCGCGGCAGAGGGACCGGCGGCGGCGATCCTGACGCCGCAACCCTACCTCTACTATGCTCGCGTCGCTCAGTGGCTCAATCCCGTGTCCGTGCCGCAAGCCGGCGTTCATCCGAGCGCAGTAGTCGAGGGTGAGGTGGCTGCGGGCGCCAGTGTCGGGCCGAATGCCTGGATCGGCCCCGGCGCCAGGATCGGCGATGCGGTGGTGATTGCCGCCAATTGCAGCATCGGCGCCGGCGTCGAGATCGGCGCCGGCAGCCGTCTGGCGGCCAACGTCGCGATCTATCCGGGCAGTCGCCTGGGTGCGCGCTGCCTGGTTCATTCCGGTGCCGTGATCGGCGCCGACGGTTTCGGTTTTGCCCGTGAAGCGGCCGGTGCCTGGGTCAAGATCCCTCAGGTGGGGCGCGTACTGATCGGTGATGACGTCGAGATCGGCGCCGGAACCACGATTGACCGCGGCGCGTTGGGCGACACGGTGATTGCCGACGGTGTCAAACTCGACAACCAGATCCAGATCGGCCACAACGTCAAGATCGGTGCCGATACGGCGATGGCCGGCTGCGTCGGGATTGCCGGCAGCGCCGTGATCGGTGCGCGTTGCACGGTGGGCGGCGGCGCAGTGATCCTCGGCCATCTGCAGATTGCCGATGACGTCAATGTCGCGGCGGGAACGCTGGTGACGAAATCGATCCGCAATGCCGGCACTTATAGCGGTGCCGTACCTTTTCTCGAACATGGCGACTGGCTGAAAAATTTTTCGCGGATGCGGCATCTTGATGCGATGGCCGACAAGATTCGCGCCCTCGAACAGCGGCTTGCCGCACTGGAGAAGAAATGATGAGCGAAACAGGCAACGGCGGGGCGATCGACTCCCGCATGGATATCAACGAAATTCTGAACTACCTGCCGCATCGCTACCCGTTCCTGCTGGTCGATCGCGTGCTGGAAGTGGTTGCCGGCGAGCGGATTACCGCACTGAAGAATGTCAGCATGAACGAGCCGTTTTTCCCCGGCCACTATCCGCATCATCCGGTGATGCCCGGCGTATTGGTGGTCGAGGCGATGGCGCAGACGGCAGCCATTCTTTCCTTCAAGACCATGGGCAGCAAACCCGACGACAAGTCGGTGTACTACTTCGTCGGCATAGACAATGCCCGCTTCAAGCGGCCGGTCGTTCCCGGCGATCAACTGGTGATCGATGTAACGTTGCAGGCCAACAAGCGCGGCATCTGGAAATTCTCCGCCACGGCAAGGGTGGCTGACCAGGTGGCGGCGGAAGCCGATCTGATCTGTGCCGTTCGCCCCACCCCCTGATGAGCATACATCCCACCGCCATAGTGCATCCCGCGGCGAAGATCGGCCGGGGAGTTGTCATCGGCCCCTATTCGATCGTCGGCGAGCATGTCGAGATAGGCGCCGGCACGGTGATCGGCCCCCATGTCGTCCTGTCCGGCCACACCAGGATCGGCGCCGACAACCGCATCTTCCAGTTCTGCTCCATCGGCGAGCAGCCGCAGGACAAGAAATATGCAGGCGAGCCGACGCGCCTCGAAATCGGCGATCGCAACACCATTCGCGAGTTCTGCACCTTCAACTGCGGCACGGCGCAGGATGTCGGCGTGACGCGCCTGGGCAATGACAACTGGATCATGGCCTACGTCCATCTGGCGCACGATTGCCAGGTCGGCAACCAGACCATTTTTGCCAACAACGCGCAGTTGGCCGGCCATGTGCAGGTCGACGACTGGGCCATTCTCGGCGGCTTCACCGTGGTGCATCAGTTCGTGCGCATCGGCGCCCACAGCATCAGCGCGATGGGCACGATCCTGTTTCAGGATCTGCCGCCTTATGTCATGGCCGCCGGCAATCCCGCCGAGCCGCGCAGTATCAATGGCGAGGGACTGAAGCGGCGCGGCTTCTCGGTTGCTGCCGTGGCGGCGGTCAAGCGTGCCTACAAGACGCTGTACAAGAGCGGCATGAAACTCGACGAGGCGCGCGCCGCCATCGAGGCCGGGTCTGCCGCAGTGCCCGAACTGGCCCTGCTCGCTGGCTTTCTCGCCACTCCCGGACGGGGGATCATTCGCTGATGGTGCGCATCGCCATGGTGGCCGGCGAAGCCTCGAGCGACCAGCTTGCGGCGCATCTCATCACTGCCTTGAAACAGCATCTGCCCGATGCCGAGTTTTACGGCATCGGCGGCCCCAAGATGCAGCGCGAGGGCCTGGATTCGCTGTGGCCGGCAGAGATGCTTGCGGTGCGCGGCTATGCCGAAGTGCTGCGCCATTATCGGGCGATCACCAGCATGCGGCGGCAGCTTCTGCGCCGCCTGCTGAAGGACAAGCCGGATGTCTTCATCGGCGTCGATGGTTCCGATTTCAATCTGTGGCTGGAACGGCGCCTGAAGCGCGGCGGGATTCCGACCATCCACTTCGTCAGTCCGTCAATCTGGGCGTGGCGCAAGGAGCGGATGGACAAGATAGTCCAGTCGGTAAGCCACATTCTTGCCCTCTATCCTTTTGAACCTGACCTGTACCGGAATACTGCGGTCAAGTGCAGCTATGTCGGCCATCCGCTGGCCGACGTGATTCCTCTGGAAATCGATCAGGGCGCAATGCGCGAGCGGCTTGGCGTGCCGCCGGAGCGTCCGGTGATTGCGCTGCTTCCGGGCAGCCGCCAGTCAGAGTTGCATTACATGGCCGAGACCTTTGTCGAGACCGCCAAGCTGCTGCTGCAACGCTATCCGGGCCTGCAGTTTCTGGTACCGCTGGTGTCGCGGGAAACGCGGCTGCAGTTCGAAACCGCGCTATGGAAGCTGAAAGCCGACGAGTTGCCGTTCACCCTGATGTTCGGCCACGCCGCTGACGCCATTGCCGCCAGTGATGCGGTGCTGGTTGCCAGCGGTACCGCATCGCTTGAGGCTGCCCTGGTCGGCAGGCCGATGGTGATTGCCTACAAGATGTCGCCGTGGTCCTGGCGGCTGATGCGCGGCATGCGCTATCTGCCCTGGGTGGGGCTGCCCAATATTCTCGCCGGTCGCTATGTCGTACCTGAATTCCTGCAGGACGATGCGACGCCGGAGAATCTTGCGCAGGCACTCGGCAACCTGCTGGTTGATCGCCAGGTACGTGCCGGCATCACCCGTGTCTTTGCCGGTATCCATCACCTGTTGCGGCAGGATACCGCGCAGAAGGCTGCCGCTGCGGTGCTGCCTTATCTACACACGGCATGAAAGCGACGATCCCCTCCAAGCCCCTTTCCGGCAAAGGGGGTGACGACGGATCAGCCGCTGGCGCGGCTTCAACATGTTTGGCCGATGTCCCCTTGCGGCCGCCCGGCGGGGCCATGCATCTGGTCTGCGGCGTCGATGAGGCCGGGCGTGGTCCTCTCGCCGGGCCGGTTTATGCCGCTGCCGTGATTCTCGATGCGGCGCGGCCCATCGTCGGTCTCGCCGACTCGAAGAAACTGTCCGAGCGCAAGCGTGAGCGTCTGGCCCTGGAAATCCGCGAAAAGGCCCTGGCCTTTGCCATTGCCTGGGCATCGGTCGAGGAAATAGACAGCATCAACATCCTGCAGGCAACGCTGCTGGCGATGCGCCGCGCCGTCGAGGCACTCCCGCTGCAGCCGGCCGAAGCACTGATTGATGGCAACCGGTGCCCGCTGCTGGCGATGCCGGCCCGCGCCATCATCCGCGGCGACGCCAGCGAGCCGGCAATTTCGGCAGCATCGATTCTCGCCAAGACGGCGCGCGATGCCGAGATGCGGAATATCCACCTGGCCTTTCCGCAGTACGCGCTGGACCGTCACAAGGGTTATGACACGCAGGTGCATCGTGCCGCGCTGAAGCTTCACGGCCCGGCTTTTTTTCACCGCAGAAGCTTTGCCCCGGTACGGGCATTGCTGGCAGACCACGACGAAGATGCGTCATGAACTTGCGCCGGCTGTTGTCATCGGCCGCCACTGCGCGGGCCGGGTAGGATGCAGCGGATGAGCGATCCTCATTGCATCAGTTCGCGCCACAATCCGGTGTTCAAGGCGCTGCGTGCCCTGGCCGATGATCCCCGCCGGCAGGGCCGCGCCTTGCTTGACGGAGTTCATCTGGTGGCAGCCTGTTTCGCCCGCGGCATCGATGTCAGGCAACTGCTGGTCAGTGAAAGCGGTCTGCACAACGAAGAAATTGCGACCCTGCTGCAGGCTGCGGCGGGCATCGACCGCGTGCTTCTGCGCGACAGCCTGTTCCGCGAGATTTCCGGCCTCGGCACCCCGACAGGCATCGCTGCCGTGATCGACATACCGTCTGTTGCTGCGGCGCCGCTGCAGGGCGATGCCGTGCTGCTGGAGGCGGTGCAGGATGCCGGCAATGTGGGAGCGATCCTGCGCACGGCGGCGGCGGCGGGCGTGTGTGACGTGATACTGGGCACGGGTTGCGCCGGTGCGTGGACGTCACGGGTGTTGCGCGCCGCGCAGGGCGCTCATTTTTCCTTGCGGATCCGCGAGCAGGCCGACCTGGCCGCAGCGCTGGCGGACTGCCCGGGTACATCTGTCGCAACCGTCGCCCGCGGCGGTAGAAGTCTCTATGAACTCGATCTCAGCGGGCCGATGGTCTGGCTGGTCGGCAACGAGGGTGCGGGCCTGTCGCCCGGCCTCATTGCGGCGGCCCGGGTGCGCGCCACGATCCCCGTTGCCGCCGGCACCGAATCGCTCAACGTGGCGGCAGCGGCTGCGGTGTGCCTGTTCGAGTCAAGCCGGCAGCGCCGCGCCGCGGCGGCAAACGGGTCGCACCGGTCCTGACCCGCGGCGGCAGGCAGGGGGCCGGGCTTTGCCCGCTGGGACGGTATCCACTCGGACGCGGGCCGGTGAAACAAACAGGCCCGCACGGGGCGGGCCTGAAACAAACCTGAAGCGCTGAGGCTTACTTCTTCTTGGCGGCCTTCTTGCCGGCAACGGCAGCCTTGAAGGTGGCACCGGCCGTGAAGCGCGGCACGGTGGTCGCAGCGATCTTGAGTTCCTTGCCGGTTTGCGGGTTGCGGCCGATGCGCGCGGCGCGCTTGGAAGACTTGAAGCTGCCGAAGCCGACCAGGGTAACGGAGTCGCCCTTCGATACGGCCTTGACGATGGCCGCCATGACAGCGGACAGAGCCTTCTCGGCAGCTGCCTTGCTGATGTCGGCTTCCTTGGCGGTGATTTCGATCAGTTCAGACTTGTTCATGTGTGACCTCGTGAGAGTGATGATGATAGTGGCGGGTTGAATTCTAGGTGAATGGTAACCCAGGGTGAAAAATAATTCTTTGCCGCAGGCCGGCTTTCCGCGAATTGTATCGATACTTTGCCGCGCCGGGTCAAGTCCCTTCAATCGTCCTTTCAATCCGCTCGGGCAAGACTCCCCGAGGCGCGCCCGGCGCCCGCCGGCGTACTTGAACAAGTCTGCCGGATTTGGCAAGGCACAAAGCTCAAAGGCGATAAAATGTCCTTCCTCGGCCGGCAGGCGAGGCCGCGGCGGATGAGGCGGATTCCGCCAGGCGGCCGGTCAATCAAGGGAATCAGTCTGGGAAAGGACGCGAAGTCAATGGAACTTGCCTGGCGGCACTGGATGGTCCCCGGTATGCGGGACACGCTGCGCCGTATTCCCGCCAGCCGCAACTAGTCGCGGGCGGATACCCCATGCGCCTTTTGGCTTTCGAGACCGCGACGCGGCACCTGTCCGTTGCCCTGTGGCAGGACGGCGAACTGATCGAGCGTGCTGAGGAAGTGCCGAATGGCGGTTCGGAACGCCTGTTGCCCTGGGTACATGAACTGCTCGCCGAGGCTGATCTTGCGCTGGCGCAGATCGACGGCATTGCCTTCGGTGCCGGCCCGGGCGGCTTTACCGGCCTGCGTCTTGCCTGCGGCGTGGCACAGGGCCTGGCGTACGGTCTCGATCTGCCGGTGGTGCCGGTATCGACCCTGGAAGCGCTGGCGCTGGCGTCCGGCGAACGCGATGTGTGGGCCTGTCTCGATGCGCGGATGAACGAGGTGTACAGCGCAGCCTATCGGGTCGAAGGGGATAGCGTCAGGCAACTCATGGCGCCTGTTTGCATGCCGCCCGGCGCAGTTCAGGCGCCGGCTTTTGCCGCGGGCTGGGGCGTGGGTGACGGTTTTTCCGGCTACGGACCTTTGCTTGTGGCACGCAAGCCTGACCTCGAGGGCGTGCGCTCAGGCGTGTTTCCCACCGCCGCTGCCGTGTTGCGCCTTGCTGCGCCCCGGTTCCGCGGTGGCCAGGCGGTGCCGGCGGCGCTGGCACAACCCGTCTATGTGCGCGACAAGGTGGCATTGACCACCGTCGAGCGCATTGCGCGCGGCGGGGCCAAATAGTGGCTTGCTACACGCTCATGACGCAAGCTGATATCGCGCTGGTAGTCGCGGTGGAGCAGCAGATCCATCCCTTTCCCTGGACCTCGGGCAACTTTTCGGATTCGCTGGCGGCCGGCCATGGTGCATGGCTGGCCAAGGAGGATGGACGGATGACCGGCTATGCAGTCACGATGCAGCTGCCGGACGAAGTCCACCTGCTCAACATCAGCGTGCTGCCCGGATTGCAGCGCGGCGGCCGCGGCACGGCGCTGCTGAATTACCTGTTTGACCAGGCCAGGGCGCAGGGCGCGGCGCGCATGCTGCTTGAGGTGCGCGCCGGCAATGTGTCGGGGCTGGGCTTGTACCGGCGCCATGGTTTCGTCGAAATCGGCCGCCGCCGCGACTACTATGCGGCCCATGCCGGGCGTGAGGATGCCATCGTGATGGCGCGCGACTTGTCTCCCCGGCACGATGTGACTGAGGGTATGCAGACGACATGACTTCGACTCGAGACCAGGTCTTGCGTGAAATGGGCCTCGGGCCCGTCTGGAAGTTGCGCGCGGCATCGGCGGCACAGCCGCTTGAGGAAGTTGCTGCGCCGTTGCCGCCCGCCGAGGCGCCGGCGCTGGAAACCGTACCCGCCGCCGGCGTCGCTACGGTGCATGGCGCCATGAACTGGGATGAACTCGCCGCGGCCGTAGCGGTGTGTCGCCAGTGCCCGCTTTGCGCGGCACGCAGGCAGGCGGTGCTCGGTGTCGGCGACGTCAGTGCCGACTGGCTGTTCGTCGGCGAGGGGCCCGGTGCCGAAGAAGATCAACGCGGAGAGCCTTTCGTCGGGCAGGCGGGAAAGCTGCTCGACAACATGCTGGCGGCCATCGGTCTCAGGCGCGGCGAGGACGTGTATATCGCCAATGCCGTCAAATGTCGTCCGCCCGAGAACCGGACGCCTGCTGCGGAAGAGACCGCAGCGTGCAGGCCGTATCTGCAACGGCAGATCGAATTGATGCAGCCGAAGCTGATTGTTGCGCTCGGGCGTCCGGCAGCGCAGACGCTATTGGGAACCGAGGTCAAGATCGCCGCGGCACGCGGCAAACTGCACGACTATCGCGGCATCCCTCTGATAGTCACCTATCATCCCGCCTACCTGTTGCGCACCCTGCCGGACAAGGCCAGGGCCTGGGAAGACCTTTGCTTCATGAAACGTACGATGGCGATGCAAAAGGGCGGCTGATGTCCCGCGGCAGCGGAGACTCCGCTCGCGGTGCGCTGCTTGCCGGGGCGGCTCCTTCAACAGCAGGCCGCGCTGCAGCGCGGATGTGTGCCAGCCCGGGTAATCTTCAGTGGTGCGCCGCGTCGTCGAGATGGGCGACGTCGTCCCGTTGGCGCTGATTGGCATCGTGCAGACACTTTACCAGCCACATGGCGCCGGCAACGAACAGGCCGAACATGACGATGATCCAGTAAATCGACAACTGGGCCTTGAGCAGCGCGGAGTAGGTGCTGGTCATGATCAGGATCGAAAGATTCTCGTTGAAGTTCTGCACCGCGATTGAATGTCCGGCACCCATCAGGATGTGGCCGCGATGTTGCAGCAGTGCGTTCATGGGCACGACGAACAGGCCGGAGAAAATCCCTATCAGGATCAGCAGCGGAACGGCCAGCCACATGTCGCGCACCGCGATCATGACGATGACGCCGACGCCCATGGCGATGCCCAGCGGAATCACGCGCACCGACTTGCGCAGGGTGATCATGCGCGCCGCGAGCATGGCGCCGATGGCGACGCCGACGGCGACCACACCCTGCAACAGGCTGGCTTTGGACAGGTCCAGATTGAGGGCGACCTTGGCCCATTCCAGCACGATGAATTGCAGCGTCGCACCGGCACCCCAGAACAGCGTGGTTACCGCCAGCGAGATCTGGCCCAGTTTGTCGCGCCACAGCAACTTGAAGCAGTGGTTGAATTCATGAAACAGGTAAATCGGATTCTTCTTCAGCGGTTTGTGGTCGACGCCGGTATCCGGGACGTAGAGATTGAACAGCGCGGCGATGAGATAGAGCGTGCCGATGATGACCAGGGTCATTTCGGCAACGGTATCGACGCCGGTGTCGATCACCGGAAAATCCAGAGACAGCAGGCTGTGTGCAATCTCGGGCCGGATCAGGGCGCCGCCCAGCACCACGCCGAGAATAATCGCGCCGACGGTGAGGCCTTCAATCCAGCCGTTGGCGACCACCAGCAGCCGGTGCGGCAGGTATTCGGTGAGAATTCCGTACTTGGCCGGCGAGTAGGCGGCAGCGCCGAGTCCGACCACGGCATAGGCCAGCAGCGGATGCATGTCAAAGAACATCAGGCTGCAGCCGAAAACCTTGATGCCGTTGCTGATGAACATGACCCGCCATTTGGGCATGGAATCGGCAAAGGCGCCGACGAATGCCGCCAGCGCCACGTAGGAAACCGTGAAGAAGGTTTTCAGCAACGGCTCATATTCCGCCGGTGAGTGCATGTCGCGCAGGATGGCGATGGCGGCGATGAGCAGGGCGTTGTCGGCAAGCGCAGAAAAAAACTGCGCCGCCATGATGATGTAGAAACCTGTAGTCATTGGTCAGGTCGGTGGTCCGACCGATTTTTGGCCTGCCGGTTTATATCACGAAAGGAGTGCTTCAATCTGGATGCTGCAGTGCGGCAGAGGTCATAAAGTACGCTCATGACGGGCCATTTGTGATTGAATGCCGGTCTTAAGATATATCCAAAAACCGGAGGTAGTAGCCATGGCCGATCGCCGGCTTCAGGTTTTCCATGCTGTTGCCAAGCAGTTGTCGTTTACCAAGGCGGCCGAAGTGCTGTTCATGACGCAGCCGGCCGTGACCTTCCAGATCAAGCAACTCGAGGAGCACTTCAATACGCGGCTGTTTGATCGCGGCCACGGCCGCATAGCGCTGACCCCCGCCGGCGATGTGGTGCTGGGTTATGCTGAAAGAATTCTGGGGTTGGCGTCGGAACTGGACGTGCGCCTGTCCGAATTGACCGGCGAGATAAGCGGGTCGCTGATGGTCGGCGCGTCGACCACGATCGCCGAGTTCATGCTGCCGCGGATCCTCGGTGAATTCAAGTCGACCTATCCCAGCGTGCGCACCCGACTCATCGTCGGCAATTCGGAGTCGATCGAGAGCCGCGTCATGGAGCACACCATCGACATCGGCTTCATCGAATCGCTCTCGCATGCGCCGAATCTGGAATGTGAGGTGTGCTGCGACGACGAACTGGTGGTGATCTGCCATCCGCGCTTTCCGCTGGCGCGGCACAAGGAACTGACTCCGCAGAAACTGCTGGAGCATGCGTTTGTTTCGCGTGAGCCGGGTTCCGGAACGCGCGAATTCACCGAAAGCTACCTGCGCCATTCCGGCATCGCGCTCGATCAGATGAACGTGGTGATGGAACTCGGCAGCCCGATTGCCCTCAACGGTGTCGTCGAAACCGGGCTGGGCTTTGCCATCGCGTCGCGCGCTTCGGTGAGCAAGGAGCAGCGACTGGGAGACATCGTGGCGATACCGCTCAAGCCGCGTCTGATCCGCACCCTGTCGATGGTGTATCCGAAAGAGAAATTCCGCTCGCGGCTGGTGGCCACCTTTGTCGAGTTCGCTTCCGTGCGGCTGCGCGCCCTGATCTCGAAAAAGGCCAGCTAGGGCGAAGCATGTCGCGACCGATACGCGCGCGCCTGGACTGGGCGGCGCTGCGCCACAATCACAGCGTCGTGCGGCGCCATGCAGGAACAGCCCGGGTCTGGAGCGTGGTCAAGGCCGACGCCTATGGCCACGGCCTTTTGCCGGCGGCAGAGGCTTTGATGGACTGCAGCGACGGCTTTGCACTGGTCGAACTGGAAGCGGCCATGGCGCTGCGCGAGGCAGGAATTGCACGCCCCATCCTGATGCTGGAAGGCCCCTACCAGGCTGAGGAACTGCCCCTGTTCGCCGAGTTGGAACTGACTCCCGTGCTGCACACCCTGTGGCAGGTCGACGCGCTGGTGGCGGCGCGCCTGCCGCTGCGCCTGCCGGTCTATCTCAAGCTCAATTCAGGGATGAACCGGCTGGGTTTCGATGAGGACCAACTGTCGCTTGCCCTGCAACGGCTTGCTGCGGCCGGGTGCGTGGCCTCGGTGACGCTGATGACCCATTTTGCCGATGCCGACGACGCGCGCGGCATTGATTGGCAGTTCGAGCGTTTCAATGCCATGGCGGGCGGACGCCAACTGCCCGTGTCGCTGGCCAATTCCGCCGCGCTGCTGCGTTTTCCTGAAGTCGCCGGCGACTGGGTGCGTCCCGGCATCATGCTGTATGGTGCGTCGCCTTTTCCCGACAGGCAGAGTGCTGCGGATCTTGATCTGCGGCCGGTGATGACGCTGGAAAGCGAGTTGATCGCCGTGCGCGCTCTTGCTCCCGGCGACAGCGTCGGCTATGGCAGCAGTTTTGTCGCCGAGCAAGCCATGCGTGTCGGTGTCGTGGCCTGCGGCTATGCCGACGGCTACCCGCGTCATGCCCCGACCGGAACCCCTGTAGTGATCGCCGGACGGCGCACGCGGACTCTCGGCCGCGTCTCGATGGACAAGATCTGCATCGATCTGACGGGCCTGCCGGCGACGCTTGGTGTCGGCGCTGCGGTGACGCTGTGGGGCGGCGAGGGAAACATGCATCTGCCTGCCGACGAGGTGGCTGCCGCGTCCGGTACCGTGGCCTACGAGTTGTTCTGTGCGCTCGCCGCGCGCGTGCCGGTAATCGACGTCAATTGATGGCCAAGGCGAAAACCCAGTATTCGTGCACCGAGTGTGGCGCGAGTTTGCCGAAGTGGCAGGGGCAGTGCCCCGGTTGCGGACAGTGGAACACGCTGGTCGAGGCAGTGGTCGAGGCCGCCCAACCGGCGGGCCGCAACTTCGCTGCGCTGGGCGGCGCCAGCGGCGTGCAGATGCTGGCCGAGATCCGTCCACGCGAAGAGCCGCGCCAGCCGACCGGAGTCGAGGAATTCGACCGCGTGCTCGGCGGCGGTCTGGTGGCGGGTGGCGTGGTGCTGATCGGCGGCGATCCCGGCATAGGCAAATCGACGCTGCTGCTGCAGGCATTGGCACGCCTGGCCCAGGCCAGTGAAAACGTGCTGTATGTCTCCGGCGAAGAGTCGGGTGAGCAGGTCGCCCTGCGTGCCCGGCGCCTGCAACTGGATGTCGGCCGCATGCAGTTGCAGGCCGAGATCAATCTGGAAAAGATACTCGCCACGCTGATCAGCCTGCGTCCGGCGGTGGCGGTGATCGACTCGATCCAGACGGTATGGTCGGACGCCCTGCAGTCGGCGCCCGGCTCGGTGGCCCAGGTGCGCGAATGTGCCGCCCAGCTGACGCGCTTCGCCAAGCAGAGCGGCACCTGCGTCATCCTGGTCGGGCACGTCACCAAGGAAGGCAGTCTGGCCGGTCCGCGCGTGCTGGAACACATGGTCGACACCGTGCTCTATTTCGAGGGCGACACGCATTCCAGCTTCCGCCTGGTGCGCGCGGTGAAGAACCGCTTCGGCGCCGTCAATGAGCTCGGCGTGTTTGCCATGACCGAGAAGGGGCTGCGCGGCGTCTCCAATCCATCGGCCCTGTTTCTGTCGCAGCACTCGCTGGACGTCGCCGGCTCCTGCGTGCTGTGCACCCAGGAAGGCACGCGGCCGCTGCTGGTGGAGATTCAGGCACTCGTCGATAGCTCCCAGGCACCCAATCCGCGGCGGCTTACGGTCGGGCTGGAACAGAACCGCCTGGCGATGCTGCTGGCGGTACTCCATCGTCATGGCGGGGTGGTCTGCGGCGACCAGGATGTGTTCGTCAACGCCGTCGGCGGCGTCAAGATCGCCGAGCCGGCGGCCGACCTCGCGGTGCTGCTGGCGATCGTGTCCTCGCTGCGCAACAAGCCGCTGCCGGGAAAACTGGTGGTTTTCGGCGAAGTCGGCCTCGCCGGCGAAATCCGCCCGGCGCCGCGCGGCCAGGAGCGGCTGAAGGAAGCCGCCAAGTTGGGCTTCAGCCACGCCATCGTGCCCAAGGCGAACGCGCCGCGGCAAACCATCAAGGGCATCGAGGTGATCGCCCTCGACCGCATCGAGCAGGCCATAGAACAAATGCGGGCGTGGTGAGCCTGTCTTCATCGGGACGTCTGGCTCTGCGCATGCTGGTCCGCGACTGGCGGGCGGGCGAACTCACGGTGCTTGGCATCGCCCTGATTCTGGCAGTCGCCGCCCTCACCAGCGTCAGCTTCCTCGGCGACCGCGTCGAGCAGTCGCTGAAGCTCGAATCCCACCAATTGCTCGGCGGTGATCTGCTGCTGACGGCTGACCACCCGTGGCCCGAGCGGTTTCGCCGCGAAGCGACGGCGCGCGGCCTGCGGCAGGCGGAGAGCGTCACCTTTCCGAGCATGGTCAGTCTGGGCGGCGTCACCCTGCTGGCGGAAATCAAGGCGGTGTCGGCCGGTTATCCCTTGCGCGGAAGCTTGCGCACCGCGCCGCTACTCAACGCCGATGATGCCGAAACGCTGCGCCTGCCTCAGGCCGGCGAAGCCTGGCCCGACGAGCGTCTGGCCACGACACTGGGCCTCGCCGCCGGCACCTCGCTGGCGCTGGGGAAGCTTGCCGTCATCAGCGGGCCGGTGCTGACAATGGAACCGGACCGCGGCATGAACGTGTTTGCCCTGGCGCCGCGCCTGATGATCAACCTGGCCGATCTGCCGGCGACGGGTCTGATTCAGAACGGCAGTCGCGTCAGCTATCGCCTGCACCTGGCGGGCGAAGCGCCGGCGGTGGCGGCTTTCGAAGCATGGGCGAAGACGCGGCTCGGTCGCGGCGAAAGGATAGAGAGCCTGGACAACGCCCGACCCGAGATTCGCAACGTGACTGAACGGGCGCAACGCTTTCTGCGTCTGGCGGCGCTGCTGGCAGTGATTCTGGCTGCGGTGGCCGTGGCGCTGGCTGCCGAACGCTACATGCGGCGGCATCTTGACGGTTGTGCCGTGATGCGCTGCATGGGCGCGTCAGCGCCGCAATTGCTGCTGATTCACGGCGGCGAATTCCTCCTGTTCGGTCTTGCCGCAACACTGGCGGGATGTTTCACCGGCTTTGCCGTGCAGGCAGCGCTGCAGCAACTGCTCACCGGTCTGCTGCTGGCAAAGCTGCCGGCACCTTCGCTGCTGCCCTGGTTGCACGGACTGCTGGTCGGTCTCACGCTGATCACCGGTTTTGCCCTGCCGCCCCTGTTGCGCTTGAGGCGCGTGCCGACGATACGCGTGCTGCGCCGTGAGTGGAGCGGCTCCGAGCCTGCTGCGACAGGCGCCTATGTGCTGGGTGCGCTGGTGCTGGCGGCACTGATGTTGTGGATGGCGGAGGATTTGCGTCTGGGACTGATCGTGCTGGCCGGTTTCCTGATCGCACTCGGTTTCTTTGCCCTGATGGCGCGCGTTCTGCTGGCCGCGCTGGGCCGTCTGCGGCCCGCCGGAGGCGGCTACGGCTGGCGGCACGGGCTGGCCAATCTGCGCCGCCGGCTGGCGGCAACCCTGGTACAGGCGGTGGCTCTGGCGCTGGGTCTGACGGCCTTGCTGCTGCTCACGGTGGCGCGCGGCGATCTGCTGGATAGCTGGCTGGCCCGGGTGCCGGCGGACGCGCCCAATCGTTTCGCCATCAACATCCAGCCTGATCAGCGCGCCTCTGTCGCCGGCTTCTTCATCGCGCACGGGCTGCCGGCACCGGTACTGGAGCCGATGGTGCGGGGCCGCCTGGTGCGGGTCAATGGCCAGAGTGTCGGCCCTCAGAGTTATGCCGATGATCGCGCCCAGCGTCTGGTCGATCGCGAGTTCAATCTGTCATGGTCGGCCGTGCTTCCTGCCGGGAATGCGGTGACTGGCGGGCGCTGGCATGGCCTGACGCAGGCGGCGGAATTTTCGGTGGAGCAGGGCCTGGCGGAGACGTTGAATCTCAAGCTTGGCGATCGCCTGGCCTACGATATCGCCGGCAATACGGTCGAAGCGCAGATCACCAGCCTGAGGAAGCTCGACTGGGATTCGATGCGCGTCAATTTCTTCGTCATGGCGCCGCCCGGCGTGCTGGACAATTTTCCTGCCAGCTACATCACCAGTTTTCATCTGCCGGCGGACAGGGCCAACGCGATACCCGACCTGGTGCGGGCGTTTCCCAATCTGACCGTGATCGATGTTGCGGCCTTGCTCAGGCAGTTGCACGCGACCATAGATCAGGTGGCTCGCGCCGTGCAACTGGTGTTCGGTTTCGCCGTGCTGGCGGGGCTGGCGGTACTCTACGCGGCGCTGCAGGCCAGCAGCGACGAGCGCCGCCATGAACTGGCCGTGCTGCGTGCGCTTGGCGCCCGCCGCCGGCAGTTGTCCCGTGCGCTGCTGGCCGAGTTTGCCGCACTCGGCGCCCTCGCCGGTTTGCTGGCGGGGATTGCCACCAGTCTCATCGGCTGGGGTCTGGCGCGGTTCGCTTTTCACCTTGATTACCTGCCGCAGCCGGCCTTGTGGGGCATCGGCCCGGTGGTCGGCAGCGCGCTGGCCGTCGCCGCCGGCTGGCTCGGTGCCTGGTCCATGCTGCATCAGCCGTCGCTGCCGGCCTTGAGGGCGGCGCAGTAGGGATTGCCGGCAAGAATGCCGGCCCGCGGGCGTCAGTTCAGGGCTCGCGCCAGGAGGATGCGGAACTCGCGGACCATGTCGTCATAGCGGGGTTCGCTGCCCAACAGGGTGAATAGATCGAGCATGGCTTTGCGCGCGGCTTCATCCTGCCATTTGCGGTCGCGGCGAACCAGTTCCAGCAGCAGATGCAGCGCCGGGCGGTAGTCACGCGTCAGTGCCAGCGCGTTGGCCATCCGCAGACGGGCATCGAAGTCGTCGAGGTTGGCGTCGATGCGGGCCTGGAGCGATGCCGGGTCGGCGCTTTGCCCGGCAGCGATCAGTCTGCCCCGGGCTTGCAGGGCGCGGACGCGGGCGACGTCCCCGGCCTTCCCTTCAAGGGCGTCGAGGATCGCCTGAGCAGCATCGACGTGCTCCAGATCGAGGTGAATCTCGGCCAGATCGAACTGTACGTTGGCATCGGCCGGGTCGAGTTGCGCGGCATCGAGCAGCAGCGAGCAGGCGACCTCCGCTTCGCCGTCGGCGCGCGCTGCCAGCGCGGCTATCCGCAGCGGTTCGGCGGCCGAAGGCGGCAGACTCACCCTGCCGTCGCAGCAGGCGGCGGGGCTTCGCTGCCGGTGTCGGGCAACACGATTTCGTTTCGCGCCAGAAGGGTTTCATAGAAGCAGACCCGATTGCGGCCATGGGTCTTGGCGTGGTACAGCGCCTGGTCGGCACGACCGAGCAGTTCGACCGGAATCGATGTCTCCTTTATCTCGGTTATGCCGATGCTGACGGTGACCTTGCCGACCTGCGGAAAGACATGGCCTTCGATGGAGCGGCGCAGGCGCTCAAAGGTCATTTCGGCGTCATTGCGGTCATCAACATAGACGATCACGACGAACTCTTCGCCGCCGAAGCGGTAGATCAGGTCGGTCTTGCGAAAGGTGTTTTGCAGGATGCGCGCCAGAATCACCAGCACATCGTCGCCATGCAGGTGGCCGAACCGGTCGTTGATGTTCTTGAAGTGATCGATGTCGATTTCACCCATGAAGAAGCAACCCGTGCCTTCGCCCACCTTGCGCTTGTTTCCGATCGCGGCGTTTTCCTGATAGGCCTTCCGGATCAGGCCGAGCGCCCGGTCGAGCTGGTCATCAAAGGTATGCCTGTTGAGTAGTCCGGTGAGACGGTCATTCTGCGAGTCTTTGAGAACTGAAAGGTAGTTGTCGTATACCCGGAACAAGTTCGACAAGAGCGTTTGCTGGCTGACCGACAGGCTTGGCGAGGGGCGCACCAGCAGATAGCCGAGCACCTTGTGGGCCTGGCTCATGATGGGGAAGGAACTTACGCCCTCGCTGCCGAACAGTTCGGCAAACGGTTCGGGGCCGGCGGTCACGGAAACGACTCCGTCGCGCATGGAGGTCGAAAACTCCGGAATGTCGTCCTCGCCAACATGAAATATCATGGACCACTCGGGTGCGACGAGATCGTCGACCGTCTTGAGCAGGCTCGCCTCCAGCAGATTGATGTCGCGGTGACCGGTCAGCGCCGCAATCATGTTTACGATTTTCGGAGACGAGAGCGTATTCATAAGGTGTTCGCGGCCGCAGGTTATTTGCAGCGAGTTTCTCAAACCTGACGCTGAAATGCAATTCCGCGTCCCGCATGCAGGCCGAGGCCAGGTCGGGCTGAGAGTATAATTTGGCAATTGGGTCTCCTTCCCGCCCGCCACTCACCCCGATCCGTCCATCATGGCTGAATTCCTTGCCCTGCGCGGCTCTGCTGCGTTTTCGGCGTCCCGCATCGAGCGTCTGCAGCAGTCTGCCGGCGAACTTTTCCCCGGTATCGGGCTGGCCGCCGAGCACTGGTATTTTGTCGAGTTGGACGGGCCGCTGAATGCTGCAGAGACTGCGCGACTAAAGGACTTGCTGGGGATCCCGGGCGTGCTGCCGGCTGTGCCCGGCGGAGAACTGCTGTTGGTTACACCGCGCCTCGGCACTATTTCGGCGTGGAGTTCCAAGGCGAGCGACATCGCCCGGAATTGCGGCTTTGTCGCAGTCAGGCGCATCGAGCGCGGCACGGCGTTCCATGTCCGGGGGGCGCCTGACAGCGATCTGCCGCAGCGGTCGGCTCTGCTCTCGCGCCTGCATGACCGCATGACGGAATCCGTACTGACTTCAGTCGATGCGGCACAGGCGCTGTTTCACCATGTGGCGCCGCAACCCCTGACCAGCGTGGACCTGCTCGGTGGCGGGCGCGAGGCGTTGGTACAGGCCAATGCCGGACTGGGCCTGGCGCTTTCCGACGACGAGATCGATTACCTGGCGGACAACTTCGGCAGGCTGGGGCGCAATCCGACCGATGTCGAACTCATGATGTTCGCCCAGGCCAATTCTGAACATTGCCGGCACAAGATTTTCAATGCAAGCTGGACGGTGGATGGTGAGGCGCAAGCGCTGTCCCTCTTCGGCATGATCCGCGAAACCCACAAAGCGCATCCGCAAGGCACGGTGGTGGCCTATTCGGACAACGCCGCGGTGATCGAGGGGACCGCGATCCGGCGCTTCTATCCCCGTGCCGATAGCGGCTATGCCTATAGCGATCAGCTCACGCACATTCTGGCCAAGGTCGAGACACACAACCACCCCACCGCAATTTCGCCTTATGCCGGGGCGGCGACCGGATCGGGCGGCGAGATCCGCGATGAGGGAGCGACCGGGCGCGGCTCCAAGCCGAAGGCGGGTTTGTGCGGTTTTTCGGTATCCGACCTGCGCATTCCCGGCTATCTTCAGCCGTGGGAATCGAGCTATGGCAAGCCCGAGCGCATCGCCTCGGCACTCGACATCATGATCGAGGGCCCGATCGGTGCGGCTGCCTTCAACAACGAATTCGGCCGGCCCAATCTGGCGGGCTACTTCCGCAGTTTCGAGCAGGAATTCTGCGGCGAGATGCGCGGCTATCACAAGCCGATCATGATCGCCGGAGGCCTGGGCAACATCGCTGCCGAAGACTCTTTCAAGATCAAGTTCCCGGCCGGCACTCTGCTGATCCAGTTGGGCGGTCCCGGCATGCTGATCGGCCTGGGCGGCGGCGCGGCCTCGTCGATGGCGACCGGATCCAATACCGCCGATCTTGATTTCGCCTCAGTGCAGCGCGGCAATCCGGAGATCCAGCGGCGGGCGCAGGAAGTCATCGACCGCTGCTGGCAGCAGGGCGAGGGGAATCCGATTCTGGCCATACACGATGTCGGTGCCGGCGGCATTTCCAACGCCATGCCCGAACTCGCCCATGATGCCGGTTGCGGCGCGGCCTTCGAGCTGCGCGCATTGCCCAGCGAAGAGCCCGGCATGAGCCCCCGCGAAATCTGGAGCAACGAGGCGCAGGAGCGCTATGTGCTGGCGATTGCGCCTGAACGCCTGGTCGGCTTCCGCGATTTGTGCGAACGTGAGCGCTGCCCCTTCGCGGTGCTTGGCGTTGCCACTGCCGACGGCCAACTGACGGTGAAGGACGAGCACTTCGGCAACAAGCCGGTCGATATGCCGATGGAAGTCCTGCTCGGCAAGGCACCGAAGCTGCATCGCGATGCGCGCCGTCATCGAGTCTCCATGCCGCCGTTGAAGGTCGCGGACATCGACCTGAAGGAAGCTGCGCTGCGCGTCCTGCGCCTGCCAGCGGTGGCTTCGAAGAATTTTCTGATCACCATCGGTGATCGCAGCGTCGGTGGTTTCACGGCACGCGACCAGATGGTCGGTCCCTGGCAGGTGCCGGTGGCGGATGTGGCGGTCACGGCGATGGGCTACGACACGACGCGCGGCGAGTGCTTCGCCATGGGCGAGCGTACGCCGCTGGCTCTGCTCGACGCACCGGCCTCGGGCCGCATGGCGGTGGCAGAGGCTATCACCAACCTGGCCGCGGCTGATGTCGGCGACATCGGCCGGATCAAGCTTTCCGCCAACTGGATGGCGGCCGCCGGTCACGGCCATGAGGACGCGGCCTTGTTCGATACGGTGCGGGCGGTCGGTGTCGAGTTTTGTCCGGCGCTCGGCGTTTCAATTCCGGTCGGCAAGGACTCGTTGTCGATGCGCACGAAATGGCAGGGAAGCGGCGATGAGCAGGGCGTGCAGAAACAGGTCACGGCGCCGCTGTCGCTGATTGTCACCGCCTTTGCCGTAGTGGATGACGTGCGCCGCACGCTGACGCCGGAGTTGCGCCGGGATGCCGAGGCGGGCGAGACCGAACTGGTGCTGATCGACCTCGGCTGCGGCCGCAATCGCCTCGGCGGCTCGGCGCTGGCCCAGGTGTATGGGGTCAGCGGCGATCTGGCGCCGGATGCGGATGCCGCATCGCTCAAGGCGTTCTTCGCCGCGATCCAGACGCTGAACCGCGCAGGCAGGATCCTCGCTTACCACGACCGTTCCGATGGCGGCCTGTGGGCGACCATATGCGAAATGAGTTTTGCCGCGCACATCGGGGTCTCGCTCAACCTGGACGGGCTGTGCTACGACCCCCTGATGAACGATGTCGATGGCATCGAGCGCCAGCCGCAGATGGTGGATGGACGGATGCAGGACAGGCTGATCTCGGTCCTCTTCAACGAAGAACTCGGCGCCGTGCTGCAGATCCGGCGGCAGGATCGCGCCGGCGTGATGCAGACCCTGCGCGATGCCGGTCTGGGTCCCTGCAGCCATGTCATCGGCACCACCAACAGCTTCGACGAAGTCCGCGTCTGGCGCAACGCGAAGACGGTTTTCTCCGCAGCGCGCAGCGACTTGCAGCGCGTCTGGAGCGAAACCGGTTTCCATATTGCCAGGCTGCGCGACGATCCGCTTTGCGCGCAGGAGGAGTTCGATGCGCTGCTCGATGCCGGCAATCCGGGTCTGTCGATGACGCTTGCTTCTTCTGCCGGTGTCGCCGGCAGCCGGCCGGCGACACCCTCCCCGCCAATCCTGAGCCAAAGGCCGAAGATCGCCATCCTGCGCGAGCAGGGCGTCAACGGCCACGTCGAGATGGCAGCGGCTTTCGATCGTGCCGGTTTCGCCGCCTATGACGTGCACATGTCCGACCTGCAGGCCGGACGCGTGCATCTGGCCGACTTCAAGGGACTCGCTGCCTGCGGCGGGTTTTCCTACGGCGACGTGCTCGGGGCGGGGCAGGGCTGGGCCAGGTCGGTTCTGTTCAACAGCCGCCTGCGCGACGAATTTGCCGCCTTCTTCGATCGTGCCGGGAGCTTTGCGCTGGGCGTCTGCAACGGCTGCCAGATGATGGCGCACCTGGCCCCCATCATTCCCGGCGCCGAAGACTGGCCGACCTTCCAGCGCAACCGCAGCGAACAGTTCGAGGCGCGCGTGGTGATGGTCGAGGTTCCGCCGTCGCCTTCCATCTTCCTGGCCGGCATGGCCGGTTCGCAGCTGCCGGTGGTGGTCAGTCACGGCGAAGGTCGTGCCGAGTTCGCTCCCGGCCGCAGCGGCGAGGCGCCGGTGGCGCTGCGCTACATCGACAACCGCGGTGCGCCGGCGACGACCTACCCGTTCAATCCCAACGGTTCGCCGCAGGGTCTGGCCGGCGTGACCACGGCCGACGGACGCTTCACCATCATGATGCCGCACCCCGAGCGGACCTTCCGCAGCGTGCAGATGTCATGGCAGCCGCCGGGGCTGGGCGAGGATGCGCCGTGGCTGGAGATGTTCCGCAACGCAAGGCGCTGGCTGGGGTAGGCCTGCAGAAAGCCGGCCCTGCGGATGCGGCGGCGAAGCATTGCGGGGATA
>SESD01000059.1_pt1 | contig 58634 bp, 50 predicted proteins | sample 3171411 | NCBI WGS metagenome assembly SESD01 (sample SAMN06051880, study PRJNA518727) | freshwater metagenome | biome: subpolar coniferous forest; feature: holomictic lake; material: water; isolation source: holomictic Lake 442, 16.5 m depth | place: Canada: near Kenora, Ontario | collected...
CATGATCTGTTCATCTCCAAAGCGGCTGCCTGGCGCGACAAGGATATTGAGTTCATCAGGGTCATGCTCGAGCATCGCATGGTCGACAAGGACCGATTGCTGGTCCTTGCGACCAAGGTCCCCAATCCCGAGGATGACCCGGGCCGTGCGGCGCGGATCAAGTCCCGTATCGAGCGCTTGTGCGCAGACCACGATCAGCCGGAATGAAACCGCGCTGGAACACAGAAATGCCTGTCCGTGACGTCTTGTCGGGCAACCCCCGGCAGCGTTTCTATTTCTGCTTCGGCAACCGTCCCATCAGGTAGAACTCGTCATTCGGCCGCATGCCGGTCATGTTCGCCATGCGGTTGGATAGTCCGAAGAACGCCGCCACGGCGCCGATGTCCCAGATGTCTTCGTCATTGAAGCCGTGCTGCCGGAGGCCGGCGAAATCGTCGTCGTTGATGGCGCCGGAATCGAGCGCGACCTTCATGGCGAAGTCGAGCATGGCCTTCTGCCGCGGCGTGATGTCGGCCTTGCGGTGGTTGATGGCGACCTGGTCGGCGACCAGTGCGTTCTTCGCCCGGATGCGCAGGATGGCGCCGTGGGCCACGACGCAGTACTGGCAGGCGTTGGCGTTGGAGGTGGCGACCACGATCATTTCGCGTTCGGCCTTGGTCAGCCCGCTTTCCTTTTCCATCAGCGCGTCGTGGAAGGCGAAAAAGGCGCGCCATTCGGCGGGGCGATGCGCCAGTACCAGGAATACGTTGGGGACGAAGCCGGATTTTTCCTGCACCTCGAGGATGCGGGCGCGGATGTCTTCGGGCAGGTCTTTGAGTTCCGGCACGGGGTAGCGACTGATCGGTGGCGTGGTCATCATGTCCTCGTTGAAATAGTTTTTGTCTCGGCGTATTTTAGGGCTCCCCGACACAAGGAGACTCGCATGAAAAATACGTCCCCACAGAAGGCCCCGCTGACCGCCGACGACCAGGCCCACTTCGACAGCCTGCTGCCGGCAGAGTCCTTCAACCGTCGCGCCTTCATCGCCACGGCGGTCGGCGCCGGCTTTGCCCTGGCGACGCAGCCGATCGCGGCGCAGACGGTGATCAAGACCGATAGCGAGGGTCTGCTGGCCGGCGAGGTCATGGTGCCCGCCGCCGACAGGGAACTGCCGGGCTATCGTGCCATGCCCGCCGGCGGCGCCAACCTGCCTGTGGTCCTGGTGGTGCACGAGATATTCGGCGTGCATGAGTACATCCGCGATGTCTGCCGCCGGCTGGCCAAGGCCGGCTATCTGGCGCTGGCGGTGGATATGTACATACGTCATGGCGAAACCGCGAAAATGAGCAGCGTGATGGACATCATGGCCGGTCCGGTGGCGGCCTCGTCGGATGCCGAGCACCTGGCGGATCTCGACGCCTGCGCCGCCTGGGCGGCGAAAAACGGCGGCGATCCGCAGCGGCTGGGGGTCACCGGTTTCTGCCGCGGCGGACGCACCACCTGGCTGTATGCCGCCCACAATCCCAAGGTGAAGGCGGCGGTGGCCTGGTACGGGACTCTGGACGGCGCGCCGACGGCGCGTCAGCCCAAATATCCGATCGATGTCGCCGGCCAGATCAAGCCGCCGGTGCTGGGTTTGTATGCCGGCAAGGATCAGGGCATCACCGCGGATCAGGTCGAGGACATGCGCAGCGGACTGGCCAAGGCCGGCAGCAAATCGCAAATCCATGTCTATCCGGATGCGCCGCATGCTTTCCATGCGGATTACCGCTCGAGCTATCGCAAGGAGGCGGCCGAGGACGGCTGGAAGCGCATGCTGGAGTGGCTGCGACAGAACGGCGTGTGATCAGCCCGGGGCAGTAGTCGCCAGTTTGGCCAGCGCGGCGCGGCCGGACAGCAGGTGGTCGTGCATGCGTTGCCCGGCCAGCGCGGAATCTTTCCGTTGCAGCGCATCGAGGACGCCGCGGTGTTCGGCCAGGGATTGCTTGAGGCGACCTTCCAGCCGCAGGGAATCGCGCCGGGTGAGCTTGATGACCTTGCGCGCATCGTCGATCAGTTGCGCCAGATAGCGGTTGCCGGCGATTTCCTGCAGCACCGCATGGAAGCGCTGGTTGGCCTCGAAGAAGCGGTCGGCGTCGTTGCCCGCCGCGTAGCGTTCCAGTTCCTTGTGGATGGCCTCGAGGCGCGCCAGGTCGGCGCCGCTGGCACGGCCGGCGGCCTCTGCCGCGACGCGGCCTTCGAGCATCGCCATGACGGGAAATACTTCGTCGATGTCCTGTTCCGACAGTTCGGTGACGTAGCAGCCGCGGCGCGGCTTGAGCACCACCAGACCTTCGGCGGCCAGCACTTTCAGCGCTTCGCGCAGCGGCGTGCGGCTGATACCGTATTCCCTGACCAGCGCCTGCTCGTCGATCCAGCCGCCGGGCGGCAGTTCGTGGGCGAAAATCCGGGTACGCAAGCGTTCGGCCACCTGTTCGTAAAGGGCGGGCGCCGTGACAATATGCGAAGATGGCCTTGCATTCATAATTATGAATGCAGTATCATGCCTTCCTTCACGGAAGTCAACACGCTATTCTCACGGTACTGCAGAGGATGCGTCTGAAAGGGCAAGAACATGAGCAAGGCACCGGAAGTCACTATTCCCTCGCTTGAGGCCTGGGCCAAGGCGGCCGCCAAGTCGGCGCCGGAAGGCGATGTTTCGCGCCTCGACTGGGTGACACCGGAAGGCCTGACCGTCAAGCCGCTGTACACCCGGGCCGATGTCGCCGACCTGCCCTATGCCGATACGCTGCCGGGCTTTGCGCCCTTCCTGCGCGGACCGCAGGCCACCATGTACGCGGTGCGGCCATGGACCATCCGCCAGTACGCCGGATTCTCCACCGCCGAGGCTTCCAACGCGTTCTACCGCCAGGCGCTGGCCGCCGGCGGGCAGGGCGTGTCAGTGGCTTTCGACCTCGCCACCCATCGCGGCTACGACTCCGATCACCCGCGCGTTACCGGCGACGTCGGCAAGGCCGGCGTGGCGATCGATTCGGTGGAGGACATGAAGATCCTGTTCGACGGCATTCCGCTAGACAAGGTCTCGGTGTCGATGACCATGAACGGCGCCGTGCTGCCCATCCTCGCCGGCTACGTGGTGGCGGCCGAGGAGCAGGGCGTGGCGCAGGCGCAACTGACGGGAACCATCCAGAACGACATCCTCAAGGAGTTCATGGTCCGCAACACCTACATCTATCCGCCCGAGCCGTCGATGCGCATCATCGCCGACATCATCGGCTACACGGCGCAGAACATGCCGAAGTTCAACTCGATCTCGATCTCCGGCTACCACATCCAGGAAGCCGGGGCGACGCAGGCGCTGGAACTGGCCTTCACTCTGGCCGACGGCCGCGAGTATGTGAAGACGGCGCTGGCCTCGGGCATGGACGTCGATGCCTTCGCCGGACGCCTGTCTTTCTTCTGGGCGATAGGCATGAACTTCTATCTCGAAATCGCCAAGATGCGCGCCGCACGCCTCTTGTGGTGGCGCATCATGAGCGAGTTCAAGCCGAACAACCCGAAGTCCATGATGCTGCGCACCCACTGCCAGACCTCGGGCTGGACGCTGACCGAGCAGGACCCCTACAACAACGTGGTACGCACCACCATCGAAGCCATGGCCGCGGTATTCGGCGGCACGCAATCGCTGCACACCAATTCGCTGGACGAAGCCATTGCGCTGCCGACCGAGTTCTCATCGCGCATTGCACGCAACACCCAACTCATCATCCAGGAAGAGACGCACATCACCAGCGTCATCGATCCCTGGGCCGGCAGCTACATGATGGAAAAGCTGACCCAGGACATCGCCGACGAAGCCTGGCGCATCATCGAGGACGTAGGCCAGATGGGCGGCATGACGCAGGCGGTGCAAAGCGGCTGGGCCAAGCTGCAGATCGAGAAGTGCGCCGCAGAGAAACAGGCGCGCATCGATTCCGGCAAGGACGTCATCGTCGGCGTGAACAAGTACAAGCTGAAGGAACAGGCGCCGATCGACACCCTCGACGTCGACAACCATGCGGTGCGCGACGGCCAGATCGTGCGCCTGAAGAAAATCCGCGAGACCCGCGACGCCCGTGCCGTGCAAGCGGCCCTGACGGCGCTGACCGATGCGGCGCGGGACGGCAGCGGCAACCTGCTCGACCTGGCGATCAAGGCCAGCCGCCTGCGCGCCACGGTCGGCGAAATCTCGGATGCGCTGGAAGCGGTGTGGGGTCGCCATCGCGCCACCACGCAGACCGTGTCGGGCGTCTATAGTGCGGCTTTCGGCGAGGACGGCACCATGCAGGAAATCCGCGACCTGATCGACAACTTTGCCGCCGCCGAGGGCCGCCGGCCGCGCATCATGATTGCCAAGCTGGGCCAGGACGGCCATGACCGCGGCGCCAAGGTAGTGGCCACGGCCTTCGCCGATCTCGGCTTCGATGTCGACGTCGGGCCGCTGTTCCAGACGCCGGAAGAAGCTGCGCGCCAGGCCATCGAAAACGACGTTCATGCCATCGGCGTATCGACGCTGGCCGCCGGCCACAAGACCCTGGTGCCGGCCCTGGTCAAGGAACTGCGGGCCCAGGGCGGCGACGACATCGTCATTTTCGTCGGCGGCGTGATTCCGGCACAGGACTACGACGAGCTCTACAAGGCCGGCGCCGCGGGCATCTTCGGCCCGGGTACGCCGATTCCGCAGTGCGCCCGCGAAGTGCTGCGCGCTATCAGAGCCGCGCACCTGCCGGGCAGCGCCTGATCCGCCGGATGCAACCCATGCCCGAACTGGGCCAGGTCAAAATGGATGCCGGCGACACTGCGCTGATCGATGGCCTGTTGTCGGGCAACCGCCGTGCGCTGGCCAAGGCCATCACCCTGGTGGAGTCGACCCGCCCCGAGCACCGGCAGCGGGCGCAGGAACTGCTCGACGCGCTGCTGCCGCATACCGGACGTTCCATGCGCATCGGTATCTCCGGCGTGCCGGGTGTCGGCAAGTCGACCTTCATCGAAGCCCTGGGCATGTACCTGATCGAGGGCGGTCATCGCCTCGCGGTGCTTGCCGTCGATCCTTCATCGAGCGTCCATGGCGGCTCCATCCTCGGCGACAAGACGCGCATGGAACTGCTGGCGCAACGCACCGAGGCTTTCATCCGGCCGTCGCCTTCATCCGGCAGTCTCGGCGGCGTCGCCGAGCATACGCGTGAAGCCGTGCTGCTGTGCGAAGCGGCCGGTTACGACATCATCATTGTCGAGACGGTCGGCGTCGGCCAGTCCGAAACCGCGGTGGCGGGCATGACCGATGCGTTCGTTCTGCTCCAGTTGCCGAATGCCGGCGACGACCTGCAGGCGATCAAGAAGGGCATCATGGAGCTCGCCGACCTGGTGGTGTTCAACAAGGCCGACATCGATCCGGCGGCGGCGCAGCTTGCCGCGGCCCAGATGCGCTCGGCGCTGTCGATGCTGCATCCGGCTTCCGCCAACTGGCACCCGCCGGTGCTGACGCTGTCGGCCATCAGGAAGGACGGTCTGGTTGGTTTCTGGCAGGTGATCGAGAAATTCAGGAGTACGCTGACGGCCAGCGGCGAATTTGCGGCGCGGCGGCGGCACCAGGCGCTGGCATGGATGTGGCAGCAAATCGATTCGGGCCTGCGCTGCCGTTTTCGCGAAGATCCGGGAGTCAAGGCCGCATTGGCCGGGTTATCAGTTTCCGTTGAAGCCGGCACCACCACGCCGGCGGCGGCGGCACAGCGCCTGCTCGGGCTGGTCAGCCGCAATTTCTAGTTTTTGACCGGAGGGGATCTGCATGCACGACATCATCAACCAGTTGGACGAAAAGCGCAGCAGGGCCGCGCTGGGCGGCGGCCAGAAGCGCATCGAGGCCCAGCACAGCAAGGGCAAGCTGACCGCACGCGAGCGGATAGAGATGTTGCTCGACGACGGCACCTTCGAAGAGTGGGACATGTTCAAGGAGCATCGCTGCGTCGATTTCGGTATGGGCGAAAGCCACATTCCCGGTGACGGCGTGGTGACCGGTTACGGCACCATCAACGGCCGCATGGTGTTTGTCTTCTCGCAGGACTTCACGGTGTTCGGCGGCGCGCTGTCGGAAGCGCACGCCGAGAAGATCTGCAAGATCATGGACCACGCGCTGAAGGTGGGTTGCCCGGTGATCGGCTTGAACGATTCCGGCGGCGCCCGCATCCAGGAAGGCGTCGCCGCACTCGGCGGCTATGCCGACGTGTTCCAGCGCAACGTCATGGCGTCCGGGGTGATTCCGCAAATCTCCATGATCATGGGACCCTGCGCCGGCGGCGCGGTGTACAGCCCGGCGATGACCGACTTCATCTTCATGGTGAAGGATTCTTCCTACATGTTCGTCACCGGCCCCGAGGTGGTGAAGACGGTGACGCATGAGGAAGTCACCGCCGAAGAACTCGGCGGTGCCGTGACGCACTCGAGCAAATCCGGTGTTGCCGACCTGGCCTTCGAGAACGACGTCGATGCCCTGCAGATGCTGCGCCGCTTCTTCAATTACCTGCCGCTCAACAACAAGGAGAAGCCGCCGGTGCGGGAGACCAGCGACCCGGCGGACCGCCTCGATTTCTCGCTCGATACCCTTGTGCCGGACAACGCCAACAAGGCCTATGACATGAAGGAACTGATCCTGAAGATGGTCGATGACACCGACTTCTTCGAGGTGCAGCCGGATCATGCCAGGAACATCCTGATCGGCTTCGCCCGCATGGAAGGCCAGACCGTGGGCATCGTCGCCAACCAGCCGATGGTGCTGGCCGGCTGCCTCGACATCAAGTCGGCGATCAAGGCCGGGCGCTTCGTGCGCTTTTGCGACGCCTTCAATATCCCCATCATCACCCTGGTCGACGTGCCCGGCTTCATGCCCGGCACGGCACAGGAGTATGGCGGCATCATCAAGCACGGCGCCAAGCTGCTGTATGCCTACGCCGAATGCACCGTGCCCAAGGTGACGCTGATCACGCGCAAGGCCTACGGCGGGGCCTACGACGTGATGGCCTCGAAACACCTGCGCGGCGACGTGAACTTCGCCTGGCCTTCGGCGGAGATTGCGGTGATGGGGCCGAAAGGCGCGGTGGAAATCATCTTCCGCGAGGACAAGGGCGATCCGGCGAAACTGTCGGCGAAGGAAGCCGAGTACAAGGCCAAGTTCGCCAATCCCTTCGTCGCCGGGGCGCGCGGCTTCATCGATGACGTGATCATGCCCAACGAAACCCGCAAGCGCATCTGCCGCAGTTTGGCCATGCTGCGCGGCAAGAAGATCGAGAATCCGTGGCGCAAGCACGGGAATATTCCGCTTTAAGGCAAGACAATTAGCCACAGAGATCACAGAGGGCACAGAGAACAGTCCGGTGCTCTTGCTCTGTGATCTCTGTGTCCTCTGTGGCTGAAGGAGATTTTATGTTCAAGAAAATTCTTATTGCGAACCGCGGCGAAATCGCCTGCCGCGTCATCAAGACCGCACGCAAGATGGGCATTGCCACCGTCGCGGTGTATTCCGAGGCCGACCGCGACGCGCGTCATGTCGGCATGGCCGACGAGGGCGTCTGCATCGGACCGCCGCCGTCGAAGGAATCCTACCTGTCTATCGACAAGATCATTGCCGCCTGCAAGGAGACCGGCGCCGAGGCCGTGCATCCGGGCTACGGCTTCCTCTCGGAGAATCCGGAGTTCTCGCGCCGGCTGGAAGAGAACGGCATCATCTTCATCGGTCCCAAGCACTACTCGATGGCCGCCATGGGCGACAAGATCGCCTCGAAGAAGTTGGCGCTGGACGCCAAAGTCAACACCATCCCCGGCCACAACGCCGCGATCGACACGCCCGAGGAGGCGGTCGAGATCGCCCGCGGCATCGGCTACCCGGTGATGATCAAGGCTTCCGCCGGCGGCGGCGGCAAGGGCCTGCGCGTCGCCTATGACGACAAGCAGGCGCATGAAGGCTTCATCGCCTGCAAGACCGAGGCCAAGAATGCCTTCGGCGACGACCGCATCTTCGTCGAGAAGTTCGTCGAGGAGCCGCGCCACATCGAGATCCAGCTGATCGGCGATGCCCACGGCAATACCATTTACCTGTGGGAGCGCGAGTGCTCTCTGCAGCGCCGCCACCAGAAGGTCATCGAGGAGGCGCCGTCCTCCTTCATCGACCCGGTGACGCGCAAGGCCATGGGCGAGCAGGCCGTGGCCCTGGCCAAGGCGGTGAACTACGAGAGCGCGGGTACCGTCGAGTTCGTCGTCGGCAAGGACAAGAGCTTCTACTTCCTGGAAATGAACACGCGCCTGCAGGTCGAGCATCCGGTGACCGAATTGATCACCGGGCTGGACCTGGTGGAGTTGATGATCCGGGTGGCGGCGGGGGAGAAGCTGCCCTTCACCCAGAACCAGGTCAAGCTCGACGGCTGGGCCATGGAATGCCGCATCAACGCTGAAGATCCCTTCCGCGGTTTCCTGCCCTCCACCGGCCGCCTGGTGAAGTACATGCCGCCGCCCGAGGTGCATGGCGTGCGGGTCGATACCGGCGTGTATGAAGGCGGCGAAATCTCGATGTTCTACGACTCGATGATCGCCAAGCTGGTCGTCCATGCGGCGACCCGCGACCAGGCCATCGCCCGCATGCGCGACGCCCTCAACCAGTTCGTGATCCGCGGCGTGGCCTCCAACATCGCTTTCCAGGCGGCGCTGATGCAGAACCCGCGCTTTCTGTCAGGCGACTTCAATACCGGCCTGATCGCCGAGCAGTATCCCAAGGGTTTCAACGCCGCCGACGTGCCGCATGATGATCCGGCGATGCTGGTGGCCGTCGCTGCCGCGATTCATCGCCAGTATCTGGCGCGCAACGCGACCATTTCCGGCCAGATGCCGGGGCATGAGTTCACCCCCGGCGAAGATTTTGTCGTCTTGCTGGGGAGCAGCCCGTACCAGGTCAAGGTACTCGCAGCGGCAGGCGGATGGGACGTCAGCTTCGCCGGCGAGCGCTATGAACTGCGATCGACCTGGCAGTTCGGCGACCCGCTGTATGTGGCTAGCCTCAACGGCCAGTCGATATGCATGCAGGTCGAACGCCGCGGCCTGGTGTATCGGCTGTTCCACTGGGGCGTGCAGGCCGACATGCAGGTGATGTCGGCGCGCACCGCCGAGTTGAAGGCGCTGATGCCGGTCAAGGCGGCGCCCGACATGTCGAAGTTCCTGCTGTCGCCCATGCCCGGCCTTTTGACGCAGATCGCCGTGACGGCGGGGCAGGAGGTCAAGGCCGGCGAAATCCTGGCCAAGATCGAAGCCATGAAAATGGAGAATGTGCTCAAGGCCGAGCGCGATTGCGTGGTCGACACGTTGCTGGCGACGCCGGGCGAAAGCCTGGCGGTGGATCAGGCCATCATCGCCTTCAGGTAGGCGCTGCCCACCGCAGCGTCAGCGCCGACTTCATTAGCCCGAGAACCTCACCACAGAGACACAGAGGCGCAGAGAAGAACAACAAATCCAAGGCTTGCGCAGCGCCTTGCTTTTCCTCTGTGTTCTCTGTGTCTCTGTGGTTTAGCCGAGTCTTTCAGGTTCAGAGCGTCGGGTAGTCCGTGTAGCCTTTTTCACCGCCGGCGTAGAAGCTGGCGCTGTCCCATTTGTTCAGCGGCGCATCGCGGCGCAGGCGCTCGACCAGGTCCGGGTTGGAGATGAAGGGCTTGCCGATGGCGATCAGATCGGCCTGGCCGCGCGCCAGAATCGCTTCGCAGGCGGCCGCCGTCTTGAAGCCGCCGCAGGCGATGATGGCGCCATGGAAGGCGTCGCGCAATGCCGGCATCATCGAGTGCGCGGCGTCGTGAATCCAGTCGTTGGTCTGGCAGTAGATGTGCAGAAAGCCGATGTCGCGCCGGTTCAGTTCGCGCGCCAGCCACGGGTAGGTCGCCATCGGTTCGGGATCGGCGACCATGTCGTTGTTCAGGCCCCAGGGCGACTGGCGCACGACAATGCGCTGCGGCCCGATTTCCGCCGCCGCGGCATCGACTACTTCCAGCAGCAGGCGGTAGCGGTTGGCCAGCGGGCCGCCGTAGGCATCGCTGCGGTTATTCAATGCCGGACAACGGAATTGATCCAGCAGATAGCCGTTGGCACCGTGGATTTCGACACCATCGAAACCGGCCTGCATGGCAAGTTTCGCGGCGTGCGCGAATTCGGCGATTACACCGCGGATTTCCTGAATGCTCAGCGCTTGTGGCTGGCCGCAGGCGGTTGATATGACTTTGCCATCATCGGCAGGAATCATGACCGGTGTCGCCGCCGCCTTGATCGATGGCGCCGCCGGGGCGCTGCCGTCGGCATGCAGCGCGGCATGGGCGATGCGGCCGCAATGCCAGAGCTGGGCGAACATCTTGCCGCCGGCGGCATGCACCGCGTCGGTTACCGGTTTCCAGCCCGCTGCCTGCGCCTCGTTCCACAGCGCCGGCGTGTTGAGGTAGCCGCGGCCGCGATCGGAGACCGGTACGCCCTCCGATATGATCAGGCCGGCGCTTGCACGCTGACGGTAATACTCCAGGATGAGGTCGTTGGGCACGGCATCCCGATGATCGGCGCGGCAGCGCGTCATGGGCGCCATGGCGATGCGGTTGGCAAAGCGGAGGGCTGAAGTGGCGAAGGAATCGAAGAGCATGGGAGTCTCTTGAAAATGAGCGAAACGTCGATTCTACTCAAGCGCTCCGAGGCGGGCCGGGATGCATTCGGATAGAATTTGCCGGACCATGCAAACGCCGGCTGTCGGGCCACGCATTCCTGCTCCCGGTTGCGGCATGACGCCCCCGCTGCAGGCATTGCCCTTCGCTGAAACTCCGCCATGTTTCGTTTCCTGATCCTGCTGTGCTGCTGGTTTTGCCTCGCCGGTGCGACTGCCGCCGCCGTGCGCCTGACGCCGGGCGCCAGTTTGCTTTTTCTTGCCACTGAAGTGGTCGTGCTGGAAGACGTCAGCGGCCGCATGGAACTCGCCGACGTTCAGCGCCGCGGCGCTGATTTCCGCCCGGCGCCGCGGCAAGACGGGACAGAGATCAACTTCGGCTATTCCTCCTCGGCCTGGTGGCTGCGTCTGGACCTTGAAGCAGAGCCCGCGGCGCCCCGTGACTGGCTGCTGGAGGTGGCTTTCCCGACGCTGGACAGCGTGGACTATTTCGGTCCCGGCGGCGAGCACCTGAGCACAGGTGACCGCCAGCCTTTCGCCGCAAGGCCGCTGGCGCATCGCAACTTCGTGTTTCCGGTGCATCTGAACGCGACCGGCACAGGCCAGGTCTGGCTGCGCGTCGCGTCCGAAGGCACGCTCACCGTGCCGCTGCACCTGTGGCAAAGCGAAGCCTTTTGGCAGCAGTCGCAAAGCGGTTATGCGGTGCTTTCGGTCTATTTCGGCATGTTGCTGGCGCTTGCGCTCTACAACCTGATGCTTTGGATTTCGCTGCGCGAGGGCGTCTATCTGACCTATGTCCTGTTCGCTGCCAGCATGGCCGTGGGCCAGCTTTCCCTCAACGGATTGGGTAACCAGTTTTTCTGGTCCGCCTCGCCGGCATGGGGCAATATCGCCTTTCCGTTCGGGTTTGCGGCGACCGGCCTGTTCGGCGCATTGTTTACCCGCGCCTTTCTTTCAACCCGGCGCAACCTGCCGCGTCTCGATGGCGCCCTGACCGGCCTCGCTGCACTGTTCGCGCTGTGCATGCTGATGTCACTGTTTGCGCCCTATCGCCTGGCGGCCATTCTCACTTCGCTGACGGGCGTCACCTTCTCCCTGCTGGCCGTGTTTGCCGGCATCCGCTGCTGGCGCAATGGCGAGCACGGGGCGCGGATCTTTCTCCTGGCGTGGACGGTGCTGCTGCTCGGCGTCGCCATCGTCGGCCTGCGCAACCTTGGCTTGCTGCCGACCACCTTTTTCAGCTTTTATGCCATGCAGATGGGGTCGGCGCTGGAAATGCTGCTGCTTTCCTTTGCTCTGGCCGACCGCATCAACGGCCTGCGGCGCGAGAAGGAGGCGGCCCGGAGCGAGGCGATGGCCACCAGGCAGCAACTGGTGGCGGCCTTGCAGCGATCCGAGTCGAGTCTCGAGCGCCGCGTCGCCGAGCGCACTCAGGAACTGGAAGGGGCCAATGCCCGTCTGCGCGAAAACGAACGCCAGTTGCAGGCGCTGGCCCACGCCGATACGCTGACGGGCCTGGCCAACCGGCTGCTGTTCGACGCCCGTTTGCAGCAGTCGATGCAGCTGGCGCGGCGCAGCCACGGACAGATGGCGTTGCTGCTGGTCGATCTCGATCACTTCAAGGCGATCAACGACGGCTATGGCCGCGCCATCGGCGACGAGGTGCTGCGCGGCGCCGGCGAGCGCTTCCGCGCGACGGTGCGCGAGGTTGATACGGTGGCGCGGATCGACGGCGATGAATTCGCGATCGTGCTGAGCGGTCTCGGCAGCGCTGCGGATGCCGAGCACATGGCGGAGAAACTGGTTGCCAACCTCGGCGAACCGATGCGCGTACTCGGCTTGCCTCTGGAAATCGGGGTCAGTGTCGGCGTCGCACTGTTTACCGGCGGAGACCTGTCATCCGCCGAACTGCAGCGTCGGGCAGAGCAGGTGATGTACGCGGCGAAGGATGCCGGAGGCAACTGCTACCGGGTGTTCTCGGCTTAGCTTTGCGGTCAGGCAAGCCGGGCGAACGCTTCGATTATCTCCGCCGGGGCCTGCACCAGTTCGATCAGTACGCCCTCGCCGGCAATCGGGAACTGCTCGTTGGCCTTCGGGTGGAGGAAGGTGATGTCGAAGCCGGCGGCGCCCTTGCGGATGCCTCCCGGAGCGAACCGCACACCTTGCCCGGTGAGCCATGCCACGGCGGCCGGCAGGTCATCGATCCAGAGCCCGACGTGGTTGAGCGGCGGTTCATTCACCGCCGGTTTTTTCGCCGGATCGAGCGGCTGCATCAGATCGACTTCGACCTTGAACGGGCCGCTGCCCATGGCGGTGATGTCCTCGTCCACGTTTTCGCGCTCGCTGACGTAGTTGCCCGTCACGGTAAGGCCGAACATCTCGACCCAGAGTTTTTTCAGACGATCCTTGGAGGGGCCGCCGATGGCGATCTGCTGAATGCCGAGTACCTTGAAGGGGCGCGGGTTCGGGTGCGGGTTCATGGCTCAATCCGGTTGTCGGGAATGGTGCTGCCCTGGCTGCGCGCGTTGCCGAGGCATTCGCTGATGCGCGCCAGCAGTTCTTCCTCATCGTAGGGCTTGCCGAGATAATGGTCGATGCCGATTTCCGCGGCGTGCTGGCGGTGCTTCTCGGCCGTGCGTGACGTGATCATGATGATCGGGATATGCCTGAGGCGCTCGTCGGCGCGAATGTTGCGGGCCAGACCGAAGCCGTCCATGCGCGGCATTTCGATGTCCAGCAGCATGACGTCCGGGATCTCCTCGCTCAACTGCTCCAGCGCATCAACGCCATCCTTGGCCGTCAGTACATGATAACCATGGCGCGCCAGCAGGCGACCGCTGATCTTGCGCACCGTCAGCGAATCATCCACCACCATGACGGTAGCGGCGGCGGGTGCAGCCGCACCTGCATCGGCGGCATGAATCGCGGCCGGGTCGATTTCCATCGCGAGCGGATTGCCGCTGCGTTCAATGGCGCGGGCCGCCAGAGCAACAGGGTTGATGATCAAGGCGACATCGCCGTTGCCCAGCACCGTGGCCCCCGCCAGCCCGGCGACGCGAGCCAGTTGCGGCCCCACCGCCTTGACCACGACTTCCTGGTTGCCGGTCAGACTGTCGACTTCCAGCGCGAGGCGTTCGGTGCCGCCCTTGATCAGCAGGATCCAGTGTCGCCGCGCGGGTGGCGGAGTGGCGTCCTTGTCGCCGAGCAATTGCGGGAGGTAGTGGTAAGGATAGCGGTTGCCCATCCACTCGGTGCCGCCCGAACTGCGCACCTGCGCCGCAGAGTCGGCCTTGTGTTCCGTGGCCTGCTCGATCATCGAGGACGGAATGGCGTAAGTGCGGCTGCCGGAGGTCACCAGCACAGCCTGCGCCACAGCCAGGGTAAGCGGCAGGTAGATGCGGAAGGTGGTGCCGCGTCCGGCGGCTGTTGTGACTTCAATGCGGCCGCCGAGGCGGCTTGTTTCGCTCTTCACGACATCCATGCCGACGCCCCGGCCGGAAAGCGCGGTGAGCTCCTCGGCGGTGGAGAACCCCGGCTGAAAGATCATTTGCGTCAGCATTGCTTCGTCGGCTGCCGCATCCGCGGCGATCAGGCCGCGTCCGACAGCGTGGTGGCGAATGCGCTCGAAATCGAGGCCGGCGCCGTCGTCGGCGATGGCCACCACGATTTCATTGCCCTCCTGCGCCAGCGAGACGGTAATCTGGCCGATCGCCTGCTTGCCGGCTGCGGTGCGCGTGCTGCTGTCTTCGAGGCCGTGCCCGACGCAGTTGCGCAGCAGGTGCTCGAGCGGGCCGGCCATCTTGTCCAGTACCGAGCGGTCAAGCTCGGTCTGGCCGTGACGGATGTCCAGGTTGGCGCGCTTTCCGGAATCCTTGGCCGCCTGCCGCACTACCCGGTGCAGTCGCTCGGCCAGACTTTCGAAGGGCACCATGCGCACCCCCATCAGGCGTTGCGACAGTTCGCGGCTCAGTCGCGCCTGGGCCGCCAGAGCGGCATTGGCATGATCGAGGTTGCTCAGCAGGATCTGCTGCACCGTGGCGACGTCATTCACGCTCTCGGCCATCATCCGCGTCACTTCCTGGAAGCGCGTGAAGCGGTCGAATTCGAGGGGATCGAATTCCTGCGAGCGTTCGGTGGCCAGGGCCTGCTGCGACTGCATTTGCGACTCAGCCTGGATTTCCACTTCGCGCAACTGGTTGCGCAGGCGGATCACGTTCTCGGTGAGATCGAGCAGCGATCCCTTGAGGGCCAGCATTTCGCCCTCTATCCGGCCGCGGGCGATGGCGACTTCGCCCGCTTCGTTGACCAGCTGATCCACCAGATCGGCGCGCACGCGCAGATGGACGTGCGCCGCCGGAACGAAAATCACGGCGGGCGGTGTTTGTGCCGTTGCCGCAGTGCGCGGTGCCGCGGCGGTACTCCCGCGTTCGGGCAGATCGTGTTCGACCGGTGACGCTTCATCCGTCTCTGTTTCGACGGAGACATCAATGCCTGCAGGATGGGCCCCGGCCGCTTCCCGTTCCGGCAGCGCCGCGTCGGGGTCGCGCAGATGCTCGATCAGCATCGCCGTGCGGTCGTATGAGGTTTCCAGCCCGTCGATGGTGGCCGGCTGCCCCGATTTCATGGCAACAGCCTGATCGACGCGGTCTTCCATCGAGTGCAGCAGTTCGCCGCAACCCATGGCGCCGGCCATTCTTGCACTGCCCTTGAGCGTATGCAGGGCGCGCTGGAGGGTGCGCGCGATTTCGCCGTCGGCCGGCGCAGCACGCCATTGGCGCAGCAACTCGCCGATCTCGCGCATGAGGTCGACGCTTTCTTCGAGGAACAGCGGCAACACTTGCGGATCGATTTCGTCTTCGATGCGCGCAGCCCGGCGCTCGGCTGCGGTCATGGTTATTTCGGGTATGGCCGGCGCAACGGGCGGTGGTTCCGTAGCCTGCCCGATGTACGGCGCGGACGGCAGCAGTTCGATGTCCTGTTCGGGCGACAACGGTTCAGCAGCCGGTTCGGACGGCAACGGTTCGATATCCTGTTCGGGCGGCGCTACCACCTCCGGCATCATCGCATTGAGCTCGGCGGCGAGAGCGGCTTCCTCGCCCGGCATGCGGCGCTCTGCGACCGCACCCAGCATTCCTTCGAGGGCGCCGGCGCAGCGCGCGAAAGTAAAGCGCTGGGTTTCGGACGGGGTTGCTTCGACGAGGGAAAGGCGCACCAGAGCGTTTTCCAGGGCGCGGGCGAGCCCTGAAATCGGCATGAAGCGGGTAGCGGCAGAAATGCTGGCGGTGGTATGTGCGGCGCGGATGACCTCGTTCCCCGGCACATCTTCGAGACCGAGCCTGGCTTGCAGTGTCGCGATGTGCTCGCGGGTTTCGTCGAGGTAAAGGTTGTAGAGCGTGGGGGCCACTTCCACGTCGCCGACACGGACCGGCGGCGGCGTCGGGAAGGAGACGACATCGGCCGAAGCCTGCGGCACTGCCGCCGCTTCCTCCGCTTCGACTGCTTCCGCTGCGGCTTGTTCCGGTTCGACTTGCTCCAGGTCGACTTCTTCCGCGGCGGCTTGCTCTGCTTCGATTTCCACCGCTTCGACCGGCTCCAGGTCAACTTCTTCTGCTGCAGCTTGCTCCGCTTCGATTTGCTCGGGTTCGACTTCTTCGGCTTCCTCGATAGCCGGCGCCGGCGTCGCGTCGATGGCAGGCGAACTGATGGCGGCCTCGGCCTCCTCCGCTTGCCCGCCCAGGACCTGGCAGCGGCGGACAAGTTCGGCCGCATCAAAATGGCTGCTTCCGCCCGCTTCGAGTTGAGCGATCCAGGGCTTGAAGATGCCTGCGGCGAGATCAAGCATGTCGAGCAGGGCCGGCGTCACGTCACATGCCTCGTGCAGAACCTGCTCTACCGCCCAGGCGGCTTCGCCCAGATCCGTCAGGCCGACCATGCGGCCGCTGCCCTTCAGGGTATGGAAGCCGCGACGTATGTTGGCGAGCGAGTCCTGTTCTGCGGGCGTGGCATGCACCAGAGGCAGGTGCTTGTCGATGTTGGCCAGGACCTCTCTTGCTTCCTCGAGAAAAATGGCGAGCAGTTCCGCGTCGACACTTTCCCCGGCGGCATCCGCCAGGGGCGAGTCTTCTGCCGGCGGGACCTCGTCCGGCATCAGCTCCGGTGCGGGCAGGGACGCAGGAGGGGTGGCAGGCGCTTCCAGTTCCAGGTCCGGCATCAGATCGACCGCCGCGGGTTCTTCCTGCGGCGCCGGTTCCGGCTCAGGGGTCGCGGCGACGGCTTCTTCTTCCCCGGCTGCCGGTGCTGCCGCGACCAACGCCGGCTCAGCCGGCTCAGCCGCCTCGTCTGCTGCAGGCTGCGGGTCCAGGAAGTCGTCTATGTCGGCTGTACCGCTTTGCAACTGGGCGACGAAAAATCCCAGTGCCGAGAGTTTTTGCGCCACATCTTCGAAGTCGCCGCTTTGCGGCGTGAAGCCGGGGTCGGCAAAATTCTCGATAGCCTGTGCGCATTCGCCAAGTACGGCATTGGCACGGTCATGACCGAGCACCAGCAGCGCGCCCTGAATCTGGCGAATCGGTTGTTGGAGCGCAGCCAGAGTTGCCTGGCGCGACGTGTCGCGGAAGAAGTCGTCCAGCGTCTGTTCTATGACGCCGAGATTGGTGCGGATTTCACGCGCCACCGATTCCAGCAGATGCCGTTCCTGGGTACGGCGCGACATCGAATCGAGATGCGGCATCTCCAGCATGTCGAGTTCCTCGCCGCCCCTCAGTGCGGCGAGGCGCCTGACCACGGCATCGGCAGAGCGCGCAAAGTCGGCATCCAGCGACTGGAAGTTCTCCAGTGCGGACTCCGCCAGCAGCAGTGCCGTGGCCATCTCCAGCCCCATCACTTCATTGTGTCGTGCCGGATCCCGGCGCAACCAGTCGGTTTGTTCGAGAATGACCGCGGTCAGCCGGGCAAAGTCGGGTTGTCCGGTAGCGGTTCCCTCTTCGGCGATTTCCGCCGTGCGTTCGTGGAAAGGCGGCAGTGCGGCAGCGGTGCCGGCGCAAAGGCGGTTCCAGTCATCCTTGGCGGCCGCCAGCAATTCACGCAAACGGCTCAGATGGGGCCGCAACCTGTCGGTTTCGGACGCCGCCGCCGGCATCACGCCGGTCAGTCGATAGGCGGCGCGCACAATGGTCAGTGCTTCGCCGCCGGCGGTGGCGCAGGCGGCCTGGTAGAGCGCCTCGCGCAATGACTGTTCGTTTGCTTCGGCCTGGCTTTCGACGAGTTTCTTGATTTGTGCGCCGAGGCGCATGGCAAACCGCTTTGCTTCCGTGGCGTCGGGCAGGCCGCCGGCGGCAAGTGCGTCGAGTACGCCCAGCGCGACCCACCAGTAGGCGCGGGCAGCCGGCGTGGCGCGTGTCGTCTCGATCATTGCCACCGAGATCTTCATCTCGGCAATGCCGCGCGGATCGTTCTTGATCCACTTCAGGAGGCCGCGTTCAAATCCCAGGCGTGCCGCCTTGAGGCGCGCCTGGAGCGACTCGGGCGCGAGGACCGGCGGCTCTTTCTCGCGTTTCGGCGGGCGCTGGCCAAGGTCCGGGAAAAAAAGTTCGGCCGGCGCCGGCGCGGCCTGGCCGCGCGCCATGGCCATCGCCCGGTAGGGGGCAAACAGTTTCAGCGGCTGGTCGGGCTGTCCTGCCACCAGGTCGGCGAGATAGCCGCGCAGTGCGGCGAATCCGCTTTGCGCCGCGTCGATGGCGGCGGTCACTTCCGGCGTTGCGGCATCGGCCAGCGCCGCCAGCAACTGCTCTATCGCGGCGGCGAAGTGGGTGATGCCGGGGAGGCCGACGATGGCCAGCGCACCGTGGGCCTGGTGCATGGCGGCGCGCGCCTTGGTCAGGCCGTCGCCGGCGGCATCCGCCGCATGGGCGGCCAGACCAAGCGAGGCGCGTTCCAGCGCAAGGTCGATTTCGCCCCTGACCCAGGACAGCGGACCGATGTCGAGATCGGTGCTCATGAACTGCTATTCACCATGCCGTGGCCCATGTGTTTTGTCAGACCTTGAAGCCCGAGACAGAACCCTTCAGTTCGACAGCGAGTTCGGTAAGCTCGCCGATCGATACCGCGGTCTCCTGCGTGCTGTTGGTGGTCTGGCCGGTAATCCGGAGAATGTCCTGCATCGAGTCGGCCACCTTGGTGGCGATGTCAGCCTGGGCTTGAGTATCGCTGGAGATCGCTTCGATCAGCCGGGCGAGATCCTGTGACACGCTGGAGATTTCGCTCAGCGCCTGACCGGCGGCATCCGACAGCTTGGCACCTTCCACCACGCCTTGCGTCGAATATTCCATGGCGGCTACGGCGTCGTGGGTGTCGGTCTGAATCGTCTTGACGATGGCGGCGATCTGCTTCGTCGCTTCGCCGGAGCGCTCGGCCAGGCGTTGCACTTCTTCCGCCACCACCGAGAAGCCGCGCCCCGCTTCGCCGGCCGATGCGGCCTGGATGGCGGCGTTGAGGGCCAGCACGTTGGTCTGTTCGGTAATGTCGGAAATCAGTTCGACGATTTCACCGATCTCCTGCGAGGATTCGCCGAGCCGCTTGATGCGCTTGGAGGTTTCCTGGATCTGGCTGCGGATTTCGTTCATGCCTGAAATCGAGTTCGACACCGCCAGCGAGCCTTTCTGCGCCGCCTCCAGCGAGGCATGCGCGACACGTGCCGATTCCATGGCCGAGGACGATACCGTTTTCATCGAACCGGCCATTTCAAGAACCGCGGCGTTGGCGTTCTGGATTTCGGCCGACTGCACCTTGGTGGCGGAGAGCAGGTCGTTGGAAGTGTTCTGCGCCGCATTCGAGGCGCGCGTCACGCGGTCGGCGGCATCGTTGATGCGGCGTACCAGCACGGCGAGTTCTTCGACGGTGTAGTTCACCGAATCGGCGATGGCGCCGGTGATGTCTTCGGATACGGTGGCGCGGATCGTCAGGTCGCCGTCGGCCAGGTCGCCCATTTCGTTCATGAGACGGAGAATGGCGCCTTGTGTCGCATCCTTCGCCGCTTCCGCCATGCGCAGCTGGTAATCCGCTTCGTCGCCGCGGCGATGGCCTTCGTCATTGAAGGCCTTGACCATGAGTACCAGCATCAACAGGGCCAGCGAGCCGAACGTAGCCGCTACCATGGCAGAGACATTCTGTTCGGCGACCTCTCTTTCATAGGCCTTGACCAGGGTCTCGGTGTTGACCGCCAGCGCACGGCAACCGGCGATGAGGCTGGTGGCGCTGCCGCGCACGCGCGTCAGCGGCTTGAGATCACCCGACAGGCTGGCCAGGGCCGGCTGCATGGCCTTCAGGCCTGCGGCCAGCGGCGCCTCGGCGGGGACCATTCCCAGCGCGGCGGCGACATCCCTGGTCAGTTGTGCCACCAGCGCTTCGTCGAAGCCCGGTGCCCATGCCAGTTGAGTAGATGCGCGCAGGATGCGTTCGGTCAGGTAGGGCAGCTTGCCGCCGGCCGCATCAGCCGCCGCCGTCATCGCCTGACCCTGCTGCACCGATTGCCGGGCGAGGCGGCCGATCGCCGTCAAGCGATTCTCCTGCGCCACTATCTGCACCAGCATTTCGTTCTGCCTGACCCAGGCTTCGCGCAAGGCGTCGAGTGCCGGCCGCGCTTCGGGGCCGCCGGCGCCGAGCTTTATGCTTTTGACTTCGCCTCCTTCGACCAGGCTTTCGAGGAGCTTGCCAAAGCGATCACGGGCTTCGCGCAGTTCGGTGAAACCCTCCGGCTGTCCTTGCAGGGCGTTTAGCGCGGCCTTGGGGATTTGCTGCGTCAGCGGCGCGATCTGGCTGGCGACCGAGAGGAACAAGGTGCCGCGGGCCGCCGTCTGAACCTGGACGAAGATCGCGGCGATGGCGATCAGCAGGCTGATCAGAAAAACGATGCCGAGGATGCGGAACTGGATCTCGATCCCGAAATGACCGATCAAGGGCAGGCTGCCCCGGCGGCGGCGGTTCTCCCCGGACGTCGCCCCCCCCCCCGCCTGCGTTGCGGCCTTGGACGAGGCCCCGTCGCGGCGGTCGAAAGTCGGCAACTTGAAGGGCAGCTTGAAGGCCATGGGTAGTCCTTTCCGCAACGCTCAGAGAGCGATGTCGAGGTAGTTGGGGTCGGCCAGAAGTGCCGGGATGCGCAGCTGGGTCCAGGTCAGGTCTTGCTCATCCGTAAATCTGCCGCCCAGCCAGGACGCCGCGCCCGGCAGGTTCGCCGGGAGGCTCCCTGCGGTGCGGCCGGCGTCGTCGCCGGCGGCCCGCAGTTGCAGCCGCGTACGCAGTCCCAGCGCGCGATTGACCAGCAAGGCGCTGCTGATGCCGTGCCGCGCGCCGATCAACAGCAGGCGCGACTGCGCGTTGTGCGGCGTCGGCGCACCGCCGCGCCAGGCCGAGAAATCGACGACGCTGTAGAGCACGCCGCGAATGTTGGCGATGCCGGCGAACCACGATTTGGTCAGGGGTGCGGGAGTCAGGCGGGTCAATGGCACGACCTCGCCCGAGTCGGCAAGGTCTACCAGCCAGTGATTGCCGCCGGCAAGGTGTTCAGCGCCGGATTCGACGCCGAGCAGGGTCTGTCCGCCCTGGCCGCGCCGGGCCGACAACAGCCGCTCCGAGAGGCCGCGCTGGAAGTCGCGCAAACTGATGCGCTTGGCCATGGTTCCTACCCCAGTGCGGCGATTTTCGCCAACAGGGTTGGGCCGTCCACCGGCTTGGTAACGTAGTCCTGGGCGCCCTGGCGCAGGCCCCAGACCCTGTCCGTCTCCTGGTTCTTGGTGGTGCAGATGATTACCGGTATGTCCTTGGTCGCCTCGTCTTTCGACAGCGCCCGGGTCGCCTGAAAGCCGTTGGTGCCGGGCATCACCACGTCCATCAGGATCAGGTCGGGCTTGATCTGCCTGGCGCGCTCGATGCCTTCTTCGCCGCTTGCGGCGGTACTTACCTCGTAACCACCGCCGAGCAGCAGCTGGCTCAGAATGTAACGTTCGGTTTGGGAGTCGTCGATGACCAAAACAGTCTTGATGGGCATGGTGGCTAGCTCGCTAAGAGGCAAAATATCGGTCAGGAGCGCGCAGCGTGCGCTGCCACAGTCCTGAGAAGAGCGTCCTTGGTGAATGGCTTGGTCAGATATTCGTCGGATCCAACCATGCGCCCGCGGGCGCGGTCAAACAGGCCGTCCTTGGACGACAGCATGACCACCGGCGTCGCCGCGAATTTCGGGTTCTTCTTGATCAGCGCGCAGGTCTGATAGCCATCCAGACGCGGCATCAGGATGTCGCAGAAAACCACGTCCGGCTGGTGATCGTTGATCTTTGCCAGTGCATCAAAGCCGTCTTCGGCCAGCACTACCTGAGCGCCGGCCTGCAACAGAAAAATTTCCGCGGTCTTGCGGATGGTGTTCGAGTCGTCGATCACCATTACCTTGATGCCGGAAAGCTGAGGTATTTCGCTCACGTTACTCCATGCCGGATCGATACTTCAATCATGGCGACCACGGCTGTAACAGAAAACAGCCATGGCGGCCTCTCATTTCACGAACGCTTTCGACGTCCGCCTCCGCCGCGTTGCTTCCCTGCTGTCGGAGCCAATGTTTTCATACGCAATCATACTTAGATTTTCACCGTTTCGACGTCTTTCTTGAGCGCATCGCATTCCGCCAGGATGCGCGCGGAAGTATCCCTTCCCTGCGCCCGGCGGCCGTTCGTGCCGCCACACGCTGGCGTCGGGCCCGGCATCCCTTCGGATAGAATTGCAGGAAACCGCACCGCGCTCCTCATCGCCCGATATGCCCGGGCCGGACCAAGATATTTTATGACCGCTGCCCCCCCCGCCAACCAGCCGCCGCCCATCGTGCTGACCTTTGCCGCGTCCGACCCCACCGGCGGAGCCGGATTGCAGGCCGACATCCTGACGCTGGCCAGCCTCGGCTGCCATCCGCTGTCGGTGGTCACGGCGATCACCGTGCAGGACACGGCCGGCGTCGAGGGCGTATTGCCGATAGATGCCGAGTGGGTTGCCGACCAGGCCCGCGCCCTGCTTGAGGATATGCCGGTGGCGGCCTTCAAGCTGGGCATGATGGGCAGCGTCGAGGTCATCGCAGCGATCGCCGAAGTGATCTCCGACTACCCCGATATCCCGGTGATCCTCGATCCGGTGCTGGCTTCGGGGCGCGGCGACCAGTTTGCCGACGAGGAAATGATCGAGGCCATGATCGGCCTGCTGTTGCCGCAGACCACGCTGCTGACGCCCAACAGCCTCGAAGTCCGGCGCCTGGCGCAGGAGATCGGCGCGGCCGGCGAAGACGCGCGCCTCGGGCTGGACCTGGCCGAATGCGCCCACCGCCTGATCAATGCCGGCTGCGAATATGTGCTGGTAACGGGAACCCATGAGGGCACGCCGCAGGTGATCAACACCCTGTATGGCAGCCACGGCAAGGTGCGTACCGATCGCTGGGACCGCCTGCCCGGCAGCTATCACGGCTCGGGCTGCACGCTGGCCTCGGCAATTGCGGCCCACTTTGCCAGCGGCGTGAATGTCGCCGAAGCCGTCATGGGCGCCCAGGAATACACCTGGCGCACACTGGCGGCAGGTTTTCGTCCGGGCATGGGACAATTCATTCCAGACCGCCTGTTCTGGTCGCGGGAGGACGAGGATGAAGCGGATGAAGCCTGACTTCCTGCAGTGTTCGCCGGGTGCCCGGGCATGAAGCTCAGGGGTCTGTGCGCCGTTACCCTAGACGACCCCCTGCTGCCGCGGCTTTCGGCGCTGGTAAAGGCGGCCCTCGATGGCGGAACGCCCTTCGTTCAATACCGCAACAAGATGGCTTCGCGCGCCCTGCGCCGTGCCCAGGCGGCCGAGATGCTGCGCATCTGCCGCGCTTCGGGGGCAAAGCTGATCATCAATGACGATGTCTGGCTGGCGGTGGAGATCGGCGCCGACGGCGCCCATCTCGGTCGCGACGATGCGCCGGGCGGCTCGCTGGCTGCCGCACGTGATGCCCTCGGCTCGAAGCGCATCCTCGGCGTCTCCTGCTATGACGAGCTCGCTCGCGGCGAAGAGGCCGCTGCCGCGGGCGCCGACTATCTTGCCTTCGGCAGCGTATTCCCCTCGCGCACCAAACCCGCTGCAGTGCCTGCGCCGCTGGAACTGCTGGGCGAAGCGCGCCGGCGTTTCGGCCTGCCGTTGGCGGCGATCGGCGGCATCACACTCGACAACGCGCCGCAGGTGATTGCTGCCGGTGCGGATATGCTCGCGGTAGTCAGCGATCTGTTTGACGCCATGGACATCAAGGCGCGGGCGCAAGCCTACCAGGCACTTTTCAACCCTCCGAACCCCGGGACCCGGTCATGACCCGTAACGAAGAACTTTTCTCCCGCGCCCAGAACACCATTCCCGGCGGCGTCAATTCGCCCGTGCGCGCTTTCCGTTCCGTTGGCGGCGCGCCGCGCTTTTTCGCACGCGGCCAGGGCGCCCGGGTGTGGGATGCCGATGGCAAGTGCTACATCGACTACGTCGGCTCCTGGGGGCCGCTGATTCTCGGTCATGCCGACGCCGATACTGTGCGCGCGGTGCAGGAGGCTGCGGCGAAGGGGCTTTCCTTCGGTGCGCCGACCGAAGGCGAAATCGAACTGGCGGAACTGCTGGTGCAGCGCGTGCCGAGCATGGACATGGTGCGACTGGTGTCGTCGGGCACCGAGGCCACCATGAGCGCCATCCGCCTCGCCCGGGGCTTTACCGGGCGCGATGCCATCGTCAAGTTCGAGGGCTGCTATCACGGACACGGCGACAGCCTGCTGGTCAAGGCCGGCTCGGGGCTGCTGACATTCGGCAATCCCTCATCCGCCGGCGTACCCGCCGATCTGGCCCAACACACCCTGGTGCTCGACTACAACGATGCGCAGGGTTTGCGCGACGCCTTCGCCAAACATGGCCAGACCATCGCCTGCGTCATCGTCGAGCCGGTGGCCGGCAACATGAACCTGATCGCGCCCAAGCCCGAGTTCCTCGCCGCGATGCGCGAACTGTGCACGCAGCACGGCGCCGTGCTGATCTTCGATGAGGTGATGACCGGTTTCCGCGTCGGCCCGGGCTCGGCGCAAGGCCTCTACGGCATCACGCCCGACCTGTCGACCTTCGGCAAGGTGGTCGGCGGCGGCATGCCGCTGGGTGCATTCGGCGGCCGCCGCGACATCATGCAAAAGATCGCGCCGCTGGGGCCGGTGTATCAGGCCGGCACGCTGTCGGGCAATCCCTTGTCGGTCGCGGCGGGGCTGGTGACGCTGAAGAAGATTGCCGCGCCGGGTTTCTACGAAGCCTTGACGGCAAAGACTCGGGCGCTGGTCGACGGGCTTTCCGCGGCGGCGAAGAAGCGCGGCGTAAAGTTTTCGGCGCAGTCGGTGGGGGGCATGTTCGGCGTCTACTTCGCCGCCACGCCGCCGACGTCCTATGCCGAAATCATGGCTGCCGACAAGGAGGCCTTCAACCGCTTCTTCCATGCCATGCTCGATGCGGGCTTTTATCTGGCGCCCTCGGCCTTCGAGGCGGGTTTCGTGTCTGCCGCGCATACCGACGCCGACATTGCCGCCACGGTGGCGGCGGCCGACGCGATTTTCGCTGCCGGCTGACTAAATCAAGCTCAGGTCTCGCGCCCGGCTCTCCGGGCGGCGAGCAGCTTCTTCGCCTTGCGCGTCTCTATGTAGCGCAGCGAGACGTAGGAGCCCCAGCCGATCAGTCCCATGCCGACCATGAAGGCGCCGTAAGCCAGCGGCCAGGAAATTCCCTGGGTCATCATCGAGAACTCCGACATGCCGCCGATGCCGGCGATGATGTTGATCGGCATGAACACCACGCTGATGGTGGTCAGCTTGGACACGCGCTTGTTCTGGTTGATGTTGATGAAGCCGACCGTGGCGTCCATCAGGAAGTTGATCTTGCCGAACAGGAAGGAGGTGTGGCCGTCCAGCGAATCGATGTCGCGCAGGATCTGGCGGGCATCGTTGTGCTGGTCGGTCGACATCAGCCGGCTGCGGATCAGGAAGGACAGCGCGCGGCGGGTATCGAGCACATTGCGGCGGATGCGGCCGTTGAGGTCCTCTTCCTTGGCAATGTCGGAGAGGATTTCGGCGGCCTCGTCATCGGTGACCTGCGGCGTCAGCACGGTGCGGCTGACCTTTTCCAATTCGGCGTAGACGTCCTCCAGCGCATCGGCGGAATACTCGACGTCGGCGTCGTACAGGTCGAGCAGGACGTCCTTGCCGTCGGTGACGTAGCCCGGCTGGATGCGTGCGCGCAGCCTCTGCAGGCGGAACACCGGCAGTTCCTCGTCGCGCATCGAGAACAGGATGTTGTTGTGCAGGACGAAGGCCACCGGCACGTTGCGCGATTCGTCCTCCTTGTCCAGCAGGAAGTCCGAATGCATATGGACGTCGCCGTTGTCCTCGATGTAGAAGCGCGCCGATTCCTCGATGTCGGTCAGATCGTCGGCGTCCGGCAGTTCAAGGCCGAAGACGTCCTCCACCCACTGCCGTTCTGCCTTGGAGGGAGCCAGCAGGTCCACCCAGATCGGTGCGATGGCGGCCAGGTCTTCCTTGCTGTCGATCTGGATCTGGCGCAGGCGGCCGTTCTGCAGTTCGAAGGCATTCACCGTCACCGGCTTGCGCGCGGCTTCGCTGGCCTGCTGCGTGCCCTGCAGGTCGCCGCTGCCGGCCGCCGGATTTTCGTCGGGTTCCTCGTCGAGCGATTCCTGCAGGGCCTCCGACATCTCGTCGAGCACGTCCTCGCCCTGTTCCTTGTCCAGCAGTTCCCAGACCTGGACGCTCTCGTCAGGCGGCAGTGCATCGAGGATGCGCGCCACTGACTCGGGGGCCAGCGGCTCGAGCCGGGTGCGCAGGGCGGCCCAGTCCTGGCGACGCACCAGATCCTCGACCTCGCGCAGGGTCTCCTGTTCCTCGGCGCGCTGACGCGCCTCGGCATCATCTTCGGCAGGTGGGTTCAGGAACTCGGACATGGCCGCCATATTCTATTCTTCTACGGCAGTTCCGCGCCGGCCATGCGGCCGAGAATGAGTTGCGTGCGGCCGTTCATGTAGGCCGAGTAGGGATTGCGTTCATAACGGCGCGGGGCCGGCAGCATGACGGCAAGGCGCGCCGCCTGTTCGGCACCGAGTTGCGCCGCCGCGATGCCGAAATAGCGGCGTGCCGCCGCCTCGGCGCCGAATACGCCGTCGCCCCATTCGACGACGTTGAGATAGACCTCGAGGATGCGCCGCTTGTCCCACAGCAGTTCCAGCCAGAGCGTGATGATGGCTTCTTCGGCCTTGCGCAGGGTCGTCTTCGAAGGCGACAGCAGCAGGTTCTTCGCCAGTTGCTGGGAGATCGTCGAGCCGCCGGCCACCACCTTGCCCTGCTTCTGATTCTTCTCGATGGCCTTCTGAATGCCTTCCCAGTCGAAGCCCTCGTGATCGACGAACTTGTCATCCTCGGCGGCGACAACGGCGCGCTTGAGATGCACCGAGATTTTTTCGTAGGCTACCCACTGCTGTTTGAGCTCGGCTTTCGGATTCTTCAGGCGCGCCTCGTCGAGGCGCTGGCTCTGGAAGCTGGTGGTCGCCGGATTGACCCATTTCCACCACAGCACCCAGCCCAGATACCAACCCTGCCAAAGCAGCACCAGGATGGCGGCTGCCGCCAGTCCGTTTTTCAGCCAGTGCGGTGCCGGCCTCATTCCTTGAGCGCCGCCAGCACGGGCGCCGTCTGCGGACGCACGCCGCGCCAGACGAAGAAGGCCTCGGCCGCCTGTTCCACCAGCATGCCGAGGCCGTCGCCAACGCGTGCGCCGGCGGCATGAGCCTGATCCATGAAGGGTGTTTGGCGACCATAAACCATCTCATAGGCGACGCAGCCTGGCGCGAATATCGAGTCCGGCAGGGGCAGCACGGCGCCGCTGAGGCCTGCCGAGGTGGCGTTGATGACGAGATCGAACGCCCGCCCGGCGAGGCCGGGGAAACTGCTGGCATCGGGCTTGACCGCGACCGCGCAGCCGGGCAGGCGGGAGAATTCGAGGGCGAGGCGGGCGGCAGCTTCTTCGCTGCGATTGGCGATCACCAGTTCGGCGGGATTTTCCAGCAGCAGCGGCAGGATCACGCCGCGCGCCGCGCCCCCTGCGCCCAGCAGCAGGATGCGCCGCCCGGCCGGGTCGCAGCCGAGATTGTTCTTGAGGTCCTGCACCAGTCCGGCGCCGTCGGTGTTGTCGCCGCTGATCGCGTCGGCCTCGAAGCTCAGCGTGTTCACGGCGCCCGCCGCTTCAGCGCGCGGCGTGCGCCGCGTGGCGAGGCGAAAGGCCTCTTCCTTGAACGGCAGGGTGACATTGGCTCCCCCGGCCGGCCCGCCGGCGGCGGCGATGAAGGCCTGCAGCGCGGCGGGGAAGCCGTCCTTGACGGCAAGGACGGCCTGATAGCTGAGGTCCTGCCCGGTCTGCGCCGCGAACAGGGCGTGGATGCGCGGCGACTTGCTGTGCCCGACGGGATTGCCAAAAACGGCGTAACGGTCAGTCATGGTTTTGTTGCGGGGTCGTTTTCGGTGGAGGCTAACATGCGCGCAGCGGATGTTAAGCGCAGCGGCCGGAACCAAAAACCATGTGACGATCGGTCATGGCTCTCAGTCCGAACGCAGGCGGTCGGCGTTGGTGAAGGTCCAGGTGCGGGTGATCTCCAGCACGTCGGTGTCGCGCCGGATGGCATCGGGGAAGGCGGCGTAGGGCGAGGCCATCTGCACTATGCGGCGCGCGGCATCATCGAGCAGGCTCTGGCCCGAGGAGCGATTGACTTCGACGCGTTCCAGGTCACCGTTGGCCTTGATGATTACGGTCAGCACCAGGCTGCCGTAGAGCCGGCCCTTGGCGGCGGCGGGATAATTCAGGTTGCCGATGCGCTCGATCTTCTGCCGCCAGTCCTCGACGTACTGGGCGAAGCGGTACTCCTCGACCCGGGCACCCAGGTGCTTTACCTTGGGACGCTGGTTGTACTCGCTGGTCTGCCTGTCGATCTGGGCTTCGAGGCGGGCAATCGCCATGGCGCTGGTTGCAAGATCGACTCCGGAGACAGTCGGTGCCTGCTGCGGCGCCGGCTTCTCTTGCGGCTTGTCCGCCGTGACGGCCCGTTCGCTGCGCAGGCGCAACATCATCATCTGCTGCTGGGCCTCGAGTTCGGCGACGCGGCGCCGGGTTTCGACCAGGTCGTCGCCTTCCCGGGTGCGCTCGGAAGGTGGCAGCGGCGTCGTCGCGCGGCGGTCGTCCGCGGTGTTGCCGCCGCCGTCGAGGCTGGTTTGCGCCTTGGCCTGCGCCCGGTCGGGACGGTTCTTGCTCTTGCTGTTGACCAGGATGACGTCCAGCGCCCGTTCGCGCGCCTTGTCGATGAGGTCCGGCGGCGTGAAGCGAATGGCCAGCAGCACGGCGTGGATCAGCAGCGAAGCGCCGATGGCCAGTGTCAAATTGCGTTGCGGCGCATCCATTGCGGCGAGAAACGCCGGCATCCCCCGGGACTTGCTGCGGGGCATCGGCAGTGGCGGCGGCAAAAGTCTGGACAAGCGTGACGGGCCTGGCGGGGTTGGCATGACGCCGTCGATTTTACTCCGCGACTTCCTCGCCCTCGTCAGCCGCGAACGCGGCATCAGAGCCGCTATTGGAGGCCAATTCAGGCGCCAGGTCGAGATATCTGGGCCGCACTTCGGCCTCCAGCAAATCGATGCCTTCGATGCTCAGTTGTACGCGTGCCCCGCGCGGCAATTCGGGCAGCGAGGGGACGCGCAATACCAGGGGAACGGCATCAAGCCGTACCAGGGCTTCGCGCAGCACGTGTGCCGGAGCCTCGTGTGCATCCTGCTGCAGCAGCCAGCGCAGGCACCAGTAGCGCTCCATGCCGCGCTGGAATTCGGCATAGGCGGCATAGGTCAGTTCGAAGTCGCGCATGGCGGCAAGCAGGTCCGCCGATTTGGGCGGGAAGGGCGGCGCCTGTTCCTGCAGCAGGGCGATGAGTTGCCACTGGTTGAGCAGGTCGCAATAACGCCGCAGCGGCGAGGATGACCAGGCATAGCAGTCGACGCCGAGGCCTTCGTGCGGCGCCGCCACCGTGCTCATGCGCACCTTGCCCGCCGTTTGCACGCGATACAGGGCGGGGATGCCGGCGTCGCGCAGCATCGCGCCCCAGGTGGCGTTGGCGACGATCATCAGTTCGGCGACCAGCGTATCCAGCGGGCTGCCGCGCGCCCGCTCGCCGATGCTGACGACCCCCCTGCCCGGTTCTGCCGCGATGCCGCTGTCGGCATCCCAGTCCACGGTGAAGTTGTAGTCCTTGCGGCTGCCGTTGTCGGAGGGCTTGCCGCGTCCGGCTTCGAGCACCTGGGCGAATTCCCAGAGCAGCTTCAGCTCGTCGCGGTAGGGGAAGTCCGGCAGGCCGGCGGCCAGCGTGGCTTCATTGAACACCGGCTCGATGTCGTGGTGGCGCAGATTGGCAACGATGGGCACGCGTTCCATGCGCGTCTCATGGCCGAGCAGACGGTAGTCGCCGGCGACATCGAGATACAGTGAAATGGCGGCGACGTCATGTCCGGCGGCGAGCGTGAAGTGCTCCACCACGTCTTCCGGCAGCATGGTGATCTTGCGTCCGGGCATATACACCGTGGATAGCCGTTCGCGGGCGATGCGACCGAGGTCGGAGTCGGGCGCGAAGCCGAGGCCGGGGGCCGCGATGTGGATGCCGATGTGCCAGCCGCCGTCGGGCTTTGCCGTAACCGAGAAGGCGTCGTCGATTTCCGTGGTGTGAGCGTCATCGACACTGAAGGCCCGGACTTGCGCCAACGGCAATCCGGCGGCTTCGAGCGGCGCAGCGAATTCGCCGAACCCGGTTCCGCCCTTGCTGTCGGGAAAGAACTCGAACAGGAAGCGGCCCAGGTGGTAGTCGTGTGTCGACGCCAGCGCGCCGCAGTCGAACAGCAGGCGCGCCGCCGACTTTCCGGTGTCGCCGCAGGCGGCTTCGAGCGCCTTGGTTTCGCTGCGGTTGCGATCGGGTTTGTAGGTGAGCTGCGCCAGCAGCGGCGCGAACTCGGGTGGCAGGCGGCTGCTCTTGAGCTCCTCCACCATGCGTTCGATAGCGGCGGCCTGCAGGCGCTTCTTTTCGAGGCCGGCCAGTGCCGCCTGCAATATTTCGGGCGGCGCCTTGCGGAAGCGGCCGCGGCCCTTGCGATGGAAATACATCGGCGCCGAATGCAGGCGCAGCAGCACGGCAGCCGTTTGCACCGTGTCCGGCTTGGCGCCGTGATATTCGGCCGCGAGTTCCTCGAAGCCGAATTCATCCTCGCCGCATACTTCCCAGAGGAAATCGACTTCGATCCGCCCGGCTTCCGTTTCCGCGCGCTCCAGCAGTTCGCCGGGCGCCGGCGCGGCGAAGCGCAGCAGGACATTGGCGGCCTTGACCTTGGAGCGCTTGCCGGATGCAAGCTCGATCTGCAAGGAAGCCACGTTGTCGGCCAGCACGGTGCCGGCACGGAAAGCGCCGTCCTCTTCAAACAGGACATTCATGGAAATGGGAAGACCCCGGATGGGGAAGTGAGCGGGAAGCGAAGGGGGCGGATTATACCGGTCCGGCGCTGGCGATCAGGATGCTGCTGGTCAGCCGGTAGCCGGTCTCCACCGCATGGGGCGCCAGGTCTTCGACGACGGCAGCGGCCAGTGCCTGCTGCTGTGCGGCGGGCAGGCGCGACAGGCTTTCCGCGGCGCCGCCGGCGAGATCGAGAAAGCCCTGCCAGTAGGCGCCGGCATCTTTGAAGTCGGTGCTCAGGCGAACCACCTGAATGCCGATATCGCCGAAGCCGGCGGCGGCGAGACAGCGGGCGAGCACATCGGCATCGCCGAAACGGAAGATCGATGGCCGCTCCACCCTGGGCGGCGGCAGCAGGCGGCGCATGCAGGACAGCGCCGTGCCGACCAGCGGCACCTCTTCGGCACGCCCCCAGACCGAAAGCACCAGCCGGCCATCCGCTCTCAGCACGCGCCGGATTTCACACAAGGCGGCCTGTTCGCCTGGAAAGAACATCAGGCCGAGCCCGCACAGCACGCGCTCAAAACTCCCGTCGGCGAAGGGCAGGGACTCGCCGTCGGCGGCAACCCGGACAAGACCGGGGCAGCAGGCGAGCTGGCCTTCGCTGATGTCGCAGGCAATCGCCAGGCCTGCTGCGCCGGCCAGGTCGCCGGCAGCGCGTGCGAGCAGGCCGGGACCGCTGGCCAGGTCGAGGATCCGCTGTCCCGCTGCCAGCCGGGCGGCGGCGATCAGGGTGTCGGCGAGGTCGCGGCGGGAACCCGCCGCCGCCAGGTAGCGCGGCCCGATCCGGTTGTAGCCCGCACGTTCGAGTCGCTTGAACTGGGCAGGATCGAAGCTCATGGAACGGGGTTCAGCTCAGTCCTGCGAAATCGATGACCGGATCAAGGTAGTCGTCCCAGCGCGTAAAGCTGTGATCGCCGCCGGGCAGGACGGTCTGCCGGGCGCCCGTGTAGCGGCTGACGGCTTGCCGATAATCGAGGGTCTCGTCACCTTCTTCGACCAGCAGCCAGAAGCGCTCCGGCTTGCTCAGGACCGGCACCTCGATGGCGCGCAACTCCTCGACATGCGCTCGGGTGAAGTCAAAAGATTCGCCGCTGTAGAGCCAGCGCTGCGGGCCGAGGAAGTCCTGCAGCGACAGGTGCGCGACCACCGCGGGGTTGACCAGTACCGCCCTGAGATCGAAAGTCTCGGCCAGCCAGGTCGAGTAGTAGCCGCCGAGCGAGGAGCCGACAAGCGTGGTGACGCCGTGCTGCCCGATCAGTTGCGTCGCCAGAGCGATGGCCTCGCGCGGCGAGGCCGGCAGTTGCGGGCAGAGCAGAAAATCACCGAGTCCGCGTTCGCCCATGCGCCCGGCCAGGGCCTGCGCCTTGTGTGATTGCGGCCCGCTGGTGAAGCCGTGCAGATAAAGGATCACTAACTGGTCCAGTCCACCAGTCCGAACTTCCAGGTCGCCAACACCATGCAGCCGAAGGCGATGCGGTACCAGGCAAAGACCGTGAAGTCGTGCGTGGCGATGAAGCGCAGCAGCCAGCGCACGCAGAGGAAGGCCGAGGCAAAGGCGGCAATGAAGCCGACCACCCACATGCCGAGGTCATTGGCATCGAGCAGGGCGCGCTCCTTGTACAGCTGGTAGGCGGTTGCCGCCAGCAGGGTGGGGATGGCGAGGAAGAAGGAAAACTCCGTCGCCGCCTTGCGTGACAGTCCGAACAGCAGGCCGCCGATGATGGTGGCGCCCGAGCGCGAGGTACCCGGGATCAGGGCGCAGGCTTGCGCCAGGCCGAGCTTGAAGGCGTCGATGACGTCCAGGTCCTCGACATTGTCGACGCGGATGCGATGCTCGCGCCGCTCGGCCCAGAGGATGATGAAGCCGCCCAGTATGAAGGTGGTCGCCACCGTCACCGGGTTGAACAGGTTGGCCTTGATCGCCTTGCCGAAGAGCAGGCCCAGCACGGCCAGCGGCATGAAGGCGACGGCGAGGTTGATGGTGAAGCGTTGCGCGGCAGGGTCGCCGGGCAGGCCGCTGATGATGCGCACGATACGTTCCCGGTATTCCCAGCACAGCGCGAATATCGCGCCCGACTGGATAACGATCTCGAACAGCTTGCCCTTTTCGTCATTGAAGTGCAAAAGATCGCCAGCCAAGATAAGATGGCCGGTGGATGAAACGGGCAGGAATTCGGTAAGGCCTTCGACAACGCCGAGTATCAGCGCTTGAAGCAGCGGGTGAAAATCCATGGCAGGGGAACAATGAGCCCGTCTTTGAAGGGGCTGACGAGTCTAGCATGCTGAAAAAGATCGACGTTGAACATCTGCGCCTGGGGATGCACATCCATGAGCTTTGCGGTTCCTGGATGGAGCATCCCTTTTGGCGCACCAAATTTGTCGTAACCGACCCCAATGACATCCGCTTGATTGCCGACAGCGGCATCAAGGAGGTCTGGATCGATGACGAAAAGGGCCTGGACGTGTCCGTCTCTTCCGCCAGCAAGGAACAGGTCGAAGCCGGGGTGGACGAAGCGCTGATGAACGCGGCGGTGACCGGAACGCCGCAGCAGTCGGCGCCGCCTAAGCTGGTGGCGATGGCCGAGGAAGTCCAGCGCGCCGCCAAGATTTGCGCCAATGCGAAAGGCGCGGTCGTCTCCATGTTCAACGAAGTGCGCATGGGCAAGGCGATTTCCGGCGAGGCGGCGGGCGAACTGGTCGACGAGATTTCGTCCTCGGTGATGCGCAACCCCGGTGCCCTGATCAGCCTGGCGCGGCTGAAGACGGCCGATGACTATACCTACATGCATTCGGTGGCCGTCTGTGCCCTGATGGTGGCGCTGGCGCGCAAGCTTGATCTCGACGAAAAGCAGACGCGCGATGCCGGCATGTCCGGCCTGCTGCACGACCTGGGCAAGGCGATGATGCCGATGGAAGTGCTCAACAAGCCGGGCAAGCTGACCGACGAGGAATTCCGCATCATCAAGAGCCACCCCGAAGAGGGTCATCGCATGCTGGTCGAAGGCGGGTCGGTGGGCGCCGTCCCTCTCGACGTCTGTCTGCACCACCACGAAAAGGTCGACGGCAGCGGTTATCCGCACCGCCTGAAGGACGCACAGATCAGCATGTTCGCCAAAATGGGCGCGGTATGCGACGTCTATGACGCGATCACCTCGAACCGGCCCTACAAGGCCGGCTGGGATCCGTCTGAATCGATACGCAAGATGACCGAGTGGTGCAACGGACATTTCGACGCAAGAATCTTCCAGGCCTTCGTCAAGAGCATCGGCATCTATCCCGTCGGATCGATGGTGCGACTGGCTTCCGGACGGCTTGCCGTGGTCACCGAACAGTCCGAGAAATCCTTGCTGACACCGCATATCAAGGTGTTTTATTCGACCAAGTCGCTGACTTACATTCCGCCTGAAGTGCTTGATCTGTCGCGCCCCGGCACCACCGAGAAGATCGTCGCCCGCGAAGACGCGCAGAAGTGGGGCATCAAGAACCTGGATCAGTTCTGGGTGGTTGAGTAGCGTTCTCGAGATCCGTCAGCCAGAGCAGGGCGGCGGCGCGGTTCTCGCCACACATTTCGCCGGACGCTTGCAGGCCGCTGCAGCAGGCCGGTCTTTGCGGGCTACCGAAGACCGCGCAGCGCAAGTCCGGGGTCAGGTAGGCGCAGGGCTCCCCGGCGGGCTTTCCCAACGAAGTGATGGAAGGCGCGATACAGCACGCGCCGCAACCGGGACGGCAGTCCATGGGTGCGCCCGGCGACGCCGGTTGCCTCAGCCGGCCTTGTAGATCTCGCTGCCGGCCTTGACGAATTCCACCGACTTCGTCTCCATTCCCTTGTCCAGCGCCTCCTGCTCCGAGACGCCGAGTTTCGCGGCGTACTCGCGCACGTCCTGGGTGATCTTCATGGAGCAGAAATGCGGTCCGCACATGGAACAGAAGTGGGCCAGCTTGGCGCCGTGCTGCGGCAGAGTCTCGTCGTGGAATTCACGCGCCTTGTCGGGGTCGAGGCCGAGGTTGAACTGGTCTTCCCAGCGGAACTCGAAGCGCGCCTTGGACAGCGCGTTGTCGCGCGCCTGAGCTCCGGGATGGCCCTTGGCCAGATCGGCGGCGTGGGCGGCGATCTTGTAGGCCATGATGCCGTCCTTGACGTCGTTCTTGTCGGGCAGGCCGAGGTGCTCCTTGGGCGTGACGTAGCACAGCATGGCGGTGCCGTACCAGCCGATCATCGCCGCGCCGATGGCGCTGGTGATGTGGTCGTAGCCGGGCGCGATGTCGGTGGTCAATGGGCCGAGGGTGTAGAAGGGCGCTTCGCCGCAGAGGCGCAACTGCTCGTCCATGTTGTGCTTGATCATGTGCATCGGCACGTGGCCCGGGCCTTCGATCATCACCTGCACGTCGTGCTTCCAGGCCACCTGGGTCAGCTCACCCAACGTCGCCAGTTCGCCCATCTGCGCTTCGTCGTTGGCGTCGTAGATGGAACCGGGGCGCAGGCCGTCGCCGAGGCTGAAGGCGACGTCGTAGGCCTTCATGATTTCGCAGATGTCCTCAAAATGCGTATAGAGGAAGTTCTCCTTGTGGTGCGACAGGCACCACTTGGCGAGAATCGCGCCGCCGCGGCTGACGATGCCGGTCATGCGCTTTGCCGTCATCGGCACGTAACGCAACAGCACGCCGGCGTGGATGGTGAAGTAATCCACGCCCTGCTCGGCCTGTTCGATCAGGGTGTCGCGGAATACCTCCCAGGTCAGGTCCTCAGCCTTGCCGTCGACTTTCTCCAGCGCCTGGTAGATGGGCACGGTGCCGATCGCCACGGGCGAGTTGCGCACGATCCATTCGCGGGTTTCGTGGATGTTCTTGCCGGTAGACAAGTCCATCACCGTGTCGCCACCCCAGCGGATGGCCCAGGTCATCTTGTCGACCTCGTCCTGGATGGTCGAGGCGAGCGGCGAGTTACCGATGTTGCAGTTGATCTTGGTGAGGAAGTTGCGGCCGATGATCATCGGCTCGGATTCCGGATGGTTGATGTTGTTGGGAATGATGGCGCGGCCGCGGGCGACCTCGTCGCGGACGAACTCCGGGGTGATCACTCGCGGCGTGGCAGCGCCGAAGCTGTGGCCCGGATGCTGGCTGCGCAGCAGTTCGGGCAGCGCCTCGAGGCGCTGGTTTTCGCGGATGGCGACGAACTCCATTTCCGGCGTGATGATGCCTTTGCGGGCGTAATGCATCTGCGTGACGTTGGCCCCGGCCTTGGCGCGGCGCGGCCGGCGCGCCAGGTCGAAGCGCAGTTCCGCCAGTCCGGCTTCCACCGAGCGCTGCCGGCCGTAGCTTGAGGACAGGCCGGGCAGTTCTTCGGTATCGTTGCGCTCGGCGATCCATTGCGCCCGCAGGCCGGGCAGCCCGCGGCGGATGTCGATGCCGGCGGCGGGATCGGTGTAGGGGCCGGAGCAGTCATACACGGTGACCGGCGGGTTGGCCATGTCACCGGTAGGGCTTTGGGCGATTTCGCGCATCGGTACGCGGATGTCGGGGCGACTGCCGGTGACGTAGATCTTGCGCGAATTGGGCAGGGGGGCAATGGCCGCGGCGTCTACGTGGGCGTCGGCGGCGATGAATTTTTCATTGGCATTCATGGGGCATTCGGGAGGGCTGGAGCAGAGGTTTGAAGCTACTGGAAAGGGCGCGCGAATGCAACCCGCTCCGCTGCAAGGCCACTCCGCGTCAATTCGCTATAGGCTTGGCGGCCGATTGGGGCTAAAGTATTGAGATTCAGGGCCGTAACCCAAGAAAGCTCGAAATGACGTTCAGTGGGACCGGCGTCGGGTTTAAGGGCGTCAAGCGCAGTGGTCGTAACTAAAAAGGTAAAGGGAAAACCATGTCTGTGTTCCGCATGCCGCAGGCCGTCGTCACGGTTCTGGCCGCTACGGCCTTGATGTCGGGGGCGGGCGGGCCCGCCAATGCCGCCGACTGGCAACGGCTCGTCACCGGAAAAACCGAGACCATCGAGTTCGACAAGGGGAGCATTTCCCGCGATTCGAGCGGCACCAGCGGCTGGAGCCGGGTTCTGCTCGGCCGCCAGGTCAATGATCCCCGCGGCGCCTACGACGCGATTCATGCCCAGAATCTTTACGATTGCGACGGCCGTCGTTTCACGACGCTGCGTCGCGCCTATTTCAATGGCGATACCCTGGTTCGCGAGGAGGCGGCATCCCGCCAGCGCGCCAACCGGGTGCAGACCGGCAGCATCGACGAACGCATCCTGAATGGAGCCTGCGGTGCCCGCAGCCCCAGCCGGACGGCCGGAGTCGGCGGCGACGCCAGCCCGGCTGCGGCGGACATCCAGAACCCGGAGCGGCCGAACGCCATGCACGCGGACATGCGCACGCTGGCCGAAAACGCCGGGGTCCGCATCGTGCCTGTGTCGGATGCCGCGCCAAAAGCAGTCACGCCGGCACCCGTTGCACCCGTTGCACCGGTTGTTCCGGCGGCACTGCCGGCGCCGGCGACCCCCGGTGAAAAGCCGCGCCTCATCGTGCTGCCCGCTATCGACAAGGCGGCAGCGGATCAGGCGGCGGCGAGTGTCGGGCAGAAGCCTGCGGCCAAGCCGGGAACCAAAGCCGAGCCGGGGACCACTGCGAAAGCCGCGTCCCAGGCGGCGGCGTCGCCGGGCGAGAGCATCGGCGATCGACGCATACGCGAACTGCAATACGCCACCAGCGGTCCGCGCAAGCCGGCCAGGAAAAAGCCGGCCGATGAGCACGCGCAGAACCCGGCGGCTGACATGCATCTGCATTGGGCCTATGACGGCGAGGGCGGGCCGGCCAACTGGGGCAAGTTGCGCAACGACTATGCGACCTGCGCCAGCGGTCAGCGCCAGTCGCCCATCGACATCCGCGACGGCATCAAGCTCGGCCTCGAAGCGATCCGTTTCGACTACAAGCTGACCCAGTTCCGCATTGTGGACAACGGCCATACCCTGCAGGTCACCGTCGGCGAGGGTCTCGGCATGCATGTCATGGGCAAGCGCTACGAACTGGTCCAGTTTCATTTTCATCGCCCGTCCGAAGAGCGCGTCGGCGGCAAGGTCTATGACATGGTAATTCATCTGGTGCACAAGAACGACGAAGGCCAACTGGCGGTCGTCGCGGTGCTGCTCGAAAAGGGCAGCGAGCATGCCCTGATCCAGACCCTGTGGAACAACATGCCGCTGGAGCGCGACATCGACGTGACGCCGGCAGAGCCCATCGATCTGGTCCAGTTGTTGCCCGAATACCGCAGCTACTGGACCTACATGGGTTCGCTGACGACGCCGCCTTGCAGCGAAGGCGTGCTGTGGATAGTGCTGAAGCAGCCGGTGCAGGTGTCGGCCGAGCAGGTATCCATCTTCTCCCGCCTCTACCGCAACAATGCGCGGCCGGTACAGCCCTTGAACGGGCGGCTGATCAAGGAGTCGCGCTGAGCCTGGCGCAGCGCTGCGCGCGGCTAGCGGGCATAGCCGGTTTGCTTCAGGTCCTCGAAGATCTTCGAGGACAACAGCGCGTGGCCGGCAGCGTTCGGATGCAACTGGTCGCTCTTTAGCCGGGGATCGGACAGGACCTCGGCCAGCGCATCTTCTATCAGCGGCACCCGATGGTCTTTGGCTACCTGGCGGTAGAACTCTGCCGGCGACAGGCTGTTGAAGGCGGCTCCGGCGACACTGGGTTTCGGCGTCGCCAGCAATACCGCCCTGGCGCCGCTGGCCTTGACCAGCGCCAGCATCCGGCCCAGGTTGGCCGTGGTCTGGCTTTGCGGCAAGCGGCGCAGCATGTCGTTGCCGCCCAGGCTGACCAGGACCAGGGCCGGCGCGTGTTCCTCGAGCAAGGCCGGCAAGCGCTGCAGTGCGCCGGCGCTGGTGTCGCCGCTGACGCCGGCGTTGATAACGATCCATCCGGTTCGCGCGGCGAGGAGGGCCGGCCAGGCTTCGTCGGGAGTCACTCCATGGGCTGCGGTCAGGCTGTCGCCCAGTGCCAGGACCCGGGTTCCCGGCGGCAGGGGCGCCTCCTTGGGCGGGTGGCTGCAGGCGGCGACGAGCAGCAGGACCAGTAGCGCGAGAAGGCGGCACGCATGCGCAGCGGGATTATTCACTGTCCGTCAGGATTGCCCGAATACTTCATTCAACTGGCGCGCGACGCGGATGAAGGTGGTCCGCTTCGACAACTCCCTGAGCTTGTGGGCACCGACATAGGTGCAGGCGGAGCGCACTCCGCCGAGAATCTCCTGCAGGGTATTCTCCACCGGTCCGCGATAGTCGAGCAGGACCTCCTTGCCCTCCGAGGCGCGGTAGTTGGCGACGCCTCCCGAGTGCTTGTCCATCGCCGTGCGCGAACTCATGCCGTAGAAGCGCACCTTGCGCGCGCCGTCCTGCTCGATGATTTCGCCCATGCATTCGTCGTGTCCGGCCAGCATGCCGCCGAGCATGATGAAGTCGGCGCCGCCGCCGAAGGCCTTGGCCAGATCGCCGGGCGAGGTGCAGCCGCCGTCGGCGCAGATCAGGCCGCCGAGGCCGTGAGCGGCATCGGCGCATTCGATGATGGCCGAGAGCTGGGGATAGCCGATGCCGGTCATCTTGCGCGTGGTGCACACCGAGCCGGGGCCGATGCCGACCTTGACGATGTCGGCGCCGTCCAGAATCAGTTCTTCCGCCATTTCACCCGTCACCACGTTGCCCGCCATGATGGTGATCTGCGGGAAGGCGGCGCGCAGGCGATGGAGGAAATCGATGAATGATTTGGTATAGCCGTTGGCGACATCGACACAGACGCAGGTGATGGCGTCGCCGACCTGCTGCTTGACGCGGCAGAACTTTTCGTAATCTTCGCGGGTGATGCCCATCGAATAGAACACCGTCGATGTTTCCGGCAGGGCGCGGAAGAATCCGGCCAGTTCGTCCTCCTCGTAATGCTTGTGCAGCGCCGTCGACAGCCGGTATTTGGCCAGCGCTGCCGCCATCTCGAAGGTGCCGACGGTATCCATGTTGGCGGCGATGACCGGTACGCCCTGATAGCGTCGCCCGGAATGGCGGAAGACGAACTCGCGCGAAATATCGACTTCGGAGCGCGAGGTCAGCGTCGAGCGCTTGGGTCGAATGAGAACATCCTGAAAGTCGAGCTTGAGGCCTTCTTCGATTCGCATGGCATTATCCCTCCCCGCTGTTGGGTGACCTGAGCGGATTCGCCGGCGGGGTTTCTTCGGACCGGCGCGTGGTCTATGAATCCAGGTTCAGCGCGCGACGATTGCGCCGTTGACCAGCTTGATCTTTTCGTCGATGCGCCAGGGCGGCACGGTCTCGGAAGCGATGGTGCGGCTGCTGCCGTCTTCCATGCGCAGGATGATTTCGTAAGCGACCGTCTTCCGTTGCGACTTCTCGATGGAGTTGCCGAGCAAGCCGCCGCCCACCGCGCCGGCGATGGTGGCCAGGGTGCGCGTGTTGCCGCGTCCGATATTGCTCGCCAGGGCGCCGCCGGCGAGCCCGCCGACGATGGCACCGGCGCCTGTGCCCTGACCTTCACGGGTGACCTGGCGCACGTTGGCGACGACGCCGCAGTTGGCGCAGGCGGGCGCTGCGGGAGGAGCGGGTGCCGCCTCCGGCGGTGGCACATAGTCGGGCGGAACGCCGCTGGCCAGGGGCGGCGGCATCGCTGCCGGGCCCGGGGGGATTTCCTTTTCAATCTTCTTCTTCGCCGGTTTGTGAGTAACCGCCGGCGCTGCAGGGGCCTTGCTGACGGGACCCTCCTGTGCCGCAGGTATGGCCACCGGTGCCGGCGCTGCGGCAGCCACAGTCGGCGGCGGTTCAGCGGCGGGAACCGTGGCGACGATTGCCGGCCGCTCCGGGGCGGGGGCCGGCCTGGCGGGCAACAGCCCGGTCAGCGAAGCGATGCCGGCCAGGGACAGCAGCGTCACAGAGATGCCGGCCATCCAGAAGACGGGATGCAGCGCAGAAGACTTGGTGGCGGGTGCGGAAACTTCCATGTCGGGATGTCCTTGGCGGTAAATCAGCGTATCGGAGGCGCGGGCGGCGGCGCATAGCCCGCCGGTGGCGGCGGTGGAGGCGGGTAGGCGGCGCCCGCCGCAGGCGCGGCAACGGCATGATCGGCCGGTGCCTGAACCCGGCTGCGGGTGGCAGCGGAAACCGGCACCTGTTGCCCCTTCGCGTACATGCACTGGATGTACGCGTTGTCGTAGTTTCGCTGCGTTGCGTAGGCGGAACTCTGGGCGGCCCCGGCTCCGGCCATGCTGCCTACCAGCAGACCGGTTCCGGCGCCGGCCCCGGCGCCGTCGTGCCCGCCGATGGCGGCTCCGGCAACGGCACCGACCACGGTACCGATTACGGCGCTGCGCACGCCGGCATCGACCGCGGCCTGATCTGCGCCGACGCCGCCGATCTGGTGCTGGGCGTACTGGCGGCATTCGGCATCGTCGCTGCGAAACTGGTCAAAGTTTTTGCCGCTCCCCGGCAGGGCCATCACGCTCGGGCCGGTCGGCACCGAGGCGCATCCGGCGAGCAGCAGCAGGCCGGACACGGCGGCGAGAGAAAACAAAGGCGATTTCATGATCTGACTCCTGATTGGATTCACGGCTGGCCGGGCGGCTGCGGAGCGACCCTCTGCCAGCCGCCGGGGCATTCCCTGACGTAGGGGTAATAGCCCTTGGCCGCAGCGCAGTAGTACCAGTAGTTGGCCGGCGCCGCTGCAACCGGTGCGGCAGGTGCGGGCGGGACTGCGGCAGGCGCCGCCTGCTGTTCGATATAGACCTGCGGCGCGGGCACCACCACCTGCGGATAGTAGGGCGGGTAGTAGTAGGCGGGAGGCGGATAATGCCACGGCCCTCCCCAGTAGGGGCCGATCATGACGCCAAAGCGCACGTGGCCGCCGTGATCCGCCCAGGCGTTGCCGACACTGCCCGCTGCAAGCAGCAGGAGGGCGATCATCAATTTGATTTGTTTCATGGTTCTGTCCTTTCATTGCGCCGGGGGCCGTCCGGGTGTCCGGACGCCCGCCTATTTCGTGCGGTGAGCCTATTTGACTCCGTCCGTGTAAGAGAATTGCCCAAAACGTGACGCTCATTGTAAGAAATCGTTACCGTCATTCGGCCGGCGCCGGACAACCGCCTCCGGCAATGCATCCGGAGACAATTGGCCGTGCGCTTTGGTTGTAACATCCTGCTCAGGCAGCAGGCCTGTCCGCCGCTGCGTTGTTGATGTGCGGCCAAAGCCACAGTCATCAGGCTTTTTGGAGAGTTGATGAAAACAGCGACTGAACAGTCGTTGCCCGAAACCCGACAAGACAGCCCGGCAGCCTCTGCCGGGCCGCCAGGCCCTGTGTTGAAAAAGAGATGGGTGCGGTGCGCAATCTGCTTTGGCGCCGCTGTTATCGGCATTCCATTCATGACGGTTGTACTCATGGCCCTCTGGGTCCTGGTCAAATATTTCGTCATAGAACGCTAACTCAGCGGCATCCGGCCGGAAGATATCTGGCTTCAACCGTGGTCTTGTTGGCACCGCTGACCGTCATTTTGTCGGGCGCCATTGCATTGCCGCAGACCCAGGCCACGGGAACGATGGGCGCGTCTTCCACCACGGCAGGGCGAAAGCTCAGAACCTTGCCTGTGATCGTGCTGTGCGCCTTGTTGCCGAAGGTCAGGTGGATGGCGCCGTTATCCACCACCAGCGAGCGCACCAGATTGCTGACCACCTTGTCGGCCGCAGGCAAGCCCAGGCTCGCGTTGTCGGCAGGAAAGACCTGGGCGCTTGCCCAGGACGCGGCGATGGGCTTTTTCGCAATGTCGGCAAATGGAACCGCGGCCACCAGTTGTTCCTGCACGATGCGTTCCACCATCGACGGCACGGCAATCATTGCCAGAATGCCGATGATGGCGATCACCGCGAGCATTTCAATCAAGGTGAAGCCGGATGGATGCCGTGTCATTTCCCGTTGGTCCGATACAAGAAGGGGCGCGCTTTCAGGTTTCATTGTGAGTATCCGCCCGATGAAGGCCGGCGCGCTGCAACAGCATAGCCCGAAAGGCGTCGAATGCCCTTTGCATGACGCCCGGATCAGGACCAAGGCTTGATCCCGGCGCACACTTCTGTATACTGACTGACTGGTCAGTAATTAATTGTTTGTATCGTGGAATCGCTATCTCCTCCTCGCCAACGCCGCAAGCAAGCGCGCCCTGCCGAACTCATGGCAGCCGCGCTGGAACTGTTTGTCGAAAAGGGCTTCGCCGGCACCCGGCTGGAGGATGTGGCGGCACGTGCCGGAGTGTCGAAGGGGACGCTGTACCTTTACTTCGACAGCAAGGAAGCGCTGTTCAAGGCCGTCATCCAGGAAGGGCTGGTGCCCATTCTCGAAGAAGGCGCCGGGTTGATCGACGGCTTCCAGGGAAGCAGTGCCGATCTGCTGCAGACCTTGCTGCGCGAGTGGTCGCAGCGCATCGGCAACACGCATCTGGCCGGCGTGCCCAAGCTGATGGTCAGCGAAGCGCGCAATTTCCCCGGGCTGGCCATTTACTATAATGATGTAGTCATAGTTCGCGGTCGCGACCTGCTGCGCCGCACGCTGCAGCGCGGCATCGCCTCCGGCGAGTTCCGCCGCGTCGACGTCGAAACGGCGATCGACGTGATTCTCGCGCCGGTGCTGATGATGTTGATCTGGCGCTCTTCGCTGGGCGTGTGCTGCGGTACCGCGCACGATCCGGAAACCTATCTGCAAAGCCATTTTGATCTGACCCTGGGCGGCATCCTCGCTGCCGAACCGCCTGCCGCCGCCCGATGAAATCCCTGCCCTTTCTGCTTGCCCCGGCGCCTTGCCGGCCTTTCCGGAGACTGCGCATGAAAGCCCTGCCGATTGTCCTGCTGACCCTGCTCCTCGCCGCGTGCAGCGAAACGCCGCCGCCGCCGGCCCTGCCCAGGCTGATACGCACCGTCACGGTCGCCGCCGCCGATGCGACGCCGAATGGAGGGCTGCGCGCCTACAGCGGCGAAGTGCGGGCACGCATCGAGACCACGCTGGGATTCCGTATCGCCGGCAAGATCGTCGAACGTCGCGTCGATGCCGGCACCGTGGTCAAGGCCGGCCAGGTGCTGGCGCGCCTCGATCCCGGCGATGCCGGACTGCAACTGGCACAGGCCGAAGCGCAGCGCGACCTGGCCGCCGCCGAACTGGCCCGCTACCGCGACATGAAGGCGAAGAACTTCATCAGCGCCTCCGCGCTGGACGCCAGGGAAACCGCCTTCAAGGCCGCCGATGCGCAGGCCGCGCTGGCCAGGAATCAGTCGGCCTATACCACGCTGGCGGCCGACCGCGCCGGCGTCATCGGCCAGGTGCTGGCCGAGCCCGGTCAGGTGGTCGGCGCCGGCCAGCCGGTGTTCCGCCTGACGCCGGACGGCGAGCGCGAAATCGCGATCGCCCTGCCCGAAGGCGAAGTCGCCGGCTTCAAGCCGGGCCAGGCGGCCGAAGTCAGTTTCTGGGCCACGGACGGCATCCGCGGCGGCAAACTGGCGGGTCGCCTGCGGGAAATTGCGCCGGTCGCTGATCCGGCGACCCGGACCTACGCCGCCCGCGTCAGCCTTATCGACGCCGACCCGCGGCTGCCCCTGGGCATGAGCGCCAGCGTCAGCTTCCCGCCCGCCGCAGCGGCCGGGAAGAGGCTCAGCGTGCCGCTGGCAGCGGTGTTCCAGCAGGGCAATCAGCCGGCGGTATGGAAAGTCATGCATGGCGCCACGGCAGAGGGCGGCGCCGACGTCACGGTCATGCTGCAGCCGGTCAAGGTAGCGGAATTCACCGACAGCACCGCGGTGGTGGTCGGCGGTCTGACCGGTGGCGAGGAAATCGCCGCCGCCGGCGCCAACCTGCTTACCGCCGGCGAGAAGGTCAGGCTTGTCCGTCCGGCGCAGCCCAAGTGAAGCAGACCAACCTTTCCGAGTGGGCAATAAAGCACCCGCAGATGGTGCTTTACCTGATGGCCGTGTTTCTGATCGGGGGCGTCCTGTCGTTTCTCAACCTCGGCCGCGCCGAGGACCCGGACTTCACCTTCAAGGTCATGGTGGTACGCACTCTCTGGCCGGGTGCCAGCGCCGCGGAGGTCGAGCAGCAACTGACCGATCGCATCGAAAAAAAGCTGGCCGAGACGCCCTGGGTGGATGTGCTGCGCACCGCTTCCAAGCCGGGCGAATCGCTGACCGTCCTGCTGCTCAAGGATTTCACGCCGAAGACGGAGGTGCCGGAAGCCTGGCGCCAGGTCCGCAAGAAGCTTGACGACATCCGGCAGACGCTGCCGGCGGGCGTACAGGGACCGTTTCCCAACGACGAGTTCGGCGACGTGCAGATCAAGATCTTCGCCCTCACGGCGCACGACGACAAGGCGGGCTACGGCATGGGCGACCTGCGCCGCGAGGCCGACCGCCTGGCGCGCGAATTGCGCCGCGTCGCCGATGTGAAGAAGATCGAACTGATCGGCGTGCAGGATGAAAAGATTTATATCGATGTCATCCCCGCCCGCCTTGCCGCCATGGGGCTGGTGCCGACCCAGGTGTTCGAGGCACTGCAGCGGCAGAACGTCATGGTGCCGGCCGGGCATGTCGAAACCGCATCGGACCGCGTGCGTCTGCGCGTCAGCGGCCCGTTCGACAGCGTCAACGCGCTGCGTGAAGCGACCCTGGCGGTGGGCGGCCGCAGCTTCCGCCTCGGCGACATCGCGCAAGTTACGCGCGGCCTGGCCGATCCGCCGCAACCGCGCATGCGTGTCGGCGGGCGCGATGCGGTAGGGATCGGTGTCGTCATGGACAAGGGCGGCAACGTCATTTCGCTTGGCGACAACCTGAGCGCGGCCATGGCCCGCCTGCAGCAGAATCTGCCGCTGGGCATCGATGTGCATGTCGTGGCGGACCAGCCGCAAGTCGTCAAGAAATCACTCAACCTTTTCGTGCGCACCCTGGCTGAAGCCATTGTCATCGTCCTGGCAGTGTCCTTCCTCAGCCTGGGCTGGCGCACCGGTACCGTGGTGGCGCTGTCGATCCCGCTGGTGCTGGCGATCACCTTTGTCGCCATGAAGATCTTCGGCATCGATCTGCATCGCATTTCCCTCGGCGCCCTGGTGATTTCCCTGGGTTTGCTGGTCGATGACGCCATCATCGCGGCGGAAATGATGGTGGTAAAAATGGAGCAGGGCTGGGACCGCTTCAAGGCCGCCACCTTCGCCTACACCTCGACGGCGTTCCCGATGCTGACGGGGACGCTGATCACGGCGGCAGGGTTTACCCCGGTCGGCTTTGCCAAGTCGGGCGCCGGCGAATACACCTTCTCGATCTTCGCCGTGGTCACCATCGCGCTGCTGGTGTCCTGGATCGTTGCCGTGGTGTTCACGCCCTATCTCGGCTATGTCCTGCTCGACCCCGTCAAGCTGCGCGAGGTCGGCGAAAAGCATGGCGGCGACATCTACGACTCGCCCTTCTACCGCCGCTTCCGCGCTCTCGTGGTGTGGTGCCTGCGCCACCGCTGGCTGGTCATCGCGGCGACGGTGGCCGCCTTTGTCCTGTCGCTGGCGGCCTTCAATGCGGGCGTGCAGAAGCAGTTCTTTCCGGCGTCGGACCGCCCCGAACTGCTCGTCGAGGTATGGTTGCCGCAGGGGGCCTCGCTGAAGGCGACCGAGCGCGAGGTCAAACGCATCGAGGCGATAATCGACAAGGATGCTGCCGTCGTGTCGTGGTCGTCTTACATCGGCAACGGCGCCCCGCGCTTTTTCCTCGGACTCGACCAGCAGTTGTTCGCCGACAATTTCGGGCAACTGGTCATCGTCACCAGCGGGCTGCAGGATCGCGAAGCCCTCAAGAGCCGGCTCGACGCCGGCTTCGACGCCGCGGATGGCTCCTGGGCGCATCTGCGCCTGCGCGTGACCCGCATGGAGAACGGCCCGCCGGTCGGTTACCCGGTGCAGTTCCGCATTCTCGGCGAGGATCTGGCCGCCTTGCGCGACGGCGCCGAAAGCATTGCCAACGTCATGCGCGCCCATCCCAATCTGCGCAACGTGAATTTCGACTGGAACGAGCGCGTCAAGTCGGTGCGGGTCGAGATCGACCAGAGCCGCGCCCGCGCCCTCGGTGTTTCCAGTCAGGATGTGGCGCTGACCCTGCAGGGCTGGCTGGTGGGCGCCACCGTGACCCAGTTGCGCGAGGACGACCAGTTGATCGACGTGGTCTGGCGCGCCGGGGCAGCCGGCGCCGGCGACGGCTTCGCCGATCCGCGTTCGCTGCAGCGCCTGCCCGACCTCGACATCCTTGCCACCAACGGGCGGCACATTCCGCTGGCGCAGGTGGCGCGGCTGGTGCCGGGACTGGAAGAAGGACTGATCTGGCGGCGCGATCGCCTGCCGGCCATCACCGTCCGCGCCGATCTGGTCGGCAGCGTCCAGGCGCAGGCAGCTTCGGTGCAGATAGACCGGCAACTGGGCGCGCTGCGGGCGAAGCTGCCGCCGGGTTCGCGCATCGAGATCGGCGGCTCGCCGGAAGAGTCGGCCAAGGGCGAGAAGCCGATCATGGCGGTGGTGCCCTTGATGTTGCTGGGCGTGACTTTTCTGCTGATGCTCCAGTTGCAGAGCATCAGCCGCACGATCATGGTGCTGCTTACGGCGCCGCTGGGGTTGATCGGCGTGACGCTGGCCCTGCTGCTGTTCCAGGTGCCCTACGGCTTTGTCGCCAATCTCGGGGTGATCGCGCTGATGGGGATGATCCTGCGCAATTCGGTGATTCTGGTCGACCAGATCGAGCAGGACGAACGTGCCGGCAAGAGCGAATGGGAGGCGATCGTCGGCTCGACCGTGCGCCGCTTCCGCCCCATCACGCTGACCGCGGCGGCATCGGTGCTGGCCATGATCCCCTTGACCCGGCAGGTGTTCTGGGGCCCGATGGCGGTGGCCATCATGGGCGGTCTGATTGTCGCCACGGTCCTCACCTGCCTGTTCCTGCCGGCCCTGTATGCGGCGTGGTTCAGGGTCAGGGAGCCGGACGCTGACTCAGGCGTCGAGGCGTAGAATTGCCAGTTGGTCAGCTGCACGTAACATTAGAGTATGCTAATATTGATGTTCAGGAGATAACATGAATTTCGAACAAGCCCGCTTCAACATGATCGAGCAGCAACTGCGTCCGGCAAAGGTGCTGGATCCGGATGTCCTTGAGCTGCTGTTCGTGGTCAAGCGCGAAGAGTTCGTGCCGCCGGCGTATCGCCGGCTGGCCTTTGCCGACACGCAGATCCCGCTGGGCGGAGCTGACGGTGCCTGCATGTTTGCGCCCAGGATCGAAGCTCACGCGCTGCAGGCGCTGGCAATGAACAAGCACGAAAACGTACTGGAAGTCGGCACCGGTTCCGGCTACATGGCCGCGCTGCTGGGCGCCCATGCCGACCACGTGTGGTCGATGGAGATCGATCCGCAACTGGCAGAGGCGGCGCGCGCGAATCTGCAGCGTGCCGGCGTCACCAACGTCTCCGTCGAGGTCGGCAACGGTCTGGCCGGCGCGGCCGCTCATGCCCCCTACGACGCCGTCATGGTTTCGGGGGCGGTCGCCGCGGTGCCGCAGGTGTTGTTCGACCAGATCAAGCCCGGCGGGCGCCTGTTCGCCATCGAAGGCACTGCGCCGGCGATGCAGGCGGTGTTATATACGCGGCAGGGCACGGAATTCAGCCGTGTTGCCGTGTTCGAAACCGAGGCCGCTTCCCTGCGCGATGCCGAACCCGCGCCGGCCTTCGTCTTCTGATCCGGTGCGCCAGCTTTCCGCCTCGCAACTCAAGGAATGGCTGGCCGACGCGCAGCGGACCAGGCCGGTGCTGCTGGACGTGCGCGAAGCCTGGGAGTTCGAGGCCTGCCGCATTGCCGGCTCGCAGTCGATGCCGATGCGAGGCATACCTGCGCGCCATCACGAACTCGATCGCGACGTCGACATCGTAATCATATGTCATCACGGCGCGCGCAGCTTTCAGGTTGGAATGTTTCTGGAACAGATGGGATTCACCAGCGTCATCAACCTGCACGGCGGCGTTGCCGCCTGGGCGCGGGATGTTGATCCGACGATGCCCACGTATTAGAACGGAACTTGACGCAAGCCTGGCGCCGGCTGCATCGGCGGCGGGCACGGCGGCCTAGCGACAACCAGACAGAACGCGGAGTTTGTATGAACAGAGCACTTCCCCTGATGATTGCCGGCTGTCTGTGCGGCGGCCTTGCCGAAATCTCATATGGCGCCGACCTGATGGCGGTGTATCGCGATGCCGTCGCCTACGATGCGCAGTTCGCTTCGGCGCGGGCTGCGCTTGAGGCCGGCCGCGAAAAGCTGCCGCAGGGCCGCGCCGGCCTGATGCCCACCGTCGGCCTGGCTTCCAGCACGACGTGGAGCGATACCGACACCACCCGCCGGGTTAGCGGCGCTGCCGAAATCAACACCCGATACAACAGCAGCGGCTGGACTGCCAGCCTCTCCCAGCCGCTGTTCCGCTGGCAGAACTGGGTCGCCTACACCCAGGCGGAGCTCGCCGTGGCACAAGCCGAAGCGCAGTTCGGCCTGGCCCGGCAGGAACTGATCGTGCGTGCGGCCCAGGCCTACTTCGATGTGCTGCTGGCGCAGGATGCCCTGGCCACGGCGCAGGCGCAGAAGCTGGCAATTGCCGAGCAGCTCGAATCGGCCAAGCGCAATTTCGAAGTCGGCACGGCCACCATTACCGACACTCACGAAGCGCAGGCGCGCTACGACCTGGCCACCGCGCAGGAGATTGCCGCCGACAATGACCTGACCGTCAAGCGCCAGGTCCTGCGCGCGGTGATCGGCAAGGAGCCGGAAGGCCTGAAGAACATCAAGCCCGGCGTCCAACTCGCCCGCCCCCAGCCCGACGACATCGGCAAATGGGTCGAGATGGCGGAATCGGCCAGCGCCCCGGTGCGGATCTATCAGGCCCAGTTCGAGATCGCCACGCGCGAAGTCGAAAAGCAGCGCGCCGGGCATTATCCGACACTGGACCTGGTGGCGACGCGGGGACGCAATTCGGGCACCAACAGCACCACCCTCGGCTCCGGCTTCGACAGCAATGCCAGTACGGTCGGTCTGCAGTTGTCGATCCCGATCTTCGCCGGCGGCGGCACCGCCTCCCGCGACAGGGAAGCCGTGGCTTTGAAGGAAAAGGCTACGGCCGACCTCGAAAACGCGCGCCGCACGGCGGCGCTCAATGCGCGCCAGGCCTACCTCGGCGTGACCTCCGGCCTGGCCCAGGTAAGGGCCTACGAAGCGGCGCTGACATCGTCGCAGTCGGCCCTGGATTCGAACAAGCTGGGCTATGAAGTCGGTGTGCGCATCAACATCGACGTACTGAATGCCACCAGCCAGCTCTACGATACCCGCCAGAAGCTGGCCAAGGCCAGGCTCGACACGCTGGCCGCGCTGCTCAAGCTCAAGGCCGCCGCCGGCAGCCTGGGCGACGAGGACGTCGCGGCGGTTAATTCGTTGCTGGACTGATCAGCTTCAGGGTCCGCGCCGTCGCGCCGCGATGGCGTTCGGCGAAGGCCAGTCCGGCGGCACCGATGCTGCGCCGTCGTTCAGCGTCCGCCAGCAGGACATTGACCTGCGCCACCAGTTCGTCGGCGCTGTCGATTTGCAGGGCCGCGCCGCAGTCGATGGCCGCGCGCGCCGCCTCGGCAAAATTCCGCGTTGAGCGGCCGATCACTATCGGCGTGCCGCAGGCCGCCGCTTCGATCAGGTTCTGGCTGCCGAAATCAAGCAGGCTGCCGCCGATGAAGGCCACATCGACCGAGGCATAGAAGGCAAACATCTCGCCCATGCTGTCGCCGATCAGGACCCCGGTGGCCGCCGCAATCGCGGCGTTCCCGCTGCGGCGTTGCACGACAAAGCCGCGTTCCGTCGCCAGTCGTACCACTTCGTCGAAGCGCTGCGGATGGCGCGGAACAAGCACCAGCAGCGCGTCCTTGGTACCAAGCCGTCGCCAGGCATCGAGGATCAGGGCTTCTTCGCCCTCGCGCGTGCTGGCCGCCAGCCATGCCGGACGGCCACCATAGCCGGTGCGGAACTCCGCGCCGAGGAGCAGCTGTTCCTGCGGCGCGGCGATGTCGAACTTGACGTTGCCGGTGACGCTGACGTTCTGCGCTCCCAATGCCCGGAGCCGAGCCGCATCATCGTCCGTCTGTGCCCCGACCGCCGCCAGACCCTGCAGCGCTGCGCGCGTCAGCGCCGGAAACGCCGCGTAGCGCCGCGCCGAGCGCTCCGACAGGCGCGCATTGACCAGCCACAGGGGAATGCCGGCATCCCCGCACGCCGCAATCAGGTTCGGCCACAACTCGGTTTCCATGATGAGGCCGAATTGCGGCCGGTAATGGCGCAGAAAACGCCGCATCGCCCACGGCGTGTCGTAAGGCAGGTAGATGCGTTCGATGTCGGCGCCGAACAAGTCCTCCGATGTGGCGCGACCTGTCGGTGTCATGTGGGTGAACAGGATGCGGTGGCCGGGATAGTGCTGGCGCAAGGCCGCCACCAGCGGCTGGGCGGCACGTGTTTCGCCGACCGATACGGCATGCAGCCAGAGCGTCGGCGGCGCCGGGTCTTGAATTCCTCCGCCATAAATGCCGAAGCGCTCCCCCCAGTGCCGCAGATATTCGGGCTGCCGGCGCGCCCGCCACAGCAGATGCAGCAGCGCCCAGGGCAACAGGGTGAGGACGACAAGGCTGTAAGCCAGGCGCGCCATCAGAGCAGGGGCATCGCCGCGCCGAGCACGTCGTCGACGCCCGGCGGCTGCCCGCGCCGGCCGAGATTGATGGCCGGCGTCGTGGCCAGCACGCCGGTCAGCGCCGGATCGGAGGCGCAGAACAGCGCCAGCGTCGGGCGCCCCAAAGCCGCGGCGAGATGCACCAGGCCGGTATCGACGCCGATGACGATGCGAGCGGCGGCCAGTTGTGCGGCCAGATCGTGCAGGTTCAAGGCCGGCAGTGCTACGGCGCCGGGAATGGCCAGCGCCAGCCGTTCCGTGCGCTGGCGTTCTGTTGCGCTGCCCGCCGGCAGCAGGCACGTCAGCCCCTGCCCGTGCAAGGCTTTGCCGGTCGCGATCCAGCGGTCTTCCGGCCACAGCTTGTCGTCGCGCGAGGTAGCGGTGAGCAACACCGCACACGGCCTGCCGGCAGCTGCTGACGGCGCTGCAGTGAGGCCATAGTCCGCTGCCGGCGCGTCGCTGTAACCCGCGGCCAGTGCCGCAAGGCGGCGGTTGCGGGCGACGGCGTGAAGGCTCGTCGGCACGTCGAACGTCTTATTGTAGAAGCCTGCCGCCAAGGGTTCGCGCGCAGACCCGGCGGCAAACCCGCAGCGTTTGCCGCGCGCCATGAACGCAATCAGGGCGCTCTTCAGCAGGCCCTGCGTGTCGATCACCAGTTCGTAGTCGTCTTGCCGCAGCATCGCGCGAAAGGCGCGCACTTCGCGCCAGGTGGCCGCGGCCAGCGGCGATTTGCGCCAGCGCCGCAGCGCCAGCGGGATGACATGCCGGACTCCCGGATGCAAACGGGGAATCTCTGCCAAAGCTTCCTCCACCACCCAGTCGATCTTTGCTTCGGGATATCTGCGGCGCAGGTCGGTGACGACCGGCAGGTTGTGAACCACGTCGCCGAGGGAGGATGTTTTGATGAGAAGAATGCGCATCGGTAGGAGCGGGGAGACGCCTTGCGCCGTAAAATGCATCCAACCGCGATTATAGCCGCCCATGACATCCGCAGACCGCCAGCCCCTTTCCGCCGTCCTGATTACCAGGAACGCCGCCGGCCTGCTCGCCGGCTGCCTCGCCAGCGTGGCCTTCTGCGACGAGATTGTCGTCGTTGACTCCGGCAGCGACGACGCCACAGCGGAGATTGCCCGGCGCCATGGCGCGCGGCTGGTCGAGACCGGATGGCGCGGTTTCGGCGCGCAGAAGCAGTTCGCGGTGGAGCAGGCCAGCCATGACCGGGTGCTTTGCATCGACGCCGACGAGCGGGTCAGCGCGCAATTGCGCGAGAGCATTCTTGCCGTGTTGGCGCCGTCCGCGGGCGAAGCGCGGCGCCTGGCCCCCGCGGCCTACCGCTTTGCCCGGCGCAACCGCTTCATGGGGCGCTACCTGCGGCACGGCGAAGGCTATCCCGACTGGAGCCTGCGCTTCTTCGACCGTCGCAGCGCGCGCTGGTCGGATGACGCCGTGCATGAGCAGGTGATCGCCAGCGGCGAGGTCGGCACACTGGCAGGCGATCTGCTGCACGAGTCGGCGGAATCGCTGGAAACCTATTTCGCCAAACAGAACCGCTACAGCACGCTCGCCGCCGACGCGGCGCTGGCAAGCGGCCGGCGGGCGACCGTCATGCATCTGCTGCTGTCGCCGGCGCTGCGTTTCATCAAGTTCTACTTCCTCCGCCTGGGGCTGCTCGACGGCATCCCCGGCCTGGTGCACATCCTCGTCGGCTGCGCGGCCAGCTTTGCCAAGTATGCGAAAATGCTGGCTTTTCAGCGAAGCGGCGAATGAAGATTCCGGCCACCGGTTGCATCGGTTTTAGCTGCGGCATAAGGCCCACGTTGCGGGCATTAGCCTGCGCTGAAACCGGTCCGGGTTCATGAAGATACTTGTTACCGGGTGCGCCGGTTTTATCGGCATGCACGTCTGCGAACGCCTGCTGGCGCGCGGTGACGAGGTGGTCGGGGTCGACAACCTCAACGACTACTACGATGTTGCGCTGAAACAGGCGCGCCTGGCGCGGTTGACGCCGCATGCGCGCTTCAGCTTTTGCCGCCTTGACATCGCCGACCGCGAGGGCATTGCCGCCCTGTTCGCCAGCGAGCGGCCGCAGCGCGTGGTCAATCTCGCGGCACAGGCCGGCGTGCGCCACTCGCTGCAGAATCCCCACGCCTACGTCGACAGCAACGTCGTCGGCTTCGTCAATATCCTCGAAGGCTGCCGCCACGGCGGTGTCGAGCACTTCGTCTACGCCAGCAGTTCCAGCATCTACGGCGGCAACGAGCGGATGCCCTTCTCCGAGCATGACAACGTCGATCATCCGGTCAGCCTCTACGCCGCGACCAAGAAGGCCAACGAACTGATGGCGCACACCTACAGCCATCTCTTCAAGCTGCCGACCACCGGCTTGCGCTTCTTTACCGTGTATGGGCCGTGGGGCCGGCCCGACATGGCACTGTTCCTGTTCACCAAAGCCATCCTCGAAGACCGGCCGATCGATGTCTTCAACCATGGCAGGATGCGGCGCGATTTCACCTATATCGACGACATTGTCGAAGGCGTGATCCGCGTCCTCGACCGGCCGCCGCAGGCCGACCCGGACTTCGACAGGCAGACGCCCGATCCGGCGGGCAGTTGGGCGCCGTATCGCATCTTCAACATCGGCAACAACCAGCCGGTCGAACTGATGGCCTACATCGAGGCGCTGGAACGGGCCCTGGGCAAGAAGGCGACGAAGAATTTCCTGCCGATGCAGGACGGCGATGTGCCGGCGACCTATGCCGACACCAGCGAACTTAACCGCGCAACCGGTTTTTCCCCGCGGATGTCTCTGGATGAAGGCGTGCGCAACTTTGTCGATTGGTACAGGAGTTACCTGCGTGTCTGAGCTTCAATTGATCCCCGTAGTGCTCAGCGGCGGCTCCGGCACCCGCCTGTGGCCCGTGTCGCGCGAGAAACATCCGAAGCAGTTGCAGCCTCTGCTGGGCGACGAAAGCCTGCTGCAAAACACCCTGCGCCGTCTGGAGGGCCTGCCGCTGGGCGCGCCGGTCGTTGTCAGCAATCAGGAATACCGCTTCATCACGGCCGAGCAATTGCGCCAACTGGGGCTGGCCGACTGGACCCTGCTGCTGGAACCCGTCGGCCGCAACACCGCCCCGGCCCTGACCGCGGCGGCGCTCTACGCCACGCGCGACGGCGCTGATCCGCTGCTGCTGGCGACCCCGGCGGATCATCATGTGCGCGATGTTGAAGCATTCAGGCAAGCCATCCGGCTCGGCTTGCCGGACGCAGAGCGGGGCGCCGTGGTGACCTTCGGCATCGTCCCCGACCGCCCCGAAACCGGCTATGGCTATATCGAGACCTGTGCCGACGGCGCCGCGCCGGTGGTCCGGGTTCTGCTCGCGTTTGCCGAGAAGCCTGATCCGGCAACCGCTGCAGCCTATGTCGCCGGCGGCCGGCATTTGTGGAACAGCGGCATCTTCATGCTGCGCGCCTCGGTGTGGCTCAAGGCCATCGGCCGTTTCGCGCCGGAGATTCTCGCCGCCTGCCGCAAGGCGGTGACGGCGGCCCGGGACGATGGCGATTTCGTGCGCTTGGATGCCGACGCATTCGCTGCCTCCCCGGCTGATTCCATCGACTATGCGGTGATGGAAAAGCTTGCCGCGGCAACTGATCTCGGCATTCCCTGCCGCGTCGTGCCGCTCGATGTCGGCTGGTCGGATGTCGGCGCGTGGGATGCGCTCTGGCAGGCCATAGACCGCGATGCCGACGACAACGCGGTCAAGGGCGACGTCTGGCTGGAGGATTCGCACGGCAACCTGGTAATCGCCGAACACGGCCTGGTCGCCTGCATCGGCTGCGAGGACATGGTGGTCGTGGAAACCGCGGATGCCGTGCTGGTGGCACCCCGGGCCCGGACCCAGGAGGTCAAGCGCATCGTCAGCCGCCTCAAGGCGGCGGCGCGCAGCGAAGCCGACCTGCATCGCAAGGTGCATCGACCCTGGGGCTGGTACGACGGCATCGACAGCGGCGAGCGGTTCAAGGTCAAGCGCATCGTGGTCAGCCCCGGCGCCACCCTGTCGCTGCAAATGCACCACCATCGCGCCGAACACTGGGTGGTCGTGCGCGGCACCGCGAAAGTGACCCGCGGCGAGGAGACCCTGCTGCTCGGCGAAAACGAATCGACCTACATACCGCTGGGCGTCAAACACCGGCTGGAAAATCCCGGGCAGATCCCGCTCGAGATCATCGAGGTGCAGTCCGGCAGTTATCTGGGCGAGGATGACATCGTGCGCTTTGAAGACAACTACGGCCGGTAGTTTTTCGTACCGCTGGCGGCGTCGATTCCTGCCGTGTATCATTCTGATGCTTTGATGCTCGTACCAAGGTGACAATATGCGCACTACGCTGACCCTCGAGGACCCGCTGGCGAAAGAGCTGAAGAAGCTTGCCGTTGAGACCGGCCTGCCCTTCAAGAGCGTTGTGAATGACACCCTGCGTGCCGGCTTGCAGAAGCGCAACCCGACGCCGCGCCGCGCTTACCGCCTGACCCCGGCAGCCATGGGTGCGCCGCGGCAAGGCGTCGACCTGGTCAAGGCCTTGCATCTGGCCGGGCAACTGGAAGACGTGGCGATCAGCGCGAAGCTGGAGCAACGCAAGTGATACTGGTCGATGCGAATCTGCTGATCTATGCGGTCAACAAGGATTTGCCGCAGCACAGGCAGGCCCGTGGCTGGTGGGAAGAGATCCTGTCCGGCAGTTCTGCCGTAGGTCTGCCCTGGGTGTCGCTGATGGCGTTCATCAGGATATGCAGCAATCCGCGAGTTTTCGAAAGCCCCTTGAGCCCGGAGCAGACGACCGGTTTTGTCGACGAGTGGCTGGACAGGCCGAATGTCAGCACGGTTGCTCCCGGTCCCGGACACTGGGCCATCCTCAAAAATCTGATCCGCCAGTCCGGTACCGCCGGCAACCTGACGACCGACGCCCATATTGCCGCCCTGGCGCTGGAACACGGCTGCACGATCTGTTCGGCGGACAACGACTTCAAGCGTTTCCCCGGTGTCACGCACATCAACCCGCTGGCCGCTGCCCGCCGCTAACCCTGCCTATTCCCTCATGAAAAATTCAACCAAAACCGCTCTCATCACCGGCGTTACCGGCCAGGACGGCGCCTATCTCGCCGAGTTCCTGCTCGACAAGGGTTACGAGGTGCACGGCATCAAGCGCCGCACATCGCTGTTCAACACCGACCGCATCGATCACCTGTACCAGGATCCGCATACTGTGAATCGTCGCTTCACGCTGCACCACGGCGACATGACCGACAGTTCCAGCCTGGTGCGCATCATCCAGCAGGTGCAGCCCGACGAAATCTACAACCTCGCGGCGCAGAGCCATGTCGCCGTCAGCTTCGAGGAACCCGAATACACCGCCAATTCCGATGCGCTCGGCGCCCTGCGCGTGCTCGAGGCGATGCGCATACTCGGCATGGAGAAGAAGGCCCGCTTCTACCAGGCCAGCACCTCCGAACTCTTCGGCCTGGTCCAGGAAACCCCGCAGAAGGAAACCACGCCCTTCTATCCGCGCAGTCCCTACGCGGTGGCCAAACTCTATGCCTACTGGATAACGGTGAATTACCGCGAAGCCTATGGCATGTATGCCTGCAACGGCATCCTCTTCAACCACGAATCCCCGGTGCGCGGCGAAACCTTCGTCACGCGCAAGATCACCCGTGCCCTGGCGCGTATCAAGCTCGGCCTGCAGGATTGCCTGTTTCTCGGCAATCTGGATGCCAAGCGCGACTGGGGCCATGCCCGCGATTACGTCGAGATGCAGTGGCTGATGCTGCAGCAGGAAAAGCCCGAGGACTTCGTCATCGCCACCGGCGTGCAGTACAGCGTGCGCGATTTCGTCGATGCCGCCGGCGCCGAAATCGGCATTGCGCTGGAATGGCGCGGCAGCGGCGTCGACGAAAAGGGTTACGACGCACAGGGCAACTGCATCGTCCAGGTCGATCCGCGCTACTTCCGGCCGACGGAAGTCGAGACCCTGCTCGGCGACGCCACCAAGGCGCGCGAAAAGCTGGGCTGGACGCCCAGGACCACCTTCGCCGAACTCGTCGCGGAAATGGTGCGCGAGGATCTCAAGGCCGCCGAGCGCGACGAGTTGATCAAGAAACACGGCTACCAGACCATGGATCGCCACGAGTAAGATGCCGAAGCTCTACGAGTATTTCGGATTGATCGTGATGTTCTACGCCAACCCACACGAACTGAGGCTCAAATGACTGCGACCCGGATCAACGTAGTCTCTGCAACGCAAACAAAAAGCTACCGGATTCTGATGCGTTTTGATGATCACGCCGAACAGGAAGTGGACTTTGAGCCCTTCCTCAGCCATTCCCTTCATCCTGACATCCGGGCGTATCTGGATCCGGTTCGCTTCGCCTCCTTTCGGGTCGAATACGGCGAACTTGTCTGGGGCGACTACGATCTCTGCTTTCCGGTGATCGATCTCTATCGCAACCAGATAGAGCACCGAGAACGGTTGGAGAACGCAGCTTGAAGCAGGGTCAAAACCTTCCATC
>SESD01000061.1_pt1 | contig 58260 bp, 66 predicted proteins | sample 3171411 | NCBI WGS metagenome assembly SESD01 (sample SAMN06051880, study PRJNA518727) | freshwater metagenome | biome: subpolar coniferous forest; feature: holomictic lake; material: water; isolation source: holomictic Lake 442, 16.5 m depth | place: Canada: near Kenora, Ontario | collected...
TGGCACGCCAGGTAGGCGTGCCGTACATGGTCGTGTTCATGAACAAGTGCGACATGGTGGATGACGCCGAACTGCTCGAACTGGTCGAAATGGAACTGCGCGAACTGCTCAGCAAATACGACTTTCCGGGCGACGACATCCCGATCATCAAGGGTTCGGCGCTGAAAGCGCTGGAAGGCGACAAGGGCGAACTGGGCGAAGTGGCCATCATGGCCCTGGCCGACGCGCTGGACAGCTACATCCCGACGCCCGAGCGAGCCATCGACAAGCCCTTCCTGATGCCGATTGAAGACGTCTTCTCCATCTCGGGACGCGGCACCGTAGTAACGGGCCGGATCGAGCGGGGCGTGGTCAAGGTTGGTGAGGAAATTGAAATCATCGGCATCCGCCCCACCGTCAAGACCATCTGCACCGGCGTTGAAATGTTCAGGAAACTGCTGGACCAGGGCCAGGCCGGAGACAACGTCGGCGTACTGTTGCGCGGCACCAAGCGTGAAGAAGTCGAGCGCGGCCAGGTACTGGCCAAGCCGGGTTCGATCACACCGCACACGCACTTCAGTTCCGAGGTGTACATTCTGTCGAAGGATGAAGGCGGGCGCCACACGCCGTTCTTCAACGGCTACCGGCCGCAGTTCTACTTCCGGACGACCGACGTGACGGGCAGCATCGAGTTGCCGGCGGGGACGGAAATGGTGATGCCGGGAGACAACATTGCGATGACGGTGAGATTGATTGCACCGATCGCGATGGAAGAAGGCTTGCGTTTCGCCATCCGTGAAGGCGGTCGTACCGTCGGCGCCGGCGTCGTCGCCAAAGTCATCGAATAACATTTGTTGCAATACCGCAGAAAGGGCGATAAAATCTCGCCCTTTCGCGATTTGCGAACCCGCTCTTTAAGGATTTGTAATGCAAAGCCAGAAGATACGCATCCGCCTCAAGGCCTTCGACTATCGCCTGATCGACCAGTCAGCGCTTGAAATCGTGGAGACGGCCAAGCGCACTGGCGCTGTCGTGCGTGGCCCGGTGCCGCTGCCGACGCGTATTGAGCGTTTTGACGTGTTGCGCTCGCCCCACGTGAACAAGACTTCGCGGGACCAGTTCGAAATTCGCACCCATCTGCGCCTGATGGACATCATCGATCCGACCGACAAGACGGTTGACGCGCTGATGAAGCTGGATCTTCCTGCCGGTGTCGATGTAGAGATCAAGTTGCAGTAATTTGAAACAAAGGCGCCGCCTTTTTGGCGCCTGTCGTGGCGGCGTTTGCCGCCGAATTCTGAAAGTGGGCCCGGCCAATCGTAGCTGGGGTTTAGGAGAATAAAATGAGTCTAGGCCTTGTTGGACGCAAGGTCGGCATGACGCGCGTCTTTGCCGAGGATGGTTCTTCCATTCCGGTAACGGTGCTCGATGTGTCGAATAACCGCGTCACACAAATAAAGACGCCTGAGGCGGATGGTTATGCCGCCGTTCAGGTGACCTTTGGCAAGCGTCGCGCCAGTCGGGTAAGCAAGCCGGCGGCGGGACACCTCGCCAAGGCCGGTGTCGAAGCCGGTGAAGTTCTCAGGGAATTCCGCGTTGCGCCCGATCAACTCGCCGGTTTCAAGGCGGGAGACGTCGTTGCCGCAAGCATTTTCAGCGTGGGTCAGAAAGTCGATGTGAGCGGCACTTCGATCGGCAAGGGTTTTGCCGGTGCGATCACCCGCCACCATTTTTCGTCGAACCGTGCCTCCCACGGCAACTCCTTGTCGCATAATTCGGCCGGCTCGATCGGCATGGCGCAGGATCCGGGGCGGGTATTTCCCGGCAAGAAAATGGCAGGACATCTGGGTGATGTCTCGCGCACGACGCAGAATCTTGAAGTCGTCCGTATCGACGAGGCGCGTCAGCTCCTGCTCGTCAGGGGCGCGGTGCCCGGCGCCAAGGGCGGCGATGTAATCGTCGCTCCGGCCATCAAGGCTGCCAAGGATCGGGGATGACATGGAACTCAAACTAATCAACGATCAGGGTCAGGCCGCAGCAACCGTGACAGCGTCCGATGCGCTGTTTGGCCGTGACTTCAACGAAGCGCTGGTGCATCAGGTGGTGGTCGCCTATCAGGCCAATGCCCGCGCCGGCAACCGCAAGCAGAAGGATCGCGAAGAGGTGCATCACAGCACCAAGAAGCCGTTCCGCCAGAAAGGCACCGGCCGCGCCCGTGCCGGCATGACCTCCTCGCCGCTGTGGCGTGGCGGCGGCCGCATCTTCCCGAATACGCCGGAAGAAAACTTCACGCAAAAAGTCAATCGCAAGATGTATCGCGCCGGTCTGGCCGCCATCCTGTCCCAGTTGGCCCGCGAAGACAGGCTGGTGGTGATCGATGACTTCACCATCGAAGCGCCGAAGACGCGCCTGTTTGCACAAAAGCTCAAGGCCATGGGCCTGGGTTCCGTGCTGTTGGTGACGGATAGTCTGGATGAGAATCTGGCGCTGGCTGCGCGCAACCTGCCGAATGTGCTGGTGCTTGAGGCGCAGCAGGCCGATCCGGTATCCCTGGTGCGTTTCCCCAAGGTGATTTTCACCAAAGGGGCCGTTGCCAAGATCGAGGAGATGCTGGCATGAGCAAGAACTTCAATCCGGAACGCTTGCTGCAAGTGCTGGTAGCCCCGCAGATTTCCGAAAAGGCCACCTACATTGCCGACAAGAACGAACAGGTGGTGTTCATCGTGACGCCCGACGCGACCAAGCCCGAAGTCAAGGCGGCTGTCGAAATGCTGTTCAAGGTCGAGGTCAAGTCGGTGCAGATCGCCAACCTCAAGGGCAAGATCAAGCGCGCCGGTCGCAACATCGGTCGTCGCAGCGATGTCAGGAAGGCATTTGTCTGTCTCAAGCCTGGCCAGGAAATCAATTTCGCGGAAGGGGGGGCTGCCTAAATGGCTCTCGTAAAAGTCAAGCCGACCTCTCCGGGTCGTCGCGGTGTCGTCAAGGTCGTCAACCCGAATCTGCACAAGGGTCGCCCGCACGGCAAACTCGTCGAGTCGAAGACCAGAACCGCCGGCCGCAATGCACATGGCCACATCACCACTCGCCATATGGGTGGCGGTCACAAGAAACTGTACCGCGTGATCGACTTCCGCCGCGACAAGGACGGGATTCCGGGCAAGGTCGAAAACCTTCAGTACGACCCGAATCGTTCCGCCAACATCGCGCTGGTCCTCTATGCTGACGGTGAGCGCCGCTACATCATCGCCACCAAGGGCATGGTCGTCGGTCAGGCCGTACTCAGCGGTCCCGAGGCGCCGATCAAGCCGGGCAATACCCTGCCGATCCGCAGCATTCCTGTCGGAACGACAATCCACTGCGTCGAAATGATGCCGGGCAAAGGTGCGCAGATTGCGCGCTCCGCCGGAACGTCGGCGCAGCTTCTGGCGCGCGAAGGCACCTATGCCCAGGTCCGCCTGCGCTCCGGTGAAATTCGTCGCATTCACGTTGAATGCCGCGCCACCATCGGCGAGGTCGGCAACGAAGAGCACAGCCTGCGCAAGATCGGCAAGGCCGGCGCAATGCGCTGGCGCGGCATCCGGCCGACGGTTCGCGGTGTGGCGATGAATCCGGTCGATCACCCGCACGGCGGCGGCGAAGGACGCACCGGCGAAGGGCGTGTTCCTGTCAGTCCGTGGGGCCAGCCGACCAAGGGCTATCGTACCCGTAACAACAAGCGCACTGACGTCATGATTGTCCAGCGCAGGCCGAAAGGTAAGAGGTAAGACATGGCACGTTCTATCAAGAAGGGCCCGTTCATCGACGCTCACCTGCTCAAGCGGGTGGATGCGGCGCGCGCCTCCAACGACAAGCGCCCGATCAAGACCTGGTCGCGCCGTTCGACCATTCTTCCGGACTTCGTGGGATTGACTATCGCCGTGCATAACGGCAAGCAGCACATTCCGGTCTACGTCTCGGAAAACATGGTCGGTCACAAACTTGGCGAGTTCGCACTGACGCGAACCTTCAAGGGCCACACAGGCGGCAAGAAGGCCGCCGTGAAGAAGTAAGGAGCGACTATGGAAACCAACGCAAACCTGCGCGGTGTCCGGCTTTCCCCCCAAAAAGGCCGCCTTGTGGCCGATCTGGTGCGCGGCAAGCCGGTTGATCAGGCGCTCAGCATTCTGGCCTTTTCGCCAAAGAAAGGCGCCGGAATCATCAAGAAGGTGCTCGAGTCGGCCATCGCCAACGCCGAACACAATGATGGCGCGGACATCGATGCACTGAAGATTACCCGCATCTATGTCGAAAAGGGCACGGTGCTCAAGCGCTTTACGGCGCGAGCCAAGGGACGCGGCAACCGCATCCTCAAGCCCACTTGTCACATTTTCGTGACCGTTGGCGATTAAGGAGGGCACATGGGACAAAAGATTCATCCGACCGGTTTTCGTCTTTCGGTCACACGCAACTGGACTTCCCGCTGGTACGCCAACAGCAAAAATTTCCCGCAGATGCTCAAGGAAGACATTGAGGTCCGCGACTATCTGAAAAAGAAGCTGGCGCACGCCTCGGTCGGTCGTGTGGTGATCGAGCGTCCGGCCAAGAATGCGCGGGTTACGGTTTATAGCGCCCGCCCCGGAGTCGTCATCGGCAAGAAGGGTGAGGACATCGAGCATCTCAAGGCCGAACTCCAGCGCAAAATGGGCGTGCCGGTGCACGTCAATATCGAAGAGATACGCAAGCCGGAAACCGATGCACAGTTGATCGCGGACTCGATCGCGCAGCAGCTCGAAAAGCGCATCATGTTCCGTCGTGCCATGAAGCGGGCGATGCAGAATGCCATGCGTCTAGGCGCCCAGGGCATCAAGATCATGAGCTCCGGACGTCTCAACGGTGCAGAAATCGCCCGCCGCGAGTGGTATCGCGAAGGCCGCGTGCCTTTGCATACGCTGCGTGCAGACATTGATTACGGCACATCGGAAGCGAAGACGACCTACGGCATCATCGGCATCAAGGTATGGGTGTTCAAGGGCGAGATTCTCTCGCGCAGCGAAGCCCTGCTGGCGGCTCCCGAGCCGGTTGTTGATGATCAGCGCAAGCCGCGCCGCAGTCCCGGCAAGCCCAGAGAAAGCGAGGGTGAAGCCAAGCCCGCCGCCCGCCGCGCTCCCGCCAGGAAGGCTGATGAAGCCAAGCCGGAAGCGAAGCCCGAGGCAGTCGCCGTAGCGCCCAAGACACCCGTCAAGCGTATTCGCAAGGCCCCGGCCAAGGTCGAGGGTGCCGAGAGCGCCGCGAAAGAAGGCAAGGAGTAAAACATGCTGCAACCTGCCCGCAGAAAGTATCGCAAGGAACAAAAGGGTCGCAACACCGGACTCGCCACACGCGGCGCCAAGGTGAGTTTTGGCGAATACGGCCTCAAGGCCATCGGTCGCGGTCGCCTTACGGCCCGTCAGATCGAAGCTGCCCGTCGCGCCATGACCCGCCATATCAAGCGCGGAGGCCGTATCTGGATTCGCATTTTCCCGGACAAGCCGATTTCGAAGAAGCCGCTCGAAGTCCGGATGGGTAACGGCAAGGGATCTCCGGAGTATTGGGTCGCCGAGATCCAGCCCGGCAAGGTTCTCTACGAGATGGACGGTGTGGACGAGACGCTGGCACGCGAGGCATTCCGCCTTGCCGCCGCCAAGCTGCCGCTTGAGACCACCTTCGTCACGCGTCATTTGGGATAAGCCATGAAAACGAGTGAGCTAAGAGCAAAGAACGACGAGGACCTGCAAAAGGAGTTGCTGGACTTGCGCAAGGCGCAGTTCGGTCTCCGCATGCAGGTGGCTACACAGCAGCTGACCAATACCAGCCAGGTCGGCAAGGTGCGCAAGGACATCGCGCGCGTCAAAACAATACAGCGTGAGAAGGCGGCGGCGAAATGACGGATGCGACCACTCAGACCGTGCGGCGTACCCTCCAGGGGCGCGTTGTTTCGGACAAAATGCAGAAGACCGTGACGGTGCTCGTTGAGCGCAAGGTCAAGCACCCGGTGATCGGCAAGATCATGACGCGTTCCAGGAAGTACCACGCGCACGTTGAAGGTCTGGAGGCGGTATCCGGCGATCTGGTACAGATCGAGGAATGCGCCCCTATATCAAAGACCAAGGCATGGCGGGTCGCCAAGGTTGTCGAGAAGGCTCGTCCGACTTGAGCGCCACTGCCGCTTCGCTCGACACGCAAGCAAAATAGTAGTTGACAACAGGGCGGCGAGTTGTAGAATCTCGCCTCTTTGCTCCGCCGGAGTATTCACTTTCTCCGGCATTCCGGCCCCTAGCGGGCTCCAAGACTGATCGCGAGAGTTGTACGGATCGCGGATTAAGTTGGAGATGAAATAATGATTCAAATGCAGTCTCTGCTGGATGTCGCCGACAACACCGGCGCGCGTTCGGTCATGTGCATCAAGGTGCTTGGCGGTTCCAAGCGTCGCTATGCCGGCATTGGTGATGTCATCAAGGTCAGCATCAAGGATGCCGCGCCGCGCGGTCGCGTCAAGAAGGGCGAAGTCTATAGCGCAGTGGTGGTACGTACCGCCAAGGGCGTGCGCCGTTCCGACGGCTCGCTCATCAAATTCGACGGCAATGCGGCGGTGTTGCTCAACAACAAGCTGGAACCGATCGGCACGCGCATCTTCGGCCCGGTCACGCGCGAGCTGCGCACCGAGCGATTCATGAAGATCGTCTCGCTGGCTCCCGAGGTTCTTTGAACCGGCACTCGAGGACTCGATCATGAACAAAATACGCAAGGGCGACGATGTTGTCGTTACCACCGGCAAGGACAAGGGCAAGCGCGGCGTCGTGCTGAACTGGCTCGATGCCGACCGGCTGCTGGTAGAGGGCATCAATCGCGTCAAGAAGCACACCAAGCCTAACCCCCTCAAGGGTGATCAGGGCGGCATTATCGAGAAGGAAATGCCGATCAATATTTCCAATGTAGCGCTGTTCAATCCAGCCACCCAGAAAGCGGATCGCGTCGGCTTCAAGCAACTCGACGACGGCCGCAAGGTTCGGGTGTTCCGGTCGAACGGCGAAGTTGTTGACGCGTAAGGATCAGTCATGGCGCGCTTGCAGGAATACTATAAACAGACCGTGGTTCCCGAGCTTCTGACGAAGTTCGGTTACAAATCCATCATGGAAGTCCCGCGCATCACCAAGATCACCCTGAACATGGGTGTCGGCGAGGCGGTCGGCGACAAGAAGGTGCTGGATCACGCGGTCAGCGACATGACCAAGATCGCGGGCCAGAAGCCGGTCGTCACCAAGGCACGCAAGGCGATCGCCGGATTCAAGATTCGTGAGGGCTATCCGATCGGCTGCATGCTGACGCTGCGCGGAAACCACATGTACGAATTTCTCGATCGCCTGGTCACCATTGCCATGCCGCGTATCCGCGACTTCCGCGGAATTTCCGGCAAGGGCTTCGACGGGCGGGGCAATTACAACGTAGGGGTCAAGGAACAGATCATTTTCCCCGAAATTGAGTACGACAAGATCGACGCGCTGCGTGGCATGAACATCAGCATCACCACCACCGCGAAGAACGACGAAGAAGCGAAGGCGCTTCTCGCCGCATTCAAGTTCCCCTTCAAGAACTGAGGGACGTATGGCGAAACTAGCTCTTATTAACCGCGAAGAAAAGCGCGCCAAGACGGTTGCGAAGTATGCAGCCAAGCGTGCCGAACTTTTTGCTGTCATCAACAACGTCAATCTGTCGGATGAGGAGCGCATGGATGCGCGCCTGAAACTCCAGCAGTTGCCCCGCAACGCCAGTCCGTCCCGCCAGCGCAACCGTTGCGCGCTGACCGGACGTCCGCGCGGTGTGTTCCGCAAGTTCGGTCTGTGCCGCAACAAACTGCGCGAGATTGCCATGCGCGGCGAGGTGCCCGGCATGACCAAGGCAAGCTGGTAAGGAGAGCGATATGAGCATGACCGATCCAGTTGCCGACATGTTGACCCGCATCCGCAATGCGCAGATGGCGGAAAAGCAATCCGTTTCAATGCCTTCCTCCAAGCTCAAGGTGGCGATCGCCAAGGTGCTGAGGGACGAGGGTTACATTGATGATTTCGCCATTCGCGAGAACGGCGCCAAGCCGGAACTCGATGTGGCGCTCAAGTACTATGCCGGGCGTCCGGTGATCGAGCGCATCGAGCGTGTTTCAAAGCCGGGTCTGCGTGTATACAAGGGCAAGGACGATTTGCCCCGTGTCATGAACGGATTGGGTGTTGCCATTGTCTCCACGCCGAAGGGTGTGATGACCGACCGCCGTGCGCGGGCCGGCAACATGGGCGGCGAAGTTCTCTGCATCGTCGCCTAAGGAGCCCCTGTCATGTCACGTATTGCAAAGTATCCCGTCGATGTGCCCAAGGGCGTCGAAGTAACGCTGTCCGCTACCGAGGTCGCCATCAAGGGGCCACTGGGAACGCTGAAGCAGTTCATGCTGCCGGCTGTGACCATCGAAAGGGACGGCGAAAAGCTGCTCTGTCGTGCGGTTGAGGGCGCTCCCAACGCCGGTGCCATGTCGGGCACCATGCGCGCACTGCTGAACAACATGGTGATCGGCGTTACCAAGGGCTTCGAGAAGAAGTTGACCCTGGTCGGCGTCGGTTATCGTGCGCAGGCTCAGGGCGCCAAGTTGAATCTGACGCTGGGTTTTTCTCACCCGGTGGCGCACGACATGCCGAACGGTATCAAAGTTGAAACGCCGACCCAGACGGAGATCCTGATCAAGGGGATCGACAAGCAGGTGGTTGGTCAGGTGGCCGCTGAAGTTCGCGCCTACCGGTCCCCCGAGCCCTACAAGGGCAAGGGTGTCCGTTATGCCGACGAAGTGGTTGTCATCAAGGAAACCAAGAAGAAATAATCGAGGCGCTGAATCATGGAAAAGAAACAGGCTCGTCTGCGCAGGGCGCGCAAAACCCGCGCCAAGATTGCGGAGCTCAAAGTGGTGCGCCTCGCGGTGCATCGCAGCAACTTGCATATATCTGCCCAGATCTTCTCTGGCTGCGGCACCCGCGTACTTGCGGCCGCTTCAACCATGGAACCGGAAGTTCGGAGCCAGGTTCCGAATGGCGGCAACGTCAATGCTGCCAAGACGGTTGGCAAACTCATCGCCGAGCGGGCCAAAGCGGCCGGCATCGAGCAGGTTGCTTTCGACCGCTCCGGTTTTCACTACCACGGCCGCGTCAAGGCGCTGGCCGAAGCCGCCCGTGAGGGCGGTCTCAAGTTCTAAGCGAGACGGACATGGCTAAACCGCAAGGCAGGAAACAGCAGCAGGTCCAGGAAGAACGCGACGACGGCATGCGCGAGAAGATGGTCTCCATCAATCGCGTCACCAAGGTGGTCAAGGGAGGCCGGATTCTCGGCTTCGCGGCGCTTACCGTGGTGGGTGATGGCGATGGCGGCATCGGCATGGGCAAGGGCAAATCGCGGGAAGTCCCTGTCGCAGTGCAGAAGGCGATGGAGGAAGCGCGTCGCAAGATGTCCAAGATCAGCCTCAAGGACGGCACCCTGCATCACGCGGTGACCGGCAAGCACGGTGCAACCACGGTGCTGATGGCGCCCGCTTCGGCCGGTACCGGAGTCATTGCCGGCGGTCCGATGCGCGCCGTGTTCGAGGTAATGGGGATTACCGATGTGGTCGCCAAGACCATCGGCTCCACCAATCCTTACAACGTGGTGCGGGCAACCTTGCATGGCCTGCTGGCCATGAGCACCCCGGCCGAGATTGCTGCCAAGCGCGGCAAGGCCGTAGCCGAGATTATGGAGTAAACCATGGCTGACAAGACTATCAAGGTCACGCTGGTGAAGAGTGTCATCGGCACCAAGCAGGACCATCGCGCGACGGTGCGCGGACTCGGCCTGAAGAGGCTCAACAGTTCGGCCGTACTTGAGGATACCCCCGCAGTGCGCGGCATGATCCACAAGGTGGCCTATCTGGTGAAGTGCGAAGGCTAAGGGGATATTGATGAGCATGGAACTTAACAATCTGAAGCCGGGCGCCGGCTCCAAGCACGCTTCCAAGCGTGTCGGGCGTGGCATCGGCAGTGGACTGGGCAAGACGGCCGGTCGTGGACACAAGGGGCAGAAGTCGCGTGCCGGCGGTTTCCACAAAGTCGGTTTTGAGGGCGGCCAGATGCCGCTGCAGCGTCGTCTGCCGAAGCGCGGATTCGTTTCCCTGACCGCCAGTCGCAACGTTGAAGTGCGCCTGTCCGAGTTGGACAAGTTGCCGGTCGAAGAAGTCGATTTGCTGGTTCTCAAGCAGGCCGGTGTGATCGCCGGGGACGCCTTGTCGGCCAAAGTCATCCTGTCCGGCAAGCTAAATCGCAAGATTGCGCTGAAGGGTGTCGGCGCAACCAAGGGAGCCCGTGCTGCGATCGAAGCGGCCGGCGGCTCCGTAGCAGACATCGCCGCTGCCTGATAGCGGACGAGGATAGAACACGTGGCAAGCCCCCAGCCAGCAACTCTCGGCAAGACCGGAAAGTTCGGCGATCTCTGGCGCCGGCTCTGGTTCCTGCTGGGGGCGTTGGTGGTCTACCGGGTTGGTGCGCATATCCCCGTACCCGGGATTGATCCGGTCAAGCTCGCCGAATTGTTCCAGGGCCAGCAGGGCGGCATCCTCGGTGTCTTCAACCTGTTCTCCGGCGGTGCGCTGTCGCGCTTCACGCTGTTCGCACTGGGCATCATGCCCTACATCTCATCGTCGATCATCATGCAACTGGTGACGATCGCCGTGCCGTCGATGGAAGCGCTGAAGAAGGAAGGCGAAGCCGGCCGGCGCAAGATCACGCAGTACACGCGTTACGGCACCGTCGCTCTGGCCCTGTTCCAGGGACTGGGCATTGCCATTGCGCTGGAATCGCAGGCCGGACTGGTGCTCGATCCCGGCGTGCTGTTCCGCTTCGTTACCGTGCTTACTCTGCTCACCGGCACGATGTTTCTGATGTGGCTTGGCGAGCAGATCACCGAACGCGGCCTCGGCAACGGCATTTCGATCATCATTTTCGCCGGTATCGTGGCGGGATTGCCCAACGCGTTGGGCGGCCTCTTCGAACTGGTTCGCACCGGTGCAATGCACCCGATCTCCGCGCTGTTCATCTGCATTCTTGTGGTTCTGGTCACCGGCTTCGTGGTGTTTGTCGAACGCGGTCAGCGCAAGATTCTGGTCAACTACGCCAAGCGACAGGTCGGCAACAAGGTTTACGGCGGGCAGAGTTCCCACCTGCCGCTGAAGCTCAATATGTCCGGAGTGATTCCGCCGATCTTCGCTTCATCGATCATCCTCTTTCCGGCCACTGCCGCGGGCTGGTTCGGATCGGGTGACGGCATGGGCTGGCTCAAGGACATCGCTGCGACGCTATCCCCTGGGCAGCCGATCTACGTCATGCTCTACGCTACCGCCATCGTGTTCTTCTGCTTTTTCTATACCGCCCTGGTATTCAATTCCAAGGAGACGGCGGACAACCTGAAGAAGAGTGGCGCATTCGTTCCCGGCATCCGTCCCGGCGACCAGACCGCGCGCTACATAGACAAGATCCTGACCCGCCTGACGCTGGCCGGAGCCATCTACATCACCGTGGTCTGTCTGCTGCCGGAGTTTCTGATTCTGAAGTGGAACGTGCCGTTCTATTTCGGCGGCACCAGTTTGCTGATCATTGTCGTGGTGACGATGGACTTCATGTCGCAGGTTCAAGCGTATGTAATGTCGCACCAGTATGAAAGTCTTCTGAAGAAGGCAAATTTCAAGGGGACCGGCTTCCCGGCCCGCTGATTCATGTCGAAAGAAGATGTCATTGAAATGCAGGGAGAGGTCGTCGAGAATCTTCCGAATGCCACGTTCCGCATCAAGCTTGAGAACGGGCATGTGGTTTTGGGCCATATCTCCGGAAAAATGCGCATGCACTACATCCGCATTCTTCCCGGCGACAAGGTCACCGTGCAACTCACGCCCTACGACCTGTCCAAGGGCCGTATCGTGTTCCGCGCCAAGTAGTTTGGCAATATTTCCGGAGAACTCCAATGAAAGTTCTGGCTTCGGTCAAACGCATCTGTCGCAACTGTAAAGTTATCCGCCGCAAGGGCGTGGTCAGGGTCATCTGTACCGATCCGCGTCACAAACAGCGTCAGGGTTGATAGAGCGATTCAGATCAGATAGAATCTACGGTTTCGCATTTTTCAGCTAGCCCACCAATTACCGCATTAGCGGCGACGAACAGGTAAGCACATGGCTCGTATAGCAGGCGTCAACATCCCGAACCACCAGCACGCGGAGATCGCCCTGACGGCGATCTACGGTATTGGCCGCACCCGCGCACAGAAAATCTGTGACGCCGTCGGCGTCAAGCGTTCGGCCAAGATCAAGGAACTCACCGACAGCGAGATGGATCGCTTGCGTGAGGAGGTAGGCAAGTTCACCGTAGAGGGTGATTTGCGTCGTGAAACCACGATGAACATCAAGCGCCTGATGGATCTTGGTTGTTACCGTGGTGTGCGGCACCGTCGCGGCCTGCCCGTGCGCGGTCAGCGTACCCGCACCAACGCGCGAACCCGCAAGGGCCCGCGCAAGGCGATTTCGATGGGCAAGAAGTAAACCAGGAACCACTATTACATGGCTAAGACCGCAACCAAAGTCCGCAAGAAGGTAAAGAAGAACGTCGCCGAAGGTATCGCGCACGTTCATGCTTCCTTCAACAACACTATCATCACCATCACCGACCGTCAGGGCAACGCCCTGTCGTGGGCGACTTCAGGCGGCGCCGGCTTCAAGGGTTCCCGCAAGTCGACGCCCTTCGCCGCGCAGATTGCGGCCGAAGCCGCCGGCAAGGCGGCCCAGGAGTGTGGCGTGAAGAATCTCGAAGTTCGCATCAAGGGCCCCGGCCCCGGCCGCGAATCAGCGGTGCGCGCGCTCAATGCGCTTGGCATGAAGATTACCAGCATCACCGACATTACCCCGATTCCCCACAACGGATGCCGGCCGCCCAAGCGCCGCCGCATCTAAGGCAGATACATCATGGCCCGAAATCTAGACGCTAAATGCCGCCAGTGCCGCCGCGAGGGCGAAAAGCTGTTCCTCAAAGGCGAGAAGTGCTTCACTGACAAATGTTCCGTCGAGCGCCGCGCCTACGCGCCCGGCCAGCACGGCCAAAAGTCCGGACAGCGTCTGTCCGGTTACGGTACGCAACTGCGCGAAAAGCAAAAGATCCGGCGCATATACGGCGTGCTCGAACGGCAGTTCCGCAAGGTGTTCGGCGATGCCGAAGCCAAGAAGGGACAGACCGGCGAGAATCTGCTGAAACTCCTCGAAGGTCGTCTCGACACCGTCGCCTACCGCATGGGCTTTGGCGTGTCGCGCGCGGAGGCGAGGCAAGTCGTGCGCCACAACGGCGTACTGATCAACGGCAAGCGCGTGGACATTCCATCGTACAACGTGCGCCCCGGCGACGTCATTCAATTGCTCGACAACACCCGCAGCCACTTGCGTACCAAGGCTGCGCTGGAGGCCGCTGAATCGCGCGGTTTCCCGGTGTGGCTCGAAGTCGACGTCAAGGCCGGCAAGGGTGTGTTCAAGTCATACCCGGCACGCGAAGATCTGCCGCCCTCGATCAATGAGGGTCTGGTCGTCGAACTGTATTCGCGTTAACAAGTAGTTTTGCGCCTGGCGTCCCCCGGACGCCAGGCGTTTTAGTTTCGGCATAACGCCTGCTTCGCAGGCATTAGCCTGCACTGAAGCTTCGCCAAGCTTAGTTTTCCATTCGAAGGAATGCACATGCACACACTTCTGAAACCCCGCAGCATCGATGTTCAGCAGCTTTCGCCGCTGCATGCCCGCGTCGTCATGGAGCCGTTTGAACGCGGCTACGGCCATACGCTGGGCAACGCCTTGCGGCGGATACTGTTGTCCTCAATGGAAGGCGTGGCGCCGACCGAGGTGTCGATCGAAGGCGTGCTCCACGAATACTCCACTCTGGACGGCGTCCGCGAGGACGTGGTCGACGTGCTGTTGAATCTGAAGGGCGTGGTGCTGAAGATGCACAATCGCCGTGAAGCGACGCTGACCCTCTCCAGGAATGGCGAGGGTGTGGTGACTGCACGCGACATCGAAACCACCCATGATGTCGAGATCGTCAATCCGGACCACGTCATCGCCCACATCGCTCCGGGCGGCAAGCTCAACATGCAGATCCGCGTCGAGTCAGGCCGCGGCTATGTGCCCGCCAACCAGCGCGAAATCGCCCGCGAAAACCGCGCCATCGGCCAGATCATGCTCGATGCATCGTTCAGCCCGGTGCGCCGCGTCAGCTATTCCGTCGAGTCGGCGCGCGTCGAACAACGCACCGACCTCGACAAGCTGATTCTCGACATCGAGACCAACGGCGCCATCGACAATGCCGAAGAAGCCGTGCGTACCGCGGCGCGCATCCTGATGGAGCAGTTGTCGGTGTTTGCCGACCTCGAAGGCACGCCGATGTCCGCCGAAGCGCCGAAGCAGACCTCGGTTGATCCGGTGCTGGTGCGCCCGGTGGATGACCTGGAACTGACGGTGCGCTCCGCCAACTGCCTCAAGGCCGAGAACATCTATTACATCGGCGACCTGATTCAGCGCACCGAAACCGAACTGCTGAAGACCCCGAATCTGGGCCGCAAGTCGCTCAACGAAATCAAGGAAGTGCTGGCTTCGCGCGGCCTGACCCTTGGCATGAAGCTTGAGAGCTGGCCGCCGGCCGGGCTGGAAAAACTGGCCTGACCGGATCCGGATGGCGGGCTTCGGCCCGCTCGCAGTACCTGCCTTATTTGCTCCACTTGCTGCACTGATTTGCCCAAATCTCGATAACCATTAACCGGCCATTTGCATTGCGCGATGGCCGCAAAAAAACGAGGAAATCAAAATGCGTCACGGTAACGGACTTCGCAAACTAAATCGCACCTCTGCGCATCGCCAGGCGATGCTGCGCAACATGGCTGTCTCCCTGTTGCGCCACGAGGCCATCAAGACCACTCTGCCCAAGGCCAAGGAACTGCGCCGCGTGGTCGAGCCGCTGATCACGCTGGGCAAGAAGCCCAGCCTGGCCAACCGCCGGCTGGCCTTCGATCGCACCCGCGACCGCGATATCGTCGGCAAGCTGTTCAACGAACTCGGCCCGCGCTATGCCGCCCGCAACGGCGGCTACCTGCGCATCCTCAAGATGGGTTTCCGCGTTGGCGACAATGCGCCGATGGCCTTCGTCGAGCTGCTCGACCGTCCCGCCGGCGAGGTTAGCGAGGCTCCTTCCGTCGAGTAAGAGCGGGCAGGCGCGCCAAAAAAAGCCAGGCATCGTCCTGGCTTTTTGTTGTCGCACTCCCGTGTTGCCCGAGAAGCAAGGCGCGACGCGACATTTCCTTTTGCGCGCGAGCCGTGTTCGCCCATGGCGAAGCTAGAATGGAGTCAGTCCGGTATTGCCGCACATTTAGAGAGCGAGGTTTGACCATGCCCTACACGCCTGATCTTGTCCATGAACTGAATACCCTGATCCGCTTCGACCTGGAAACCAGTCAGCATGGGATAAAGGTACACAAGACCGCCGATCCCGCAGTGATTGCGGCGACCGGGCGACTGCATGCCAAGGGAATATTGACGCAGGTGGATGGCGGCTATCTGACGGGTCTGGGACGGGATGCGGCAGAGCATGCGCAGGCCGTGCTGACCATACTCACCTCCGGTTCGGGCGCATCGTCGCAGCCTGAGGCCGTCGCATCGGCCTAGGTGCCTGGCCGGCGGCTTTCTATTCGTCGGCGTCTTCCATGCCGGCCTGGCCTTCCAGTTCACGAAGTTCCCTGAACAACTCGCGGTAGGCGCGCGGCGGCTTGCCCAATTGCGCTTCCTTCACCGCGTTGCGGCGCAACTGGCGCAGGTGCTGCATGTCGGCCGCAGGGTAGTCGCGCGCCACCTCGCCGAACACCGCCTCGTCTTCCATCAGGCGCGTGCGCAGCCTTTCCAGCCTGTGCTGGCGGATGTTGGCGGCTTCCGAGACACCCTTGATTTCGTCCATCGCGGCCTGCAAGGGCAAAGCATCGATATCGCGCATGATCTTGCCGATGTATTGCATCTGGCGGCGCCTGGCTTCGTGCTTGGTAAAACGCTGGGCATCGAGCAAGGCGTCGCGCAGCCGTTCCGGCATGGCGATCTTCGCCAGACGTTCCTTCGACAGCGCGACCAGTTCCGCGCCCAGATCCTGCAAGGCGGTCATCTCGCGCTTCAGCTGTGATTTACTCGGGCCGGAATACTCGTCCGCCGCGTTATCGATATCTTCCACGGTTATGTCCCCGGAGTTTGCGAAGGGGACGGTATCCCCCAGTGGGATATGATTATAGCTTCGCGACGCGAGTCTCACTCTCAAAGGGTTCCGGCATGTCCCAATGTTTTGCTCATTCTCAACAGGCCTTGCGCGCATTGGCGCAAACAGTTCTCGATCACGCGGCAAGCAGGGGCGCCACGGCCTGCGAGGTGGACGTTTCGGAAGGCTTCGGTCAGTCGGTCAGCGTGCGCCGGCAGGAGGTGGAAACCATCGAGTACAACCGCGACAAGGGACTCGGCGTTTCGGTGTATATCGGCCAGCGCCGCGGCCATGCCAGCAGCTCGGATTTTTCGCCGGCGGCGATGAAAGCCTCGGTCGAGGCCGCCCTGTCGATCGCGCGCTTTACCGCCGAAGACGATTGCGCCGGACTGCCCGATGCCGCGCTGCTGGCGACCGGGAGCATGGACCTCGACCTGTTTCATCCCTGGGATATCCCGGTTGAAGCCGCCATAGACCTCGCGCGCCGCTGCGAGCAGGCCGCCTTCGATGTCAGCCCGATGGTGAAGAACTCGGAAGGCGCCAGCGTTTCGGCGCAGACCTCGCACTTTGTCTCGGCCAACAGCCTGGGCTTCATGGGCGGCTTCGCCACGTCACGCCACTATGTGTCCTGCTCGGTCATCGCCGGCGAAGGTGACGACATGCAGCGCGACGACTGGTATGCGACGCGCCGCAACGCCGCTGATTTTCCCGATGCGGCCCGCATCGGCGACTATGCGGCGCGCCGGGCCTTGTCCCGTCTCGGCGCGCGCAAGCTGAAGACACGCAAGTGTCCGGTAATTTTCGAGGCACCGCTGGCGGCCGGTTTGATCGGCAGCTTCGTGCATGCGGTCTCCGGCGGCTCGCTGTATCGCAAGACATCCTTCCTGCTTGACAGCATCGGTCAGCAACTGTTTCCCGGGTTCGTGCAGATCAGCGAGCGTCCGCATATCCGCGGCGCTTTTGCTTCCTCGCCCTTCGATGACGACGGCGTTGCCACGCGGGATCGCGAGGTGGTCAGCAACGGCGTGCTGCAGGGCTATTTCCTGTCCACCTACTCGGCGCGCAAGCTGGGCATGCAGACCACCGGCAATGCCGGCGGCTCGCACAACCTGCTGGTGCAGCCGGGCAAGCATGATCTCAAGGGCCTGCTGCGCGAAATGGGAAGCGGCCTGCTGGTGACCGAACTGCTCGGCCAGGGCGTGAATTACGTCACCGGCGACTATTCGCGCGGCGCGGCCGGCTATTGGGTCGAGAAGGGCGAAATTGCCTATCCGGTGGAAGAGATCACCATTGCCGGCAACCTGCGCCAGATGTTGCGCGGCATCGCCGCCATCGGCAATGACGTCGAGACGCGGGGCTCGAAGCAGGTCGGCTCGGTTCTGCTCGAGCGCATGACCATAGCCGGCAACTGAGGCCCGCCCGCCGTGCTGTCCTGGCGGCTCGCGGCTTGACCCCGGGGACCCGGCAGCCGCCGCCGTCCCGGGCCGGATTCCGCACCGGCCTACGTAGATCCCGCAGTTTGTCGCGCAATATGCGGATAACCAAAGCCTCGCCCGTTTGAGACTATATCGATGGGAACGGGCAAGCGGCCGGTCGCTGCCCGACTATTTCATTGATGCAGCGGCGGAAGATGAATACAGCTTTGGACAATACGGACGCGGCAAACCCGGTACGACACCCGCAGCGCTTCGGCTTGCGGCTGTGGCTGGGTGTGGTCGCCATCAATCTCATGGCGATGGCATTGGGCACGGTCAGCCTGCTGAACAGCCGCCAGTTGGAGATCCAGCAGATCGAGACGCGTACCCGCAACCTCGCCGAAGCCGCGGGCGGGAATATCAGTTTCGCCTTCGACAAAGTCGACCTCGCCCTGCGCAGCGTGGTTGACGAACTCGAGCACAACCTGAGGGAGGGCGGCATTCGCGCCGGCCAGGCCAACGCCTTCATCGCCCGTCAGCAGCAGCACGTGCCCGAGATCGACGCCATTCGCGTGGCGGACGCCAAAGGCGACGTCTATCTCGGTCCGGAAGGCGGCGAGGGCCCCGGCGGCAGTTACGCCGACCTGGAATTCTTTGCCAGCCACGGCCGGCGTGCCGATGCCGGCTTGATCGTTACCCCGCCCATCCTCGGGCACGTCTCGAAAAAGTGGGTGATTTACTTCAGCCGCCGTTTCAATGCCCCCGACGGCTCTTTTGCCGGCGTCGTTTCAGCCGCGGTCACGGTCGACTATCTGATGCAACTGCTCTCCCGCTTCGACATGGGTGCCAGGGGCCTGATCACCATTCGCGCGGCCGATATGGGCCTCGTCGTCAGGCATCCGACGGTGTTGAGCGGACCGCCGCTGGAGGTCGGCAGCAAGAATGTTTCCCCGGAACTGCGCGATCTGGCCGCTTCCGGGGTGCGCAGTGCCACCTACCGCACCGTGACTCCCTTTGACGCGACCGACCGCATCTTCACGCTTTACCGCCTTGAAAAGGCGCCTTTCTTCATCCTGGCGGGCCTGGCCAGCGAAGACAATCTGAGCCAGTGGCGCGCCGAGCGCAATGTCGCGATCGGCTTGTTGGCGGGCTTCATCCTGATCACCTCGCTCGGTGGCTGGGCGGTCTGGATCTTCTGGCGCCGCCAGATGACTGCAGCGGGTCAGTTGGCCGGCAGCAACCGGCAACTGTCTTCGTCCCTGCTCGCCGTGCAGGCCAGCGAGCGGCGTTTCGCCACCCTGTTCGCCGCCAGTCCCTACGGCATGGCACTCACTTCCATGGCCGAGTCCCGCATCGTCGATGTCAATCCGGCTTACTGCGCCATCGTCGGCTACACGCGGCAGGATCTGGTCGGACGCCTCACCACCGACCTCGACATCTGGGTCCATCCGCAACAGCGCCAACTGCTTCTCGGGCAGTTCGCGGGCGACGGCAGCATCGACAGGTTCGAGATGGAATACCGTGCCAGGGATGGCCATACCGGCTGGGCCAGCCTGTCGCTGGAACGGGTCGAGATCGAAGGCGAAGCATTCATCTTCGGCGTCATCGACGAAATCAGCGAGTACAAGCGCGCCGAGGTGGCGCTGAAGGAAAGCGAGGAGCGCTTCCGCGGCGTGTTCGACAGCGTCGGCGAAGCGATCTTCATTCACGACGCGGCGACAGGGGCGATTCTCCAGGTCAATCGCCGCATGGGCGAGATGTACGGCATCACCCCGGAGCAAGCGGTGAGCATGAGTTCCGCAGAGTTTTCCTCAGGTGAGCCGCCCTTTTCGACGACGGAAGTCACCGCCTGGTTTCAGAAGGCGGCCAGCGAGGGTCCGCAGATCTTCGACTGGCTGGCGCGCCGGCCCGGCGATCAAAGCCTGTTCTGGGTCCAGGTCAATCTGCGCCCGGCCAGGTTGGGCGACCGCGACTGCTTCATCGGCGTGGTACGCGATATCGGGCTGGAAAGAGAAGCGCGGCGGGCCCTTGAAGACCAGCGCGGCTATCTCGAGGATCTGGTGGCCGTCCGCACCGGCGAACTGGCCCGGGCCAAGGAGTCGGCCGAGGCGGCGAACATCGCCAAGAGCGCGTTTCTTGCCAACATGTCGCACGAGATCAGGACCCCGATCAATGCCATCACCGGCATGGCTCACCTGATCCGCAGAGCCGGCGTCACCCAGCGGCAGGCGGAACGGCTGGCAAAGCTCGACACCGCGAGCCAGCACCTGCTGGAGATCATCAACGCGATTCTCGACCTCTCCAAGATCGAGGCCGGCAAATTTACGCTCGAAGAGTCCAGCGTGAGCCTGGGCAGCATCATGGCCAACGTCGTTGCCATGCTTGGTGCTCAGGCCGAGGCCAAGAAGCTCAAGCTGCTGGTCGAAACCGGGGAATTTCCAGAGCCTCTGCTGGGCGACCCGATCAGGCTGCAACAGGCGCTGCTCAACTACGCCAACAATGCCATCAAGTTTACCGCGACGGGCAGCGTCAGCCTGCGTGCCGGGATTGCAGAAGACTTGGGTGACAGCGTCAAGATCCGTTTCGAGGTTCAGGACACCGGCATCGGCATTGCTGCGGAAGTCATTCCACGCCTGTTCTCGGCTTTCGAGCAGGCGGACAACTCGATCACCCGCAAGTATGGCGGCACCGGGCTCGGTCTGACCATCGTCAGGAAGGTGGCGCAGCTGATGGGCGGTGACGCGGGGGTGATCAGCGTGGAGGGAAGCGGCAGCACCTTCTGGTTCACGGCGCGCTTGAAAAAGGGCGAAGCGGCGACCGGCAAGGCTTTGCCGCCCGCTGCCGCTTCGGCCGAGGCACGCCTGGCCCGCGACTACCGTGGCCGCCGCGTGCTGCTGGTTGATGACGACCCGGTCAACCGCGAGGTGACCCTCGAACTTCTGGAGTACGCGGGACTGGCCGTCGATGTCGCCGCGGACGGCGTCGAGGCGCTGGACCTTGCGGGCAGCAGCGATTACGACGCGATCCTGATGGACATGCAGATGCCGCGCATGGACGGACTGGAAGCCACCCGAAGGATACGTCTGCTGCCCGACGGCGACAGGGTTCCGATCCTCGCCATGACGGCCAACGCCTTTGCCGAGGACAGGGCGATGTGCATGGAGGCCGGGATGAACGACTTCTTCACCAAGCCGGTCGATCCTCCGGCGATGTTCGCCATGCTGCTGCGCTGGCTGTCGCAGGGGCTGGCGGCCACCGACCTCGAGTCATCCAGCGTCAACGGCAGCCCGCAGGCGGTGCGGCAGGTCCTCGCTGCGGCCGACGCCGGCAAGGCGACCCTGCTCATCGTGGACGACTCCCCCGAGAACCTGACCGTCCTCAACGAATTGTTGCATTCGCAATACCGCGTGCTGGCGGCAACTTCCGGGGAGGCGGCTTTGCGCGTGGCGGGCGGCCAGCCCAGGCCGGACCTGATCCTGCTCGACGTGATGATGCCGGGCATGGACGGCTACGAGGTGCTGGCCCGGTTGCGGCAGGATGCGGCGACGCGGGACATCCCGGTGGTGTTCCTGACCGCGCTGTCCGGCGCGCAGGACGAGGAGAACGGCCTGCACCTCGGCGCCGCCGATTACATCACCAAGCCGATCAAGCCGGCCCTGGTGCTGGCCAGGGTGGAAACGCAACTGGTCGCCAAGCGCGCCAGGGACTGGCTCAAGGACCAGAACGCCATCCTCGAGGCCGAAGTCGCGCGGCGCATGATCGAGAACGACCTGACGCAGCGGGTCAGCATTCGCGCCCTGGCCCATCTCGCCGAAACCCGCGACCCGGAAACCGGCAACCACATTCTGCGCACCCAGAGCTATGTGCAGCGGTTGGCCAACGGCTTGCGCCGGAACCGGCGCTTCGAGGCCATCCTGACCGACCGCTACATCGACCTGCTCAGCCGCTCGGCACCGCTCCATGACGTTGGCAAGGTCGGCATTCCCGACCTGATCCTGCTCAAGCCCGGACCGCTGACGCCGGATGAATGGGTGGTCATGCAAACCCACGCCAAGCTGGGCAGCGACGCCATCGAGCAGGCTGAGCGCGACATCGAAATGTCCCTCGAATTTCTCGTGCTGGCCAAGGAAATAGCCCACTGGCATCATGAGAAGTGGAACGGCCGGGGCTATCCCGACGGCCTCGCCGGCGAGGATATCCCGATTTCGGCGCGCCTCATGGCGCTCGCCGACGTTTTCGACGCACTGGTGACGCCGCGTGTATATAAGTCGGCGATGCCATTCACGGAAGCGCGCGACATCATTGCCGGCGAACGCGGCGGACACTTCGATCCCGATGTTACCGACGCCTTCCTCGCCGGATTCGATGACTTTGTTGCCATTGCCGAACGCTACCGCGACGTCCTCGGTTCGGCTGAAGCAGCAGCGGAGCTTGCGCCCCGCTGAGATCCGCAGCGTCCATTCAGGGAGGTCCCTATGTCAGACTTGATCAGACCGTTTCGCGAAGCGCTGGAATCTCTCGATCGCGTCCGCGCCGAAGCGCTGTTCCAGCAGGCGCTGCTGCGGCTTTCGCCGATCCAGGCGGTGGAACAGGTCATCGTCCCCGCCCTTGAGCAGATGGGTTCAGCCTGGCAGGCGGGCAGCGTGGCGCTGTCGCAGGTTTACATGGCCGGTCGCTGCTGCGAGGAACTGGTGGAGCGGGTGTTGCCGCCCAGCGATCCGGACCGCAAGCACCAGCCGCGCTCGGCCATCGTCCTGCTCAACGATTACCACATGCTGGGCAAGCGCATCGTGTATTCCGTGATGCGCGCCAGCGGCTTCGAACTGTTCGATTACGGTCGCATGGATGTCGAGGAAGTCGTCGAGCGCGCCATTGCCGACCGCATCCGGGTACTGCTGATCTCGGTCCTGATGTTGCCCTCGGCGCTGCGGGTGGGCGAGGTCTGCCTCCAGCTGAAGGCGCGCGGCAGCGGCATCAAGGTTGCGGTGGGCGGGGCCCCCTTCCTCTTCGATGCCGAGTTGTGGCGGGAAGTCGGCGCCGATGCGATGGGGCGCAGCGCATCGGACGCGGTCGCCATCGTCGGCGGCTGGATGGGAGAGATGTCATGAACTCGATGGAACGCACGCTGACCACGCTGGGCCAGCGCGAGCCGGATCGCGTGCCGCTGTTCCTGCTCGCCAACATGCACGGTGCCAGGGAATTGGGCCTGTCGATCGAGGACTATTACTCGAACGCCGACAACGTGGTCGAAGGCGAATTGAGGGTGCTGAAAAAGTACGGCGGCGACTGTGTCTATGCCTTCTACTACGCGTCCATCGAAACCGAGGCCTGGGGCGGCGAGACGATCTTCTCGGCAGACGGCCCGCCGCTGTGCGGCGCACCCGTCATCCGTCGTGCCGAAGACATCGATCACCTTGCGTCGCCCGATGTCATGTCGTCCCCCGGCCTGGTCCGCGTGCTGGCGACGATTGCGGCACTGAAGGCACGGCTGGGCAACACGGTGCCGATCATTGCCGTGGCCATTTCGCCCTTTTCCCTGCCGGTCATGCAAATGGGTTTCGACCGCTACATCGAGCTGATCCTGGAGCAGCCGGAACGTTTCGACAAGCTGATGCGGGTCAATGAGGCCTTCACCGTCGAATGGGCCAACGCGCAACTGGCGGCGGGCGCCACCGCGATCTGCTACTTCGATCCCGTGTCATCGACCACCAACATTCCGCGCCAGCTTTATCTCGCCAGCGGACAGCAGGTGGCCAAACGCACCATTGCCCGCATCAAGGGCCCCACCGCCACCCACCTGGCCTCGGGGCGCGGCCTGAGCATCATTGCCGACATCGCCGATACCGGCACGGCCGTGGTCGGCGTCAGCGTGCTGGAAGACCTGGCGCAACTCAAGGCCGCCGCCGCCGGTCGCGTCAGCCTGCTGGGCAATCTGAATGGCATAGAGATGCGGCGCTGGACGCCGGCGCAGGCCGAGGCCGCCGTCAAGCGCGCCATCGCCCAGGCTGGTCCGGGCGGCGGCTTCATCCTCTCCGACAATCACGGCGAGATTCCCTGGCAGGTGGCGGACGAGACGCTGCTGGCGATTGGCGAGGCCGTCGCGCGCTGGGGCCGCTACCCGCTCGACTGGGTGCGCGACTGGACCGATCCCGGTCCGTCCTGAACAAAATCATGCCGGCCCGGCTCTGCATCTTCTGCTGCAGCAACTTCCGCCAGGAGGTTGCCGCCGTCATAGTGGCGGAAGGCTGGACCGATGTCGTCGCGCCGGCATTCCCCGCCCGCTGCGGCCGCCCGCCGCTGGCCTGGGATGAGTTGAGGGCGCTGTTGCCGGCCGACTGCACGCAAGTCATGGTGCTCGGCCGTACCTGCCTCGGCAATCTCGTCGACCCGCCGGCGGATTTCCCGCCGCTGCGCTTGCTGCGCCAGGAGCAGTGCTTTCACCTGGTGGCCGACTCCGGCCTGGTCAGCGAGGCAATCACCCAGGGCGGCTATCTGCTGACGCCGGGCTGGCTGGCGGACTGGCGCGGACAACTCGCCGGGATGGGCTTCGCGCCGGAAACCGCGGGCGAATTCTTCAAGGATTTCGCCAGCAAACTGGTCCTGTTCGATACCGGCGTCGACGCCGCGACTCCGGCGCAACTGGGCGAACTGGGCAATGTCCTCGGCCTGCCGGCGACGCGCATCGCCGTCGGTCTCGATCATGTGCGGCTGCAACTGGCGCGCGCCGTCCTCGAATGGCGGCTCGACGACGAGCGTCGCGAGCGGCAGCAAGGCGAGCAGCGCCACCGGCGCGAACTGGCCGATCACGTTTCGGCCATGGACCTGTTGGCGCAACTGGCGAAGACCCGCCAGGAAACCGAGGCGGTTGCCGCCATCGAGGATGTCTTCCGCATGCTTTTCGCTCCCGCGATCTGGCACTATCAGCAGATCGAGAACGGCCGCTTCCTGCCCGCAGCAGAGATTTCCGCCGATCTCCTGACGGCCTTGAGGGAGCTGAAATCCGCCTGGGCATGGACACCCTCCGGCCGGGGTTTTCTGCTGCGCATCAGCCGCGGCGAGCAGGTGCTGGGCCTGATCGCGGTCGACGGTCTGGCTTTTCCCGAATTCCGCGAGCGCTACCTCAACCTGGCGCTGGCGATCAGCGGCGTCTGCGCCCTGGCGATCGAAAATTCCCGGACCCGCAAGCAACTGGCCGAAGCCGAAAAGATGGCCTCGCTCGGCGTCCTGGTGGCCGGTGTCGCCCACGAAATCAATACGCCGGTCGGCGTCGGCCTCGCCGCCGCGTCGACCTTGCAGAAGCAGTCCGAAGACCTCGCCCGGCGTTTCGCCGGACGCCTCATGACCCAATCCGATTTGCAGGGCTACCTCGAAGCCGTGCTGGAAGAAGCGGCGCTGATCCTCTCCAACCTGGAACGCATCGGCAAGCTGGTCGACAGCTTCCGTCAGGTGGCAGTCGAAGGCAAGCTGCCGGCCAAACAGCGCTTCCGCTTGCGCGCCGCCATTGACGACGTTATTGCCAGCCTCGGCGCGCGCCTGACGGCGGGACATGTCGAGGTCAAGCTGCCGTGCGATGCAGCGCTCGAAATCGACAGCGTCGCCTCCGACTGGACCAGCATTTTTTCCAACCTGTTCAACAATTCCCTGCTGCACGGCTTCAGGGATCGCGATCATGGCCGCATCGAACTGGCCGTCTGCGCCGGGGAAGGGAAATTGATGCTCGACTATACCGACGATGGCAGGGGCATGACAGCCGAAGTCCGCGACCGCGTCTTCGACCCCTTCTTCAGCACCGACCTGCAGCATGGCATGGGTCTCGGCATGCACCTGGTCTACAATCTCGTCACCCAGCGCTTCGGCGGCAGCATCGTCTGCGACAGCGAAGCGGGCAAGGGGGCGCATTTCCACATCGAGGTGCCGTTATGACTGCTCCGCACAGCCAGGACGAATTCTCGGCACTGTTCGCGTCCGAGCCGGAGCCGGGCCAAGCGGCGGCCGGTTCCGCTGCCGGGTCGTGGAAGGTGCTGGTGGTCGACGACGAGGACGACATCCACGCCGTGCTGCGCCTGGCGCTGCAGGACATGGTGGTCGAGGGGCTGCCGCTGCAGTTGCTGGATGCCCATTCCGCCGCAGAGGCCAGGGCCATTCTCGCCGCACACCCCGACATCGCCCTGGTGCTGCTCGATGTCGTCATGGAAACCGAACAGGCCGGTCTTGAACTGGTGCGCCATGTGCGCCAGGAACTGGGTAACCGCATGGTGCGCATCGTCCTCGTCACCGGTCAGCCCGGTTACGCGCCGCAGCGCGAGGTGGTGGCCAACTTCGAGATCGACGGCTACCGCTTGAAGTCAGAGCTGACCGCGGACAGGATTTTCGTTTCCGTCTATGCCGGACTGCGCGCCTACAAGTCTCTGGCGGAACAGGCAGCGCAGCGCGTGCAACTGGATGCGGCGCAAGACGGCTTGCGCAAGGAGCAGATGCTGAAGGCGGCCATCGTCGAGTCTTCCGATGACGCCATCATCGGCACGACGCTGGACGGCATCATCACCAGCTGGAACGCCGCGGCGGAAAGAATGCTCGGCTTCAGCGCCGCGGAGACACTGGGAAAGTCGATCCTCGCCCTCATTCCGGCGGACCGCCGCGATGAGGAGGGGAAGCTGATTGCCGCCATCGGCAGCGGCGTGGCGGTCCGCCATTTCGAGACCGAGCGGTTGCGCAAGGACGGCAGCCCGATACCTGTTTCCCTGACGGTTTCTCCGGTCCGCGACCGGGACGGGCAAATCATCGGCGCGTCGAAAATCGTCCGCGACGTCACCGAGCGCAAGAAGGCCGCGGCGGAACTGGATCAATACCGCCATCACCTGGAGCATCTGGTCGAGGAACGCACGAGCGAACTCACCCTTGCCAGGCAAGCCGCCGAAGCCGCCAACCTGGCCAAGTCCCAGTTCATCGCCAACATGAGCCACGAGATCCGCACGCCGATGAATGCCGTGCTCGGCCTTACCCACCTGCTGCACGCCGGGGCGACACCGCAGCAGACGGAGCGGCTGGACAAGATCAACCAGGCCGGCCAGCACCTGCTGTCCATCATCAACGACGTTCTCGACCTGTCGAAAATCGAGGCCGGCAAGCTGCGCCTGGAAGAGAGCGACTTTGCCCTGGGCGCGGTGCTGGACCATGTCCGCTCCCTCATGGCGGGAGCGGCGCAGGCCAAGGGGCTGCGCATCGAAGTCGACGGCGACGATGTTCCCCTCTGGCTGCGCGGCGACGCGACGCGTCTGCGCCAGGCCTTGCTCAACTATGCCAGCAACGCGGTCAAGTTTACGCAGCAGGGGACCGTCTCGATTCGTGCCCGGCTGCTGGACGACACGGGTGACGACCTGCTGGTGCGTTTCGAGGTCGCGGATACCGGAATCGGCATCGCGCCCGACGAACTCACCCGGCTGTTCCACGCCTTCGAGCAGGTCGACGCGTCCACGTCGCGCCGCTACGGCGGCACCGGCCTCGGCCTGGTGATCACCCGCCGCCTGGTGGAAATGATGGGTGGCGAAGCCGGCGCCGAAGGCACGCCGGGGGTAGGCAGCACATTCTGGTTCACGGCCCGTCTGCGGCGCGGACACGGCGTCGCATCCCCGGCGCCCGTGCCGGCCGCGGATGCCGAAGCGGAACTGCGGCAGCACCGCAGTGGCGCGCGGCTGCTGCTGGCCGAGGACAACGCGATCAACTGCGAAGTGGCGCTGGAACTGCTGCACGGCGTCGGACTCGCCGTGGATCTGGCGAGCGACGGCCTGCAGGCGCTGGCCAAGGCCAAGGCCCATGCCTACGACCTGATCCTGATGGACATGCAGATGCCGAACATGGATGGCCTGGAAGCCACGCGCGCCATCCGCCGGCTGCCCGGGCGGGCGAAAACCCCGATCCTGGCGATGACCGCCAACGCCTTCGACGAGGACCGGCGCGCCTGCCAGGAGGCGGGCATGGACGATTTCATCGCCAAGCCGGTCGATCCCGGCGCGCTGTATGCGATGCTGCTGCAGTGGCTGCCGCCACGGCCGGCCGGCGCGGCGACAGGCAATGCCGGTGCCGAGGCGCTGACGGTGCCCGCTGCCGGCAGCCAGGAGACATTGACCCGGCTCGCTCTGTTGCCCGGCCTGGACGTGGTGCGAGGTATCGCGATGCTGCGCGGCAAGACCGCGAAGTATCTGGAATTGTTGGCGCGCTTCGCCGCCGCCCACGCCGACGACATGTCGCGACTTGAATCGAGCCTGGCGGCGGGCGACCACGCGGCCGCCCTGCTTCTGGCCCACACCCTCAAGGGCACGGCCGCTACGGTCGGGGCCGACCGCCTGTCTGAAATGGCGCTGCAGCTGGAGCAGGAACTTCGCGCCAACCCGGATCCGGCGGCTTGCGGCGCGGCACTTCAGTCACAAGTGGCGTCCGTCCGCCTCGAGTTGTCGGCCCTGTCGGCCGCTCTGCCTGCAGGGCCGACGTTGCCGCCGCCGCCGCGCCATGCCGCGCCGGCGGATGCGGAAATCCTGGGGCCCCTGCTTGACCAACTGGAAACCCTGCTGGTGCAGTGCGATACCTCTGCGGTCGCGCTGCTGGAAGAAAACGCCCCGCTGCTGTTGTCCGCGCTGGGGGCGAACTTCGACATGTTGTCGCGGCAGATCAAGCAGTTCGGTTTCGATGACGCGATCAAGACGCTGCGAACCCTGCGGCAACGGGACTAAACGCAACAGCAGTTCGGACCCGGGCGGGATCGGGCGGATGGCGGACCGGTTCGAGTGCGGGTTTTCGGGTGATCGGGCGATTCCGGCGCCGCCGATTATGGAATACACTCCTGTCCTATCAGCCTCGCAAGGGACAGCGGTTGCCGTCGCCGGCGGGGCATGAGAGAGTCGCCAGCCACTTGAAGCCATGCCCGAATATCATCATCCACTTCATACTCCTGCCTGAGCCATCACCGCATGCTGCCACCCATGAACCTGTCCGTTGTAATCGTCGACGATTCGGAAATCAATCTGACGCTGTTCAAGCATCTGGTGGCGCGGATCGAAGGCCTTGATCCGCTGTGCTTTGACAACTCTCAAACGGCCCTCGACTGGTGCGCGGCGAACTGCGTCGATATCGTCATCGTCGACTACATGATGCCGGCGCCGGATGGCCTGGAGTTCATCCGGCAGTTTCGCGAGATGGCCGGCATGACGGACGTGCCGGTGATCATGATCACGGCCAACGACCTGAAGGAAATCCGTTACAAGGCGCTGGAAACCGGCGCCACGGACTTTCTCACCAAGCCGGTGGACAAGGCCGAATTCACTGCCCGGATACGCAACATGGCGGTGCTGCGACGCAGCCAGAAGCTGCTGGCAGACCGCGCCGCCCAGCTTGCGGGCGAGATCGCTGCCGCCACCGCGACCATCGTCCAGCGCGAACGTGAAACCATCGTTCGCCTGTCCCGCGCGGCGGAATACCGCGATCCGGAAACGGGCGGACATATTCTGCGCATGGCGCAGTTTTCGCGACTGATTGCCGAACGTCTCGGCCTGCCGCTGGCGGAGCAGCTGCTGGTGTTCGAAGCCGCGCCGATGCATGACATCGGCAAGGTCGGGATTCCCGACAACATTCTGCTCAAGCCCGGGCGGCTGGATGCGGCGGAATTTGCCATCATGAAGCGCCACGCCGAGATCGGCCACGGCATTCTGCAAAACAGCACGTCACCGGTGCTGGAGGCGGCGGCGACGATCGCCCTGGCCCACCATGAAAAATTCGACGGCAGCGGTTATCCGGGCGGACTCAAGGGTGAAGCGATCCACCTCCACGGCCGCATCGTCGCCGTAGCCGACGTCTTCGACGCGCTGACCTCGGCGCGTCCCTACAAAGTGGCCTGGGAACTCGACGTGGCAAAGGATTTCATCATCGCCCAGAGCGGTGTGCATTTCGATCCGGCCTGCGTTGCGGTATTCCTCGCCGCCTGGAGCGAGGTGCTGGAGGTCCGCGCCCGCTTTGCCGACCGCAGTCACGCTACCGACCATCAATCCCCTTCCCGACCGGAGCCGACATGAAACTGCAACAACTTGTACTCAAGGACAGCAACAACTTCCGCCAGCAGCTGGAGCCTCTGGCCGCGTTGGCGCCGAACCTGGTGATCGTCTTCGGCGCGCCGGCTTTTTTTGCCCCGGGGGGCGATGCCGGCAAATTCGGCGAGGTTTTTCCCGGTGCTGCCATGATCGGCTGCTCAACCGCCGGCGAGGTCTCCGCAGCAGGTGTTCAGGATGACAGATGCGTCGTCACCGCGGTCCGCTTCGAGCGTGTGCGGATTCTTGCCGGCTCCACCGATCTGGCCGGCATGGCCGATTCGCGGGCGGCCGGCGGCCGGCTGGCGCGTGAAATTGCCGCCGCCGACCTGCGCGCCGTGCTGGTTTTCGGCCAGGGCGTGAACATCAACGGCAGTGCCCTGGTCGAAGGCATGAGCGAGGTGCTGGGCACTTCGATCCCGATCACCGGCGGGCTTGCCGGCGACAACGGCGCCTTTGCGCAGACCTGGACGCTCGGCAGGGAGGGTGCCTCCGATCGCGCCATCGTCGCGGTCGGCCTCGCCGGCGAAGGTCTGCAGGTGGGACTCGGCTCGTTCGGCGGTTGGGAAACCTTCGGTCCGGCGCGCAAGGTCACGCGCTGCGAGAACAATGTCCTTTATCAACTCGACGGCGAGCCGGCGCTGGAAGTCTACAAGCGCTACCTCGGCGAATATGCCCGTGACCTGCCGTCCTCCGGTCTGCTGTTTCCCTTCGCCATGGTGGGCGACGGCGACGAGGTTGGACTGATCCGCACCATCCTCGGTATTGACGAGAAGCTGGGCAGCCTGACGCTGGCCGGGGAAATCCTGCAGGACGGCTACCTCAAGCTGATGCATGCCTCGACCGACGCCCTGGTCGATGGCGCCGAGGCGGCCGCCAGGGCGGTGCAGGCCATGGGCCGGCTGCCGGCACCGGCGCTGGCGATCCTCGTCTCCTGCGTCGGCCGCAAGCTGGTGATGGGCGACCGCGTCGACGAGGAGATCGAGGCCGTTGCCGCGGTGCTGGGCAAGGACGCCGTGTGCGCCGGGTTCTATTCCTACGGTGAAATCAGTCCCTTCGCCCCCGGCATGTCGTGCAAGCTGCACAACCAGACCATGACCATCACTACCCTAGCGGAAGTCTGAATTCCGTTCCACGGATGGACGGACCGGCGCAGCGCACCGAGAACCCGGCAGCCATGCACAAGACCTTGATGCGGCAGTTGCGTCGAACCATCGGCGTCGAGGACGGCGAGCAGTTGCAGCACCTGCTCGCCGGTATCGCCGGTCTTGCGGCGCGGGAGGACATCGGCGCGGAACTGGCGCGCGGGTTGTCCGGTTTCGGCGAAATGTTCGAGCGCATTTCCGGCGTCTACGAGCAGTTCGACCGCGACCTGGCGCTGCGCACCCGCAGCCTGGAACTCAGCTCCGGCGAACTGACGGCCAGCAACCGCCGCCTGCAATCAGAACTTGCCGGCCGCGAAAGCGCGATCGCCCGCCTGCGCGAGACGGCGCGATCGCTGCAGGAAGAAGCCGGATTTGACGGCTTGTCCGAGCAGACCGAGAATCTCGACGGGTTGATCGAAGTCGTTTCCGGCCTGGTCCAATACCGCCGCGAAAGCCAGCAGGCGATGCGCAAGGTGCAGCGCGAAATCGAGAACCAGAAGTTCGCGCTCGACCAGCACGCCATCGTCAGCATCACCGATCGCCACGGCAACATCACTTATGCCAATGACAAGTTCTGCGAGCTCAGCGGCTACTCGCGCCAGGAACTGGAAGGGGCCAACCATCGCCTGGTCGGCTCCGGCAACCATCCGCCCGAGTTCTTCCGCGACATGTGGGCGACCATTGCGGCCGGCCGGGTGTGGGCCGGCGAAGTGCAGAACCGCGCCAAGGACGGCCGCCTGTACTGGGTGGCCGCCACCATCGTCCCCTTCCTCGACGAGCAGCAGCGGCCCGACCAGTACATCGCCATCCGCACCGACGTCACGGCCCAGCATCAGGCAGCGGAAAAGCTGTTGGAACAACTCCACTTCGTCGAGGAACTGATCGAGGCGATTCCCCTGCCGGTCTATGTCAAGGACGAGAACCAGCGGTATGTCGTCCTCAACCGCGCCTTCGAGGAGTTCCTGGGCGTTTCCCGCGCCGACTACCTGGGCAAGACGGTATTCGAGTTGCTGCCGCTGGACGCCGCGCAGGGCAACGATGAACGCGACCGCGAGTTGCTGAAAGCGGTCTCCCACCAGAGCTACGAGGCCAAGATTCCGCTGCGCGATGGCACCGTCCGCGACGGGCTTTACTTCAAGGCCACGCGGACGCGTGCCGACGGGTCGATCTGCGGCCTGGTCGGCACCATTTCCGACATCACGCAGCGCAAGGCCTGGGAGCAGGAGACCTTGCTGGCCAAGGAGCAGGCGGAGGCCGCCAGCCGCGCCAAGAGCGACTTCCTGGCCAACATGAGCCACGAGATCCGCACCCCCATGAACGGCATTCTGGGCATGACGGAACTGGCGCTGGAGACCGATCTGACGGCAGAGCAGGGCGAGTACCTGCGGGTCGTCAAGTCCTCGACCGAGGCCCTGTTGACGGTCATCAACGACATTCTTGATTTCTCCAAGATCGAAGCCGGCAAGATGAACATCGACAGCACGATGTTCGATATTCAGGACGTGGTCGGCGCGGCGCTGAAGAATATCGCCGTGCGCGCGCACCGCAAGGAACTGGAGCTGGCCTGCCATATCGACCCGCAAGTTCCCGCCGTCGTCGTCGGCGATCCGGGGCGGTTGCGGCAGATTCTGCTCAACTTGACCGGCAATGCCATCAAGTTCACCGCGCGCGGCGAAGTCGTTGTCAGCGTCGATGTTTCCGAACAGGATGCAGACAGCACGACGATCCATTTTGCGGTGAGCGATACCGGCATCGGCATCCCCGGCGACAAGCAGGCCTCGATCTTCGAAGCCTTTTCGCAGGGGGATACCTCCACCACGCGAAAGTATGGCGGCACCGGCCTTGGCCTGACCATTTCAGCGCACCTGGTGTCGCTGATGAAGGGGCGCATCTGGGTCGAAAGCGAGCCGGGGCGGGGCAGCACTTTCCATTTCACCGTGCGTTTCGGCATCGCCGACGCGCCGCTGGCGGTGAGCACACCGCCGCCGCCGGAGCACCTGCAGGGTTTGCCTGCGCTGGTTATCGATGACAATGAGGTCAACCGCGGCATCCTTGTCGAAACCCTCGCCGGCTGGGGGGTCAAGGCCGTCTCCGCCGCTTCCGGCCACGCCGGGATCGAACTCATCGAGTCGGCGCCGCAGCGCTTTGCTTTTGTGCTGCTCGACGCCCTGATGCCCGACCTGGACGGCTTCGAAACGGCCAGCCTCATCAGCGCCATGCCGGCCGAAAAGCGACCGGTGCAAATCATGCTGTCCTCCTCCGGGCTCAACAACGCCGAGCGCTGGCGCAGCGCCGGCATCGCGGCTTACCTCGGCAAGCCGGCGCTTCAGTCCGAGTTGCTGGAGGCCATCCTGAACGCCCTCGGCTCGGTGCCGCGTCTCGAGCAGGCCGCCGTCGGCAACATCGCTGCAGCATCCGCGATTCCGCCCATGGACATTCTGGTGGTTGAAGATCACCCGGTGAACCAGCAACTGGCCCTGACCATGCTTGACAAGTGGGGCCATCGTCCGGTCCTTGCCGCGGACGGCGGCGAGGCCCTGCAAATGCTCTCGGCGCATCGCTATGACCTGGTTCTGATGGACATGCAGATGCCGGTCATGGATGGCCTGGAAGCGACCCGCCGCTTCCGCCGCGAGGAAAGCGGTGCGCGCACCCCGATCATCGCCATGACCGCCAACGTCATGGAGGGCGACCGCGAGACCTGTCTCGCCGCCGGCATGGACGATTACCTGAGCAAGCCGATCCGCGCCGTCGAGTTGCTCGGCATCCTCGAGCGCTACGCTCCGGCCCGCGCCATCAACAGCGGCTTCGACTATGCCGGAGCCCTGGCCGGCGAGGATCGCGAGATTCTGGAAATCGTCGCAGCGTCTTTCCTCGAGGGTTTTCCGAAGGACGTGGCGGCCTTGCGCAAGGCTCTGGCCGTCGGCGACTTCGCCACGCTGCGCCGGGCAGCCCACTCGATCAAGGGGAACTGCGGCATCTTCGGCGCCGTGCCGATGGTCCAGGCGGCGCGCGCCATCGAACAACACGACCCCGGGCGCAATCCCGACGCCAACATCGATGCCCAGATCATGGTGCTCGAGAACGACTTCGTGCTGCTGGGCGCGTCGCTCAAGGCGCTTCTGGGCTGAACGGCTGCAGCTGCGCTGCTGCGGGTTGATGCCCTAACCTGTTCCTCAGGGCGAGCGGGCGCTGTCCAAATCGGCCAGATTGCGTTCGTCGACGTAGATCCTGGCCGCTTCGCCACCGGCGCCGGCAAAGCAGGTGACAATCACATTGCTCAGCCCGGCCGACTTGGTCAGCACTTCGACGGCGCAACGGCCGTAGGCGCTTTCGATGGTGGCCAGCAGGTTGCGGGCATAAGTGCCGGACAGCTGTCCGTCGAGCAGCAGATTGGCCAGCATCACGCCGCCGGGCTTCAGGGCGTGCCGCGTGCCGCGCCAGAATTCGCGCGTTACCAGATGGCCGGGAATCGAGGTGCGGGCGCTATACACATCCACCACTACGGCGTCATAGCGCTGTGCGGTCTCGATGACGAAGCGGCGCGCATCGGTCGCCACGAATTTGCCGCGCACCGCTTCGCGCAGGAAGTCGCGTTCGGCTATGCCGCGGATCGCCGGGTCGATGTCGACGTAGGTGTAGCGGTTGGCCGGCTCGCGCTGGGAGAGCGTGAAGCCGCCCGCGCCCAGCACCAGAATGTCGCGGTCGCGGTAGGCCAGATCGTCCAGCAGGATGTGCCGCAAGTGCTCTATGTAGCGGGCATGGACGGGCGGCTCGCTGCTGTCGGTCAAGGACGCCATCTGGTTGTTCACGCGGAAGGCGCGCGGCGACAGCATGCCCTGGCGTGACACGGCTTCCACCGCATAGTCGGCGTAAGCCGTGTCGGCAAGCTGCCGGTCGCCGAGGTTGGCGGCCAGGCCGAGGCCGCTGACGCCGGCCAGCAGCAGCACCGCCAGCGGTCGCGGCCTTTGCACCAGCGCCGAGCCGGCGACCAGCATCAGGGCGCCGAGCAGCACCGCAGCCCAGACGCCGAACATCTGCATGACGCCGAGCGAGAGCGTGACGGAACCCAGAAAGGAGCCGAGGGTGGACCAGTACAGCGCCTGTCCGGCTGCTTCGCCGCTGCGCTGCGCCCGCATCAGGTTGGTCAGTATCGGTACGGTTTGCCCCAGCAGCCAGGCCAGCGGGCAGAGGACGGCGGCGATGAAAATCAGGTAGGCCGCTGCCGCCTGCGTTGCGATGAAGATGGCATTGACGCTGCTCCCTGCCAGACCGCCGCCCATCAGCGCTGCGGCGATGAGGAAATTGCGCGCCACCACGGCGCGGTAGTCTGCCGCCACACGGCTGCCCGATTGATAGCCGAGTGCCAGCGCCAGCAGGAACAGGCCGATGGTCGGTGCCGTGACCACGATGGAACTGCCGACATGGGGAATCAATCGCCGCAAGGCGATGATTTCGGCGCCGAGGGAACAATAGCCCTCGATGAAAACGATGGTGAACAACAGGCGTGCGGGCATGGCGGTAAGGCAGGTGCGGGGACAGTGACTTTACGCTGTCGCGCCGGGCTTGTCCGGATTGCGGTTGCGGAACAAACTTGCAACTCACAGGATCAGGGTGTTACCCTAGTGTCACCTGAAGGCAATTGGCACCCGACAATGTCCACTACTTCGCTGAAGCTTTCTGACGAACTCAAGCAACGAGCTGCTGCCGCTGCAGAGAAGATAGGAGTCTCGCCGCATGCTTTCATGGTCCATGCGATTGAGCAAGCAGCCACGGCAGCAGAACGGCGGGCCGGTTTCGTAAATGAGGCTCAGGCGGCACGGGAACAAATGTTGAGCACCGGCAAGGGCTACGATGCCAGTGAGGTGCATGCTTACCTGAAAGCCCGCATTTCAGGCAATAAGCCGGCAAAGCCGAAAGCCAGATCTTGGCAAAGCTGATCTATTCGGCACGTGCGCTCTCCGATCTTGAAAGGCTAACCGACTTCCTGATTGAAACAGATCCTCCCGCAGCAGCAGAGACGGTTGGATTGATCGAGGAAGTCGTTGAATTGTTAGTGCGTCACCCGCTGATCGGTCGTCCCGTGGAGTATGAATTGCGAGAGTTGGTGATATCTCGAGGACGTACCGGTTATGTGTCCCTCTATAGCTTTGAGGAAGATCAGGATGTCGTCCTGATTCTTGCGATTCGTCATCAGCGTGAAGCCGGCTATTGGGGGCTGGACGATAACTGAGTCCGGCCGAGACCCGACGCTGCCGGGACGCCATGTCCGGTTAACCTAATTTACAGGCCCGCGACGGCGACGTACCATGCCCTCCCTTTCCCCTCGCATCGAGTTGCCCATGTTGTTTCAAACCAGGCCCTGCTGCCGGCGCGCCGCGCCGTGAGCGCCGTTCCGCTCATATCCTGGACCGAGGATGGCGCGACGCGCACTGCCCGCTGGCATTCGGAGGCCGGCAGCCCGCCGCCGAAGCGTGTCGTCATCGCCGATGACCGCACCACCGCCGATGCCGCTTTCCGCCTCGCCAGCGAGGGCACCGCGCTGCTGTGGCGCGGCGATTTCCAGAACGCCCGCCAGTTGCTGCAGGCCATGGCCCGGCGCGTCGACCGCAAGCCGCGGCGGCCGCCGCCGGCCGACCCGGCCGGGCAGGCAGGCGCGGCGGCGTTTCATCGGTACCGGCTGTCGCAGTCGCAGCGGGCGCGCACGCTGGGCATGCTGCTGCTGCCCTTCGATGACGACTACCGGCTGCCGCTGCGCCGCGCACCCGACGTCGGGGACGCCTGCCGCGAGGCCTACGGCGCGGCGGACGGGTCCTTCGTCGCTTCGCTGCGGGAACTGCTGGGACTCATCGGCGCCCACGAGTGGCGCAAACAGGGCGTCGCGGTGCCGGCCCTGGGGGAGCGCATCCATCCGCACTACGGCGTGTTCGCACCGGTTCGCGGCGAGTATGTCGGCCTGGTGGCGACTGCGCCCTTGCCCGCCGCCTGCGCTCTGGCTTTCGATATCGGCACCGGCAGCGGGGTGCTGGCGGCGGTGCTGGCGCGGCGCGGCGTCGCCCGCGTGGTCGCTACCGACATGGATCCCCGCGCCCTGGCCTGCGCCGGCGAGAACATGGCGCGGCTTGGATTGGCGGCGCGGGTCGAGGTGGTGGCGGCCGACCTGTTCCCGCCCGGCCGTGCGCCGCTGGTCGTCTGCAACCCGCCGTGGCTGCCGGCTCGCGCCGGTTCCGCGCTGGAGCGCGCGGTGTTCGACCCCGACAGTCGCATGCTGATGGGATTCATCGGCGGGCTGGCCGCGCATCTGGAGCCGGGCGGCGAAGGCTGGCTGGTGCTCTCCGATCTCGCCGAACATCTGGGCTTGCGCTCGCGCGCCGAACTGCTCGCCGCCTTTGACCAGGCCGGCCTGGTGCCGGTGGGGCGCATCGATGCCAGGCCGGTTCATCCGCGCGCCGCCGACACCAGCGACCCCCTTTACGCGGCTCGCGCCGCTGAACTCACCACGCTGTGGCGTCTGGCGCTGCGTTGAGGGCCTGCGCCGATTGCCGGCGCGCCGCGAGCCGCTAGAATGCCGCCCATGCCGGCCAACGCACCCACCCGATTTTGTCTCATTCGTCATGGCGAGACCGACTGGAATGGCGAGAAGCGCCTGCAGGGGCGGATCGACATCGATCTCAATGCGACCGGTGCAGCGCAGGCGCTGGCGGTGAGGCCGGGTCTGGCGGGGCACGGCTTCGCCGCGGCATATAGCAGCGACCTGCGGCGCGCCTGGCACACGGCGCAAGTCGCCGGCGCCGGACTCGGGCTTGCCGTGGCGGCAGAACCGGCTTTGCGCGAGCGCCATTTCGGCGTACTGCAAGGCACCACCGCAGACGAAGCCGCTGTGCAGTATCCTGAGGCGCATCATCACCATCTGGCGCGGACACCCGACTACGACTACGAGTCGGGCGAATCCCTGATTGTTTTCGCGGCACGCGTCTTGGCCGGGCTTGAAGTCCTCGCTGCACGCCACGCCGGCAGGGAAGTGCTGGTTTTTACTCACGGCGGCGTGCTGGATGTCGTATATCGTGCCGCTACCGGTTTGCCTCTGCACGCGCCGCGCGATTTCCTCCTGCCGAATGCGGCATTCAACTGGCTCGAGCACCGCGCCGGCGGCTGGCGGCTGATCTCGTGGGCCGACTGCCGCCATCTCGAGCGGGCGCTCGACGAAGTGCCTGATTAGCCGGATCGGCCGCACCATGACAGCAGCAGTGGGTGTAGTATCCGCGCAGGCTCTGCCGCGATGCAGGGCTGCCCGATCACAAATCGAATAGGAGAAGTGGCATGGAACGACGCAAGTTTCTGCAACACGCCGGCCTCACCGGCATCCTGGCCGCCGGCACAGCCCCGGCCATCGCACAATCGGCACCGACCATCAAGTGGCGGCTGACTTCCAGTTTCCCCAAGAGTCTTGACACCATCTACGGCGGTGCCGAGGTCTTGTCGGCACGTCTGGCCAGCATGACCGGCGGCAAGTTCCAGGTGCAGGTCTTCGCTTCGGGCGAAATCGCACCGGGCGGCCAGGCGCTGGACGTGGTGCAGAACGGCACCGTGGAAGCCTGTCATACCTGCTCCTACTACTTCGTCGGCAAGGACAAGACCTTCGGCTTCGGCACGGCGATCCCCTTCGGCATGAACTGCCGCCAGATGAACGCCTGGATCTACTACGGCGGCGGGCAGAAACTGCTCGACGAGTTCTACAGCAACTACAACATCGTTTCCTTCGCCGGCGGCAATACCGGGACGCAGATGGGCGGCTGGTTCCGCAAGGAAATCAATACGCTGGCTGACTGCAAGGGCGTCAAGATGCGCATCGCCGGCCTTGGCGGCGCGGTGCAGTCGGCACTGGGTATGGTGCCGCAGCAGATTCCCGGCTCGGACATCTATCCGGCGCTGGAAAAGGGCACCATCGACGCCGCGGAATGGGTCGGTCCCTATGACGACGAGAAGCTCGGCTTCCACAAGGTCGCCAAGAACTATTACTTCCCGGGCTGGTGGGAGCCGGGTCCGACGATCCACTTCTTCGTGAACAAGGACCAGTGGGCCAAGCTGCCGAAGGACTATCAGTCCGCTTTCCAGGCCGCCGCCTACGAATCCAACGTGACGATGATGGCCGAATACGACCACAAGAACCCGGCCGCCCTGCGTCGCCTGGTGGGCCAGGGCGTCAAGCTCAAGAAGTTCTCCAACGAAGTCGTCGAGGCTGCCTTCAAGGCGTCCCAGCAGCTTTACAGCGACGAATCGGCGAAGAATCCGGCATTCAAGAAGATCTACACCGAGTACGTCAAATACCAGAAGGAACTCAACCAGTGGTTCAGCGTTGCCGAACTCGGCATGGACCAGTTCCTGCAGCAGCACGTCAAGTAATTCTTTTGCCGCGGCAAACAAAAAGCCCCGCGTTGCGGGGCTTTTTGCGTTAACCCGGCGCGCGGCCGGGTGCCGGGCGGCGCTTTCTATTTCTGCTTGTTGGCGTCGTTGATGGCCTTGGTCAGGGCGTCGCCATCGTTGGCGCCGCCCGCCGCTGCCGGTGCCGCCTGACCGCCGGCAGCAGCCTTGCCGGCTTCCCGCGCGGTATCCGCGGCGGTGTCCTCCTGCAGCATCTTCTGGATGTCGATGGCCTGCCCCTGCTCCTCCATCTGCGCGTTGGTCAGCGCCTTCTCGCTGCCGACCAGTTGCGGGAAGGCGATGACCAGACCGACCATGACGATCTGGATCAGGACGAAGGGGATGGCACCCCAGTAGATCTGCCCGGTGGTGACCGGATCGGTGAGCTTGCCGGTGACGTGATCCTTGTAGGGCGAGGTCGGCGCCACCGAACGCAGGTAGAACAGGGCGAAGCCGAAGGGCGGATGCATGAAGGAGGTCTGCATGTTGATCGCCAGCAGCACACCGAACCAGATCAGGTCGATGCCCAGCTTGTCCGCCACGGGACCGAGCAGCGGCACGACGATGAAGCAGAGCTCGAAGAAGTCGAGGAAGAAGGCGAGGAAGAAGACCAGCGCATTCACCACGATGAGGAAGCCCACCTGCCCGCCGGGCAGGTCGGTCAGCAGGTGCTCGACCCACTTGTGGCCGTCGACGCCGTAGAAGGTCAGCGAGAAGCAGCGTGCGCCGACGAGGATGAAGACGACGAAGGTGGTCAGCTTGGCGGTCGAGTCCATGGCCTGCTTGAGCAGCGACCAGGACAGGCGATTGCGGGCGACGGCCATGATCAGCGCGCCGGTGGCGCCCATGGCGCCGCCCTCGGTCGGCGTCGCGATGCCGATGAAAATGGTGCCGAGTACGAGGAAGATCAGCGCCAGCGGGGGGATCAGGACGAAGGTGACCTTTTCCGCCATCTTCGAGAACAAGCCGAGCTTGGTGACGCGGTTGAGGATGGCGAGGCCGAAGGCGATGCCCATGCCCAGACTCATGGCGATGACGATGAGTTCGTCGGTGGGCTTGTCGGCCGGCTGCTGCATGGCCCAGGCGACGGCGGCGCCGACCGAGACGAAGGTCAGCAGCAGCAGTGAAATCGCGCCGGTGCGGCCGCTGGCTTCGCGGAACTTGCGTGCCTCGGGGGGCAGGGCGGGTGCGGATTTCGGGAAGAAGATGGTCATGCCGAGGACGAAGAGCAGATACAGGCCGGTCAGCACAAAACCCGGCACGAAGGCGCCCTTGTACATGTCGCCGACCGACTTGCCGAGCTGGTCGGCGATGATGATCAGCACCAGTGACGGCGGGATGATCTGCGCCAGAGTGCCCGAGGCGGCGATCACGCCCGAGGCCAGGCGCCGGTCGTAGCCGAAGCGCAGCATGATGGGCAGCGAGATCAGGCCCATCGAGATCACCGAGGCCGCCACCACGCCGGTGGTCGCCGCCAGCATGGCGCCGACCAGGACCACGGCGTAGGCCAGCCCACCGCGCACCGGTCCGAACAGCTGGCCGATGGTCTCGAGCAGGTCCTCGGCCATGCCGGAGCGTTCCAGGATCAGCCCCATGAAAGTGAAGAAGGGAATCGCCATCAGCGTGTCGTTCATCATGACGCCGCCGAAGATGCGCTCGGGCAGCGCCTGGAAGAAGGTCGGCTGGAACAGGCCGAGCTCGATGCCGATCCAGCCGAAGATGATGCCGTTGGCGGCGAGCGAGAAGGCGACCGGGAAGCCCAGCAGCAGGAAGACGATCAGTGAGGCGAAGATGATCGGTGCCAGGTTGGCAATGAAGAATTCGGTCACTTGCGGTCTCCTTGTTCCGGCTGCGGGTCGACCATCTCATGGTTGGCCTCGACGAAGCTGACCACCTCGGGGGCGACCTGGTGCTTCTTGATGGCCTCGGCCAATTCCTCCTCGGCGCTGGGGCCGCCCTCCTTGATCAGTACGTTGCGACCGGCGCCGCTGAGAAAGGCCAGGCGCTTGACCAGTTCGGAGATGCCTTGCAGGATCAGCAGGGCGAAGCCGACCGGCATCATCAGGCGCACCGGCCAGCGGATGAGGCCTCCCGGATTGGAGGACATTTCGCCCGAGGTCCAGGCCATGGTGAATACCGGCCAGGACAGGTAGCCGATGATCAGGGCCATCGGCAGCAGGAACACGAGAAAGCCGAAGACGTCGACCCAGTTCTGCGTCCGCTCGGAAAAGCGGCCGATGAGGACGTCGATGCGGATGTGCTCGTTGCGCTTCAGCACATAGCCGGCCGACAGCAGGAAGATTGCCGAGAACAGGTACCACTGGATCTCCAGCAGGGCGTTCGAACTCATGTTGAAGGTGAAGCGGACGACGGCGTTGCCGGCGCTGATGACGACGACAATGAGGACCAGCCAGATCATGGCGCGGCCGACACGTTCGTTCAAGCCGTCAATCAGGCTGGATAATTTCAAGAGGCCTTGCATCAGTGATTTCTCCTATGCGGTGTGGTCTGCGTCGATGCTCTGTTTTGCCGGGCAACTCATTGTTGAGTCGCGAGTTTAATCAATAAACAGCCGGAGGTGACCTTCCGCAAGCCAATAATGTCCGTCGCGGCCGGTCGCTATGCCGCGAGACAGCGCGATTGGCTGCCTGCGACGGCCGGATGCTAAAATCGGCCACTGCCACCCGTCCCCGGATTCCGCCATGTTTTGGTTTCGGCATAACGCGCTGCGTGCATGAGCCTTCACTGAAACATTCATTGATGTCGTTTTTGAAACGGACCTGATATGTTTTCCAAGAAAAATACCCTCGCCATGGGCGACCCCGAGCTGTGGGCCGCCATCCAGAACGAAAACCGCCGCCAGGAGGATCACATCGAGCTGATCGCTTCGGAGAACTATGTTTCATGGCCGGTGATGGAAGCGCAGGGCTCGCAGCTGACCAACAAGTACGCCGAAGGTTATCCCGGCAAGCGCTACTACGGCGGCTGTGAGCATGTCGATGTCGCCGAGCAGCTGGCCATCGATCGGGCGAAGAAGCTGTTCGGTGCCGATGCCGCCAATGTCCAGCCCAATTCCGGCTCGCAGGCCAACCAGGCGGTGTTCATGGCTTTCCTCAAGCCGGGCGACACCATCCTCGGCATGAACCTCGCCATGGGCGGCCATCTGACGCACGGCTCGTCGGTGAACATGTCCGGCAAGTGGTTCAACGTCGTGCCCTACGGCCTCGATCAGAATGAGGAAATCGATTACGCCGAGATGGAACGGCTGGCGCACGAGCACAAGCCGAAACTGATCATCGCCGGCGCCTCGGCTTATGCGCTGAGGATAGACTTCGAGCGTTTCGCCAAGGTGGCGAAGGCGGTCGGCGCCATCTTCATGGTGGACATGGCGCACTACGCCGGCCTCGTCGCCGCAGGCTTCTACCCCAACCCGGTGCCGCATGCCGACGTCGTTACCTCGACCACCCACAAGACCCTGCGCGGACCGCGCGGCGGCCTGATTCTGATGCGTGCCGAACACGAAAAGGCGATCAACTCGGCGATCTTTCCCGGCCTCCAGGGCGGCCCGCTGATGCACGTCATCGCCGCCAAGGCGGCCGCCTTCAAGGAAGCCATGACGCCGGAGTTCCGCAACTATCAGGAACAGGTGATCGAGAATGCCCAGGTCATGGCCAAGGTATTGAAGGGCCGCGGCCTGCGCATTGTCTCCGGACGCACCGAGTCGCACGTGTTCCTGGTGGACCTGCAGGCCAAGAACATCACCGGCAAGGAGGCCGAAGCCGCCCTCGGCCGCGCCCATATCACGGTGAACAAGAACGCCATTCCCAATGATCCGCAAAAGCCTTTCGTCACCTCCGGCATCCGCCTCGGCACGCCGGCCATGACCACGCGCGGCTTTACCGAGATCGAGGCGGAACAGGTCGCCGACCTGATCGCCGACGTGCTCGACGCCCCGGCCGATGAAGCCGTGCTGACGCGGGTGCGCGGTGAAGTGGCGGCGCTGTGCAAGAAGTTCCCGGTGTATGGCTGATAGCGGCCAACACTGCAAGAAGACTCACCGCAGAGGCGCAGAGGCGCAGAGAAAGGCGGCGCAGAGAAGATCCGCCATGATGAGCATTTTCCCTGCTTTCCTCTGCGTCAGCTCTGCGCCTCTGCGCCTCTGCGGTAATGTTTTTCGGCTTCCGGCTCTTCGGGAATAGCATGAAGTGCCCCTTCTGCGCTGAAGACAACACCCAGGTCGTTGACACCCGGGAGAACGAGGACGGCGATACTGTGCGCCGCCGTCGCCGCTGCCTGTCCTGCGACAAGCGCTTTACCACTTACGAGCGGGTCGAACTGCAGTTGCCGCAAGTGGTGAAGAAGAACGGCAGCCGCACGGATTACGAGCGCGACAAGCTCAAGGGCAGCATGATGCTGTCCATGAGAAAGCGTCCGGTCACCACCGAAAGCATCGATCTTGCCGTCGACCGCATCGAGGAAAAGCTGGTGCAGCTGGCGCTGCGTGAAGTGGCGTCGGATCGCATCGGCGAACTGGTGATGCGCGAACTGAAGCGGCTCGACAAGGTGGCCTATATCCGCTTCGCTTCGGTGTATCGGAACTTCGAGGACGTCGACGAGTTCTCCGAAGCCATCCGCGAAATCAAGAAGCCGCGCACCCACCGGGCCAAGACGTGATTCATTGCGCCCCATGAGCTTTGCGGCGGCCGATCACGTCTTCATGGCACGCGCCCTGCAACTGGCGCGGCGCGGTCTCTACGGCACCACTCCCAATCCCCGCGTCGGCTGCGTCCTGGTCAGGGACGGCCGCATCATCGGCGAAGGCTGGCACCAGCAGGCCGGCCTGCCGCACGCGGAGGCCGTCGCCCTGGCTGCCCTGGCCGCTGCCGGCGTGACAGCGCGAGGCGCCACCGCCTATGTCACGCTCGAACCCTGCAGCCATTTCGGCCGCACCCCGCCTTGCGCCGATGCGCTGATCGGCGCCGGTGTTGCCCGTGTCGTGGTCGCGATGCAGGATCCGAATCCGCTGGTGGCCGGGCAGGGGTTGGCGCAACTGGCGGCCGCCGGCATCGAGGTCGGCAGCGGCCTGCTGCAAGCCGAGGCGGCGGAACTCAACATCGGTTTCGTCTCGCGCATGACGCGCGGCCGGCCCTGGCTGCGGCTCAAGGTGGCGGCCAGCCTGGACGGCAAGACGGCGCTCAACAACGGCGCCTCGCAATGGATCACCGGCCCTGCCGCGCGGCGCGATGCACATGCCTGGCGCGCGCGCTCCTGCGCCGTGCTGACCGGCATCGGCACGGTCAGGGACGACAATCCGCGGCTTAGCGTGCGCGAGGTGCAGACCACGCGCCAGCCGCTCAAGGTGGTGATCGACAGCCGGCTCGAAACGCCGCCGGATGCCGCCGTGCTCGAAGGCGGCAATGTCCTCATCGCTGCGGCGCAGGACGGCCCGCGCAGCGCCGCCCTGCGCCAGCGCGGCGCCGAAATCGTCATCCTGGCCAATGCCCATGGCAAGGTCGATCTCGCCGCCCTGCTGCAGGAACTCGGCCGGCGCGGCATCAACGAAGTGCTGGCCGAGGCCGGTACCCGGCTCAACGGCTCGCTGCTGGGCGAGAACTGCGTCGACGAATTGCTGATCTACCAGGCGCCGCTGCTGATGGGCGATTCCGCGCGCGGCATGTTCGGCCTGGCGGAACTCACGGAGCTGGCCGGCGCCCGCCATCTCAACATCATCGAGCGCCGCATGGTCGGCGCCGACTGTCGCATTCGAGCCCGCCTTGCGTGACCAGGACGGCCATCGCGACTTCCGCGGCCGCGGCCTGCTGATCAACATCCTGCGCGTTTTCCACATCGCCGGCCTGGCCGGTATGTCCGCGGTGGTGCTGGCGAATGCAAGCGGTGTGGCACACTGGGGCGGCCTGATGCTGGTCTCGGGCCTCGGCATCGTCGCCCTCGACGCCTGGGCAAACCCGCTCTATTTCCGCCAGGCCAAGGGTCTCGGCACACTGCTCAAGCTGGTGCTGGTGATGCTGCTGGCGAGCTGGGAGGCCGGGCGCCAACCCTTGTTCTGGTTCGTGCTGGTGTTCTCGGTCGCGCTCAGCCACGCCCCGAGCCGGATCCGGCACCGGCAGATGTTCTGATGGACAAGCCCGAAAACCATTAGCCACAGAGGACACAGAGATCACAGAGAAAACCTTCGGGTTCGCTCTTCCTCTGTGTCCTCTGTGTTCTCTGTGGCTGAATTTATTGTCTTTGCTCAGCCCTGCAAACGGCGCAGCCCGGATCGCGCGGCACGCGAATCTCGCGCCATTCCATGCCGAGGCCGTCGAGCAGCAGCAGGCGGCCGGCGAGGCTGGTGCCGCAGCCGATCAGCAGCTTCAGGGCTTCGGCGGCCTGCACCGTGCCGATGATGCCGGTGAGCGGGGCGAAGACACCCATCACGGCGCAGCGCACTTCGTCGACGTCCTGTCCTTCGGGAAACAGGCAGTGGTAGCAGGGGGCATCCGGCTGGCGTGAATCGAATACCGCCACCTGGCCGTCGAAGCGGATCGCGGCGCCGGACACCAGCGGTTTGGCGAACTTGACGCAGGCGCGATTGACGGCATGGCGCGTGGCGAAGTTGTCGCAGCAGTCGAGGACGATGTCGGCCAGCGCCACTTCCTCCTCCAGACGCGGGCCGGAAAGGCGTTCGGCGAGCGCGATGACCTTGCATTCGGGGTTGATTTCGCCCAGCGTGCGCTTGCCCGACTCGACCTTCGTCATGCCGACGGCATCGGTGCGGTGCAGGATCTGGCGCTGCAGGTTGGTCAGGTCGACCGTGTCGCCGTCGGCCAGCACCAGCGTGCCGATGCCGGCCGAGGCCAGGTAATAGGCGGCGGGCGAACCCAGGCCGCCGGCGCCGATCACCAGCGCCCGGGCGTTGACGATGTTGTCCTGTCCTTCGATGCCGATCTGCGGCAGCAGGATGTGGCGGCTGTAGCGCAGCAGCTGCTCGTCGGTCATCTGTCCTGCCTCAGTTCCGCCGGCGTGTCGTCGCGGTCGCCGTGGGGATGGTGCTCCCAGGCCTTGGAATAGACCAGGTGCGATTTCTTGATCAGGCGCTCGGGGACGCGCATGTTGCGCATCTGGGTTTCCTCACAGAAATACACCAGTGCCCGCATCAGCTTGCTGTAGAGGCTGTTGTCGAGATGAACGCCCTGCCTCTGCAACGCGGCTTCCAGTCCTTGCAGCGAGTAGTCGCTGATGTCGTACCAGATCGACAGGCTGCAGGGCGCCAGCCCGCTGTCGATTTCCATGCCTTCGAGCCCGGACAGCAGCCGTCGCGTTTCCTCGACCTGTTCGGGATGCCGCGGGTCAAAGCGCAGCTCGCGATGCTTGCGCGTGCCGGGTTGCGGCACGAAGGCGGCCGGACGCTGGCGCGACTTGCCGTGGCGCAGTTCGTCCCTGAGTTCGCGCGCCTTTTCCGGAGTCATCCTGCTCATGGCACGCGCGCTGCGCTCAGCGCTTGATGATCTGCCAGACCTTGAGCAGGTTGGTTGCCTGAGTGAGCTGGTAGTCGTTCTTCGAGGCGAACTCAAGCGGCGTGTGCGGCGATTCCTCGGCCTCGTCCTTGCCCTTCTTGCCGTTCTTTACCGGCGGCTTGGGCGCGGCCGGTTCCGCCGTCTTGTCCTTGTCATTGCCGAGGTGGCGTTCCAGATCGGCTTCGCGCAGACGCTCGCGCGGTTCGCCGTTTGCCGTTTCCTCGACGATGACGTCCGGGGTGATGCCCTTGGCCTGGATGGAACGGCCCGAAGGCGTGTAGTAGCGCGCCGTGGTCAGCTTGATCGCGGCATTGTTGGACAGCGGCAGGACGGTTTGCACCGAACCCTTGCCGAAGGTCTGGGTGCCCATGACGACGGCACGCTTGTGATCCTGCAGGGCGCCGGCAACGATTTCCGAGGCGGACGCCGAACCGCCATTGACCAGCACCACCAGAGGCGTGATCTTGGCGTAGGCGGGCAGGTTCTTCATGAAGTCGTCCTTGAAGCCGCGCTGGTAATCCTCCGGGCTGGCGTTGTAGCGGCGCTTGGCATCTTCGGTGCGGCCGTCGGTCGAGGTCACCAGCGTCGCCGGCGGCAGGAAGGCCGCCGCGACGCCGACGGCGCCGTTGAGCAGGCCGCCCGGATCGTTGCGCAGGTCGAGCACCAGTCCCTTGATGCCGTCGCCCTTGGCGTCCTTGTCCGCTTTCGCCAGTTTCTCGAGGTGCTTCACCACGTCGGGCGCGGTTTCCTCCTGGAACTGGGTGACGCGCAAGTAGCCGTAGCCGCCTTCGAGCAACTTCGACTTGACGCTCTGCACCTTGATCTTCTCGCGCGTCAGGGTGACTTCGAAGGGCTTGGTTTCGCCCTTGCGGGCGATGGTGAGGCGGATCTGGGTTTTCGGCTTGCCGCGCATTTTCTTGACAGCGTCATTGAGCGTGAGGCCCTTGACCGGTGTGTCGTCGAGCTTGATGATCAGGTCGCCGGACTTGAGCCCCGCCTTGTACGCCGGGGTATCCTCGATCGGCGCCACGACCTTGACGAAACCGTCTTCCATGCCGACTTCTATGCCGAGGCCGCCGAACTCGCCCTGAGTGCTGACCTGCAGATCCTTGAAGGAGTCGGCATCAAGATAGGCCGAGTGCGGATCGAGGTTGGCCAGCATGCCGCTGATGGCGTGGGTGATGAGCTTCTTGTCCTCGATCGGCTCGACATAGCCTTGCTTGATGGCGTTGTAGACATCGGCGAAGCTGCGCAGCTCGTCTACCGGCAGGGCCGACAAGGCCGCATCCTTGCCGGCGCTGGCGGAAAAATTCAGGCTGATGAGGACGCCGGCGATCAGGCCGGATGCCACCAGACCCGCTTTTTGCAGTTTGCTGCTCATAGGAACTCCGAAGGGATGACGGCGGGGTTAGCCCGATGGGCTCAAGTGTAGCGCGAGTTTGGCTAATTTCCGGCCCATTTCAGGGGGTCGAACGGCTGCCCCCGATGCCGCAGCTCAAAGTATAAACCGGAGTCTGCGTTGCCGCCGCTGTTTCCCACGGTGGCGACGGCTTCGCCGCCCTTGACGGCGGTGCCGACCGCCGCCAGCAGCGACTCGTTGTTGCCGTACACCGAGAGGAAATCGTCGCCGTGATCGATGATCAGCAGATTGCCGAAGCCGCGCAACCAGTCCGAGAAGACCACGCTGCCGGCGGCCACGGCCTTGACTTCGACGCCTTCGGCGGCGCGGATGAAGACGCCCTTCCAGTTCGCGCCGCCTTCCGCGCGCGGGCGGCCGAAGCGGCCGGCGATGCTGCCCTTGACCGGCAGCCGCAGATGGCCGCGCAAGGCGGCAAAGGCGCCGCCGACATTACCCGGATCATGGTTTTTTGTGCGGGGCGCGGTCGCTGTGCCGGAGCTGGCCGCTTTGGGGGCCTTTTTCTTCGTCGCGGCGATGCGGGCCAGGCCTTCGATCAATCTGCCGAGGCGCTGTTCGTCACGTTTCAGCGTGTTTATTTCGCGGCGCTGCGCCTTGAGCCGGTCGGCAATCGCCGCCAGCGTCGTCTGCCGCTGCTTCTTGCGCTCGAGCAGTTGGGCGCGGCTTTCCTGTTGCCGGCGTTCGACCTCGGCCAGCTGTGTCTGGCGCTCGCGCGCGGCGTCGGCCAGGCGTTTTTTCTCGGCGGCAACGGCGCGCAATTGCTGTATCAGTTCGGCCTTGGCGCGCGAGAGCTGGGTCAGGAAATACGTGTCGCGTGCCGACTGGTTGGGGTCGCGGCCGGACAGCAGCAGCTTCAGCGCATCCGAATCGCCGCCGACGAACTGGCGGTTGAGGAGGCGCGCCAGCTGGTTCTGCTGCGCGCCGGTCTGGCGGTCGAGGCGCTGACTCTGCGCATCAAGTTCGGCCAGTCCGGCTTCCAGCCCGGCACGCTCGGCGGCCAGTTCATGCAGGCGCCGGTTGGCGTCGGAGATCGCCGATTCGGTCTCGCGCAACTGGTCGGCGGCGGAGGTCTTCGATTCCTCGGCGGCCGCCATGTCGCGCCGCAAGGCTTCGATGCGACCTTGCAGATCCTGCAGTTCGCTCTTTTTCGAATCGACCGGGGCGGCGAGGGCGGCCGAAATGAAAAGCGCAACCACGGCGGGCACGGCGACACGGCGAAATGCACGAGAGATCTTCGCCGTGTCGCCGTGCCCGCCGTGGTGAAGACTCAAGCCTTGGCCTTGCCCTGATTGGCCACCGCCTGCATCGCCGCCTTGATCGCTTCCTGGTCGCCGAGGTAGTAGCTGCGGATCGGCTTCAGGTCGGCGTCGAGTTCATACACCAGCGGCTGCGCGGTGGGGATGTTGAGGCCGACGATGTCGGCATCGGAGACATTGTCGAGGTACTTGATCAGCGCCCGCAGGCTGTTGCCGTGGGCCGCTATGACTACCTTCCTGCCGGATTTGACGGCCGGGGCGATGGTCTCGTGCCAGTAGGGCAGGAAGCGCTCGACGGTGTCCTTGAGGCATTCGGTGCGAGGCAACTGGTCCGCCGTCAGGCCGGCATAGCGCGGGTTGCCGGTCTCCAGGCGCGGATCGTCTGCCGCCAGCGGCGGCGGCGGCGTGTCGTAGGCGCGGCGCCAGACCAGCACCTGGGCATCGCCGAACTTGGCCGCGGTCTCGGCCTTGTCCAGCCCCTGCAGCGAGCCGTAGTGGCGTTCATTCAGCCGCCACGAGTGCTGCACCGGAATCCACATGCGGTCCATTTCCTCGAGCACCGTCCACAAGGTCTTGATGGCGCGGCGCAGTACCGAGGTATAGGCGATGTCGAAGGCGAAGCCTTCCTTTTTCAGCAAGCGGCCGGCGGCGACGGCCTCGGCGAGTCCTTTTTCAGTGAGGCCGACATCGGTCCAGCCGGTAAAGCGGTTTTCCTGATTCCAGACGGATTCGCCGTGGCGAAGCAAAACGATCGTGTACATGATGAAAGCCTCAACGCAGAGCAAAGCAGTATTCTATAATATTCAGAATTGCAGCCATCAACCATAGCCATACTCCAGCAAGGGACACGCACGGCATGCATACCGCGATCAACGAACTGATAGGTAAACAGGAGCACATAGAAACGGCGGCACGCGCGCTGAAGGCGATCTCGCATCCCTTGCGCCTGAAGATTCTGTGCGTGATCGGCGATCAGGAGACCTGCGTCCAGGATATCGTCGAGGCGGTCGGCACCTCGCAGAGCAATATTTCGCAACACCTCGCGATTTTGCGCGACAAGGGCGTCCTGCAAACCCGCAAGGACGCCAACCGGGTTTTTTACCGTATCGCCGACAAGCGCACTCTCCAGCTCATCGCCCTGATGCGCGAAGTGTTCTGCGGCGTTTCGGCACACAGGGGATAGACAACAATGGAATTCGTGCAGCAGAACATGATGTGGGTGGCTCTCGCTTTGGTCAGCGGCGGCATGCTGGTGTGGCCGCTGGTGGCCGGTGGCGGCGTCGAGCGGCTGACCCCGGCTCAGGCGACTCTGCTGATGAACCGCGAAGATGCGCTGGTGCTGGATGTGCGTGAAACCGGCGAGTGGACGTCCGGCCACATACCCGGTGCGCGCCACATCACGCTGGCCCAGCTCGAGAAGCGGATGTCCGAGATAGAGAAGTTCAAGGACCGGCCGGTCATCATCTGTTGCGCTTCGGGCAACCGTTCATCGTCTGCCTGCGGGCAATTGAAGAAGGGCGGCTTCGAAAAGGTATTCAGTCTCGGCGGCGGCATCTCGGCCTGGCTCGAGGCCAGTCTGCCCCTGACCACCAAGTCCTGACGGCGGAGCATCCGATGACCTTCCCCCCGGCCCCCTTCCAAAGGACGGGGGTGACTATTGTTCGCGGGCGTGGCCCGCTCCATGTATTGGCCGCATCTCCTTGGGGCGGCCCTGCGGAGATGACATGACCAAAGTCCTGATGTATTCCACCGCGGTCTGCCCTTTCTGCGTGCGCGCCGAACAACTGCTGACGCGCAAGGGGGTAAGCGACATCGACAAGGTGCGCGTCGACCTCGATCCCGCGCGCCGCGAAGAAATGATGCAGAAGACCGGCCGCCGCACCGTGCCGCAGATCTATATCGGCGAGACCCACGTCGGCGGTTGCGACGACCTCTATGAACTTGAACGCCAGGGCAAGCTCGATTCGCTGCTGGCCGCGTAGAATTACCCTTTTCCCACCTCACCTCCCAATTCATCATGAGCGACGAGCAGCCGGTTTTCAGCATCGAAAAGATTTACGTCAAGGACCTCTCCATCGAGGTGCCCAATGCCCCCCAGATTTTCCTCGAGCGCGAGTCGCCGGCCATCGAAGTGCAGATTCAGAGTGTGGCGAACACCATCGGCGACGGCATGTATGAAGTCGTGCTGACGGTCTCGGTCAGCGCCAAGCAGGAAGAAAAGGCGTTCTTCCTGGTCGAGGTGGCGAAGGCCGGAATTTTCCAGATCCGCAACGTGCCGGAGCAGGACATGGAGCCGATTCTTGCCGTGGCCTGCCCCAACATCCTCTTCCCGTACGCCCGCGAAACGGTTTCCGACGCCATCAACCGCGCCGGTTTCCCGCCGGTGATTCTCTCCCCCGTCAACTTCGAGGCGCTCTACCAGCAGCGTCTGGTGGAGCAGCAGAAGAGCGAAAGCAAGATCCAGTTGCAATAGCCGGCGACAGCGCAAATCCAGATGCTGGCACGAGTGACGCTGCGGCAGGCTGCCGCGATTGCATCCGCCTTGGCGGCCATTGCGACAGCTTTGCCTGCGCTGGCGCTGGACTATCGCACGGTCAACGAGGCGGCGCCGATGTACGACGCCCCCTCGGCCAAATCCAAACCCCTGTTCGTGGCGCTGGCCGGTACGCCGGTGGAAGTCGTGGTCAGCCTCGAAGGCTGGTCCAAGGTGCGCGACAGCCGGGGCGATCTGGTCTGGATCGAAAAGAAACATCTCGCCGAACAGCGCAATGTCATAGTGCGCCTCGACCGCGCGCAGGTTCGCGTCGGCGCCGAGGACAGGGCTGCGCTGGTATTTGAAGCCGAGCGCGACGTGGTGCTGGAACTGGTCGAAAACCTCCCCGGCGGCTGGGTCAAGGTGAAGCATCGCGACGGCCAAGGCGGTTTCCTCAAGGCAAGCCAGGTCTGGGGCTTGTAACGTTCGCCGCCGCCGGCACGCCATGATCAAGCACGCTATGGATACTGCGAAATGAGGCTGGCGGTACTTGGCGCCGGCGCCTGGGGTACCGCGCTGGCCATCGCCTTCGCCGGCCGGCATGCGGTCAGTCTGTGGTCACGCGCGGAGGATCGCCCCGGCGAGATGGCGCAGGCAGGCGAAAACCGGCGCTTCCTGCCCGGCTTTCCCTTTCCCGCGTCGCTGCGGGTAGAGCCCGATTTTTCCGCCGCCCTGGCAACGGCAGACCTGGCGATTCTCGCTGCGCCGCTGGCCGGATTTCGCGGCCTGCTGGAACAGTTGCGCGAGAGCGCCCCGAAGCTTCCCTTCCTCTGGGTGTGCAAGGGGCTGGAAGCCGGCAGCGGGCTGCTGCCGCATCAGGTCGTGGCGGAAGTGATGGGCGAAGCCACCTGCGGCGTGCTTACCGGGCCCAGTTTTGCCATCGAAGTGGCGCGCGGCTTGCCCACGGCGGTTACGCTGGCGGCGTCGGATGCGGCCTTCGCCAGGCAAATGGCGCAGGGTCTGCATGGCGGCAATCTGCGCATCTATGCCAACGAAGACCTGATCGGCGCCGAAGTCGGCGGTGCGGTGAAGAACGTGCTGGCCATCGCCACCGGCATTTGCGACGGCCTCGGCCTCGGCCTCAATGCCCGCGCTGCCCTGATTACGCGCGGCCTGGTGGAAATCACCCGCTTCGGCCTGGCGCTCGGCGCCAATCGCGAAACCTTCATGGGGCTGGCCGGCATGGGCGACCTGATCCTCACCTGCACCGGCGATCTTTCCCGCAACCGCCGCGTCGGCCTGCTGCTGGCGCAGGGCAAGTCATTGCCCGAGATTTCTGCCGAACTGGGCCATGTCGCCGAAGGCGTGCCCGCGGCGCGGGAAGTGGCGCGGCGCGCTGCCGAACTCGGCATCGAGATGCCGATCACGCGCGCGGTCACCGCGGTGCTCGACGGCGGCATCACGCCGCGCGCGGCGGTCGATCAACTCATGGCGCGCGATCCGAAGCACGAGTAGCGCCCTAGCTTCCGCCGGCAAAGCCCTGTTGCCGCCACGCCTCGTAGACCAGCACCGCCACCGTATTCGACAGATTCAGGCTGCGATTTCCCGGCATCAAGGGCAGGCGCAGGCGGCGCTCCTCGTCGATGTCGGCCAGCACCTGCGGCGGCAGTCCGCGCGATTCCGAGCCGAAGACGAAGGCATCGCCGGGCCGGAAGCCGGCGTCCGCGTGACGCCGCGTGCCCCTGGTGGTCAGCGCAAACAGGCGTGCCTCGCCCAGCACGGCGCGACAGGCGGCCCAATCCGGATGCACCGAAACGCTGGCCAGTTCGGCGTAATCCATTCCGGCACGGCGCAACTGCGCGGCGGACAGATCGAAGCCGAGCGGTTCGATCAGATGCAGTTTTGCCCCGGTATTTGCGCAAAGGCGGATAGCATTGCCTGTATTGGGCGGGATCTCCGGGGCGACGAGAACAACATGGAACACGTGCGGATGCCTCCCAAAAGCGCCAGTTTCTGTAAAATCAGATAATTAGCTTATGACATTCGTGCAGCATCACAAAGCAGCGGCCCCGATTCTAAGGCCGCTTTGGAGACCGCCTGATGGCCCGTCCGGAAAAAATCCGCCTTGGTGACATGTTGGTGGAGCAGCGGCTCGTTACCGGCGAGCAGCTCAAACTCGCGCTTGAGGAACAGAAGCACTCGGGCCGCAAGCTCGGCCGGGTCCTGGTGGAAAGCGGCTATGTCACCGAAGAGGGCATTTCGACGGGACTGGCGCGACAGCTCGGCGCCGATTTCATCGACCTCAAGACCTACCAGCTGCAGGCTGATCTGATCAAGCTGCTGCCGGAGGCGCAGGCGCGCCGCAACCGGGCGCTGGTGCTCAACGAGCGTGCCGGCATGCTGGTGGTGGGCATGGCCGACCCGACCGATCTGTCCGCGTTTGACGAACTTTCGCGCGTGCTCAAACGCGAGATCGATCTGGCGGTGGTGACCGAGAGCCAGCTGCTTTCCGCCATCGACCGGGTCTACAGCCGCGCCGCGGAAATCAGCGGTCTGGCCCGGGAACTCACCGCCGACATGGGCGACATCTCGACCGACTTCGGCAATATTCTCGGACTCACCGCCGGCTCCGAAGATGCGCCGGTGGTCAAGCTGCTCAACACGGTATTCGAGGAGGCGCTGAAGATGCGCGCGTCCGACATCCACATCGAGCCGCAGGAAAAGTCGCTGCTGATCCGTTTCCGCATCGACGGCGTGCTGCGCATCCAGACCGAAGCCGACTCGAAGATTTCCACGGCGCTGGTACTGCGCCTGAAACTGATGTCCGGTCTCGACATCTCGGAAAAGCGCCTGCCGCAGGACGGCCGCTTCAACATCAAGCTGCGCAATACCGCGATCGATATCCGCATCTCGTCGATGCCGACCCAGCACGGCGAATCGGTTGTCATGCGCTTGCTGGCGCAGAACACCGGCCTGCTGCAGTTGGACAAGCTGCACATGCCGCCGCAGATTCTGGAGCGGTTCCGCAATGCCATTTCGCGGCCCTCGGGCATCGTGCTGGTGACCGGCCCCACCGGCTCAGGCAAGACCACCACGCTGTATGCGGCGCTGAACGAACTGAATACCCCGGAAAAAAAGATCATTACCGTCGAAGATCCGGTCGAGTACCGCCTGCCCGGCCTCAATCAGGTGCAGGTGCACGAGAAGATCGACCTGTCCTTCAGTCGCGTGCTGCGCACCGCGCTGCGCCAGGATCCGGACATCATCCTGCTGGGCGAAATGCGCGACCAGGAAACCGCCGAGATCGGCATGCGCGCCGCCATGACCGGCCACCTGGTGCTGTCGACCCTGCACACCAACGATGCCCTATCGACGCCGATCCGCCTGCTCGACATGGGCGTGCCGCGCTACATGGTGGCCCTGTCGATCCAGATGGTGCTGGCGCAGCGCCTGGTGCGCGTGATCTGCGAAAACTGTTCCACCCCGCGCACGCCGACTCCGCATGAACACCTGTGGCTGCAGACCGAACTCGGCGACCGGGTGGACGCTTTCGAGTACCGGAAGGGCCAGGGCTGCAGTCACTGCGCCAACACCGGCTTTCAGGGCCGCCAGGCGGTGTACGAGGTTCTCGACATGAACAACGCGCTGGTCGAGGCCGTGAACCGGGGCGACCCCAACGAATTCATGCAGATCGGCCGCGAGCAGATGGCCGGCAAGACCCTGCGCCGCGACGCCGTGCGCCTCGTCACCAGCGGCCGCACCACGGTTGAAGAAGCCATGCGCATCAGCACGCAACTGGACGATTGAAGTGACTGCATTGGCCACGGCGACACGGCGACACGGCGAGGCGCTTGATTGTCCGGATGAACTGGCACTGAAAGTCGTCGATCAATTGCAGCCTGTGCATATCGCCCGGATAATGACTTACCTGAAGCTCTCCAATATCAGGCGCGGCTATTTGCTGAACTTCAACGTCAAGTTGCTGAAGGAGGGCATCAAGCGTGTCTCGCTTTGATTTTCGCCGTGCCGCCGTGTCCGCCGTGGTGAATCAATAAATGGCCAGCTTCGCCTATCGCGGGCGCGACCGCGCCGGAGAAATTGTTCAGGGCAACATGGAAGGCGCCACCGCCGCGGCGGTGGCCGACCTGTTGTCCGGCAGCGGCGTGACGCCGATGGAAATCAAGCCGGCGGCCGCCGCGGCCGTCAAGCCGGCCGGCGGCGCCGGGTTCAAGATCGATTGGTTCAAGCAAAAAGTCGAGCACATGGACGTGCTGCTGTTTTCGCGGCAGATTCACACCCTGTTGCGTGCCGGCGTGCCTATCATGCGGGCGCTGACGGGTTTGCAGGAATCCAGCGCCAATCCGGCGATGCGGGAAGTCCTGCAGGACGTGCGCGAAAGCCTCGATTCGGGCCGCGAAATGTCGCTTTCGCTGGCCCGTCATCCCGATGTCTTTTCGCCCTTCTATCTGTCCATGGTGCGGGTCGGCGAAATGACCGGCCGGCTCGAAGAGGTCTTCATCCGCCTGTTCGATCACCTGGCGTTCGAGCGCTTCATGTCGGATCAGGTCAAGTCCGCGCTGCGCTACCCCTCGTTCGTGGTGGCCGCCATGGGCATTGCCATTGTCATCGTCAACATCTTCGTCATCCCGGCCTTCGCCAAGGTGTTCAAGGGTTTCGGCGCCGAGTTGCCGCTGATGACGCGGCTGCTGATCGGCTTTTCCGACTTCATGCTGAACTGGTGGCCGCTGCTCTTGATCGGCAGCGTCGCCGCCGTATTCGGCTTCAAGGCCTGGCTCAAGACCACCAAGGGGCGCTATAACTGGGATCGCTTCAAGCTGAAGATTCCGATCTCCGGGAAAATAGTCCGCAAGGCCACCCTGGCCAGGTTCGCCGCCAGCTTTGCCCTCGCCTCGCGCAGCGGCGTGCCTATCATCCAGGCCCTGACCAACGTCGCCGAAACTGTCGATAACGCCTACATCGCCGACAAGGTCGAAAAAATGCGCAACGGCGTCGAGCGCGGCGAGAGCATCCTGCGCACTTCGATTGCCGCCGGGGTGTTCACCCCCGTGGTGCTGCAGATGATCGCCGTGGGCGAGGAATCCGGCGCGCTGGACGACATGATGAAGGAAGTCTCCGACATGTATCAGAGCGAAGTCGAGTACGAACTGAAGACCCTGGCGCAGCAGATCGAACCGATCCTGATCATCTCGCTGGGCATCATGGTCCTGATCCTCGCCCTGGGCATCTTCCTGCCGCTGTGGGACCTGGGCAAGGTGACGATGAAGAAGTGACATGAGGCGCCAGCGCGGCAGCACCACCTTCGAGTTCGCCCTGACGGTGGTGATCTTCGGCATTCTCGCCGGCGTCTTGCTGGTGCGTTTGAACGCCATCCAGCAGGAAGCGGAGCGCACCGAAGTCAGCCTGACGCTGCGCAACATCCGTGTCGGCATGCAACTGGCGATAGGCGAACACATCATGCGCGGCGAGGAAGGGCGCATAGGCGAAGTCGCCGCCGCCAGCCCGCTCGACTTCCTCGGCCACCGGCCGCGAGACTTCAATGACGGTAGCGTACCCCCGGCGCCCGGGCAGTGGTCCTACGATCCGGTCCGCCGCGAACTCGGCTATCTGCCGCGCCAGCCGGGGGCCTTTGCCGATGCCACGGAACTGCGCTGGCGCTATGTGGCCCGTGTCGACCCTTCCGGGCGCACGGTAGGCGTCAGCCTGATTGGCCTAAACTAATGGCTTCCGGTGCCGATAATCACAGGAATGACTTGCCGCAGGCTTGTTATTGTTTGTCAGTCAATCCACAGAAATTTTTTATGACTCTGAAATCAGGCCGCACCCGCCCGCCGGCACGTGGCTTTACCCTGATAGAACTGGTGATCGTCATCACCATCATCGGCATTCTCGCCGCTGTGGCGCTGCCGCGCCTGATCGACGCCCAGCGCGACGCGCGGATTGCCAAGGCCAACGCCATTTACGGCTCGATCCGCTCGGCGGTCGCCCTGGCCCGCTCGCGCTGCGAACTGGATCTGGCCGGCACCGCGCCGAGCGTCACCTCGGTCACCTGCGCGTCGACGCCGCCGAAAGTCAATATGGACGGCACCATGATCGACATCGTCAATCGCTATCCCGCCGCCACGGCGGCCGGTGTCGATTCCGCCGCCGCCCTCAACCTGGCCGCCGACGGATTGACCGGCACCGGCACCGGCAGCACGCGGACCCTGGACGTGGCCGG
>SESD01000062.1_pt1 | contig 57860 bp, 53 predicted proteins | sample 3171411 | NCBI WGS metagenome assembly SESD01 (sample SAMN06051880, study PRJNA518727) | freshwater metagenome | biome: subpolar coniferous forest; feature: holomictic lake; material: water; isolation source: holomictic Lake 442, 16.5 m depth | place: Canada: near Kenora, Ontario | collected...
AGGTCGACTACATGTGCGACCAGATCGTCAACCTCGTGTCGCAAGTTCAGGGCGGCGCCGTCAAGGCCTATGCCATCGCCACACCCGAGCGTTCGCCGGCGCTGCCGGATGTCCCGACCACCAAGGAGGCGGGGTTTCCCGATTATCAGGTGAGCGCCTGGAACGCATTGTTCGCGCCCAAGGGCACGCCCAAGGACATCATGGCCAAGCTCAACGAGACTCTGGTCAAGGCGCTCGACGACCCGGCCACGCGCAAGCGCCTGCTTGAACTGGGCAGTGTCATTCCTGACAAGGCGGGACGTTCACCGGAAGAACTAGCCACCCTGGTGAAGAACGAGGTGGCGCGCTGGACACCGATACTGAAGGCCGCCGGGGCAGTCGGCCAGTAAGCGCCTGAACAGCCGGTCGATTGCGTCGCAACGCGCAAAGGCCGGTGCTGCGCCCGGCATCGTCAGGATGACCGGCGCGTAGCTTGTTTACCGGATCGAACCAGATCGACCCAGGAACGGGTTCAGACCGAAATCACCAGCTTCTGGTAGAGCCCGCCGTAGTAGGTCTGTTTGCTTATTTGTTCCGGGCGTATGCCCTCGGGCAGCCAGCCGGCAATGTCCTGCCGCCACAAGTCCATGGCAAACGGCTCAAGCCAGTCCAGCACCGGCCGGAACAGGTAGCGCAATGGGTGCAGGGGCCCGGGGAGGTGGTAGTCGACGATGACCACCTTGCCGCCGGGCTTGACCACCCTGATGGCTTCGCTGAGTGTTTTTGTGCGCACCGCCTCGGGTTGCTCGTGCAGCAGGAAAAACAGCACCGCCTGGTCGTAGCTTGCGTCGGCAAAGCCGAGCGCCGCCGAGTCACGCTGGTACAAGACCACTGGGGCGGAAGCGGGGAGTTTCTTGCGCAAATTGCCCAGCTGTATGGGCAGGATGTCGACCACATCCAATTCACCGCCCGGCGCGATGCGTTCGGCCAGCATGGGGGAGAAGTTGCCGTAGACGCAGGCGACTTGGAGACTGCGCCCGGTGACGCTGGCACCCAGTTCTTCCAGTGCGGCGTCGCGCAGGCGCGCGAAATTGCCCCACAGGATGGCATTCACCAGCCACTGGCGCTCGAACATGCGTACCGCGTTCGGATGGACATAGGCCCACCAATAGACCTTTTCCAGATACGCCGGAATTACCGCAGCCGGTAGCTCGAGTGTCTTTTGCTCGCCTGCGTAAGCCATGCATTCCCCCCTTTTTTATTCTCTTTGCGCAGTAACGATTCCATTCGAACCCTGCGCAAGTATAAGGTATTGGATGCGGGTGGCGGGTATGTTGATCCATGTCAATCCGCCTCCGTATGCCAGGGCGGATCGACGAATTCCGGCGGTAACGCAGCCGCCTTGATCTGGCGCAATCCCCCGCAGTGCGGGCGGGGTAGCGTGACAGCGGGTCATTCGAGGATTGCGCCGTGTCTGCGACCGACAAACAATCAGCGCCGCTGCCGCCTGTGCCGGACGGCGGGGTGGCGGCTTACGCGCGCCTGATCGCGGCGCTGCGCGAACCGTCGCGCCATGCCGGATTGGCCGATCCGGTGCAACTGCTGGAAACGCATTGCTCCGGCGTCCTGCTCGCCGGCGATGTTGCACTCAAGCTGAAAAAGCCGGTGAACCTGGGTTTTCTGGATTTCAGTTCGCTGGAGGCGCGTCGTTTCTACTGCAATGAAGAGTTGCGGCTGAACCGGCGCACCGCGCCGCAGCTGTATTTGGACGTCGTTTCGATTGGCGGTAGCGCAGACTATCCGGTCATCGGCGCTGAACCGGCCATCGACTACGCGGTCAGGATGCGGCGTTTTTCACAGGATGACCTGCTCGATCGTGTGGCGCGGCGCGGGGCGCTCGCGCCGCAGCATGTCGATGCGCTGGCGGCGGACGTGGCGCAATTTCATGCCGCGGCGACAGTGGTTGATCCGGCGAATTCATTCGGTTCGGCGCTACAGATCGCCGAGGCAATGCGCGTCAATTGCGCCGAGCTTGCGCTGCTGGCGCAAAGCGCGCGAGAGCGTACGCTGCTGCGCGGCCTGACTGATTGGTTGGCGTCAGAGTGTGCGGCGCTGGCGCCACAATTCGACGCGCGCCGGGACGCCGGCCTGGTGCGCGAGTGCCACGGCGACCTGCATCTGGGCAATATCGCCTTGATCGATGGCCGGCCGACACCCTTTGATTGCATCGAATTCAACGCCGCCTTCCGCTTTATCGATGTGATCAACGACAGCGCCTTCCTGACTATGGACCTTATTTACCACGGTCTCGCGCCGCTGGCGTTTCGTTTCATCAACGCCTGTCTTGAGCGAAGCGGTGACTACGCGGCGATGGCCGTGCTGCGTTTTTACCTTGTGCAGCGCGCACTGATCCGCGCAAAAGTGGCGCGAATCCGCGCCTTGCAACCGGGTATCACCGTCGAACAGAAGGGCGCCGCGGATAGCTCGTTCCGCGGCCGCCTGCTTCTGGCGCGGCGCCTGGCAAGCCGCGGGCGCGCTGCGCTGATTGTGATGCACGGGCTGTCCGGCTCGGGCAAGAGCAGCATCGCCCAGGTCTTGCTCGAGGCGCTGGGTGCGGTGAGGCTGCGCTCGGATGTGGAGCGCAAGCGCCTGTTTGGACTGGAGGCGGTGGGGCGCACGGGCGCCACGCCGGACGGCGGAATCTATTCGACAGAGGCCGGCGCACGCACCTACGCGCGCCTGGCGCAAATCGCCGGCAGCCTGCTCGCAGCGGGCTATCCGGTCATTGTCGACGCCGCATGCCTGCAGCGCGACCAGCGCGAATTGCTGTGCCGCGTCGCCGGGGAGCAGGGCCTGCCCTTTGCGATTGTTTCGTGCGAGGCCGCATTGCCGGTATTGCGCGAGCGGGTCGCACGGCGGGAGCAGCAGGGTGCTGATGCGTCCGATGCGGACTTGGCAATCCTCGAACGGCAACGTCGCACATCGCAGCCGCTGGGCGCCGATGAAATGGCGCACGTCATCCGGATTGCCACCGCTGTCGATGGCGCGGGCGGGCAGGGCGTCGCCACCGCGCTGGCGCGGCGTCTCGGCCTGGTCAGATACCGCAACGCATAGTTCGTCGGCATGGCGCCGGACGGGGTGATTGACTGGAAACGCAGGCGGGACGCGGCTTTCCAGCCGGTCACCCGGTCAGGACGCGGTCCCGGCCATGCTGCGGAGCTTGGCGCGCACCAGGCTGATGTGGCTGCGCAGGTGATAAAGATAATCGGTGTAGGCGAGCGGGGTGGGGATGTGGATGACGCTTTGCTCGATAACGTCGAGTCGCTGCTGCAAGGCCTTGATGTCGGCCGCGTCGTGCGCCGATTCCAGGTCCCCTTCAAGCACCTTGAGCTTGCCGTACCAGCGGTAAATGCGCGACTTGATGCGCCAGGAGTAGACGACGGGCGCGAGCTTTACCAGCGGGACAAGCACCACCAGCAGCGGGATCAGCATGACGAACAAGCGGTCGAACAGCACGGCCATCCAGAAGGGCAGGTGGCGCTGCAGGAAGGGCGGACCCTGCTTGATGTATCGCCGGGCGTCGAGGCTTTGCGCGATATCGAGGTTTGCGGAAGACGGGAATTCCCCGGTCTTGTGCAGCATGCCGGCGTCGCTATGCACCTCGGTGGCCGCCTGCAGCAACAAGGACACCAGCGCCGGGTGCAGGTCGTCGCGTACCACCAGGTTGGCGGTCGGGGCGATGAGGTGGACATCGCGCGGTGGCAGGTCATCAATGAGGTCAATCCCGCCCTTGGGCAGTACGACATGCGACAGGAAGGGCAGATAGCGGGTGTAGGCCTCGGCGTGGCTGAAGTTCATCAGTTGGATCGACCTCGCGTGCATCATTTTTCTGACTGTCGGCGATTCCGGGGCGCCGATGATCATGGCGACGTCGATGCTGCCCTTGATGAGGGCATCGGCGGCGTCGCCGGCGCCGAGCGGGAGAAAAGTGGTGTTGGTGTCATCCAGTCCGGCCAGTTTGAGTGCCTGCAGCGCCAGCGGCCGGGTGCCGCTGCCTTCGGGACCGACGGCAATCTTCTTGCCGCGAAACGAACGCAGGCGGTCGGCCTCCGGCCCGTTGCGGTAAAACACCCAGAGTGGCTCGTAGTACAGGCTGGCAAGGCTCATCAGGTTGCCGCTGTCCTCCGATTTGGCGATGCCGCCTTGTACGAATCCGACGGAGATACCCGATGTGTCGTCCTTCAGGCGTTTAAGGTTGTCGACCGAACCGGCCGAGGGCCTTATTTCCACCGCTATGCCTTCGCGCGCGAGGATATCGCGGTACTGCAGGGCGAAGTTTTCGTAAGCGCCGCCTTCGGCGCCGCTGGTCATGATGACTTTGTGCGGCGGCGCCGGCTGGACATACTGGTAGGCGATCCAGCCGGTGGCGACAAGAATGGCGAGGATAGGGAACAGCGTGCCCCAGAAATCGCGGGCAAGGATGGATTGGACTATTTTGGGCATGGCGGCGGGGTGTTCAAGGCAGTGTACCAACTGTGACGGGCGGGGTGTTAGGTCGGCGTGCGCGCAAGGGGATCCTGACGGTAAAACGCGGCCAGTTCGCGATATATGGCGGGAAACTCGGCAACAAGGCCCGGCGCATCGGTGAAGAACGCCTCGCTCGCCACGGCGAAGAATTCCGCCGGATGCTCGGCCGCATAGGGATCCATACGCGTCTGCGCGCCGCGCCCGACCGCACCGCAAAAGCGCGCGAAGGCCGACTCGAAGGCGAGTTCCCAGCGCTCGCGGTCCATGCCGGCGTGCGGCGTCGGAAAACCGTCATCGTTGCCGCGCAGCATGTGAATCTTGTGGGCGAACTCGTGTATGACGACGTTATAACCGGGCTCGCTGAGGCTGGCGTCCTGCCAGGACAGTATCACCGGGCCGTCCGGCCAGGCTTCGCCGGAGAGTTCGTCGTCGAACTCGTGCACCACGCCGGCCTCGTCAACGATTTCCCGCGCCACCCTGAACTCACCCGGATAGACGATGACGCCGACCCAGCCTTCGTAACATTCGAGGCCGAGGTTAAGCACCGGCAGGCAGGCCTGGACGGCGATTGCGACCCGCGCTTCGTTCGAGAGGACCAGGCCGGCGGCGCCGTGCAATTGTTTCTGGTCAAGGAAGGCGATAACCATTTCGCGCAGGCGCAGCAAATCGGGCGGGTTGAGCGCGGTGATGAAGGCATAGGGCGCAATGGCGCGCCGCCACAGCGACTCGTCAAGCTCGCTTTGCTTGCGTCGACGTTGCTGCAGGTTACCGAACCAGCCCATGTCAGCGCGCGGCTCAGGCGACCATTGCCCGGGTCTTGATGGCTTCGTTGACGCGCGGCATGACCTGGGTGGCCATCAGTTCCATGGATCTCCTTGCCAGCACCGGGTCGACCCAGTCCATCCCGGCGTAGACAATTTCGCCAAAGTCGCCGGCCTGCTCGCGCAATGCGAGGATGCCGTCCACCACTTTGTTTACGCTGCCCGAGATCACCAGTTCGTCGCACAGGCGGTCGACTGTGACGGCGCTGTCGTCTTCGTCGGCGTGTTTTTTGAATATGACGTGGCGCTTGGCCATCATCATTTTGGTGCGCAGCTGCTGGTAGTAATAGCGATAGGGATTGTCCGGTGTCTTGTTGCCATAGGCGGCGGCAACCTTGTCATCGTCGGCGACAAAAATGGTGCGCGCGACGCGCCAGTCGGCGGGGGCGGCGACCTTGCCCGCTTTTGTCTTGCCTTGCGCATAGTTGGCCCAGTGCGAGGGCAGCCAGTGCGGCAGCAGGAAGTTGGCCGACATCGGGTGAAAGTCGCGCTCGCCCATGGCGATCACGCCCTTGGAATGCGGCGCCACGACGGTGCCGACAATTTCCGGGCGTGGTTTTTGGTAGGGTTTGTACATGATGCCGCGGCCGATATCGAGTTTTTGCGTTTTTGCCGTCGAGACCTTGAAGCGGTTGTCGGGGAAGTCGATGTCATAAGGCGGGTCGCGCTCCCAGATGGCGAGGATGACGTCGATGGCTTCGGCGAACAGCTTGTTGCGCTCCTCCTGCGCCAGGCCAAGTCCAAGAGCCTCGGCATCGGAGGACAGCGCGCCCGGGCTGATGCCGAATATGAAGCGGCCCTTGGCAAGGTGGTCGAACATCGCCGCGTGCGCCGCGACCAGGGTGGGGTGGGTGTGTGACAGGTTGGAGGTGCCGGTGCCGAGCAGGATGGTCTTGGTGTCGTGGATCAGCGTGGCGAGGAAGATGAAGCTGTTGGTGACGTTCTCGGCGCGGTCGGTAAGATGCTCGCCGACAAAGGCATCATGAAAACCCAGTTTGTCGGCGAGGATGATGGCCTCGCGGTCCTCCTGCAGCGTGACGATCGGGTCGCGATCGAGCGGATGGAGCGGCATGGTGAAATAGCCGAGTCGCATGTTGTGTTCCTTGATTGTGTGAGCGATTGTCGGGAAGTTATTGCGCTTCGATGCCGGCGGTCTTGACGTATTCCTTCCAGCGCTCGATTTCCTGCGCGACAAACCGGCGGTAGTCTTCGCGTGACATGGCGCGCGTTTCCATTCCCAGTTGGTCGAGTTTTTGTTTCACGCCCGGATCGGCGAGGGCCTTGCTTACCCAGGCGTGCAGCGCTTCGACGATTTCCGGCGGCGTACGCGCCGGGGCGGCAAGGCCCAAATAAGCCTGCAGTTCATAACCCGGGTAGGTTTCGGCGATGGCCGGAACGGTGGGCCAGGGCTTGTGGCGTGTCGCGCCGGTGACGCCAAGCGGGATTACCTTGCCGCCTTCGATATGGGCCGATCCCGAGGGGTATTCGAGGAACACCACCTGGATTTGCTTGCCCATCAGGTCGGTGACGGCATTGCCTATGGTCTTGTAGGACACCCCGGTGAGTTGCGCGCCGGTTTTGGCGCGGAACAGTTCGGCCGACATTTGCGATGCCGAGTTGTAGTGGCCGAAAAACACCTTGCCCGGATTGGTCTTGGAATAACTGACCAGTTCGGCGATGGAATTAATGCCGCTGCCCGGCGGTACCACGGCGACCGATCCAAAGGTGCCGAACAGCGCGATGTTGTCAAAATCCCTGACCGGATCGTAGGGAACCTTCTTGTACAGGCTCAGATTGGCCGCATGGGTGGTGTTGGTGGTGAGGATGAGGGTGTATCCGTCGGCCGGGGCGTTCTTTGCCGCCTCGGTGCCGATGATGCCGTTGGCGCCGGGTTTGTTCTCGATGATGACCGGCTGTTTGGTCTGTGCTTCGAGGTATTGCCCAAAGGTGCGCGCGGTCAGGTCGCCGGAACCTCCCGGACCAAAGGGCACGATGATGCGTATGGGCTTGTTCGGGTAGCCCTGGGCGTGTGCCAGTCCTGCCATCAACATGCCGGTCAACAGGGCGTGGCGCATCAGGATCAACAGGCGGCATTGCATTGTGGGGCTCCGGGAGAAGTTTTTTGCGAACGAGAGCATAGCATCGGCGACCTTGATTTCGCTGATGAAACACTGCCAGGATAGGGTATTCAAGCACGCCCCGGAACGACCATATTGCAACCAGGCAATCGGCTGGAAAGCCACGACTGGCGCGGCTTTCCAGTCGATTGCCATGGTGAAGAGGCGGTTTCGACCGGAATTCGGTTCGCAAATAGTCGCGAAAGTGCTTGACCCCATTGGATTAACTGCGTACAAGTCGAGTGCAGGATTTTCTTTTGCAGTGCTCGCTGGTCCGTTGTAACCGCTCAGGCGGTGCCTCCAAGGTCGTCGTGTCTCTTCTCTCGAATTTCTCGCATTTTTTTGCATCGGGCGTTTTGCCCAATTTAAATTTTTAGGAAGAACAGATACATGGCTACCGGTACAGTTAAGTGGTTCAATGACGCCAAAGGTTTTGGCTTTATCACCCCCGAAGATGGCAGCAAAGACCTTTTTGCCCACTTCTCGTCCATCAGCGGCGACGGGTTCAAATCCCTCAAAGAAGGCCAGAAGGTCTCCTTCGAAGTAACAGCCGGCCCCAAGGGTGACCAGGCAGTGGCCATCAAGGCGATCGACTGATCGTTTTGCGTGTGCAGTAAAAAGCTCGGGAAACCGGGCTTTTTTTTCGCCTTTTGCCCATGGGGCTCTGATTTGACCTGAATCAAATGCTCCCGTGAGGCGGGTTCTATGCTCCAGCGTGTGCCGGTGGACTGCTATGCCGGTCGTATCGCATTTTTGAGTGGCGAAACGCTGGAGGACGATCATGGTCGACAAACAAACCGTTCGCGAGCCCATCCGGGATATCGCCCACCTCGGCAGGGTTGAACTGCTCACGCCCAAGCCGGACAAAAGCCTGTGGTATTTCCGCGATGTGCTCGGCATGGAAGTCGCGCATGCGCAGGGCCAATCCGTCTACTTGCGCGGTTACGGCGATTACGCCGCAAGCACGCTCAAGCTCACCGAGGCGTCCAGTGCCGGGGTGGGCTGCATTTCATGGCGTGCGGCCAGTCCGCAGGCCTTGCTGCGGCGTGCCGCGGCTATCGATGCCACCGGACTCGGTCTGGGATGGAGTGAAGGTGAGTATGGCCGCGGACGCGTCTACCGCTTTCACGACCCGGACGGCCATTTGATGGAAATCTATTACGACGAGGATCGCTACGTCGCCCCGGCGCATTTGCGTTCCGCGCTGAAGAATATGCCGATGAAGTACACCGGCCGCGGCGTCGGTGTGCGCCGCCCCGACCACCTCGCCCTGCTGGCGAAGGATGTGGCGGCCAACCGGCGCTTTGTGCAAGAGCAATTGGGCTTCACCCTGCGCGAACAGGTGCGCTTTGACAACGGCAAGGTGGAGATCGGCTCGTGGCTCAGTTCATCGCAGGTGCACCACGAGGTGGCCTATGTCACCGACGTCAAGGGCGGCAGCGGAAGGCTGCATCATTTCTCACTGTGGGTGGACAACCGCGAGGAGGTGCTGCGGGCGGCGAGCATCCTGTCCGAGAACGGCATATTCATCGAGGCCGGTCCGGCGATGCACAACAACTCGCAGGGCTTTTATCTGTATTCGTATGAGCCCGGTGGCAACCGTGTCGAGATCTATTCGGGCAGTTTTCTTGTGTTCGCGCCGGATTTTGAGCCGGTGACCTGGACCGAAGAGGAGCGCGGCACCGGCGTCTATTGGGGCGGTGCGCTGCCGGAGAGTTTTCTCACCTATGCCACCCCGGATATTGCCGCCGCCATGCCCGCAGCCGCGAAAAAGCTGCCGGTGTTCGATCCGCACTAGGGCGCGTGGCTCTGGCATATCCCCCGGATCAGTTCGAACTTATTTGACGCGTAGCGGTGCTTGGTCCATCAAGGCAATTTGCTCCTTAAGTTCCAGGATCCGGTCTTGCATCTGAAACGAACAAAGGGGCGATGCCCCCTTGTTTATCCCCCGGATCAGTTCGAACTTATTTGACGCGTAGCGGTGCTTCGTCCATCAAGGCAATTTGCTCCTTAAGTTCCAGGATCCGGTCTTGCCAATAGCGGTGGGTGTTGAACCATGGAAACGCCGCGGGAAAGGCGGGGTCGTTCCAGCGCCGCGCAATCCAGGCGGAGTAGTGGATCAGGCGCAGTGTGCGCAAGGCTTCCATGAGGTGCAGTTCGCGCGTATCAAACTCGTGAAAGTCCTCGTAACCGGACAGCACCGCAGACAGTTGCTTGGTCATGGCGGCGCGGTTGCCCGATAGCAGCATCCACAAGTCCTGGATCGCCGGCCCCATGCGCGCATCGTCGAAGTCGACAAAATGCGGTCCATCGCCGGTCCATAGCACGTTGCCCGCGTGGCAATCGCCGTGCAGGCGCAGGTAGTTCACTTCGCCGGCGCGTTCATAACAATTTTCCACGCCGGCGAGGGCAAGATCGGCCGCGCTGGTCCAGGCTTCTTCGAGGTCTTCGGGGATGAAACGGTGTTCCAGCAGCCAGTCGCGCGGTTCATCGCCAAAGGACTCGATGTCAAGGTCGGGGCGGGCGTCGAAGGATGTGAGCGCGCCGACGGCATGGATACGGCCGATAAAACGCCCCATCCATTGCAGCGTTTCGCGGTCCTCGAGTTCCGGCGCCCGCCCGCCGCGGCGCGGATAGACGGCAAAGCGAAATCCGCCAAAGGTGTGCAGTGTGCTGCCCTTGATTTTGGCTGCCGCCACGACCGGCAATTCGCGCCCGGCAAGCTCCGCGACAAAAGCATGCTCTTCGGCGATCTGTTCATCCGTCCAGCGCGCCGGGCGGTAGAACTTCGTCACGACGGAATCCGCCCCCGGAATGCCGTCTTCAAGATAAATCTGGTAGACGCGATTTTCATAGCTGTTGAGGCCGAGCATTCGCCCGTCGCCGCGCAGGCCCACGCTCTCAAGGGCGTCGAGTACGGTATCCGGTGTCAGGCCGGCATAGGGGGCCGGGGCATGGTTGTCCATGCCGGTATTGTACGTGTGCGGACCTTGAGTTTCCGCATAACTGCGTTCGGCGTACCTCGCGGCCGGTGGGGGGTGATGGCGTAAAATGCGGGCCAACAGGAATCAATACGTAAAAGAAGGTGGAGCGATGCAGGTTCGTGCAAGACGAACGTTTTGGGCCGCGGCGACGGTTGCCATGGGCATGCTTTATTCCGCATTGTCGTTGCCGGTAGCAGCGCAGGCATGGCCGGTCAAGCCGGTGCGGCTGATCGTGCCGTTTGCCCCTGGCGGTTCGGCCGATACCCTGGGTCGCCTAGTGGCGCAAAAATTAAGCGAAAATTTTCGTCAAAACTTCGTCGTCGAGAATCGCGGCGGCGCGGGCGGAGTCATCGGGTCCGAATTGGTGACGAAAGCAGCCCCAGATGGTTATACCCTGCTGGTTTCCGGTGTCGCCTCGCACTGCATCGCCCCGGCGATGTCGAAGGATTTTCCTTTTGATCCCTTGCGCGACTTCAGCCATATCGCCTTGTTCGGTGGTCCGCCGGGCGTGCTGGTGGTCCATCCTTCGGTGCCTGCCCGCGATCTCAAGGAGTTCATTGTGATGCTCAAGGCGCAACCCGGTAGTATCAGTTATGGTTCACCGGGCAATGGCACGCAGGGTCACCTGCTGGGCGAGCAACTCAAGCAGGTCGCCGGCATCCAGATGACACACGTGCCCTATAAGGGAGCCGGTCCGGCGGTCGCCGACATGATCGCCGGTCACGTTGCCGCCGGGTCAACCACCTTGTCAACTGCGGCCACACAGATTCGGGCCGGAAAGCTGCGTGCCCTGGCGGTAAGTTCCGCCAGGCGACTGGCGGAATTTCCAGAGGTGCCGACCTACGCCGAACTGGGCTACCCTGAACTTACGGCGACCATCTGGTTCTCGCTGTCCGGACCCGCAGGGATGCCGCGCGAAATCGTCAACCGCCTCAATGCCGAGGTCAGGCGCGTTCTGCAGCAACCGGACGTGCGCGAGCGCTTGAAGTTGGAGGGGATAGAAGCGGGAGACCTTGATCCGCAGGCCTTTACCGCGTTTGTCGCCGCTGAACTCAAGCGCTGGGGGCCGGTGGTGCGTGCCGCCGGAGCGCGTGCTGATTGATCTGGAAAGGAAGGAACGATGCTGACGCAGGAACAAAACGAGCAACTTACGAAAACCGGTCGGGGCACGCTGATGGGCGATTTATTGCGCCGCTATTGGGTGCCGGCGCTGTTGGCGGAGGAGGTCGCCGAGCCTGACGGCGCGCCGGTGCGGCTGCAATTGCTGGGTGAAAAGCTGATTGCGTTTCGTGACAGCAGCGGCAAGGTTGGCGTGCTGGACGAATTTTGCGCGCATCGCGGGGTGTCGCTGTGGTTCGGCCGCAACGAGGAGGGGGGCTTGCGCTGCCCCTATCATGGCTGGAAGTACGATGTCACCGGTCAATGCACGGAGCTACCCTCCGAGCCCGAGCACACGGGCATACGCCGCGACATGAAACTGGCGTCCTATCCGACGCTGGAGCAGGGCGGCGTGGTGTGGATTTACATGGGGCCGCCAGGTTTGCAGCCCGATCCGCCCGGCCTGGAATGGACGCTGGTGGCACCCGAGCGGCGCTTTGTTTCCAAGCGGTTGCAAGAGTGCAATTTTTTGCAGGCGCTCGAAGGGGGCATAGACTCCAGTCACGTTTCGTTCCTGCACGCCGGTGCGCTGCACAAGGATCCGCTGTTCGTCGGAAGCCGCGGCAACGAGTACAACCTGCGCGATCGCATGCCGTTTTTTGATGTGGTTGATTTTGACGGCGGCCTGCTGATAGGGGCACGTCGCAATGCCGATGCAGACCGCTACTACTGGCGGATTACCCCCTGGATCATGCCCTGGCACACGATTATTCCGCCGCGCGCCGGGCATCCGCTTGGCGCGCACGTTTGGGTACCCATTGACGATGAGCGCTGCTGGACCTGGAGCATCAACTACCATCCGGCGCGCGCGCTCAGCGACAAGGAAGTGACGGCGATGAATAACGGTGCCGGCATACATGTGAAATACGTCCCCGGCACATATGTTCCGCTCGCGAACAAATCAAACGACTACCTGATGGACAGGACCGGGCAAAAGCGCGGCGATACCTATAGCGGCGTGGAGGGCATTTCGATGCAGGACGCGTCGCTGCAGGAATCCATGGGGCCGTTGCAGGACCGGGCCAAGGAGCACCTCGTGCTCACCGACAAGGGCATTGTCGCGACGCGCGCACGTCTGCTCAAGGCGGCAAAACTCAATCGCGATGGCAAGGCGGTGCCCGCGCTTGATGAAAAATCGCAGCGCGTGCGCTCCTGCGCCATCGAGTTGCCGCATGCGGTGCACTTCAAGGATGGCGCCATGGACGGCCTGTTCCGCGAACTCGATACCGATCCGGTGACGGTCTAGACCGGCAATGGCACTTCCGCGCATAGCCATCGCGCTCGGGGATCCGGCCGGCATAGGTCCGGAAATCGCGCTCAAGGCAGCATTGGATGCGGGCGTTCGCGGGATTTGCCGTCCGCTGTTGGTGGGGGACCGGAGTGTAGTCGATGCGCACGCCAGGCTGTGCGGGCTTGCGCCGCACATCAGGGGCTACCGGCAGGCGGCGGCGATCGATTGGGTCGCAGATGGCCTTGCCATGCTGGAGTTGGACCAGTTTTCCGCCGAACCGTTTGCCCTCGGCGAGGTTCGTGCCGCACACGGCAGGGCTGCTTGCGACGCGGCGCAGGCGGCGATCCAGGCGGCGCTCGATGGCGAGGTCGATGCGGTCGTTGCTGCACCGCAGACGGAGACGGCAATAAAGCTGGCCGGCATAGCCTTCGACGGTTATCCGTCGTTTGTCGCGCGCTGCACCGGGGTGCCGGCGGAGGACGCGTTTCTGATGATTTGCTTTGACGCTACGCGCATCGTCCACGCCACCCTGCATGTCAGCCTCAGGCAGGCGATTGAACTGATCACCCGCGAGCGTGTCGGCGCGGTCATCCGGGCGGCCGATACCGCGCTCAAGCGCATCGGCATTGCCAGGCCGCGTTTGGCCGTATCCGGATTGAATCCGCACGCCGGCGAAGACGGGCTGTTCGGGAGCGAGGAAAAAGAGTTTATCGGTCCGGCCATTGGCGCGGCAAAGGCGGCGGGGATCAATGTCGCGGGTCCGTTTGGCGCGGACACCATGTTCCACCATGCCGGCTACGACGCATTCATTGTGATGATCCACGACCAGGGACATATCGCGGCCAAGTTGCAGGCGCGTAATCGCACCGCCGGGTTGACCATTGGCACACCGGTTCTTTTTTCGTCCGTGGCCCACGGCAGTGCGCTCGATATTGCGGGAAAAAACCTCGCCAGCCCGGCGGCGGTAATAGAAGCCGTGCGGCGGCTGGCCGGCGCGGTGTCCTAGAAGGCGAGGCTGGCGTTTAGCAGGATGGCGGCGGTGCGGCGCGGCGCGGTCTCGAAATAGCGCGCGTTGGTGTCGCCAACGATTATCGAGCCGATGTAGTTGATATTTGCGATGTTGTCGATGCGCAGGGTCTCGCTGAGGCGCCAGCCGCGGGCTTTTTGCTGAAAGCCAAAACGCATGTTGACGACAGTGTAGGCGGCTGCGGCGTCGCTGTTCTGGTCATCGACAAAGACCTTGCTGGCATGACGCGCTTCTAGGGCGGTGCTGAATCCGTACGGCAGGTACTGCCAGCGTAGTTCGGCATTTTCAGAGGTGAGGGGCACACCGGGCAGGCGGTTCCCGGCGGCCACTGCGGGCGAGGTCGAACTGGTGAATGAATCGACATATTTTGCATCGACCATGGTGTAGGCGAAGTAGGCGTCAAAACCGGCCGGCAGCAGTGATTGCCAGGACGCTTCCCAGCCGTTGCGCTCGGTGCGCGTGGCGTTCTTGTAGATGGTGCGGCCGCCGGTCGCCGAGTCGACGACGATTTCATCGCTGGTATTGGTTTTGAAGCGCGCCAGGGTGACGCGGTTATCGGCGTTGATGCTGCCTTTTAATCCGATTTCGTAATTGGTGCTGAGGCCGGGATTGAGCGACCTATTCATGCCGGTGCCGCCGTTGCGATAGGCAAGTTCGGTAAACGTGGGGGTTTCGAAAGCGCGACCGGCACTGGCGTAGGCGCTTAACTCCGGGGTCAGGTGGTAGATGAGTCCGGCGACGGGGCTGGTATTGGCGAATACGATCTGCCCGCTGTCATCGGGATTTCTCGAGGTGACATAAAAATCCTGCAGACCCATTGAAACCCGGGTCGACCGGATGCCAAGGCTCAGGCTGGTGCGCTCGGTAAAACGCCAGTCGACCTGCGCAAATACATTGGTCGATTCGACACGGTTGTTTTCGTCGCGGCGCAGCGTCCCGATGGATCCACCGTTATTGTCAAAGCCGCGGCGCCTGTCCTGCATCATGTCCTGCTCCAGGCCGACAGTGGCGGAGAGCGGTCGGCCGAACAGGCTGCTGTCGACGATCCAGTTCAGCGAACCTCCGCCGAAATAACGTTGCAGGTCGACCACGCCGCCAGAATAGGTATTGACGCTGGCGGTGGTTGGCACGGGGATGCTCTGGTACTGGCGGACATCCCGGTCGCCACCATAGAGCGCGAGGCGCAGGGTGTTGCCGGTGTCGATAAGTTTGTCGACAGTCAGCCCGACCTGTTGCTGCCGGGTGGCTTTACGGGTGTTGAACTGGATGGTGACCGGATCCGCCTGCCGCGGATTGGCCGCCACCTGCGCCCGGGTGAGGCCGAGCGGGTCGAGCGCATTGGGCTGGTTAAGCGAGTTGAGTATAAGCGAGGCCAGCGTATCGTCACTGACGCGCCACTTGACCTTGGCGTTGAATTGCTCGCGGTTGGCGCTGGAATGATCGCGCCAGCCATCGATGTGAAACTGCGACCAGTCGGCAATGTAATTGAACGCTCCGGATTGACCTCCGAACTGAAGATTAAAGCGTTGCGCGCCATAACTGCCGGCCATAAATTCGCCGGACAAGGTTGGGCGTAACGGTCCGTCCTTGGTGAAAAGTTGGATCACTCCGCCGGGCGCATTGCCGTATAAAGTGGCGAAGGGGCCGCGCATGACTTCAATGCGCTGGGCCGACGACAGGTCAAAGGTTGCCGACTGTCCCTGGCCATCGGGCATGGTCGCTGGTATGCCGTCGGCGTAAAGTTTTACGCCGCGGATGCCGAAGTTGGAGCGAAAGCCGAAACCACGCACCGACAATTGCAGATCCTGCGCGTAGTTCTGGCGATTCTGGATTATCACTCCCGGTACGCGTCCGAGGGTTTCCGACAGGTTGACCTGGGGCTGGCCTTGCTGCAGTGTTTCGGCGCCCAGAACGTCGATCGCACCTGGGATGTCTAGATTTCTGCGCTCAGTGCGTGTTGCGGAGACGACAATGCCATCATCGAGTTCCGTGGATTGTGCCGCGGCTTGCAGGCAGATGAGTATGCCCAGCGACCCCAGCGCCACGGGCAGGACGGCATTTTGTTTGCCTGACATTGTCGGTTCAGGGCGAACCCAGGCTGGAGAGATACTCGGCGAGAACGTCGATATCGGCAGCAGGCAGCGCACGTGCGGCCGAGGTCATGTTGCCGTCCATGTCAAAGCGGGTGCCGGCATGAAAACCCTGCAACTGCGTGCGCAGGTATTCCGCATGCTGCCCCGCAAGTCGCGGGATGTGCTGCACACCAAGAAGGGCGGGGCCGTGACAGACGGTGCAGTTGTACTGTTGCGCCAGGCGTTTGCCGATGGCTGTTTTTTCTGCAGCCAGTTGCTTTGGTGGCGGTGGCTTTTGCGCCGAAAAGAAGGCGGCAAGGTCGTTAAGGTCGGCATTCTTGAGATTGGCCGTGAGCGGCGACATTTGCGCGTTCTTGCGGTTGCCTTCGCGGAAAAAATACAGCTGGGTTGAGATGAATTGGGCTGGCTGGCCGGCAATGGAGGGAATGCTCGGATCGGTGGAGTTGCCGGTCGCGCCGTGACAGGCGGTGCAGGTCTCGGCCTTGCGTCGTCCGGCCTCGATATCGGCGGCTATGACGCCGGAGGTGGCACAAAGAAAAACCGCGGCGAACAGCGCCGCGGTTTTTGTGGTGATAGAGCGAAAGATCGTCACTTTTTGCTGTAGCTGACCCGGTAGACGATGCCATTGTAGTCGTCGGTGAAGAGCATGGCGCCATCGGGCATCTGCATCACGTCGACCGGGCGGCCCCACATCGGCGGGTCACCTTTGTTGTCGGTAAGGAAGCCTTCAAGGAAGGGCTCGTACTTGGCGACCTTGCCCTTGGCATCCAGCACCACGCGCATGATGTTGTAGCCCTGCTTGGTGCTGCGGTTCCACGAGCCGTGCATGGCGATGAACAGGTTGTTCTTGTACTCGGCCGGGAACATGCTGCCGGTGTAAAAGCGCAGGCCCAGCGGCGCGATGTGGGCGCCGAGCTTTTGCACCGGCGGGGTGAATTCGGAACAAGATTTATTTTTGCCGAACTCCGGATCCAGCAGGTCACCCTGGTGACAGTAGGGGTAGCCGAAGTGCATGCCTTTTTTGGGCGCGGTGTTCAACTCGTCGTGGGGCGTGTCATCGCTGAGCCAGTCCCGGCCGTGTTCGGTGAACCACAAGGCCTTGGTGGTTGGATGCCAGGTGAAACCCACGGAGTTGCGCACGCCGTGTGCATACTCCTCGACCATGCCTGTTTTGATATCCACACGGCTGATGGTGCCCTGGAAGTAGCCGGGCATGACAATGTTGCCGGGCGCGCCGACGTTGTAATAGAGTTTGCCGTCCGGACCCATGGCGAGGTGCTTCCAGAAGTGGCCGGGCTGGTTCTGCGGGTCGAGATTGCCGACCACCAGCTTGGGTGCCGGCGGATTATCGAGATTGTTCTCGATGTCGTCGTAGCGGGTGATCTGGTGACGTTCGGCTACATACAGCGTGCCCTTGTCGAAGACAATGCCGTTAGGCGTGTTTAGTCCTTTAAGCAGGGTCTTTACTGCGCGCTTGCCGTTTTTGTCGACTATGGCGTAAACATTCTTCGCATTGCGGTTGCTGACGAAAACCGTGCCCTTGCTGCCAAGCGCGAGGAAGCGCGCTTCCGGCACATCGTCTGCCCAGACTTCGACTTTAAAGCCGGCCGGCACCTTGAGCTTGTCTACGGGCAGATCCTTGGCCGGGCGACCGGTCATGTGCGGCGCAAACGGGTGCAGTGGCGAGGCGGCTTGCTCGGCCGAGCGACCTTGCTGCCATGAGGGAGCGGGCGCGGCTGGCGCTGCAGCCGGGGCCGCAGCCGGAGTCGCCGGAGCGGTCTGTGCTGTTGCGCTTGTACTAACGACTGCGGCGAACAGCGCAGCGGACAGGATGGTGCGTGTGAACATGGCTATCTCCCCTTTGGAGTTTGTGCAACGATGTTTCGGAAATACTTCGAACGGTATTTTTATTGTGCGTTCCTCGCTGAGTGTAGTCGCAAACACATGGCTTGCACAATCTTAACGTCTGCGTGTTTGATTTTGTTGTTGCGTTGCAATATTTGGAGATAACTCTGGCCATCGCAAGGGAGCGTGCAGCACGCCGGCACCCGTTTGGCATGTTGCATTGATTGAGCGCTCCATGCGAATGCATTGAAGGCGGCGATTCAAGGTAAAATTCGTGGACTTATTTCGGGATGATGCCCAAGTGATAACTGCTGCAGACACGCTTGTAGATGTTTCCGGGTTGAGTTTTTCATTTGGTGAGTACGAAGTCCTGAAAGGCTTGTCGCTTAAGGTGCCGCGCGGCAAGGTCACGGCCATTCTCGGCCCCAGCGGCTGCGGCAAGACCACGCTGCTGCAGTTGATCGGCGGTCAGATCGAGCCGGCATCCGGCACGGTCATGGTCGAAGGCAGGGTGGTGAGCGAACTCGATACCGCGGCGCTCTATGAAATGCGCCGCAAGATGGGGGTGATGTTCCAGGTCAGCGGCTTGTTTTCAGATTTGTCCGTGTACGAGAACATCGCCTTCCCGATGCGCGAACATACGAAATTGTCCGAGTGCATGATCCGTTCGCTGGTGCTGATGAAGCTTGAGGCGGTGGGCTTGCGCAATGCGCGCGACCTGATGCCCAGCGAATTGTCCGGTGGCATGCAGCGGCGCGTGGCGCTGGCGCGGGCGATTGCGCTCGACCCGATGCTCGCCCTGTACGATGAACCGTTTGCCGGGCTGGATCCGATTTCGCTCAACCAGGTGGCGGTTCTGATCCGTGAGCTCAATGACGCGCTGGGCACCACTTCGGTGGTGGTGAGCTACGACATCAGCGCATCACTCAAGCTGGCCGACTATGTTTATGTGATTTCCGGCGGCGTCACGGTGGGGCAGGGCGTGCCGGAGGAAATGATGGGTTCCGAGGATCCCTTTCTCAAGCAGTTTTTTCATGCACTTCCCGACGGTCCCATCAGTTTTCACTTCCCGGCCCGGCCTTATGCCGAGGATCTGGGCTGCGAGACCCCGGCCTGACATCCGGCCGGCCTGCCAGTCGGTTCGCCGGCCGTGCTGCACTGCAATGCCGCTAATTGCCATGCGGACGTGAGTAGCATCCCGGACGGTGGGGTAGTATGCTTTTGAAAACCGCCCGGCATTGATGAAAAGGAGTGGCCATGCTCGTCAAGGAAGTTCTCAAACTCAAGGGCAGCACGATCCATACCGTCCCGCCTGATGCGCAGCTTTCGGACGCGGTGATCAGCATGGCCGAGCACGACATCGGTTCGGTCGTGGTGATGCATGCCGGCAAGTTGGTGGGCATGCTGACGTTCCGCGAAGTGATCGCCATGCTGGCCAAGCGGCAGAAGGAAAAGCGCATTGGCCCGACGCCGCCGATTGCCGAGTTCAAGGTGAGCGAGGCGATGCAAAGCGATCCGGTGACCACGGATCCGTCGATGGATGTCGATGAGCTGCGCAGTGTCATGCTCAAGCACCATGCACGCTACGTGCCGGTGCTCGATGGCGAGGTGTTGCTGGGGGTGATTTCCTTTCACGATGTGGCCAAGGCCGTGCTTGAGGAAAAAAACTTCGAGAACAAAATGCTCAAGGCCTACATCAAGGACTGGCCGGAACCCGAGCAGGCCTGAGGGCCGATAGTGCACGAAGCGCCCGGCGCATTGCCCGGGTGCGAGAGACGGCTGGTAGAAAAGCCAGGCTTTACCAAAATCCCCCAAGAGAGCGCACCCCCGATGTTTTATCTGCCGGTCCGACGCCTGTTCTGTTTTGTCATTGCCGCCCTGGTCTTGCCCATCGCCGCATTGGCGCAGGATTTCCCGAACAAGCCGGTGACGCTGATCGTGCCATGGCCTGCGGGAGGATCCACGGATTTGGCCATGCGCGCCCTGGCCGAGGCGACGCAAAAATATCTCGGACAGGCCATTGTCATCGATAACAAGCCCGGCGGTGGCGGGACGCTGGGCCCGGGCAACATGGCGCAGACCGCCAGGCCCGATGGTTACACCCTGTCGCAGGCGCCGCTGGGCCTGTACCGCATTCCGCACATGCAAAAAGTGGCGTTCGACCCGCAAAAGGACTTTAGCTACATCCTCAACCTGACCGGCTACACCTTCGGCTTCGTGGTGCGTGCCGACGCGCCCTGGAAGACCTTTCGCGAACTGCTGGACTTTGCCAAGGCCAACCCGGGCAAGGTGAATTACGGTTCTACCGGTACCGGTACCTCGCCCCACCTGATCATGGAAATGATAGGTTCGAAGGAGGGCATTGACTGGACGCATGTGCCTTTCAAGGGTAACGCCGATGGCACTGCCGCCCTGCTCGGCGGCCACATCATGGGCATGTCGGATGCCACTGGCTGGGGGCCGCATGTCGACGCGGGGCGTTTCAGGCTGTTGGTGACTTTTGGCGCCAGCCGGACCAAACGCTGGCCGATGGTGCCGACCGCCAAAGAGCTGGGACTGGGCATTGTTGCCAATTCGCCTTACGGCCTGGTTGGTCCCAAGGGGATGGATCCGCGGGTCGTGAAAATCCTGCACGATGCATTCAAGAAGGGCCTTGAGGATCCCATTCACCTGGGTGCCGTCGAGAAATACGACCAGGAAATTTTTTACATGGGATCTGAGGAATATGCCAAGTGGGCAGCCGAGACCTATCGCGAGGAACGAAAGCTGATCGAGCGCCTCGGCTTGCTGGCAAAATAGCCGCAAATTGGTCCGACCGTCTGCGGCAAAGTCGGCGGGAACCGCAATCCAGACGGGGCAGTACGGCTATGGGGCAGGGTGGTCAGTTCGGTTTGCTCTTGCAGCGGCGTTTCGCGCCGTTTTTTATCACCCAATTCCTCGGCGCCGGTAACGACAATCTATTCAAGTTTGCGCTGACTGTGCTGGCCACTTACAGCGCAGCCGAATGGGGTGGATTGGACCCGCGCTCGGCTGGTGCGGTGATAGGCGGTATTTTCATCCTGCCGTTTGTGCTGTTCTCGGCCACCTCCGGCCAACTGGCGGACAAGTACGAAAAGTCCGCGCTGATCCGTTTTGTGAAGAATTTCGAAATTGCCGTAATGACCCTGGTGGCGGTGGGTTTAGTCTGGCAGGTAGTCTGGCTGCCTTTTGCCGGTGTGTTCCTGATGGGATTGCACTCGACGCTGTTCGGTCCGGTGAAATACGCTTACCTGCCGCAACATCTGAATGAAGACGAACTTACCGGCGGCAACGGTATGGTCGAGATGGGTACTTTTGTGGCCATCCTGCTCGGTACCATGCTGGGCGGCTTGCTGGTGGCAATACCGGGTACGGGACCGGCGTACATCGCCGTCTTGTCCATGGCGCTTGCGGTGCTCGGGCGTATTGCGGCCGGCCATGTGCCGCAGTCGGTGGCGCCCGATCCGGATCTTGTCATCAACTGGAACCCCTTCACCGAAACGCGCAATAACTTGAAGCTCGCGCGGAAAAACCGCACGGTGTTCCTCGCCATGCTGGGCATTTCATGGCTCTGGTTTTTCGGATCGGTGTTCCTCACCTCCTTCAGCGGCCTTGCCAAAACCGTGCTGGGTGGCGACCAGGGCGTGGTCACGCTGCTGCTGGCGGTGTTTTCCATCGGCATCGCCGCCGGCTCGCTGCTTTGCGAGCGCATGTCCGCGCGTCCGATTGAAATCGGGCTGGTGCCTTTCGGCGCGATCGGCATGACGGTGTTTGCCGCGGATTTGTTTTTCGCCGTGCACGACCATGTGCCTGCGGGGGCGCTACTGGATGTCGGCGGTTTCCTCGGGCAGGTCCACCACTGGCGCGCGCTCGCCGATCTTTTCCTGCTCGCCATGTTCGGCGGCTTTTACAGTGTGCCGTTGTATGCGCTGATCCAGAGCCGTTGCGAGCCGCATCACCGCGCGCGCATCATCGCCGCCAATAACATCCTCAATGCGTTGTTCATGGTCGTGGCCTCGATCATGGCGGCGGGGCTGCTCGCCGCGGGTTTTTCGCTGCCGCAACTGTTCCTGATTACCGCGATGCTGAACGCGCTCGTCGCGATTTATGTTTTCAGGCAAGCCCCGGAATTTTGGGTGCGTTTTCTCGCCTGGTCGCGCATTCGTTGAGCGCGGGCTATCGTTTCTTGTCCCAGACATACCTTACAAAGCGTTGCCAGCGTGTGGTCGGCGGGGTGAGGCGGGCGCGCTGTGCCTCCCGGTCGCTTGCGACGCTTTTTTGCACCTGCTGGTGCACCTGCCGCAGGGGCAGCCCGCCGGGGCCCTTGAGTTTGTCGGGATCATTCTCTGGCATGGTCATCTTTTAGAGATAAATCAGGCCGTTATGCTACACTCCTAAGACCGTTTTTGGCATAAAGTGCGATACCATCATGTCTGGTAATACCCTAGGCAAACTGTTCTGCGTTACCTCGTTCGGCGAGTCCCACGGCCCGGCGCTGGGCGGCGTGGTTGACGGCTGCCCGCCAGGGATGGCGCTTGCCGAGGCTGACATCCAGAAGGAATTGGACCGGCGCAAGCCCGGCACGTCCCGCCACGTCACCCAGCGCCAGGAGTCAGACCGGATCGAGCTGCTGTCGGGACTTTTCGAAGGGCGCACCACCGGTGCGCCGATCGGCTTCGTCATTCGCAACGAAGACCAACGCTCGAAGGACTATGGCGCCATTGCCGAAACCTTCCGGCCCGGCCATGCCGACTATACCTACTGGCAAAAATACGGCCTGCGCGATTATCGCGGCGGCGGCCGTTCTTCCGCGCGCGAAACTACCATACGCGTGGCGGCGGGGGCGATCGCCAAGAAATGGCTGCACGAGCGTTACGGCGTGACCATACGTGGTCGGCTGTCGCAAATCGGTCCGCATGACCTGGCATTCAAGTCCTGGGACGCGGTTTCACAGAACCCGTTTTTCTCGGCTGACCCGGACATTGTCCCGAAAATCGAGGACTACATGGACGAACTTCGCCGCGCCGGTGATTCCTGCGGCGCGAAAGTCACCGTAGTGGCGGAAGGTGTGCCGGTGGGGTGGGGTGAACCGGTTTACGACCGGCTCGACGCCGATCTTGCCTACGCCATGATGGGCATCAACGCGGTCAAGGGTGTGGAAATCGGTGCGGGATTTTCCGCCATCACCCAGCGCGGCAGTGAGCACGGCGACGAAATGACCCCCGAGGGTTTTTTGTCCAATCACGCCGGAGGGATGCTCGGCGGCATTTCGACCGGGCAGGATGTGGTGGTGCATATCGCGCTCAAGCCGACTTCGTCGATTCGCCTGCCGCGGCGTTCCATCAACAAGCAGGGCGAGGCGGTGACGGTGGAGACCACCGGCCGCCACGACCCTTGTGTGGGGATTCGCGCCACGCCGATTGCCGAGGCGATGCTGGCGATCGTGCTGATGGACCATGCCTTGCGCCACCGCGCGCAATGTGGCGACGTGTTGCCTCCGACCAAGCCGATTCCTGGCAAGTTACGCTAAGCACGCTGGCAGCCCCGCTTTACCTTCCCGGCTTTAGTCCTTCGGCATGGGCTTGCAGCAGGCGCAGAGTCGGATCGGTGTCGTCCTCGGCTTGCACGTCCGGCCCGTAGCGCTGCCACAGGGCCAGGGCCTTGGCGCGGTCGCCCAGACTCAGGTAGCCGGTCATCGCAGAGGTCAGCAGGTAGCGGCGGTGGCCGCGCGGCAAAGTGAAGGTGCCTTCGAGCAATTTCTCGCCCATGGCAGCCATCTGCTTGGCATCACGATCGCCGACCGCGGCAAACAATTCTATCCAGCGCTGGTAATCGGCCGGCAGTTTGGCGTAGCAGGGCGTTGATTCGAGCTTTTGCCAGATTTGTTTCGCCTGCGCGCGCGTGAGCCAGGGATTCACCAGTCGCGCCACTTCGTACAGGCTGTGGAACCAGATATCAAAGCTTTGCGGGTCATGGCACTCGAAGCCGCGCAGCCGGGTCAGCTCAAGGTCTTTTTGCAGCACCCTGGGTAACCCGACCGGTTCGGGCGGCTTTGCGCCGGTGTAAAAAGCGTGTGCGTAATGCGCGCGGCGCGACAACTCGATGCGCGTCATGAACTCATGGCCGTCGTGCGAGGGTTGGCTGCGCTCGGAGCGGCCCTCGATCATGGGTAGGGACGGCACGCCACCGTTGCCGAAGTTCACAAACTGGCGCGCATCGGATTGCAGGAAACGGAATTTCGCCGCGTGGGTGTCAAGGTAGGGAAAGTAGTCGGAGTTGGCCGGCACGGCGAAGCTGTTGAAATACGGCTCCAGAACCGCCCTGCCGCCGAGGCGGCGCAATTCGACATCGCCCAGATTGCTTACCTGCACGCGCGCCAGTTCCTGTGCCAGGCCGGGAATTTTGGTGATATCTGCAATCGGCCGCGACAGCGTCGCTTTGCCCCCGGCGACGATCAGCAGGTCGGAGTCATTGGCGGCGTAGATGACGTAGTCTTCGAAGTTCTCGCCCAGCGCCTTCATCACCGAGGCGAGCAGCGAAATGTCCGTTTCGTACATTTGCAGCCATTGCACCAGCACGCCGCCCTGGTTGAGGTAGCGCTTGGAGAGCCGGTAGAACTCGGTGGTAAACAGGCTCGCCACGCCGCTGACCCAGGGATTCGAGGGTTCTGAAATGATGATGTCGTAGCGCGCATTGCGCAGAGAGAACGCCGTTTTTGCGTCGTCAAAAATCAGGCGGCTGCGCGGGTCGGCCCAGACCGAGCCGTTGCGCGCGGAAAAATAGCGCGATGCCTCGGCCATCGCCGGCTCGATCTCGACGGTGTCGAGGGCTTCGAGTTTCAGGTTGGAGAGCAGGGTGTGGCTGGTCAGTCCGGTGCCGATGCCGATGACGGCAGCGTGTTTGGCGTCGGGCTTGTAGGCAAGCGGTATGGCGCCGGTCATCACCATGGTGAGCTCGTCGGAGATGCGCTCGCCTTCGCCGAGGTTGATCGCGCCATCGGACTTGCCGTTGGTGCGCAGGGAAAGCCCTTCCTGGAACTGCATCAGACTGACCGAAGTTGTCTTGCCGTCCTTGTAGAACACCAGTTGCGCGCTCTCCGGCCCGTAGACGTCGCCACGGCGAAACACGCCCGAGGCCATCTTGTAGAGATCGAGGCTGAATATGGTGAGCGAAAGGCAGACGGCGGCCACCGAGGCGCCGGCGGCGATCCACGCCGGTTTGCGCGCGCGGATTTTTGACAGCAGGATAATGCCAAGTCCCATGTCCAGCGCCGCTCCCGCGGTGATCATGCCCTTGAGTCCGAGCAGCGGCATGGCGATGTGGGCGGCGATGATGATGCCGGCGATGGAGCCGATGGTGTTTGCGGCGTAGACCATGCCAATGGATTTTTCGCCGTGCCCGGTCTTGAGCAACGCGGCGCTGATCAGTGGCAGCGTCATGCCGGCGCAAAACGCCGCCGGGAACATGACGGCGAGGGCGATGCCGTCGCTGGCCAGAAGGAACAGCGTGTAGCCGGTGTCGGTCTTGCCCAGGGTCTTTACCACCTTGCCCATAATGCCGAACATTTCACCGTAGAGGGGCAGGGTGGCCAGTGCCAACAGGCCCATGACGACTTGCACTATCCCAAGGTAACGCTGCACGTTGACGATACGGTCGATGCGGCGCTTTACCCAGAGGCTGCCCGATGCGATGCCAAGGATAAAGGCCGACAGCATCAATTCGAATGAATGGGTGGAACTGCCCAGCACCACCGATAGCATGCGTATCCAGCCGATTTCGTAGATGAAGGAGGCGGTGCCGGTGAGCGCAGCCACCAGCAAAAACAGGTTGATGCCGCCGCTTGCCGAATTCGGCTGTTGTTCGACGCCCATGGGTTTTTCCGCGCGCGGAAAAGCAACCCAGATTACGACTGCGATGAGCAGGTTTATGGCCGCAGCGGTCTGGATGGTGCCGGGCAGACCGACCCGTTCGATCAGGAAAAACCCCGCCGCGAGGACACCCAGTGCTGCGCCAAAGCTGTTGGTGAAATAAAGCATCGCCAGGGTGCCGCCGGGCTCGGCGGGGGCGCGGCGGATTAGGCCGGCACTCATCAGCGGGAAAGTCATGCCCAGCAGCACGGTCTGCGGCAGGATGAGCAGCGCCGCGAGCGTCCATTTGGCCATGCCGGCGGCGATTTCCCCGCCTGCGGACGGCAGTATTGATGCGTAGGCGATGTCGGTGATGGCGACAAAGACCGGATGGAACACCAGTGCGGCAAGTCCGATCAGCGCTTCGGCCAGCGCGTAGCCGCGCAGCAGATTTTTCCAGTTTGCCGAGTAGCGGCTGGCGATCCAGGCGCCGGCGCCCATGCCGCCCATGAACAGGGCCAGCACCAGCGTCTGTGCGTAAGCGGCGTGCCCGAGGAACAACTTGAGGTAGTGCGTCCAGATCGATTCGTAAATGAGCCCGGCGAAGCCCGAGAGCATGAACAGGGCAAAGAGGGCGGTGCGTTGCGCGCGCGGGAGCGTGGCCGCGCGTTCGGTCGGAGCGGGGTGTGGGGAAGTGTTCAAGGCCTTGCCGGGATAATGTGTGGCGAGCCGTTAGAATGGCGCGCTTGTTGACGCGCTTTTTTGCTTACCTCGTGATGCGACCATGACGCAGGCTGTTCCTTACTGGCGACTTTCGGCATTTTACTTTGCGTATTTTGCCTACATCGGTGCTTTTTCGCCGTATTTTAGCTTGTATCTGCAGCACCTGGGCCTCGGCGCCTTTGCCATCAGTGTCCTGCTGGCACTGCAGCAGATGATGCGCATGCTGGGGCCGAATTTCTGGGGGCGCATGGCCGACGCAAGCGGTGCGCGCCTTAAATTGCTGCGCTTGTCTATGCTGCTGATGGCCGCGAGCTTTTGCTGCCTGTTGTTTGCACAGAGTTTTGCCGGCCTGTTTGCGGTGATGGCGCTTATGAGTTTTTTCGGCAGCGCGGCGATGCCGCTGCAGGAGTCGATGACTTTTGTCTGGCTCAGCGATGCGCCGGATCGCTACGGGCCGATCCGACTGTGGGGGTCCGTCGGCTTTATCATCGCGGTCCTCGTTCTGGGCGCGATCCTGGATTTTGTCGCCATTGACTGGCTGCTGTGGATGACGCTGCCGCTGATATTGGCGATGATCGGGTGTGCATTTGTGTTGCCGCAACCGGCAGCCACCGCGACGCGGCAGACGCGCGAGCCGCTGTGGCCGGTATTGCGCCGCCCCGAGGTCTGGGCACTGCTGTTATCCTGTTTTCTGATGGCTGTTGCGCACGGGCCGCTTTACACGTTTTACTCCATCTACCTGGTTGATCACGGCTACGGGAAAAGCACCATAGGGATACTCTGGTCTCTCGGGGTTGTGGCGGAAATTGCGGTCTTTCTCTTCATGCCACGGCTGCTGCGACGCTGGACATTCTCGGCAATACTCGCGGCCAGTTATTTGTGCGCGGTGGCCCGATTCCTGATGACCGGATGGGCGGTGGAGTCGGTGCTGATCATGGCGTTGGCGCAAATTCTTCATGCCGCGACCTTTGGTGCTCACCATGTCGCAGCGGTGGGCTTGATTAACACCTGGTTTCGCGGCGGTCGGCAGGTCGGCGGGCAGGCCTTGTACTTGTCGCTGTCCTTTGGCGCCGGTGGCATGGTTGGCGGACTGGCGTCGGGCCTGCTGTGGGAGCATGCGGGGGCGGCGGTTACCTTCAGTCTGGCCGCGATGTGCGCTTTTGCCGGATTTTTGCTGATTGCCTGGCAGGGTGCGAATTTTCCGCGCCATTTGCGGTCAACTGACTGAGTTCATTTTCACTTTAATAAGTAGGGGCGGAGCTTACATTGACCAAGGTGACTATGAAATTCAAATCGAGGCAACGGCTGGCAATCACCCTGACTGTTTGCGTGTGCGCTTTACTGGCGGCGTGCCAGACCGTGCAGACCACCCAGTCCGGCACGGTCGGTGTCGATCGCAAGCAGTCGATGATGGTGTCGGCAGAAAAAATGAACCAGAGTGCGGCGCAGGCCTACCGCCAGGTGTTGCAGGAGGAGGGCAAGAAGGGCGCGGTGAATCATGACCCCGAGCAGGTCAAGCGTGTGCGCGCAATTGCGGCAAGGCTTATTCCCGCCGCCGCTGCGTTTCGTGCCGATGCGCCCGGCTGGAAATGGGAGGTCAATGTAATTTCCTCCAAAGATGTCAACGCATGGTGCATGCCTGGTGGCAAGATCGCGGTCTATACGGGATTGATCGAACGCATCAAGCCCAGCGACGATGAACTGGCCGCGGTCATGGGGCACGAAATCGCACATGCGCTGCGCGAGCATGGCCGCGAACGCGCCTCGCAGGCCGCAGGCCAATCGGTGGCCGCCGGCGTGATCGGCGCGGCAATCGGGATGGGCAGCCTGGGAACCGACATGACCAGCACGGTGCTCAACATCACCTTCGGCCTCCCCAATTCGCGCCTGCACGAAACCGAGGCTGATCGCATCGGCGTCGAACTGGCCGCGCGCGCCGGCTACGATCCGCGCGCCGCAGTCACCCTGTGGCAGAAAATGGGAAAGGTTGGCGGCGGGCAACCGCCGCAGTTTCTTTCAACCCATCCTTCCAATGAGACGCGGCAACAGGACTTGCTGGTCTATGCCCAGCGGGTGATGCCGCTCTACGAGCAGGCGAAAAAACCGTAATCCCCGGCCGCCGCAGCCGCGATTGGTCGGGGCATCGTGTTTGCCCCCGCGAATGCGGCAGTAAGTCCGCGGCCCTGTTTGCGCCTTCGGTTATAATCGTCACCCCTTTCTGCATCCTGAAAAATCAGTCAAATGGCACCTCAGACCCTCTACGACAAACTCTGGAACAGCCACGTTGTGCACACCGACGAGGGTGGCACGGCATTGCTTTATATCGACCGCCACCTGGTGCACGAAGTTACCAGTGCTCAGGCCTTTGACGGCCTGCGTCTTGCCGGGCGCAAGTTGTGGCGCACCGACTCTGTTGTGGCGACCGCTGACCACAACACGCCGACCGATCATTGGGACGAGGGCATCAAGGAACCGGTCTCCAGGCTGCAGGTCGAGACGCTCGATGCCAACATCAAGGAGTTCGGTGCGAAGGTGTATTTTCCCTTCCTCGACAAGCGCCAGGGCATAGTGCACGTCATCGGGCCGGAGCAGGGGGCGACGCTGCCTGGCATGACAGTGGTGTGCGGCGATTCGCATACCAGCACCCACGGTGCTTTCGCCTGTCTCGCGCACGGTATCGGCACTTCCGAAGTCGAACATGTGATGGCGACGCAGTGCCTGGTGCAAAAGAAGATGCGCAACATGCTGGTCGAGGTGAACGGTCCGCTTGCGCGGGGTGTCACGTCCAAGGACGTGGCCCTTGCCTTGATTCGGCAGATCGGCACCGCCGGCGGGACCGGCTGCGCGGTCGAATTTGCCGGCAGTACTATCCGCGCATTGTCGATGGAGGCGCGCATGACACTTTGCAATATGGCGATCGAGGCTGGCGCGCGCGCCGGCATGGTCGCCGTTGACGAAGTCACGATCAGCTATCTTAAGGGGCGCACGTTTGCGCCGCGAGGTGTTGTCTGGGACCAGGCCGCAGCCTATTGGCGCACGCTGAAAAGCGATCCGGGCGCGAAGTTCGACTTCGCCATCCAGATCGACGGCGCGAGCCTGAAGCCCCTGGTCACCTGGGGCACATCGCCGGAGATGGTGGTCGACGTGGACGACCGCGTGCCTGATCCGGACAAGGAAAAGGACCCGACGCGGCGCGAAGGCATGGAACGCGCCTTGGTATATATGGGCCTCAAGCCCAACACGCCCATGACCGACATCCGGGTGGACAAGGTATTCATCGGATCGTGCACCAATTCACGCATAGAGGATCTTCGCGATGCCGCCATCGTGGTGCGCGGCAAGCGTGTCGCTCAGAATGTGAAGCTTGCCCTGGTGGTGCCCGGTTCCGGCCTGGTCAAGGCGCAGGCCGAAAAAGAGGGGCTCGACAAAATTTTCGTTGACGCCGGATTCGAATGGCGCGAGCCGGGGTGTTCAATGTGCCTCGCCATGAATGCCGACCGCCTGGAACCGGGTGAGCGCTCCGCCTCGACGTCCAACCGCAACTTCGAGGGCCGCCAGGGTACCGGCGGAAGGACGCACCTGGTCAGCCCCGCGATGGCGGCGGCTGCGGCCGTGGCCGGGCACTTCGTTGACGTTCGTTCATGGAAATAAGGAGCTGCACATGCTGAAATCAATCATCGGTCTTGTGGCCATGGCAGCGTTTCTTGCCGGCTGCAATACCATCCAGGGCATTGGCAAGGACGTCAAGAAAGGCGGCGAGGCCATCGAGAAGTCGGCCAAATAATATGGATAAATTCACCGTAGTGACCGGGTTGGTGGCGCCGATGGACCGCGCCAATGTCGATACCGACGCCATTATTCCCAAGCAATTTCTCAAGTCGATCAAGCGCACGGGCTTTGGCCCCAACCTGTTTGATGCGTGGCGTTATCTGGATGAGGGCCAACCGGACAAGCCCAATGCCGGCCGTCCGCTGAATCCGGATTTCATCCTCAACCAGCCGCGTTTCAAGGGTGCTGGCATCCTGGTGGCGCGCAAGAATTTCGGCTGCGGTTCCTCGCGCGAGCACGCGCCCTGGGCGCTGCAGGAATTCGGCTTTCGCGCGGTGCTGGCGCCGTCGTTTGGCGATATTTTTTACAACAACTCGTTCAAGAACGGTTTTCTTCCCATTGTGCTGACGGAATCGCAGATCGACCGGATTTTCAACGATGTCGCCGCTTTTCCCGGCTTCAAGCTGGTGATAGACCTGCCGGAGCAGCAGGTGCGCTATCAGGACGGGACGCAGGCGTTCAAGTTTGAAATCGATTCGCATCGCAAGCGATGCCTGGTCAACGGCTGGGACGATATTGGCCTCACGCTGCGCCACGCCGACAAGATTCGTGCTTTCGAGGAAAAACGCAAACTCGAGCAGCCCTGGCTGTTTGCTTGATTGACAAGTAAGGCGCCGGGGCCACGCGGCCCCGGCGTTTTGTTTTTTGGGAGAATGAAATGAAGATTGCAGTGCTGCCGGGTGACGGCATAGGCAAGGAAATCATTGCGCAGGCGGTCAAAGTGCTCAAGGCGTTGGCCAAGGACGGGCTCAAGCTGGAAATGGAGGAGGCGCCTGTTGGTGGTGCTGGATACGAGGCGGCCGGTGATCCGCTGCCGGCCGCGACGCTCGCGCTGGCGAGGAATGCAGACGCGATCCTGTTCGGGGCCGTCGGCAACCCGAAGTACGACACGCTCGAACGGGCCAAGCGTCCCGAGCAGGCCATTCTGGGTCTGCGCAAGGAGCTCAACCTTTTCGCCAACCTGCGCCCCTCGATTGTCTATGAGGAACTGGTCGATGCATCGACACTCAAGCCGGAAGTGGTGTCCGGGCTGGATATCCTGATTCTGCGCGAACTTACGGGCGACATCTATTTTGGCCAGCCGCGCGGCACCCATGTCCTGCCCAACGGCGAGCGCGAGGGTTTTGACACCATGCGTTACCGCGAGTCCGAGATCCGGCGAATTGCGCACGTAGGCTTCAAGGCGGCCCGAAAACGCGGCAGCAAACTTTGTTCTGTAGACAAGGCCAACGTCCTCGACACCATGCAGTTGTGGCGCGATGTGGTCACCGAGGTTGCGCAGGAGTACCCGGACGTTTCGCTGTCGCATATGTATGTCGACAACGCCGCTATGCAATTGGTGCGCAATCCCAAGCAGTTTGACGTTATTGTCACCGGCAACCTGTTTGGCGACATTCTCTCGGACGAGGCTTCCATGCTGACCGGTTCGATCGGCATGCAACCCTCGGCGTCAATGAACGAAAAGGGTGCGGGGCTTTATGAGCCGATTCACGGTTCTGCGCCGGATATCGCCGGCAAGGACATCGCCAATCCCCTGGGAACGATACTTTCAGCGGCGATGATGCTCCGCTACAGTTTGGAACAGGAAGCTCTGGCCTTGAAAATCGAGGCCGCCGTGAAAAAGGTCCTTGCGCGTGGCCTGCGTACCGCCGACATTCACCAGTCTGGGACGACCCGGGTCGGCACCGTAGCGATGGGAGACGCGGTGGTTGCCGCCTTGCAGTGACTTGGCGGCAAGTGGTTGAAGGTGCATAATCACATGTTTACGCTAACTTATTCTGGTAATAAAGCATTATGCGGGTAGGATTTGTCGGATGGCGCGGAATGGTCGGTTCGGTGCTCATGCAGCGCATGATGGCCGAGCACGATTTTTCACTGATTGAGCCGGTGTTCTTTTCCACCTCGCAGGTGGGAGGGATGGGGCCCTTTGTCGGCAAGGAAACCGCGCCGCTCAAGGATGCGCACAGCCTTGAAGACTTGCGCGCCATGGACGTCATCGTGACCTGCCAGGGCGGCGACTACACCAATGATGTGTTTCCGCGCCTTCGTGCCAACAGCTGGAAAGGCTACTGGATCGACGCTGCGAGCGCACTGCGTATGCAGGACGATGCGGTGATTATTCTCGACCCGGTCAATGCCGATCTGATCAGGGCGGCGCTGGCGCGAGGCGGCAGGAATTTTATCGGTGGCAATTGCACGGTAAGCCTGATGCTGATGGGACTGCACGGATTGTTCAAAGCGGGACTGGTGGAATGGATGACCGCCATGACCTATCAGGCTGCCTCCGGGGCGGGTGCGCAGAACATGCGCGAATTGCTCACGCAGATGGGCGCGGCCAACGCGGCGGCCGGCAAGTTGTTGGATGATCCCTCATCCGCAATCCTGGAAATTGACCGCACCGTGGTCGAGACCATGCGCAGCAAGGCGTTTCCGACTGAGCAGTTCGGCGCGCCGCTGGCTGGCAGCCTGCTGCCATGGATTGACAAGGACCTCGGTAATGGCCAGAGCCGCGAGGAATGGAAGGGGATGGCCGAGACGAACAAGATTCTGGGTAGCACGGCAGCCATCCCGGTGGATGGCATTTGTGTGCGTATTGGCGCGATGCGCTGCCACAGTCAGGCGCTCACCATCAAACTCAAGCGCGATGTTCCGCTTGGCGATATCGAAGCCATGCTCGCTGAGGCAAATCAATGGGTTAAAGTTATCCCAAACCGGCGCGAAGACAGTTTGCGCGAATTGACCCCCACGGCGGTGACCGGCGGGCTGAGCGTGCCGGTGGGGCGTTTGCGCAAGCTGCCCATGGGGGGGGAGTACCTGTCGGCGTTTACGGTGGGCGACCAGTTGCTTTGGGGGGCGGCCGAACCGCTGCGGCGCATGTTAAGGATTCTGCTGGAAAAATAGGCTTTGGCTTGATCTCGCGGTTTCGCCCTCCAGGTCAAAATAGACTGAAAAATTGGTCACTTGACGCTAAATCTAAGAAGAACTATCAGCTTGCATGGCTAACACTATGATGTTATGTTGGTTACCCTCGATTAGGGTGTCCAAGGGTGGCAGTGTGGGAAAAATCACCATCAAAATATGCTTATCGGCACTAGTACTTTTGCTGCTGCCACTGACCGCCTCGGCGGCGGGTCTGGGCAAGATCACGGTGCAATCCGCGCTGGGGCAGCCGCTGCGTGCCGAGGTGGAAGTATCCTCGGTACAGCCGGGTGAAGTCGATTCCCTTGTTGCCCGCATGGCGCCGGCCCAGGCATACCGTGATGCCGGAATTGAAGTCAATGCGGCGCTGATCTCTATCAAGTTCGCGACCGAGCGGCGGCCCGATGGCCGTCATGTCGTGGTGCTGACTTCGTCCGCGCCGATCAATGAACCGTTTCTTGACATTCTCATCGAGCTGTCCAGTTCCAACGGTCGCCTGATTCGCGAGTACACCTTTTTGCTTGACCCCCCTGAATACAAGGTACCGCAAGTTGCCGCGCCGCCTGTCGCGCCTCCGGCCGCACGCATACAACCGGTTGAGCAACCGCGGCAACCGGAAGTGCGCGTGCCCGTACCAGCTGAGCAGAAACCGCCCGTATCGGCCCCTGTCCAGACGGCATCCAAGGCCAAGGGCGGCGCAGCATATGAAGTAAAGCGCGGAGACACACTCGCCAAGATCGCCAGAACGACCAAGCCGGATGGCGTTTCCCTGCAGCAGATGCTCATCGCGCTGTATCGCGGCAACACCGATGCGTTTGACGGCGACAACATCAACCGCCTGCGTTCGGGACGCATTCTCACCGTGCCCGACAAGGAAGCGGTGGCCGCTGTCGATCAGGCTGAAGCGCAGCGCTTGGTTATTGCGCAGGGGCAGGAATTTAACGAATACCGCCGCAAGCTAGGCGCAAGCGTGGCCAAGGCGCCGGCACAGGCGGAAGGCAAGCGTCGCAGTTCGGGAGGGAAGATCACTTCCCAAACTGAAGACAAACCATTGCCGGCCAAGGATCAGAAAGACCAGCTGAAGCTGTCCAAGGCAGAGGCCGGCAAGGCCGGTGGCAAAACCGCGGCGGACGATCTTATTGCCAAGGACAAGGCGATTAAGGAAGCCAACGATCGCGTTGCGGAACTGGAAAAGACGGTCAAGGAATTGCAAAAAGCGCTGGAACTGGCGAGCAAATCGATGGCCGGTATGCAGCAGCAGGCACAGGTTAAGCCGGCTGCTGCACCTGCGGCGCCGGCAGCGAAAGCCGATGCAGTTAAGGCGGATGCAGCGAAAACGCCGGTGGTTGCTGCGGAGCCGGCCAAGGCAGCGCCAGCGGCGGCAGCCAAGGCGGACGCGGCTAAAGCCCCTGAAGCTGCGAAAGCCCCAGATGCCGCGAAAGCGGCTGCAGCGCCTGAGGCGCCGAAGCCGACCGAGCCTACTGAGGCGACCAAGGCGAGCGACGCACCGAAGGCTGAGCCCGCCAAAGTGGCGCCCAAGGCTGCGGCCAAAGCGCCGCCACCGCCACCACCGCCGCAGCCCAGTTTTGTTGATGAATTACTCGACGATCCGACGATGCTGGGTGGGGCCGGGGCGGTCCTGATCGGGTTGCTTGGATACGGCGCGTACGCTTATCGTAAAAAGCGCCAGTCGCAGTTTGAAAACAGCATCATGGGCGCGTCAACGCCGATGGATTCGAGTTCGGTGTTTGGAACCTCTGGTGGACAGAACGTCGACACGGGCAGCAGCCAGTTCCAGACCGACTTCAGCCAGGGCGGGGTCGGGACCATCGATACCGATGAGGTTGACCCGATAGCTGAAGCTGATGTCTATATTGCCTATGGACGTGACGCCCAGGCTGAGGAGATCCTCAAGGAGGCTCTGTCCAAGGATCCGTCGCGGCACGTTGTTACAGCCAAATTGCTGGAGATATATGCGTCGCGCAAGGATCTAAAATCCTTCGAGTCGACGGCTGCGGGCCTGAATACCGCAACAGGTGGACAGGGCCCTGAGTGGGGGAAAGCCATTGCCCTAGGGCAATCGATAGATCCACAAAATCGGCTATATGGCGGCGGTGGTACCGTCCCGTCGGCAGCGCCGGACGAGTCTGCCACGGTTGCGCTTGCTGCTGCCGCGCCCGATATCGAGTTGGATGTCTCGCTGGACGAGCCGGCTCCGGAGGCCGCCGTCGAGGTCTCAGCCGGCCTTGATTTTGATTTGGGCGCTCCGGGAGGGGAAGCTGCGACCGGAACAGATGCTGCCCTGGACATCAGTGCTGCTCAGCCTGAAGAGGCGCCAATGGACTTGGGCTTCGACCTGAGCCTGGACGCCGACCCCAAGGCCACCGCCAGTACTGATTTCACGCCTGAAGGAACGCAGATTTTCGTACCTACTGCAGGTGGCGTCGGAGATGCAGCCGCTGCCATGGAGCCCGCGCTCGATGGCGGACTGGATATCAGTTTCGATTTGCCGTCACCGGATGCCCCGGCTGGCGATGGAACTGCCGCCGATGCAGGCCTAAGCGGCGCTTCCATCGATTTTGATCTCGCCCTGGGTGAGCCGGCCGACAAGCCGGAGGAAGTCGCTGCGGCGCCACTTGAAATGGATTTATCCTCGATCAGCCTTGATTTGGGCGTGCCCGGTGATACGGCGGGCCCGACGGGCGATGCACGATGGCAGGAAGTTGCAACCAAGCTTGACCTCGCCAAGGCCTATGAGGAAATGGGCGACAAGGATGGTGCGCGCGACCTGCTCAAGGAAGTCATGAAAGAAGGCGACGGGGCGCAACAGCAACAGGCAAAGACTTTGTTGGCAGCGCTCGGCTGATTCGCCACTCCGCCCATCACAATCGGCGCCGCGAGCGCCGATTGTTTTTTGTGGAAGGAAAATTGAAAGGATGATTGCAATACACACAGTAGCGGCTGGCATGCGAATCGAGTGTCGAACGGGCAAGGATTGCCTTCGCCTGCGCCATGGTGTCGCAGTATCTCCTGGTATTGCGGCAGTATGAGAATCGCCCTTGGCATCGCGTACGATGGAACGTCGTTTGAGGGATGGCAAAGCCAGCCGTCGCGCAATACCGTCCAGGACAACGTGGAGCGCGCGCTTAGCAGCGTCGCCCAACATCCGATACGCATTACCGCGGCAGGTCGTACCGACGCCGGAGTGCATGCGATGGCACAGGTCGTGCATTTTGATACCGATGTTTTCCGTCAGGATAATGCATGGTTGCGCGGGACAAATACGCTGCTGCCGCAGGCAATCGCTGTTCAATGGGCGATTCCGGTAGCGGACGATTTTCACGCGCGCTTTTCCGCGACATCGAGAACGTATCGCTATTTGCTGCACAATCACCCGGTGCGTCCGGCGATCCTCGCGGGCCGGGCAGGCTGGTTCCATGCGCCACTTGACCTTGCGTCAATGCGTGAAGCTGCCGCGATCTTGGTGGGGGAGCACGATTTCAGTGCCTTTCGCTCGTCCCAGTGCCAGGCCAAAAGTCCGGTGCGTACCCTGCACAGCGTCGACATCACAAGGCATGGCAGTTACCTGGTCTGCACCTTCAGGGCGAATGCCTTTTTGCACCACATGGTGCGAAATCTTGTAGGTTGCCTTGTCTATGTAGGCAAGGGAAGGTATGCGCCAGATTGGCTGGCCGGGGTCTTGTTGCATCGCGACCGCGCCTTGTGTGCGCCGACCTTCGCGCCTGACGGTTTGTATCTGGCCGCAGTGGATTATGGCGACCGTTTCCGCCTGCCCGGGTTTGACCAGGCGGTGCCCTTGTTTGCCACAGGAGGGGAATAATGCGAACCAGGATAAAGATCTGCGGTATCACGCGCACCGAGGACGCCATGGCTGCGGCTGATGCGGGTGCCGATGCGATTGGCCTGGTGTTTTATGCGCCCAGTCCGCGCTGTGTTTCCACTTCCAATGCGGCGGAAATAATTCGCGCCCTTCCGCCGTATGTCGGCAGTGTCGCGCTTTTTGTAAACCCGTCCCAGGCGGAAGTTGAGAACGTGCTCGCCGCATGTCCGGTTTCGGCGATGCAGTTTCATGGCGAGGAGACGGCCAAGTTCTGCGGCCAGTTTGGCCTGCCTTTTGTCAAGGCGGCGCGGGTCAGGACGGGGTTCAATCTGATAAACTACCTCTCCGAATTTCAAGATGCGGCGGGCTGGTTGCTTGACGCCTTTCATGACGATGCCTATGGCGGGAAGGGGGCGGTCTTTGACTGGGCTTTGATTCCACCCGGACTCAAGCGGCCGCTAATCCTGTCAGGCGGGCTGGGTATCGAGAATGTAGAAGAAGCGGTAAGGCGGGTGCGGCCGTGGGCGGTCGACGTTTCCAGCGGTGTTGAGGCAAACAAGGGAATCAAGGACGCGGCAAAGATCGCGGCTTTCATCAGAAAGGTAAAGCATGCAGATGTATGACCTGCCCGACAGTCGCGGGCATTTTGGGCCTTATGGCGGGGTATTTGTTTCGGAAACCCTGGTTCACGCCCTGGATGAACTGCGGGTCGCCTACCAGCACTATTCCAAGGATCCGGCTTTTCTTGAGGAATTTCACTACGAACTGAAACATTTTGTCGGACGTCCAAGCCCCGTCTACCATGCCAAACGGCTGTCGGAATTGTGCGGTGGTGCGCAGATATACCTCAAGCGCGAGGATCTCAACCACACCGGCGCGCACAAGATCAACAACACCATCGGACAGGCCTTGCTGGCTCGTCGCATGGGCAAGAAACGCGTCATTGCCGAGACCGGGGCAGGGCAGCACGGTGTCGCGAGCGCCACGGTCGCCGCCCGCTTCGGCATGGAATGCATCGTATTCATGGGCTCGGAGGACATCAAGCGCCAGGTCCAGAACGTCTACCGGATGAAACTTCTCGGCGCGACGGTGGTGCCGGTAGAGTCCGGTTCAAAAACGCTCAAGGACGCGCTCAATGAAGCCATGCGCGACTGGGTTACCAATGTAAACGAAACCTATTACATCATCGGTACCGTTGCCGGCCCGCATCCCTACCCGATGATGGTTCGTGATTTCAATTCGGTAGTGGGCAAGGAGTGCCTGACACAGGTGCCCGAGATGATCGGGCGCCACCCGGATGCCGTGCTCGCCTGTGTCGGCGGCGGATCCAACGCGATGGGCATTTTTTATCCCTATATTTCCCACGAGCAGGTGCGCTTGATTGGCGTCGAGGCCGGCGGGCACGGCATCGACAGCGGTAAGCACGCAGCTTCGCTTACCGCCGGCAAGCCCGGCGTGTTGCACGGCAACCGGACTTATCTGCTGCAGGACAAGAACGGCCAGATTATCGAGACTCACTCGATCTCGGCCGGGCTGGACTACCCTGGAGTGGGGCCGGAACACGCCTGGCTCAAGGACTCCAAGCGCGCAGAATACGTGACGGTAACCGATGAAGAGGCGCTCAAGGCTTTCCATGACCTGTGTCGCTACGAAGGCATTATTCCGGCCCTCGAGTCGAGCCACGCCCTGGCCTACGCCGCCCGACTCGCACCGACCATGGCCAAGGACAAGGTTTTGCTGGTCAATTTATCGGGACGTGGTGACAAGGATATGCAAACCGTGTCCGAACAATCGGCACTCAAGGCCTGAGGTCCGCGATCGTATCCCTCTACAACGAGGATGTGCTCTCTGGCATGGCCAGGATCGAGGACGCATCAATCGACCTGGTGGTTGCCGATCCGCCGTACGGACTGGGAAAGGATTACGGCAACGACTCTGACATGCTCTCGGGGGCGGCATACCTTGATTTCAGCAGGCGCTGGGTCGATGTTTTGCTGCCCAAGCTCACGCCGCACGCGTGTCTGTATGTCTTCCTGTCCTGGCAGAACGCGCCGGAAGTCTTCAGCTACATCAAGACCCGCATGACCATGATCAACGAAATCATCTGGGATCGTCGTGTGCCGAGCATGGGCGGAAGCACGAGAAAGTTTAGTTCGGTGCACGATAACATCGGACTGTTTGCCATGTCCAAGGACTACCACTTTGACATTGATGCCGTGCGCATTCCATACGATGCAGAGACGAAAAAGGCCCGAACCCGCTCGATTTTTATCGGCAAAAAATGGCTTGAGCTTGGCTACAACCCCAAGGACCTGTGGAGCGTGTCGCGCCTGCACCGCCAGGATCCGGAACGCGAAGAGCATCCGACGCAAAAGCCGCTTGAAATCGTCGAGCGCATGATTCTGGCGAGCAGTGCGCCCGGCGCAATGGTGCTCGATCCGTTCATGGGCAGTGGTACCACGGCGGAGGCGGCGTTGCTCCACGGCCGGCGGTTTACGGGTTTTGAGTTGAATCCGGAATATTTTTCCCTGGTCCAGAACCGGGTGGCGCGCCTGCAGAAAAAATCTCGCGCCGCACCGGCCTTTGAATCCTTGTTGAGAGTCTGATCATGTCGCGTATTAAGGAAGTTTTTAAGTCGTTAGCAGAAAAAAAACGTACCGCACTGATTCCATTTGTCACCGCCGGCGATCCTGACCCGGGAAAAACCGTGGAACTCATGCATGCGCTCGCCGAGGCGGGAGCCGATGTCATCGAGCTGGGTGTGCCGTTCTCGGACCCGATGGCCGATGGCCCGGTGATCCAAAGGGCAAGCGAGCGGGCGCTCAAGCGCGGGGTCGGGCTGGATCGTGTTCTCGAATTCGTGGCCGAATTTCGCAAGAGCAATTCACGAACGCCGGTTGTGCTGATGGGCTATGCCAATCCGATCGAGGCGATGGGGGCGGAGGTATTTGCAAAACAGGCGCAAGCCAGCGGCGTGGATGGCGTGCTGGTGGTCGATTATCCGCCCGAGGAGTCGGTCGAGTTCTCGCAACTGATGCGCAAGCACGACATGGATTTGATTTTCTTGCTTGCACCGACCTCGACGGATGAGCGCATCAGACAGGTTTCAAAACTGGCAAGCGGATACATTTATTACGTTTCGCTCAAGGGCGTGACCGGGGCGAAGACGCTTGACTTCGCCGCGGTCGCCGAGAAGTTGCCGCAGATACGCAAACACACCAGTTTGCCGGTTGGGGTGGGCTTTGGTATCAGGGACGGGGAGACGGCAAAGGCCGTTGCGGGGCTGGCTGACGCTGTGGTCATTGGCAGTCGGATTATCGAGCAAATGGAAGCGGCCGGCGAGGGGGCGCAAATTGGGTGCGCGCGCGATTTCATCGCCGGCATACGCAAGGCTCTGGACGCATGAGCTGGTTGCAAAAACTGCTGCCCCCGAAGATCAATCGGTCGGGTACAGGGGTGAAGAAGGTGGTTCCCGAGGGTCTCTGGAGCAAGTGCCCCTCGTGCAGTGCGGTACTCTACGCGACCGACTTGGAAAGCAACGCCAGCGTTTGTCCGAAATGCGCCTACCATAACCGCCTCTCGGCGAGGGAGCGACTTGACATGCTGCTCGATGCCGAGGGTCGTTTCGAGATCGGCGCCGAGGTCGAACCGGTTGATACCCTGCGCTTCAAGGACAGCAGGAAGTACAGTGAGCGGCTGAGCGAGGCGCAAAGCTCAACCGGCGAAGGCGATGCGCTGGTGGTCATGCAGGGTGCGGTCAAGACCGTGCCGCTGGTGGTGGCGGCCTTCGAATTTGACTTCATGGGAGGCTCCATGGGTTCTGTGGTGGGAGAGCGCTTTGTGCGCGGCGTACATGTCTGCCTGGACCAGAACCTGCCGTTCATTTGTGTCGCCGCAAGCGGCGGCGCACGCATGCAGGAAGGCCTGCTTTCGCTGATGCAGATGGCAAAGACGACGGCGGCGCTGACCCTCCTTTCCAACCGACAGCTACCGTTCATTTCGCTTCTCACCGATCCGACCATGGGCGGGGTGTCCGCGAGCTTTGCATTTCTTGGCGATGTAGTCATCGCAGAACCGCGGTCCTTGATCGGCTTTGCCGGGCCGCGGGTGATTGAGCAGACGGTGCGGGAAAAACTGCCCGAGGGATTCCAGCGTGCGGAATTCCTCCTGGAAAAAGGCGCTGTCGACATGATCGTCGACAGGCGGCAGCTGCGTGACAAACTGGCGAACTTGTTGACGATGTTGATGCGCCAGCCGCCGGCCGGAAGCTAGGTGCATCCGGTCACGCCACGCGCGGGTGATCTGGCTGCCTGGCTCAGGCATATCGAGCAGCTGCATCCCAAGACCATGGAGCTTGGGCTCGAACGCGTCGCCAAGGTCAATCGTGAGCTGGCCGTCGGCCTGGATTGCCCGGTCATCACCGTGGGAGGAACCAACGGCAAGGGTTCGACCTGCGCCATGCTTGAGGCGATTTTGCTCGCCGCGGGGTATCGCACCGGCCTTTACACCTCGCCGCACCTGCTGCATTACAACGAGCGGGTGCGCATCAACGGATGCAGCGTGGAAGATGATGCGCTGGCCGGGGCGTTTGCCAAGGTCGAAAAGGCGCGGGGCGGGGTTGCCCTGACTTACTTCGAATTTGGCACGCTGGCGGCATGGGAATTATTTTGCCGCAGCAAGCTGGATGTCGTGATTCTCGAGGTCGGCCTCGGTGGCCGGCTGGATGCGGTGAACCTGTTTGACCCGGACTGTGCGATTCTCACCAGCGTCGACCTTGACCATACCGAGTGGCTCGGCGAAACGCGGGAAAAAATAGGCTGGGAAAAGGCGCATATTTTCCGCTCTGGAAGACCGGCGATCTGTGCCGATCCGGTGCCGCCGCAAAGCGTGCTCACCCACGCTGCCGCGGTCGGCGCAAACCTGCAACTCATCGGACGGGATTTTGGCTACCAGGGGGATCGCCAGCAGTGGGGCTATTGGGGGCGTGGTGGCAAAAGGGCGGGCCTGGCTTATCCGGCACTGCGCGGCGCCAACCAGTTGCTCAACGCCTCCGCCGCGCTTTGCGCGCTGGACGCGCTGCGGGAGCGTATTCCGGTTGGCATGCACGATGTGCGAAAGGGGCTGTCCCTGGTGGAACTGCCCGGCCGTTTCCAGGTAATGCCGGGCAGGCCGGTTGTCGTGCTTGATGTTGCACACAATCCGCACGCCGCTGCCGTACTTGCGGAAAATATCTCGAACATGGGTTTTGCCCCAATCACGATTGCCGTTTTCGGGATGTTGCGCGACAAGGACATCGCCGGTGTTGTGGCGAGGCTGGCTGGCCGTATTGATCGCTGGCACCTCGCCACGCTGAACCATCCGCGCGGCGCCAGCGCCGCGGACCTGGCTCATGCGCTTGCCCTGGCGGGGGTAAAAGTCCCGGCTATTGAGTTTGAATCGGCGCAAAGCGCGTATGCATCCGCGGTAGTGGAGGCCGGCGAAAATGATAGAATCGTCGTGTTTGGATCGTTTATCACCGTCTCTGACGTCATAGCGGCCCGCGCTAATCAACCCACCCCAACTCATGCCTGACAGTCAAGACGCACTATTGGTAAAAAAACGCGCCCGTCGCCGGTTGATCGGGGCGGTGGCACTCGTGCTTCTGGTCGTCATCGTGCTGCCTATGGTGCTCGACAAGGATCCCAAACCGCTGCAAAACGAACTGTCGGTGCAGATTCCGCGCCAGGATGCGGGCGGATTCAAGACCCGCGTTTTGCCCGCAGCAACGGCTCCCGCCAAGGGCGAGACACCTTCAGATGCCTCAAAGTCTGCAACTCCGGCCGCCGCGACCACGGCGGCTTTACCGCCTGCCGCAAAGGAGGCTTCCAAAACGGCGGAGAAGCAGGCGTCAAAGGAAGCCGGAGCCGCAGACCAGTTCAAGCAGCCCGAGGTGAAGGCGCCTGTCACCGTGGTACCGGCGGCTGAGGCAGAACGCGCACAGGCGGCGTTGCGCGATGAATCCTGGGTGATTCCCATGGGCACGTTCGCCAGCGCCGAGAATGTCAAACAATTGCAGGCCAAACTCGGAGCGGCGGGGGTGAAATCAAGCACCGAAACCGTCAAGAGCGCAACCGGTGACCAGATTCGCGTACGCGGTGGCCCCTTCAAGACCAAGGCTGAGGCCGAAACCGCGCGCCAGGCGCTGGTCGCGGCGGGCATGGATGCGGGGGCGGTAACGACACGATGACGTGGTTTGATTACGCTGCGCTCGGCGTGATCGGGCTGTCCATGGTGGTTGGGGTGTTTCGCGGTTTTGCCAGAGAGGTGATTTCCCTGATTGGATGGATTGCCGCGGCGATTGTCGCCTCTTCTGTGGCAACGCAAGCCGCCGAATGGGTGCCGGCTGCGGTAAGCAGCCCGGTCGCGCGCGTTGCTCTTGCGTTCGTGATAGTGTTTCTCGCGGTTATTGTGGTATCCGCACTGGCAGGTTGGCTGCTCGCTTCGCTGATCAAGGCGGCGGGCCTGGGGCTTGCGGACAGGATTCTTGGCGCATTGTTCGGTTTTGCCCGGGGCGCGCTGGTTGTCCTGGTAGTGGTAATGCTGTCCGGATTGACAATGCTGCCGCGGGAAGCGTTTTGGCGCGAGGCGGTACTGAGCGGTCCGCTTGAGACGGCGGTGATGGCGGCAAAGCCGTTGCTGCCGGCAGAACTGGCGCAGCGTATGAAATTTAATTTGGTGAAGTAGGCAGAAAATTGCAAGGCGGGGCGCCGGGCGTTGCTTGCCCGGCCAAACTGGCTTCCTTGTTTCGTCATCTGTAGAGGGGCTGCTGTTCATGTGCGGAATTCTCGGTGTTGTATCAAAGATGCCTGCCAATCAGTTGCTCTACGACGGGCTGCTGTTGCTGCAGCATCGTGGGCAGGACGCGGCGGGCATTGTCACCAGCGAGGGTAAAACCTTTCACATGCACAAGGGTTCGGGCTACGTCCGTGACGTATTTCGCACGCGCGACATGCGCTCGCTCCCCGGCAGCATGGGCATTGCGCACTGCCGCTACCCAACGGCCGGCTCGGCTTCGAACGCCGCCGAGGCCCAGCCGTTCTACGTCAATTCACCGTTCGGAATCGTGCTTGCCCACAACGGCAACCTGACCAACGCCGACGCCCTCAAGCAGGAAATGTTCCGGCAGGACCTGCGCCACATAAATACCAACTCGGATTCGGAAGTGCTGCTCAACGTCCTCGCGCACGAGCTGGAAATGTGCTCGAAGGGCTTCCGTCTGGATGCCGAGACGATTTTCAACGCGGTCACCAATGTGTACCTGCGGTGCAAGGGCGCCTACGCCGTGGTGGCCATGATTGCCGGTCATGGAATGCTCGCATTTCGTGATCCCTACGGCATCCGGCCGCTGATCATCGGCCGCAACCGCACCGAACAGGGCGACGAGTACCTGCTCGCTTCCGAAAGCGTGGCGCTTGATGCGTTGGGTTTCGAAACCGTGCGCGATGTATTGCCGGGGGAGGCCATATTCATCGATGAGCAGTCGCGTTTGTTCAGTTTTCAGTGTGTCAAAAGCATGGTGCTCAGTCCGTGCATTTTCGAATATGTCTACCTCGCGCGCCCGGATTCTCTGATGGACGGTGTGTCGGTGTATGAATCCCGCCTGCACATGGGTGAGCATCTTGCCGAGAAAATTCGCAAGACCATGCCGGATCATGACATTGATGTGGTCATTCCTGTTCCCGATTCAAGCCGCCCGAGTGCCTTGCAACTGGCCAAGGGCCTTGGCATCACTTATCGGGAGGGCTTCGTCAAGAACCGCTATATCGGCCGCACTTTCATCATGCCCGGCCAGACGATCCGCAGGAAATCGGTGCGCCAGAAACTCAATGCCATCGACATGGAATTCAAGGGCAAGAACGTCCTCATCGTCGATGACTCGATTGTCCGCGGCACCACCAGCCGCGAAATCGTGCTGATGGCGCGCGAAGCGGGTGCGAACAAGGTCTATTTCGCCTCTGCCGCACCGCCGGTGCGCTATCCGAATGTTTATGGCATTGACATGCCGACGCGCCAGGAACTGATCGCAACCGGCCGGACCGAGGAGGAAATCGCCCGCGAAATCGGCGCCGACGCGGTCATTTACCAGGACCTCGATGCGCTGATCGAAGCCGTGCGCGAGGCCAATCCGCACCTGACTCAATTCGAAACCTCTTGTTTTGACGGCAAGTACATCACCGGCGATATCACCAGCGAGTACCTGGAATCGGTGGAGTTGCAACGCAATGGTTCACGCGGTGACGGCAGCGATGAATCCGAACCCAACCAACTGGACTTGAACCTGGCCTAGGGCCATTGCGCCGCCCGCCGGCAGATTTGACTGTACCGGGCCGGCGGTGTATTTTCGGTCTGCGCCGATTTGAGTGTCAGCTTGCGGGCGCGTAAAAAATACGGCTAAAGCGAGGGCAACCCGTCCTGGCTTGGCGCCATGGCGGGTTTTTACATTTAAGGCTTACGATGTCCGAAAAATTCGATCTGGAAACACTGGCAGTGCGGGCCGGTATAGTGCGCAGCCAGTTCAACGAGCATTCCGAGGCGCTGTTCCTCACTTCGAGCTATGTGTTCGAGAACGCCGCGCAGGCGGCCGCCCGCTTCAGCGGGGCGGAGGCGGGAAATATTTACTCGCGCTTTACCAACCCGACGGTCAGCGCCTTCCAGGAGCGGCTGGCCGCCCTCGAGGGGGCGGAAGCCTGCATGGCGACGGCAAGCGGTATGTCGGCCATTCTTGTCTGCGCCATGACGGTGCTCAAGGCCGGAGACCATGTCATTGCAACGCACAGCCTGTTCGGTTCGACGGTGCAGTTGTTTGCCAACCAGATGTCCCGTTTTGGCGTGACGACCACATTTGTCGACCTGACCAAGCCCGAGCAGTGGCAGGCGGCGGTGCGCCCCGAAACACGCATGCTGTTTGTGGAGTCACCTTCCAATCCCCTGACGGAGATCGCCGACATTGCCGCTTTGGCCGACATCGCGCATCGTGCCGACGCTGTGCTGGTGGTGGACAATTGTTTTTGCAGTCCCGTGTTGCAGCGTCCGCTGGAATTTGGCGCGGACATCATCATCCATTCGGCCACCAAATACCTCGATGGCCAGGGACGCGTGCTTGGTGGTGCAATCGTTGCGGACCGCAAGTACATCGACGAGAAGGTCTTGCCGTTTATGCGCAATGCCGGACCGGCCCTGAGCGCATTCAACGCCTGGGTACTGCTCAAGGGGATGGAGACCCTGAAAATCAGGATGGAGGCGCAGTCCGCCAGTGCCTTGGAACTCGCCGGCTGGCTGGAAGGACATCCGGGTGTCGAACGCGTTTATTACCCGGGTCTCGCATCGCATCCGCAACACGCCTTGGCGATGAAGCAACAGCGCTCAGGGGGGGCGGTAGTGGCATTTGACGTCAAGGGCGGCAAGGACGGGGCCTGGCGCGTGGTTGACGCCACGCGCATGATCTCTATCACCGCCAACCTGGGCGATACCAAGTCCACCATCACCCATCCGGCGACAACGACGCACGGCCGGATCAACCAGGCGGCGAGAGTCGCCGCCGGAATCGGCGACGGGCTGTTGCGCGTTGCCGTCGGGCTTGAGTCACTCAGGGATTTGCGCGAAGACTTGGCGCGAGGCCTCGCTTAGCTGCGGTTCGGAATTCTCACCGCCTGCGTCTGGCGGGTTTCCAGCTGATTTTCCGATTTTTCTGAAGAAGTGGCGGGCTGATTTTGACCCGGTTCAATGCCCTAGCTGCCGGCCGGTTTGGCGCGTAAGGTAGACTCGCGTTTCGGCGTTACAAAACAAACACAAGCGTGGAGGACTAGATGGTGATGGCTGATCGCATAGCGTCCCTGATCGACGATGGCGGCGGGCACTTTCGCGTCGACCGCGCCATTTACACCGATGCGGACATATTCGGGCGCGAACTCGAGCTGTTTTTTGAAGGCGGCTGGGTGTTTCTCGCGCACGAGAGCCAGATGCGCGCTTCCGGCGATTATTTTTCCACCCGCATCGGCCGCCAACCGGTCTTCCTGATTCGCAAAAAAGACGGCGGCATCGGCGGCTTCATCAACGCCTGCGCCCATCGCGCGGCGACGCTGGTGCCGCTTGAGCACGGCCGTGCCAATGTACTTACCTGCCGATTTCACGGCTGGGCCTTCGACCAGGACGGCCGCTGCATCAAGATCAAGAACGAGGAGACCGGAGCCTATACCGACCCGGCCTGCAAGGACCAGTTCCGCCTGACACCGATCGCGCATGTCGAGTCCTATCGCGGTTTCATTTTTGCCAGCCTCAAAATGGATGTGCCTTCGCTCAAGGACTGGCTTGCAGGCAGCACCAGCTGGATCGACCTGCTCGCCGACCAGTCGCCGCAGGGGCTGGAGGTCATTCCCGGTTCGTCCACCTATACGGTCTACGGCAACTGGAAGCTGCAGGCGGAAAACGGCGTCGACGGCTATCACGTCTCCACGGTGCACCGCGTGTTTGCCTCCACGGTTGCGCAGCGCGAAGCCAAGGGCAAGCTGGGCGGTCTGCAGCGCACCGAATCGGGTCGCATGCTGGGTAACGTCGATTCGGGCTCCTACGACTTTGGCAACGGCCACCTTGGCATCTGGGCCAAGCGCGCCGACCCGACCAAGCATCCGCTGTGGCGGCAAAAAGACCGGCTGGAGAAGGCCTTTCCACCCGAGCGCATCGAATGGATGCTCAATCGCGGCCGCAACCTGTTCGTGTTTCCCAACGCCTTCATCATGGACAATCCGTCGTCGCAGATTCGCACGCTCAACCCGGTCGCCCCCGGCGTGTGCGAAATCACCGTGCGTTGCATCGCACCGGTTGGTGAGCCGGCTGACGCGCGCGCGGCGCGACTGCGCAAGTTCGAGGATTTTTACCTCACCACAGGCATGGCAAGCTCGGACGACCTGGCCGCACTCGAAGCAACACACACCGGCGGTCATGCCCGTGCTGCGCGCTGGAATGATTTTGCCCGCGGCATGGGCGCCATCCGTCACGGCGCCGAGGATACCGACGGGGCGAAAATCGGCCTGGTGCCGCAGACCATGAACGCCAATTGGGATCATGAGGCGCTCTACCACGGCTTTTACCGCTTCTGGAAAGAACGCATGCTGGCCGGTGGGCAGTCATGAGCGCGGCAACGCCGGCACTGCGCCAGCGCATAGAGGACTTGCTCTACCTTGAGGCGAGCCTGCTCGATGACAAGAACTGGCGTGACTGGCTGGCCTTGTACGCCGAGGATGCGGTGTTCTGGATGCCGGCTTGGACCAGTGAATACGAAACCACCGCCGATCCTGAACTTGGCCTTAACCTGCTTTACCTCAAGGGCCGGGCCAGTCTTGAAGACCGTGTGTTTCGCATCGAGACCGGCGATTCCTTTGCATCGGTGCCGATGGCGCGCACCACACACCTCGTCGGTGGGGTAATTGTCACCGGGGGCGCGCCGGCCATCAGTGCGCGGGCGAGCTGGATCGTGCATTCCTACGGCATACACGGTGGCATTACCCGCAGCGGCTCTTACGCCTACGCGTTTCGCGAAGAGGCGGGCAGCCTCAAGATCACGCGCAAAAAAATCATCATGATCGACGACAAGCTGGTCGGTCCGGTCGACATTTTTCACATCTAGCGCCGATGCGAGCCCTGTGCAAGGTGGAAGGCATTGAAGGCGGCATCGCACTGCGCGACGTCGCCGTGCGCGAACCCGCCGCCGGCGAAATCCGACTCAAGGTCGGTGCGGCCGGCATATGCGGCACCGACATGCAGATTTACAGATGGGCGCCACGCATGGCGCGCCGCATGAAGCTGCCCTGTGTCATGGGCCACGAGGTGAGCGGGGTCATCGAAAAGCTTGGCGCCGGCGTGACCGGCCTGAAGCTCGGTGACAGGGTCAGCCTGGAATCGCACGTGTTCTGCGGCCAGTGCAAGCAGTGCAGATCAGGCCGCGCCCACCTGTGCACCAAGACGACTTATCCGGGTGTGGATTTTGACGGCGGTTTTGCCGAGTATGTGGTGGTGCCGGCGAGCATTGCCTGGGTCAATTCGCCCGATCTGGCGCATGAGATTGGCGCCATGCAGGAGCCCTTTGGCATTGCCGTGCACGCGGCGATGGAGGGCTCCGGTGTCGCCGACCAGGTGGTGCTGGTCAATGGCTGCGGGCCCATCGGCCTGATGAACGTCGCCGCGGCGCGGGCACTGGGTGCCAGGTTGATCATCGCCTGCGACCCCAATCCGCTGCGCCGCGCAACGGCCAAACAGCTGGGTGCCGATCGCTGCGTGGATCCGCTGACCGAGGACCTGCCTGTCATTGTGCGCGACATGACTGGCGGCGACGGTGTCGACGTCGGCATCGAGTATTCGGGCACCGAAGCGGGGTTTCGCAACGTGTTTGAATGCATTACCAAGGGCGGGGATTTTCGCCTGGTGGGGGCGCCACCGACGGCGATTGCCGTCGATTTCACCTTCTGGCTGTTGAAATGCCCGCGCATGATCAATATACACGGCCGCCGCATCTGGGACACATGGAAACAGGCGACAGCGCTGCTGCAATCGGGCAAAGTCGACCTGCGGCCGCTGGCCTCGCATGTGCTGCCCTTATCCGAGGCGCAGCGCGGTTTTGACCTGATTCTCGCCGGGCAGGCGGTCAAGCCGATATTGGTGCCGGATTGAGGAATTGCGAAATAAGCCCCGCGTCGTCATCCCCGCGAATCCCACTCCGGGGACTAGAGCGGGGATCCAGTGTCGTTGGGGGAAAGCGTAAAAGTCACTGGATTCCCGCTTTCGCGGGAATGACGTGTGTTTGTAATTTTTCTCATCTGGCTCGAGTGTAAATGTCGTCAAGGTATAAGCAACTTTTTGGCAATGGAGGAGAAAATTTGAGATCGCGCCTTTATCGAATTGTGTTGGCCATCGTTTTATGCACAGGTGGCATCGTCCCGCAGCAGGCCATGGCACAGGCCTATCCGACCAAACCCATCCGATTGATCGTGCCGTTTCCGCCCGGTGGCGGCGTGGACTTGATGGGACGCATCATCGCGCCCAAGTTATCCGAGGCGCTCGGACAACCTGTTTTGGTGGAAAACCGCGCCGGCGCCAACGCCATGATAGGTGCCGAGCTGGTCGCGCGCGCCGCGCCCGACGGCCATACGCTGCTGATTATTGAACTCGGCTCGCTTACCATCAGCGCCGGCCTGTACCCGAACCTGCCTTTTGATGCGGTCAAGGACCTCGCGCCGGTGAGCATGCTGTCGTATTCGCCGCACGTGCTGACCGTTGGGGAGGGCAACAAGCTCAAGACCATGCAGGAGTTCCTGCGCTTTGCCCGCGACAATCCGGGCAAACTCAATTACGCCTCGGCCGGCACCGGCAGTGCGCCGCACCTGGTGGCGGTGTTGCTGGGCAGCCAGGCCAAGTTCCAGTGGACCCATGTGCCCTACAAGGGCGTGGGACCGGGACTGGCCGACGTGGCGGCGGGGCAGGTCGACGCCATCATGACCAGCATGTTCGCGTCGCTGTCGCTCGTCCGTGGCGGCAAGCTGCGCGCCCTCGCGGTGACCGGCAAAACGCGCAGTCTGCTTTTGCCAAACGTGCCGACCATGCTCGAGTCCGGTGTCGAGGGTTTTGTCACCGGTTCCTGGCAGACCGTGTTTGCCCCTGGCGGCACGCCTCCGGCCGTTGTCGCACGCTTGAACGCCGAACTGCGCCGCATCATGCAGGATCCGGTCGTGGTCGAGCGCCTTGCCGCGCTGGCGACCGAAACCGCGCCGATGTCGGTCGAGGACACGCGCGCGGTGGTGCGCGAGGACATGGAGCGCTGGCGCAAGGTGATCGTCGATACCGGCGTCAAACCCGAATAGCCTGCCGGCGTATTTTCAGAGGACTTCCATGCAGTATGCCGATTTGCAGCGTCTCATCGCCGATCGCCCGGAGCAGGGCGAGTTTACGGTGCATCGGGACATTTTCAGCGACCCCGAAGTGTTCGAGCTGGAAATGCGCCACATTTTCGAGGGCACCTGGGTGTTTGTCGGCCTTGCCTCGCAGGCGCCCAAGCCGCATGATTTTTTCACCACCTGGATAGGCCGGCAGCCGGTGCTGGTGACGCGTGATGCCAAGGGACAACTGGGCGCCTTTCTCAACACCTGTCGTCATCGGGGCGCGCTGGTCTGCCACCACATGCACGGCAACGCCAAGTTCCATGCCTGCAGCTACCACGGCTGGGCCTACGATTCGGGTGGACGCAACGTTGACATCAAGGACCAGAAGCAGGGCCGCTACCCGCCGTCTTTTGAGTCGCTCGACCACAACCTCAAGGCGGTGGCGAGGTTCGGGGAGTATCGCGGCATCCTGTTTGCCAGTCTCAACGCCGACGTGCCGCCGCTGGAGGAACACCTGGGCGAAACCCGCGCCTGCCTTGACCTGGTAATCGACCAGGGTGAGCAAGGCATGGAACTGGTGCCGGGCAGTTCGACCTATACCTTCAAGGGCAACTGGAAGCTGCAGGTCGAGAACTGCCTCGATCCCTATCACCTCACCTCGACGCATCCGAGCTTCATGCAAATCGTCGCGCGGCGAAATTCGGGAGAGTCTGCGCACGGGCTCAAGGCCCTCGATTTTGAGGCCTACCGTCTGCCCGACGTGGTGCGCGGCAGCTTTACCTTCAAGCGCGGCCACGCCCTCGCCTGGAGCGGCAATCCCACGCCCGAGGTGCGACCCCTGTTCCACGGCGTCGAGGCCTTGCGCAAGCGCGTCGGAGAAACGCGCACCAAGTGGATGCTGGCGATGCGCAACCTGACCATTTACCCGAATGTGCAGTTCGCCGAGAACGCCTCGCTGCAGTTGCGCGTCATCCGGCCGCTGGCGGTGGACAGGACGGAAATGAAAATCTACTGCCTCGCGCCGGTCGGCGAAGCGTCCGAGGCGCGTGAGTACCGCCTGCGCCAATACGAGGATTTTTTCAACGCCACAGGACTTGCCACGCCGGATGACACCACCGCCTACGAGGACTGCCAGACCGGCTATGCCGCGCGCGGTGTGGCCTGGCAGCAAGGCTACGACCGCGGGGCCACCAAGGTGGTCAAGGGCGGCGACGCGTTTTCACGCGAGCTCGGTATCGAGGTTGAGACCAGCCTGTCGGGACATTTCGACATTCAGGATGAAACGGTGTTTCGCGCCAGCTACCGCGAGTGGCTGCGTCTGCTCAAGGCCGGCATGGAACGGCCGGCTGGCGGCGGCGGGGTGAAATGACATGAACGACATAACGTTGCAGGAAGCCGCCGAACTGCTTTATCGCGAAGCCTATTACCTCGACACCCAGGCCTGGGACGAATGGCTGGCCTTGTTCATGGAGGACTGCGAATACTGGGCGCCGGCATGGAAGTCCGAGCATGAACCGACCAGCGATCCGAAGGCCGAGGTCTCGCTGATTTACTACGCCAGCCGCGCCGGCCTTGAGGACCGGGTGTGGCGGGTGCGCTCCGGCCGTTCTGTGGCATCGCGTCCGCTGCCGCGGACGCAGCACGCCGTGACCAACGTGATGCTGGGCGGAAAAAATCCGGCGGGCGGCGTGCAAGTACTGGCGAATTGGACCACCCACCAGTTCAAGACCAAGCGGACCGAGGTGGAAATTCTGTTCGGCCGCACCGAGTACGAACTGGTGCGGCGCGATGGTGTGCCGCGCATCAAGCGCAAAAAAATCTTCCTGCTGAACGACGCCATGCCGGCGATGCTCGATTTCTACAGCCTCTAGGCGCCGTACATGAGAAAAACCATCCTGATCGTCGGCTGCGGCGCCATCGGCGGCATTTACGCAGCCCATCTTGCGCGTGTTGCCGAAGTCATAGGCCTGGATGCCAGCCTGCCGCATGTGCAGGCGATACAGCGCGATGGGCTAAAGTTGTCGGGTCGCACCGAAACAGTTACCAGGTTCGAGGTTCACAACGATGCGGCGGCCCTCGCAGGGCGGCACATTGATGTCATCCTGTTTCTCGTAAAGTCGCAGGCCACCGCGGCGGCCTTTGCCGCGCTCAAGCCGCACCTGGCCGGAAGGCCCTTGCTGGTGACGCTGCAAAACGGCATGGGCAATGTCGAGGTGCTCGCCGGGATGTGCGACTGGAACATCGCCCAGGGCATTTCAATGGAAGCCGGTCGGTTTCGCGGACCCGGGGACATCGAGCACTTCATCCACGGCGAGGACTCGTGGCTGGGCCCGGCGCGCGGCGAGCTCGCCGCGGTGGCGTGGCTGGGGGCGTTGATGAACGCTGCGGGCATGCCGACACAGGTGGCGGCGGATCCGCGCGGCGCCATCTGGTCGAAGTTCATATTCAATTGCGTGATGAACCCGGTCGGTGCCATTGTGCTGGGCCAGAATCGCGCCCGCTACGAAGTGGCGGAAGTCGCGGCCCTGATCGACCAGATGTTCGAAGAGTGCGGACGCGTCGCCGCAGCGCAGGGTATCGCCCTCAGCTTCGATCCGATGCACATCGTCAAGCGCACCCGTTCCGGCGAAATGGCCCTCACCAGCCACGCCGGATCCATGGCCCAGGATGTGGCCGCAGGCCGTGAAACCGAGATAGAGGCGATGACCGGCTACATGGTGCGCAAGGCCAAGGCCTTGGGCGTTGCCGTGCCGGTAACCGAAACCGTCTACCGCCTGGCCAAAGGCGTGGAGTACGCCGCATGGCTGAAGAAATAGGGAAATAGGGGACAGACCCTGAGGTATCCCCGCATTTAGGGGTTGTAAACGCGAGGCTAAGTTGTTAACGTAATTGGTAAAAAAGTGCATGCAAGGCACATTGGTGCTCAGCTTTTTGTTATCGAGACAGAAAGAAGGGCTGTGCCATGCATGCGGAACATATCGTAGCGCGGGTGCTGGAACCTTGCTTGAGAGAGCTGCACGCCAAGCGAGCAGCGGCGTTGCAACGGGCGGTGCTGGCGGTAGTGCTCGGTGGGGCACTGAGCCTGTCCTCGATTGCGCTGGCGATGCGCGGTGCGTTGGGATTGCGCCACCGGATCAAGAGCGTGGATCGGCTGCTGGGTAACACTGTCCTGGAGCAATCGCGCCTGCATATCTATGGGGCACTAGGCCAGCAGTGGCTGCGCGGCTTACCCAAAGTGTTGCTGGTGGTGGACTGGTCGGACCTCAGCGCGGACCAGCGTTGGCATTAGCTGCGCGCGAGCCGTGGTTGTTGGCCGCATCTCCCACGCTCGATCACTTGGCGGCACACAGCATCGTCAAGCTCTATGCGCAGCGCATGACCATCGAGGAATCGTTTCGGGACACCAAGAACTTGCGTTGGGGCCAAGGTTTGCAGATCACACGTTCGCGCAGCCGCGCACGACTGCAGATGTTACTGCTCATCGCGCATTTGGCCAGCTTTGTACAACGCCTAATTGGCGAGGACGCCAAGGCGCGCCAGCTCGAATTGCAATTTAGCCCGGCCAAGCGTACCGCACGCCATCAGATCTCGGTACTGACCTTGGCGAAAAGAATCTTGGCCGCGCCCTCGTACTGGCTAAACCAGCTAACCCCTTGGGCTGCAATACCACCGCTAACCGAGCAGGCGCGTCTTGCATGGACGTCAAGCTAAAATGCGGGGATACCTCAGGGACAGACCACGGTTTTTAACACCTGGGCTCAGACACACACGCCCAATCCGGACCCGGTCGTTTTTCTGCGGAATCTCGGTGGCAGTCTGCCCCCCCATGACAAATTCAAATCAGCAGCAGCGCCTTCATTTTGGCGCGCACATGAACCATTACCTCGAGCCCGACAGCGCCCTTTTTTTTGGTCCGACGGACCTTCCAGTCCAGCGATTTGATCTGGTCTGAAAGCACGGCGCAGGCAACGCCATCGACCTGGGTCACCACCTCAAACGGATGTCCCTTGATCTTGGTGGTCATGGGGCAGCACACCATCAGGCCGGTCTTGCCGTTGTAGTTGGCCGGACTGATGACCAGGGCGGGACGGTGGCCTGCCTGTTCGTGCCCGGCTTGAGGGTCGAACTCCAGCCAGACCACGTCGCCGGCATCGGGGATATAGCGTTTGACCATCAAAATGCCTCTTTACCCACCGGCTTTCCAAAGCTGAACTCGCTGTGCGTATTGCCAACGGTGATGCCAGCCACCAGCGCATCCAGGTCGTATTCGACTTTTTCAGAGGGCTGGATGATGATCCGGCCGCGTGAAACGATCAGACTCACTTTTTGCTCAAGCTGATAGCCGGCTTCTTTTAACGCCGCGCTCGGCAGACGCAAAGCCGGGCTGTTGCCCCACTTCCGGATGACGGCTTCCATGATTTTTCTCCTTAATAATGTATCTACATTGTAGATACATTATGAGGTAAAGGCAAGGCTGGGGGTAACGTGGGGCAGACCGGGCTTTTCATTCTTCTGCCCAGGGCATATACGCTGGAAACGGCCGACCGGCGCGGCTTTCCAGCCTATTCGCATTTGCTACCGGCCCTATGTGCCCAGGTTTCCCTTGCCCGCCGGCAAGCTGATGCGGGCGCACAGGCCGCCACCCTCACGCGGCAGCAGGTCGAAGCTGCCGCCGTGCGCCCTGACGATGCGATCGACGATGGCAAGGCCGAGGCCGGATCCACCCTTGCCGCTGCGTGCGGTTTCAAGCCGGGTGAAGGGTTGCTTTATGCGTTCGGCATCGGCGGCAGGAATGCCCGGGCCGCGGTCGCTTACCTCGACGATCACGTTGGAACCTTCCTCCCGGACCGTCACCGCAATACCGGTCTCGCCGTAGCGCAATGCGTTGTCGATAAGGTTGCTGATGACGCGGCGCATGGCCAGCGCACGCAGCGGGATGTCCCGCGCCACGCCGATGTCGGTGGTGATGTCGTGGCCGAGCTTGTGATAATGCGCGGCGATGTCTGCGACCAGCACGCCAACCGAGGTCGGTGCCATGATCTCGCCGCCGTCAACCCGGGCAAAGTCGAGAAACTGGCTGATGATGCGGTCCATTTCCTCGATGTCGGTGATCATGCCTTCCTTGGTCGTCTCATCGCTGCCGCTCATTTCAATGCCCAGTCGCATGCGCGAGAGCGGCGTGCGCAGGTCGTGTGACACCCCGGCGAGGATCAGTGCGCGGTCTTCATCCAGGCGCGCGAGGTCGCGCGACATCTGGTTAAAGGCGCGGGTCAGCGTCGCCACCTCGGCCGGACCGGTTTCTTCCATGGGGGCGGGCTGCCGTCCGTGGCCGATTTCGATGGCGGCGCGTGACAAGGCCTTGAGCGGGCGGTTAAGGCGCGAAACGATCAGGCCGGCGGCGGCGAGGGACAGCAGCAGCGCCACCGAGCCCCAGCCCAGCCATTGCAGCGTCGCCTGGCGCTCGATGCGCTCGCGCGGCAGGCGCACCCAGTATTCGTCGTCCTCGATGTTGAAAGTCACCCAGAAGCCGGGAACACCGTTGCGCTGCATGGCAAAGCGCGTTTGCGCGCCGAGGACGTCACGCACTTCATCCATGATCATGTGCACGGCGAGGATGTCCGGTGGTGGCTCGATGATCTGCTCGTCATCCTCGGCCGGGTAAATGCGTATGCCTTCGCGTTCCGCGAGCTGCAGCAACAGGTCGCGGCGTTTTTCCGCCTGCGCGGTGATCATGGCGGTGCGCGTCAGGTTGACCACGCTCACCACGGTCTGGGCGATCTGGTGCACGCGCGGGCCGCGTTCGTAAAAGCTGAAAATCTGGAACCACGCCAGCGTCGACACCAGCACCAGCAGGGAAATCAGCAGGAAGGTGCGCCAGAACAGCGAGCGGGGGAGGAGGCGCATCAGGAGGCGAAAGAATCGGCGGGCATGTGCTCAGTCGCCACGTCGCCGCTGGACTGGATCAGGACGGTTTGCCGTCCGGGATGAAGACGTAGCCGAAGCCCCACACCGTCTGGATGTAGGTCGGGTGGGCGGGGTCGGCCTCGATCAGCTTGCGCAGGCGCGATATCTGCACGTCGATGGAGCGGTCGAACACCTCGTATTCGCGTCCGCGCGCCAGCTCCATCAGCTTGTCGCGCGACAGCGGTGTGCGCGGGTGCGAGACCAGCACCTTGAGCAGGGCGAATTCGCCGGTGGTGAGCGCCGCAGCGACGCCGTTCTTGGTCAGGGTGCGGGTGGCGAGGTTGACCAGCATGCCGCCAAATTCAACCTCACCCTGCTCGCCGGGCGAACCCGGGGGCAGGGGATCGGCGCGCCGGCGCATGACCGCGTTGATGCGTGCCACCAGTTCGCGCGGGTTGAAAGGCTTGGGCAGGTAGTCGTCGGCGCCCATTTCCAGGCCGACAATGCGGTCGACGTCCTCACCCTTGGCGGTAAGCATGATGATGGGCACGGTGTTTTTCGCCCCGCGCAGGCGCCGGCAGACGGAAAGCCCGTCTTCACCGGGCATCATCAGGTCGAGCACCAGCAGGTCAAAGCGCTCGCGCACCAGCAGTTTGTCCATGGCGGCGGCGTCGCTGGCGGTTTTCACGACAAAGCCCTGTTCGGCCAGGTAGCGGTCGAGCAGGTCGCGCAGGCGCAAGTCGTCGTCGACAACAAGAATCTTGGTTTTGGCGTTGGGCATGTGCATATCCTAGCCTTGGTCAGGCCTGAGCGCCACCGGGCAGCCCGCGGTGCGAGGTAACAGAAGGTTGCCACGGGCCTTTCTGCAACAATTACTTACAATCAGCCACCCCCCGCGCGAAGTATGCTTACACATGGGCGTTACCATGCGTTTATGCGCTTATGCGTTCGGGTCAATGCGTGCGGGTCAATGCGTGTGGGTCAGTCGAGGCAAGAGGTCAGGGACAAGATGTCTGGAAAGGATGCAGTGAGCCGCAATGGTATCGCCGTCGCGCTGAGCGCGCTGGCGCTGTGTCTGGCCGTGTTCGCGC
>SESD01000063.1_pt1 | contig 57725 bp, 50 predicted proteins | sample 3171411 | NCBI WGS metagenome assembly SESD01 (sample SAMN06051880, study PRJNA518727) | freshwater metagenome | biome: subpolar coniferous forest; feature: holomictic lake; material: water; isolation source: holomictic Lake 442, 16.5 m depth | place: Canada: near Kenora, Ontario | collected...
AGTGTGGATACCCCGCCAGTGCCTTTCGGGAGCGTGTCGATGCGGACGCGTCCGGCAAGACCTGCTTCGCAATGAAGCGATACGCCGCCTGGTGTTCAGGCGGACTCTGCTACCACTACCCAAAACCTGTAACATGGCCGGAGACAGCCGCCGGCAATCGACACTTAATGTCTTTTCGAGTTAGATATTTGGTCGCGCTTAGTAGGGATTCGCACTACAGAGGTGGTCATCCCGCCTAGGGCAGGCTCCCACATGGAGTGGCCCCTACTTCTTGCGTGCCGCAGCAGCGGCCTGCTGGCGGCGCTCCGCTTCAGCGTCCTTCGCTTTCTGGGCTTCCGCGCGGCGGTGTTCAGCTTCGGCTTCCCGCTTACGGGCGGCTTCGCGGGCATGCTGGGCCTCCGCTGAGGCACTGGGTGTGGCGGTGGTCGGACGCGAGCTTCGGCTGGCGTCCCCAGCGGTCGGTGCAGCGATGGGTTGGGGCCGAGGAGCACTCCCTGGGGCTGGGTTGGCCATGGGCGCCCGGGAGGGCGCCGCAGGGGGCACTGCCACCTGTTGGGGCGGCGTTTTTACGAGGGTTGACGGTGTCGTCTGACTGGGAGCAGTGGCGACAGCCCTTCCAGGAACCTGGGTATTGTTCCCCTGGCGCGACGGCGGGGTGCTGGCGGCAGGTTTGGCGGCGGTAGCAGGCTGGGGCGTGCGGTAGGGGATGCTGCCCGTGGGTCCACTGTGTGGGGTCTGGAGGGTGCCTGGCGCCATTCTCGACAGGGACTGCCCAGAGGGGGCGGAACTGGTTGTGCGGGCGGCTGGGCCTCCTGTGGCAACGCCCAGCGGCTTTGCGGCAGCCGGCGCACTGGCTGTACTCAGGACATTGGCGGTCTTGGCGCTGTCAGAGGCGTTGCTGGGGTTGCCGCTGCCCCCCCCCTTCTGCGCCGCTTGACCTTCCCGGGGCGGTGCCCCGCTGAGAAGCACATCCACCACCTCGAAGCCAGCCTTCCAGAAGTGCTTGGCGCTCGCGGCATCCATCGTCCGCACAGCCTTCTTGCCACTGAACTCGAGGACGAGCACCTCCTTCCAGTCGGGGCTGCCTGCCATGTCCATGCCGAAGCCCTTGCCGGCATCGGAGAGGACTGGAGCACAGCTGATGTAGGCGAAGCTGGTGCCGCTGCGGACCTTCAGCCACATCACCACATCCGAAGGGAGCTTGGCGCTGTAGCCGGGCTCCGCCTCCCACTTGAAGACCCCGGCCACCGTGGGTTCGCCCATGAACTGAGAGAGGTCAAACCTGGCCTCCAGGCTGGCGATGCCCCCCCCAGGCTGCTTCCTGAAGGTGCCCTTGCCAGGGCCCCCGGCCTGGAGGTCCAGGGAAACCGCCAGCATCAAGCTCAGGGCAGCGGGGACAAGACCCCAGGACACGCGCGGGTAACGCATCGACTCTCCGTGATGGCTGCCTAGGTGATTCCAGGGGTTGAGCGAGTATAGGAAGCGGCAGGTGGAACATCCAGGTAAAACGATCCATTTTAAAAGTTATCCTGATTATCGGCCTTGCTCCGCCAATTCGGATCTTCAAGGATCTCCACGATATTTCAGTTCGTCTCACGGATCGGCGCAGCCGATACCGAGAAGGCCACAAAGAACTGCCTCAAAGGACCACGAAGGCACGGCAGCTGCACCGACAGGGCCTCCGGGCGACTGGTGCTGGGGCTCAACCGGGATCAGCTCAACAAGTGGCTGGCGGTGGCTCCCCATGGGCCTGCGGCGAGGAGCGGCACCCGGGCCCGCTGAGGCGGGTCACCCGGCCTGAGGCAGCTCCTGCTCGGGGTTCACGTCCTTCATGAAGACGGGCCAGCAGGCCATGTGTCCTAGCCCGAACTGGAGGAGGATCCCGCCCGCTTCCGAGAAGCCGAAGCTGGGGGAGGCTCCCTTGAGGACCGGGGGCAGCACCATGAGGTAGAGGTCCAGCCAGTGCCCCGCCAGCACGGTGAAGCAGGCCACCATCAGGACCCGCTCATTGGTCTTCGCCTTGCGCTGGAGCAGCATCGCGAAGGGCAGGCCAAAATTCAGCACCAGGTTCAGGTAGAAGTAGGGGGTCCACCCGCTGTGGAGCATGAGGCGGATGGGGGCGGTTTCCTCGGGGATGTTGGCGTACCACACCAGCAGGAACTGGCTGACCCAGATGTAGGCCCAGAAGCAGCTAAAGGCGAAGAGCAGCTTGCCCAGGTCGTGGTTCTGGGCCTTGGAGATCTCAGGCAGCAGCCCCACCCGGCGCAGGACAATGGCGCTGATGGTGACAATGGCGATGCCCTGGAGGAACATCCCAGAGAAGCCGTAGATGGCGAAGATGGTGCTGTTCCAGGCGGGTTCCAGGGACATGATCCAGTCGAAGTTCGCCAGGGCGAAGGTGAACCCGAAGACCAGGATGAACACGGCGGCGCCCTTCCCCCGCTGTACAATCCGGCGCCCCAGGAAGATCCAGAGGCCGAAGAAGAGCAGGATCCGACCGAAGAAGAAGGGGCGGTTCAGCCAGGCCAGGCGCCCACTTAGCAGGTGATCTGCATGGGCCTCCGGCCGGGCCCAGGGATAGAGGTGGTCGGCGCCGAACCAGAGGGCCAGCATCATCAGACCCGCGAAGGGCAGCAGCGCAGGCATGGCCCGGTGGGCCTTGAGAATGGGGTCACTCCAGCGCGCCCCGGTGGTGGACTGGATGGCCAGGAGGAACAGCCCCCCGAGTCCCACGCAGGTCAGGTTGAAGGCGGTCATCAGCACGCTGGCCCAGGCGTGAAGCGGACTGGTGAAGGAGCCGATGCCCAGCGCCAACAGACCCAGGCCCGTCAGCGTCCAGGCGCCCAGGCGGAACTTCTCCCCGATCTCCGCCAGGGTGGGGAACTGGGGCCGGGTGAGGTCGCGGGAAGGGACGGAAAACACCTGGTCGGGCTTCATGATGGGGCTCCAGGGGTCGGGGCCGGCGCAGCTGCGGGGGCGGGTTTCGGGGCGGCGGCCTTCTGCAGCTCACGGATGTAGAGCACCACCTTCCAGCGGTCCTCGCGGCTGATGAGGTCCCCGAGTCCCTTCATCTTTTCGGGGCCCCCGAAGGTCGCCACATGGAAGATCCGCCCATCAGGCATGTTCCGGATGATGGGTGCCACCAGGATCGCTGGCGCCAGCAGACCCCTCGCCACGATCACACTGCTGTTGTTGTCGCCGTCCTGGCCATGGCAGGCGGCACAGCTGCGGTCGTAGACGAGCTTGCCGCGGCTGAAGTTGGCCTGGGTGGGCTGCAAGGGGTTCTGCAGCTCCAGCCCGGCGCGCTCCGCTTCGGCCTTGCCGGGGCCATAGGGCAGCGGCACCAGCCCCTTCCGCGACACGGTGCCGGCGGGAGGCGTCTGGAGCACCTGACCCCCCGGCAGGGACGGATGCGGGTCGAAGGACTGGTAGGCCACGGGCTCCCCCATGCCGCCGTCCCAGGTCAGGTTGCGCTTCAGGTAGTCGCGGTTCAGGAGCGGCAGGGCAACCAACACCAGCACCGCTGGGAGAGCGGCCAGGAGGAAAGCCAGGGGCGAGGCCTCCCGATCGAGCAGGGAGGCAGGCTGCTCACGCCGGTCGTCCACCAGCAGCTCGGTGTCCAGGGCACCCAGGCCCGCCAGCAGGGACTGGACGCCAGCAAAGCTGGCCCCCGCCTGGATCTCGGCGGCGACCACGAAGCGGTCGTCGTTCACGCCGGGGTGGAGGTCGGGCACCTTGAACCTCGGCCTCATGCCCGCGGCAATGAACAGGCTGCCCACCACACCGAGTCCAGCCATCAGGACCGTGAGCTCGAAGGCCACTGGAATAAAGGCCGGCAGGGAGACCAGGGGCTTGCCACCCACGATGAGGGGGTAGTCGTAGGCCGAGGTCCAGATCTGCACGCCCAGCGCCGTCGCCAGGCCCAGCAGGCCGAAGCCCAGGCAGGCGCGCGGTAATCGGGAGGGCTTCAGGCCGATGGCCTCGTCCATCCCGTGCACGGGAAAGGGGGAGTAGGTATCGATGACCCGGAAGCCCTCCAGCCGCAGGCGCTTCACGGCCTCGAGCAGCAGCAGGGGATCGGTGAAGCTGGCGCGAAAGCGGGTCGGGGCGAGGAACTCAGTGTTCGTCATGCTTCAGCACTCCTTTCACTTCGCTGGCTGCGATGACAGGGAGCAACCGGGTGAAGATGAGGAAGCAGGTGAAGAACAGCCCGAAGCTGCCAAGGAAGATGGCCACTTCCACAAAGGTGGGCGTGTACATGGCCCAGGAGGACGGCAGGTAGTCCCGGTGGAGGCTCGTCACGATGATGACGAAGCGCTCGAACCACATGCCGATGTTCACGAAGATCGACAGGATGAAGATCATCCAGGGCGTGGTGCGCACCTTCCGGATCCAGAACAGCTGCGGGATGACCACATTGCAGGTCACCATGGACCAGTAGGCCCACTTGAAGGGCCCCAGGGCCCGGTTCATGAACACATAGCGCTCGAAGTTGTTGCCGCTGTACCAGGCCATGAAGAACTCGGTGCCATAGGCCATCCCCACGATCATGCCGGTGGCGATGATCACCTTGGTCATGGCCTCCAGGTGCCGGACCGTGATGTAGTCCTCCAGGTCCATCACCTTGCGGGCGATGATCATGAGCGTGAGCACCATGGCGAAGCCGCTGAAGACGGCGCCGGCCACGAAGTAGGGCGGGAAGATCGTCGCGTGCCAGCCGGGGATCACGGAGGTGGCGAAGTCCATGGACACGATGGTGTGCACGGAGATCACCAGCGGGGTGCTGAGGCCCGCCAGCAGCATGTAGACCGTCTCGTAGCGGCTCCAGGTACGGTTGGAGCCGTTCCAACCCAGGGAGAAGACGCTGAGGATGGCTTTGCGAACCTTGGTCTTGGCGCGGTCCCGCATGGTGGCGAGATCGGGCACCATGCCCAGGTACCAGAAGGTGAGGGAGATGATGAAGTAGGTGCTGATGGCGAAGACATCCCAGAGGAGCGGGCTCTTGAAGTTCACCCAGAGGGGTCCCCGCGTGTTCGGGTAGGGGGTGGCCCAGAAGGCCAGCCAGGGCCTGCCCATGTGGATGATGGGGAAGGTCCCGGCGCACATGACCGCAAAGATGGTCATGGCCTCTGCCGCCCGGTTGATGCTGGTGCGCCAGCGCTGCCGGAAGAGGAAGAGGATGGCGGAGATCAGGGTCCCGGCGTGGCCGATGCCCACCCAGAAGACGAAGTTGGTGATGTCGAAGGCCCAGCCCACGGTGCGATTGAGGCCCCAGGTACCGATGCCCTGGGTCACGGTCTGAGTGACCGCCCAGACGCCGAGCAGCAGCAGGGAAAGGGACGCGGACAGGGCCAGCCACCACTTGAGGGGCGGCCTGCGCTCCGTGGTGCTGAAGACCTCCTCGGTGACCTGGGAGTAGGACTTGTTCCCGTCGATCAAGGGCAGGACATGGCCGTAGCCGCGTTCCTGGTCGTCCTCGACGCCGAGCGAAACGGGCAGGGCGGAGCTATGGAGCTCAGGCGCCATGGTGGCCTCCCTGTCCGTGAGTCGGTTCCGCATTGCGGATCCGGGTCAGGTAGCTGACGGCGGGCCCGATGCCCAGGTCCCCCAGCACCAGGAAGCGCTTGGGGTCTCGCATGGCATGGCTGATCTGACTGTCCGGGTCCTGCACATCGCCGAAGACGATGGCCTGGGCCGGGCAGCTCTGCATGCAGGCCGGCAGGGCTTCGCCATCCTTCAGCTCGCGGCCTTCATTCTTGGCCTGGACCTTGGCGGTCAGGAGCCGCTGGACGCAGAAGCTGCACTTCTCCATGACGCCGCGGCTGCGCACGGTCACATCCGGATTGAGCGCCAGCCGCTCCACCTCGCTGTTGTGGGGATACTCCCACCAGTTGAAGCGGCGGACCTTGTAGGGGCAGTTGTTGGCGCAGTACCGGGTGCCCACGCAGCGGTTGTAGACCTGCTGGTTGAGGCCCTCCTCGCTGTGCACCGTGGCCAGCACCGGGCAGACATTCTCGCAGGGTGCGTTGTCGCACTGCTGGCACAGCATGGGCTGGTGGAACACCCTGGGCTCGGCCTCGCTGCCTTCGTAGTAGCGATCGATGCGGAGCCAGTGCATCTCCCGCTTCTTCCCGACCTCCTTGCGGCCCACCACGGGGATGTTGTTCTCCACCTGACAGCCGATGACGCAGCCGGAGCAGCCGGTGCACTTGCTCAGGTCGATGACCATGGCCCAGCGGTGCCGACCGTGGGGATGCTCCCCATAGACGGAAGGCCCCGGCTGTTCATGGGGCCGCGCCGAAGCGGGATCCCGCAGGTAGGGGGCCAGCGCCATCTCGCGCACCAGCTCACGGCCTTCGAGGCTGTGGTGATCCTGGGTGGCAGCCAGCTCCGCCCGGCCGCCGGTCCGGCGGATCTGCAGGGGCACCGGGGCCGGCGCCAGGAACCCGGTGGCCAGGCTCCGCCAGGGATAGGCGTTGGTGCCCACCACCGTCCAGTCCTTGGGGGCGCCCTCCTTGCGGCCATAGCCCAGGGCCACGGCCAGGGTGCGGTCGTCCTGACCCGGCTGGACCACCACCGGCAGGTGTAGCTCAGGGAAGCCCTGGGGCCGCAGAGCCGCCACATCCCCCTGCTCCAGGCCCAGCCCCTTGGCGGCAGCGGGGGAGATGGAAACGTAGTTGTCCCAGGTCATCTTCGTGATGGGATCCGGCAGCTCCTGGAGCCACGGGTTGAAGGCATGGCGGCCATCCCCAAGGCCCACCTTGGCCATGAGCAGCAGCTCGTAGGCTCCCTTCGCTACCTCGCTGCGCCCACGGAGAGTGGCGGTCGCCTTCTCCCGGTAGGTCGGCGAGGTCGGGCTGCCCTCGAGCTGGACCGCGCCCTTTTGCAGGACGCCGTCCCAGAAGGCCCCGAAGTCCGCCACTGCTTGCTGGCGAGGGAAGACCTCTCGCCGCCAGTGTTCCCTCAGGTGATCGAGGGCCAGGGCAGGCCGCCCACCCCAGGCCAGGAGACTCTCCACGGCGTTCCGCGTCTGGAACAGCGGGTTCGTGAGGGGCTGGCCCAGACTCAGGACCCCAGCCACCGGTTCGGCATCGCTCCAGGCCTCGAGCCAGTGATGGTCCGGTGCGAGGTGGGTGCAGGCCTGGGCGGTCTCATCCGCCGTGAGTGCCAGGCTCACCCTGACCCGCACCTTGGCAAAGGCAGCCGCGAACTCGGCGGGCAGATCATAGGAGGGGTTGGCACCCACCACGATCACCGCCGCCACCAGGCCCTCGCCCATCTCCTTGATGAGGGCAGCCAGGGCCCGATCATCGCCGCGCTTCTGGAGGCTCGGGCGGGCCAGGTCCACCGTGTGGCCCTCAGCCCCCAGCAGGTGGTTGATGCGGGCAGTGAGGACCTGCGCCTGCAGATCATTGGCGCCGCAGAGCACGAGGGCGGTGCCCCGGTGCCCGCCCAGGTCGTGGGCGAGTGCCTCCGCCTTGGCCTGAAGCCCTGGCCGCAGGTCCCCAAGGGGGGTTCCCACTCCGAGGGCGACAGCGATGGCCTCGAGGAAGGGCACGATCTCGGAGGGCGCCAGACGAATCCGCTCATCGGCATTGCTGCCCGTCAGGGACATGCAGGCCTCGGCCTGCACATGCTTGGACATGGGGTGCGGGTTATCCGGGCCCCGCCGACTGGCATAGGCGCGGGTGAACCCGGCGGGATCGATCCAGGTCCCCAGGAAGTCCGCCTCGATGCCGAGGATGACGTCCGCCGCTTCGAGCCGGTAATGAGGCAGCACCTTCAGGCCGTGGGTCTGCTCGTAGGCGGCCGGGAGGGCGGCACAGCTCAGGGCGTCATAGGTGATGACCTTGCTGTCCCGGAAGCCTCCGAGGAAGTCCTGCATGGCGGCCCGCAGCGTCGGCCCGGCCAGGGAGCCGGTGAGCACGCGGACCCGCCCCCCCTTCCCTTTGATCTCCGCAAACCGTGCGGCCAAGTCGGCATCGAGGGTGGCCCAGGAGCAGTCCTGTCCCTGCAGGCGGGGCTGCCTCAGGCGGGCGGGGTCGTAGAGGCCCCGGGTCTGGGCCTGACCGATGGCACAGAGGCCGCCGCGATTCAGGGGATGATCCGGATTCCCTTCCAGCTTTACAGGGCGACCGTCCCGGCTGCGGGCCAGCACGCCACAGGCTGCCGAGCACCCCTGACAGGTGGTGGCAAACCACTGCGCCACACCGGGTGTCAGGCCTTCCTGGGCATTCAGGTAGGGCAGCGCCTTCTCGACCACCTTGCTCTTGCAGCCGATGGCGAGGCTGGCCGCAAAGCCGACGCCCGAGAAGCGGAAGAAGTCGCGCCGGGAGATCTGCCGCACGCTCTCCCCGACCGGGAGCTCATCGCTGAACTCGGCCTTGTCTTTCTTGATGAGTCCCCGCCGTTCGCCGAGGCTCTTCCACACATGCATGGCTTCTCCTCAGTGGTGGCAGGCGGTGCAGTCGATGGGGGCTGCGGGCCATTTGCCGTTCAGCTGCAGCTTCAGGTTTTCGTTGCGATGGCAGGTCAGGCACTCGCCCATGGTCAGCGCCAGGGCCTGCTCCACCCGCTCCATGCCCTGGACCTCGCCATGGCAGCTCTGACAGGCCACGCCTGCGTTGACGTGCCGGCTGTGGGGGAAATCCACATGCGAGGGCAGCCGGTGGATGCGGACCCACTCCACCGGGCGTCCTTCCTTCACGGCCCGGGCCAGCTTGGCTATCTCCGGGCTCGGATCGACCCCGCCGGGCTTGGTTCCCGCCCGGTTCAGGATCGCTTCGTGGCACTTCATGCAGGTGCTGGTGGGCGGAATCCCCGCATGCCGGCTCTGCTCTGCCCCGGTGTGGCAGAACAGGCAGTCCAGCTTGAGCTCACCCGCATGGAGGGCGTGGGAGTAGGCGATGGGCTGGACCGGCTTGTAGCCCGAGTTGTCCCCCAGCAGCCTCGTGTCTACGCTGACGGCAACGATCATCAGCGCGGCTCCGAAGGCGACTGCGCCCGCCAGGGCGACCGTCCGGACTCTCATCTGAGCCCCTTCCGGTTCCAGATCACCACCTGGGGCTTGCGCCAGTAATAGAAAATGGGCACCACCAGGAAGTGCACGAGGCGGGTGAACGGGATCAGCAGAATCACCGTAAACCCGCTGAGGATGTGGATCTTGGGGAGCCAGGGCAGCGGCATGATGAGCTCGGGCCTGGGGCTCAGGGTCAGGAGGCTCCAGAGGTAGGGCGCGGCATTGGAGGCATACCAGGAGCTGCCCCAGCGGTAGCGCAGGGCGGTGTCGATGCCCGTGGTCACCTGGAGGAGCAGGAGGCAGAGCAGGACCCAGTCCATGGCGGTGGTGACGACCTTCACCCGGGAGCTGGTGTGGCGGCGAACCATCAGGGCCACGATCCCCACGAGGGCCAGCAGGGCGGCGGTCAGCCCGGTGAACTCGAGCAGGTAGAGGCGGAAGGGCGCGGAGTTCCAGGCGAGGATCTGGCTGGGGACGAGGAAGGCCACGAGGTGCCCGGTGAGCACCCACACGATGCCCCAGTGCCAGAGGCCGGAGCCCCAGAACAGCTGCTTGTTCTCAAGGAACTGGCTGGAGAGGCTGGAATAGCTGAAGGGCTTCCAGACAAACCGGAGGATGCTGACCACGATGGCGAGGACCAGGGCGGCATAGGGGAATCCAACCCACAGAAACTTGTCAAGCATGGCTCACCTCGGCAGGCATCCGATGGGCGGTGAAGATGAGGTACAGCGCCTGCAGCAGGTGGGCATAAGCACCCTCCTTCATGGCCAGCTGGATCTTCTCCATGGCGGGCAGGATGCAGTCGTCCACCAGGTCGATGGCATCCTGGGTTTCCAGCTTCATGGTCAGATCCAGCAGCGCTGGCAGGTAGTCGGGCAGGTCCTGGCCCACCTCGACTTCGTTTTCGCGCAAGTGGTGGCGCATCATGGCCAGGAACTGCCCTCGCTTGTAGGACTCCCCGAAGAGGTGCCAGCCGATCTCCAGCACGCAGTCGGGATTCAGATCGAAGCTGCGCGTGTACAGCTCGGCCATGTCCTCCTGGCTCGTGGTACTGGCCACCAGGGCAAAGGCCTCCAGGAACTCCTGGCAGGGATGGCCGGTCTTCATGGCTTCGTCAGCCAGGGCTCCGGCCAGCTTGGCCGTATCGGCGCCGGGATACCGCAGCAGGATGGCGATGCCCGGGATGAGCTGGGTGGGAACGCGCATGGGCTGCATCAGAACCCCCTCTGGGGCTGCTCGCGGAAGCCGAAGCCCGCAGCGCCCTTCTTCTCGAGCGGATTGGTGAGGACCTCCACCGCCTGTTCTCGGTGGCTGGGTGGGATCACAAAGCGGTCTTCGTAGTTGCAGAGGCTGGTCAGCCGGTAGATGGCCTCGGCCTGCTCGGTGGTGCAGTCGGCCTCGCGGAGGCCGTCCAGGGCCACCTGCATCTCCACATCACCCACCGTCACCGCCCGCTTCCAGGTGCGGATCGCCATCATCTTCTTCATGGCATAGCGCACCGGGGCCTCCTGGCCGGCCCCGAAGAGGCTGGCCAGGTAGCTCATGGGCAGCCGCGCCTGATCCAGCGGCGCGAAGATCTCCTCCGTGGAGGTGGGGTTCAGGGCGATCCCGTTCTCCACCGAGTAGGTCACCGGTCCCAGGGCCGGCACATAGAACAGGCTCGGGAAGGTGCGGAACTCTGGGTGCGGCGCCAGGGCCAGGCCCCACTCCTTCACGAACTTGTAGACGGGGCTCTGCTGGGCGGCCTTGAGGATCTGGTCGGTGACACCGTTCTTCCTGGCAGACGCGATCACGGCAGGGTCGAAGGGATCGGCCAGCATGTCGCGGTGGGCGTCCACCAGCTCTGCGTCGGGCCGCACCCCGGCTTCCTGGATCTTGTCGGCATCGTAGAGCAGCACGCCCATGTAGCGGATGCGCCCCACGCAGGAGTGGAAGCAGGCCGGTGCCTGGCCCGTCTCCACCCGGGGATAGCAGAGCAGGCACTTCTCGGACTTCCCCGTGCTCCAGTTGTAGAAGACCTTCTTGTAGGGGCAGGCGGACACGCAGTAGCGCCAGCCCCGGCAGACGTTCTGGTTGACCAGGACGATGCCGTCCTCGCCCCGCTTGTAGATGGCGCCGCTGGGACAGGCGGCCACGCAGGCGGGGTTGGCGCAGTGGTTGCAGATGCGGGGCAGGTAGAACATCACCAGGGTCTCGATGCTGAGGAGCTGCAGGCGCTGCTCCTCCGTCATCGCCGCCAGGTTCGGGTCATTGCGGGCGTAGAGGGCGGAGCCACCCAGGTCGTCATCCCAGTTGGGGCCGGACTCCACATCGATGTACTCCCCGGTGACCTTGCTGATGGGGATGGCCGTGGGCTGGTCGTCCAGCTCGGGGCCGTTGAAGAGATCCTCATAGCGGTAGGTCCACGGCTCGTAGTACTCGTCCATGGTGGGCAGGTCCGGCTGGTAGAAGATCTTCTGGAGAAACTTCCCCTTGCCCGTGAGGCGAAGGGCGAGCTTGCCACCCTTGACGACCCAGCCGCCCTTGTACTCGCCCTGGTCCTCCCACTTGGTGGGATAGCCAGTGCCGGGCTTGGTTTCGACGTTGTTCCACCACATGTAGTCGGCCCCCTTGCGGTCGGTCCACACGTTCTTGCAGGCGATGGAACAGGTGTGGCACCCGATGCACTTGTCCAGGTGGAAGACCATGGCGACTTGGGAGCGAATGTCCATGTGGGTGCCTCCTACCAGACCAGCTGGCCGAGCTTGCGGACGTAGACCACCGTTTCGCGGTTCACACCGGTGGGGCCCCAGTAGTTGAAGTGGTAGCTGAACTGCCCGTAGCCGCCGACCATGAGGTTGGGCTTGAGGCGGATGCGGGTGAGGCTGTTGTTCATGCCGGCGCGCTTCATGCCCCGGATGGGACTCTTGGGAACGCCATAGGTCCGCTCGGTGGCGTGGTACTGGATGCAGGCGCCCTTGGGGATCCGGGCACTGACGCAGGCCCGGGTGACCACCACGCCGTTGTCGTTGTGGACTTCCACCCAGTCGTTGTCCTTGAGGCCCACGGACGCCGCATCCTCTTCGCTGAGCCAGAGCGGGTCGCAGCCCCGGGAGAGGGTGGTCATGCGCTCCGTGTCGCCGTAGGTGGAGTGGATGTGCCACTTGCCATGGGGGGTCAGATAGTTGAGGGCCAGGGTCTTGCCCTCCCGCTTGGAGCACCGCAGATCCCCGAGCACCTGGGCCGGAGGGGTCGGCTTGTAGGTGGGGAGGTGCTCGCCGAACGCCAGGTAGCCTTCGTGGTCCAGGTAGCAGGACTGCCGGCCCGTGAGGGTGCGCCAGGGCACCATGCGCTCCACGTTGTAGGTGAAGGCCGAGTAGGGCCGCTTCTCGTCCACGAGGCCCGACCAGCAGGGGCTGTTGAGCACGCGGCGGGGCTGGGACAGCAGGTCCTTGAAGGTGTACTTGATGCCCCGATAGGGCGCGGCCAGGTCCTTCAGGGGCAGGCCCGTGCGGCCTTCCATGAACTCGTAGGCCCGGTAGGCCAGCTCGCCGTTGGTCTCGGGGGAGAGATGCAGCAGCACATTGGCTGCGTCCATGTCCTCCTGGAGGCTGGGGCGCTTCTCCCCTTCAATGGTCACCGTGGGATGGGTCTCGAGCATCCGATCGTAGATGTCCTTGATGGGGTACTTCACCCCGTGGGCACCCAGGCCCTGCTCCCGCACGTTGGGCCCCAGGGAGATGAACTGGTCGTAGAGCTTGGTGTAGTCCCGGCTGATGACGGTGAGACCCGGCATGGTCTTGCCCGGGATGGCCTCGCACTCACCGGCCATCCAGTCCCGGATATGGGGCTGGGCGATCTCGCCGATGCTGTCGTGGGCCAAGGGGCTCGAGACAATGTCCTCGATGGGGTTGGGCAGGTGCTTGGCCGACAGCTCGCTGACAGTCTTCGCCATGCCCTTGAAGATGTCCCAGTCGCTCTTGGATTCCCAGCAGGGCGGGACCGCCGCCGACAGGGGATTGATGAAGCTGTGCATGTCCGTCGAGTTGAGATCCGTCTTCTCGTACCAGGTGGCCGTCGGCAGCACGATGTCGCTGTAGAGGGCCGAGGTGTCCATGCGGAAGTTGATGTCCACCACGAGGTCCATCTTGCCGGTGACTGTGGGCCGCCAGACGACGTCCTTCAGCGTGCCTTCGGCGACCTCGTCGGCGATGGCATTGGTGTGGGTGCCCAGGTAGTGCTTGAGGAAGAACTCGTGCCCCTTGGCCGAGGTGCCGATGGCATTGCCGCGCCAGATGTACCAGACCCGCGGCCAGTTCTCCGCGGCATCCGGATCCTCCACGGAGAAGCGCAGGTCCTTCTTCTTCAGCCGGTCCACGGTGCTGGCGATGATGGCTGCGTTGTCCTGGGCGCCTGCTTTGCGGGCGTCAGCCACGACCTGCATGGGGTTCTCGTTGTACTGGGGGAAATAGGGCAGCCAGCCACTCCGCACGGCGCGGGTCTGCATGTTCATGCAGTGGCCTTCCACCAGCTCGCTGCCATCCGGCACCGTGTTGTATTCCTTGAACTCCTTTTCGTAGCGCCACTGATCGCTGTTCACGTAGTGCCAGCTGGGGGCGTTCTGAAGGCGGTTCACGGAGACCCAGTCCTTGGCCAGGGCGATGGCGCTCCAGGAGGCTACCGGGGCCAGCTTCTCCTGGCCGACGTAGTGGGCCAAGCCACCGCCATTGGTGCCGATGCACCCGCAGAACACGAGGGCATGCTGGGCGGCGCGGTAGATCAGGTTGTTGTGGTACCAGTGGTTGATGCCGGCACCGATGATGACCGTGCACTTCCCCTTGGTCAGCTCCGCCGTGCGGGCCCACTCCCGGGCGAAGCGCAGGACATTCTCCCGCGACAGGCCCGTGTGCTTCTCCTGCCAGGCCGGGGTGTAGACGGCCGTGGCGTCATCGTAGTCCTTCGGGTAGGCCCCGGGCAGGTCCCGGTTCACGCCGAACTGGGCCATGAGCAGGTCGTACACCGTGGTGGCCAGGACGCTGCTGCCATCTGCCAGCCGGATCTCCCTGCTGGGGACGCCCCGGAACAGGGTCTTGCCATCGGCAAAGTCGTCGAACTGGACCTGCGCTGCCCCTTCGCCAAGAAAGGTCAGGGCGGGCTCGATGGGGCTGTCATCCTTGCCGTCCTGGAGCAGCAGGTTCCACTCGCCCTGCTTCGTGCTCCAGCGCTGGCCCATGGCGCCCTTGGGCATCTTGGGCTTACCGGAAGCCTGATCCCACATCAGGAACTTCCATTCGCCGTGTTCCTCGTCGGCGTACTGCTCGAGGCGACCCGCTCGCAGCAGCTGGCCCGGACGGTAGCCGCCCTCGATGCGCGTCAGCTCCACCAGGAAGGGCCCATCGGTGTATTTCTTCTGGTAGTCCAGGAAGAAAGGCACCTGCTTCTGGTGATGGAATTCCGTGAGGATGACCTGGTTCACGGCCATCCAGAAGGCGCCGTCCTGGCCCTGGTGCACCGGCATCCACTCGTCGGCGTACTTGGCCACCTGATTGAAGTCGGGGCTGAAGACCACCATCTTGGTGCCGTTGTGCCGGGACTCGGCGGCGAAGTGGCAATCGGGCGTGCGGGTCATGTTGAGGTTGCTGCCCATGACCGCGAGGAACTTGGCGTTGTACCAGTCCGCGCTCTCCTGGACATCGGTCTGCTCGCCCCACATCTCCGGACTGCTGGGCGGCAGGTCGCAGTACCAGTCGTAGAAGCTGAGGTTGGTGCCGCCCATGAGCTGGATGAACCGCGAGCCGGCCGCGTAGCTGAGCATGGACATGGCGGGGATGGGACTGAAGCCCGCAATGCGGTCGGGGCCGTGGGTCTTGATCGTGTGGATGTTGGCGGCGGCCATCAGCTCGTTCACCTGGTCCCAGGAGGCGCGCCGGAAGCCGCCCTTCCCCCGGGCCTGCTGGTAGCGGGCCCGCTTCACCGGATCGTTCTGGATGCTGGCCCAGGCGGCGACGGGGTCCTGGTCCTTGCCCTTGGCCTCCTGCCACAGATCCATCAGTGCCCCCCGCATGTAGGGGAACTTCACCCGCAGCGGGCTGTAGAGGTACCAGGAGAAGCTGATGCCGCGCTGGCAGCCCCGGGGCTCGTAGGGCGGCACGGTCCCGTCCAGGAGGGGGTAGTCCACCACCTGCATCTCCCAGGTGACGATCCCTTCCTTGACGTAGATGTTCCACCCGCAGCTGCCGGTGCAGTTCACCCCGTGCGTGCTGCGGACGACCTTGTCGTGGGCCCACCGGTTCCGGTAGAACTCCTCCCAGGTGCGGGTCTCAGGGTCGACGATGTCGGTGATCCAGTGGCTTTGCTTACGCTCGGTCATGGTGGTTCCTTCTCCTCGTGGCTGGATCAGGCTCTTGGCTTCAGGTTCTTGCGCACGCCCCGCAGTCGCTTCCGCCCGAGGTGCCCGCCCAGGAGCATGCCCCCGATCAGGCCGACGACCCCCAGGACGGGGAAGACCACGTCGCGCTGGTCCGGGGGCTGGGAGCCGACGCTCTTCAGGAAGGAGGCCACCTGAAAGGCCTCCTCCGCGCTGGCTGGAGTCTTGGCGAACACGCCCTGCATGGTCGGGAAGGAGGGGTTCTCGATGACCCCGGACAGCCCGGCACCATATTTGGCGGTGGCTCCGGTCAGGTCCGGTCCCAGCCACCCGCCGCCCCAGCCCCCAACACCCTGGGCGCTGTGACACGACATGCAGGAGGGGGCACCGGACTTGAAGCGCGCGGCGCCCGTGAAGAAGAGCTTGCCGCGGCGGATGTCTTCGGGCGTGGCCGGCCGCGAGATGGCGGCTGTTCCCAAGGCCTTGCCCTGGGCGCTGAAGTCGTCGATCAGCTTCAGGAGGGCCTGGGCTTCGGCGGAAGTGACCCCCAGCTCCGGCATCCTCACGCCATTGAACTCCCGCAGCAGGGTGGTGGCCGTGGGGTCCCCCCCGTCGATCAAGGCGGCCGGGCCTGTGATGAACCTGGCGGACCAGTCGTGGGGCCTCCGCTTGCCCAGGTCCTTCAGGTCAGGGCCGACCTTCTTGCCCGCACCGATGGTGTGGCAGCTCATGCAGCTCTTGCGAAACTGGGCTTCTGCGTCCTGGGCCGCCAAAGGCGGGGCCATTGGAACCAGGGCGGCTGATAGCATAATCAGTCGTGGCGCGCTTCTTAGGAACACGACACCTCCTCGAGGGAGCGGTCCGTGGTTGGCACGGAGTTATTTAGGACAGATGATTCGGAAATTGGACCAAGTATGTGCCCCGTTCCTTGGGTGGCGCAAGGGGCTTGGTTCAATTAATTACGAAAATTTCATTAATTTTTTATCGCTGTTATTATTGATTTTATTTATAATTCATTAATAGATGAGTTCCAGGGGATGCGGCGGGTTCCAGCCATCGACCCGGGGGCCTCCGACCTTCTGACCCGAGGGGGACTCCCCGGGGGATGCCCAAAAATTACCCAAAAATAAGGACTGGATTCACCTCGAGGTCACGCCTATATTCGGATGACTTACTCCTAATTGAATTTGCCTGGACGGTCCATGCGCGATTCCGGCCTCGGCTTTCCCCCATCCCGTAGCATCTTCCACACCCCGACCCGGTATGCGCTCCAGGTCCTGGTCCGGCTCCCCAGTGGCGGGACCTACCACCAGGCCCGCTGCCTGGCGGCGGAGCTGGACCTACCTGGCCCCTACCTGGCCAAGATTCTCCAGACCCTGAGCCATGCGGGAATCCTGGAGTCCCAGCGCGGCCCCACCGGTGGTTTCCGCCTGAACCGGGCACCGGTGGGCATCACGCTCAAGGAGATCGTCGTGGCCATGGAAGGCCTGGAACCCTACGGCGACTGCCTCCTCGGTCACCATGCGGGCCAGGACGAGTGCCACTGCCCGATCCGGCCGGCCTGGGGGGTCCTCCAGCACCTCCTGACCGCGTTCCTGGCCACAACCACCCTCCAGGATATTCGTATATCAAGTTCAATATCAGTTACTTCAAGCGAACCCGATTACCCCGAGGGTGTGCCAGTCTAGGCATTTCGGATTTATAGGTCCCGTTTTTTCATGGAAAGTCTAAATTTATTTATTTTTCGGATCATTTTATCCTTTTTTCGGAGCTGCGATGGCCGAACGATCCCACGCCTACACAGCCCTGGCCATGAGCACCTTGGCCTTCACGCTGTGCTTTGCCGTCTGGACCCTCAACGGTGTCCTCGTCACCTTCCTGGTGGAAAACGGTCTCTTCCGCTGGGACACGGCCCAGATCGGCTGGCTCATCGGCATCCCAGTGCTCACGGGGTCGCTCATGCGCCTGCCTGTGGGCCTGCTCACGGACCGCTTCGGCGGCCGGAAGGTCTACACCATCCTCCTGCTGCTGGCCGCGGGCCCCACCTGGCTGCTGGGCAGCGTCCGCGACTATCAGGGGTTCCTGCTCGCCTCCCTGGGCTTTGGCCTCTCCGGCGCGGCCTTCGCTGTGGGGATCGCCTACTCCAGTGTGTGGTTCAGCAAGGCCCGTCAGGGCACCGCCCTGGGCATCTTCGGGGCGGGTAACGCCGGTTCGGCCCTCACCAGCATGGGCGCTCCCCTCCTGCTCAGGAAGCTCACGGCCGGGGGCGCAGATCTGGAAGCCTGGCGGATGCTGCCGAAGATCTATGCGGTCGCCCTGCTCGCCATGGCCGTCGTCTTCTTCCTCCTCACCCAGGAGAAGAAGCCGGAGGGGGCCCAAGGCCGATCCCTCGGGCAGATGCTGTTGCCGCTGAAGAACCTGCGGGTCTGGCGGTTTGGGCTCTACTACTTCCTCGTCTTCGGGTGTTTCGTGGCCCTGGCCCAGTGGCTGATCCCCTACTACGTGGGCGTCTACGGCATGAGCCTGGTCATGGCGGGTCTCCTGGCATCGTTGTTCAGCCTGCCGTCCGGACTGATCCGGGCCGCCGGTGGCTGGATGTCCGACCGCTTCGGGGCCCGGACGGTCATGTACTGGACCTTTGGCCTCAGCATCTTCGCCTGTGCCGCCCTCATGGTGCCGCGCATGTCCATCGAGAGCCCGGGGCCCTCCGTGCTGGCGCAGCTCGGTGGCGTGGTGACCGAGGCCAGCCCTGGACGCATCGTCGTGGGCGAGATCAGCTATCCCCTCCGAACCAGGGACGCCGAACCGGCCGTTGGCAACGACCAGATGCTGGTGTTCCCCCAGAGCCGCTTCTGGCAGACCCCCATGGTGAAGGTGGGGGAGCGGGTGAAGAAGAAGCAGCTGCTGGCCTCGGGAACCACCCATGTCTTCTTCCAGGCCAATGTGTGGATCTTCACCTTCCTCGTGTTCATGGTGGGCATCGTCTGGGGCGTCGGGAAGGCAGCTGTGTACCGGTACATCCCGGACTACTTCCCCGATGAAGTGGGCGTGGTCGGGGGCATTGTGGGTGTCATCGGCGGGTTGGGCGGGTTTGCGGGGCCCATCCTGTTCGGCTACCTGCTCCGGGCCACAGGGTTGTGGACAACCATGTGGATGTTCCTTCTGGTCCTTTCCGTCATCTGCCTGGTCTGGCTCCACACGGTGGTCCGCCGCATCACCCGGGAGCAGAGCGAGACCCTCTACACCCGCTTTGAGCACCACCCACCGACCCTCGCACCGGTTGACACCGCCGAACCGGCCTGAAGCCGCACCAGGAGAACCCCATGGCCAAGCTCACCGACTGGAACCCTGAGGACCCCCAGGCCTGGGCCGCCGGTGGCAGCCGCACCGCCTGGCGGAACCTCACGGTCTCCGTGCCGGCCTTGCTGTCTGCGTTCTCGATCTGGATGTTCTGGAGCGTCCTCACCGTCCGGATGAAGGAGGCCGGCTTCCCGTTCACGGCCGCCCAGCTGTTCACGCTCATCAGCATTGCAGGGCTGAGCGGAGCCACGCTGCGGATCCCCAGCGCCTTCCTGGTCGCCCTGGCCGGGGGCCGCAACACCGTCGCCCTCACCACGGCGCTCCTCCTCGCCCCGGCCCTGGGTGCGGGCATCGCCCTGCAGGACAAGGCCACCTCCTTTGGAACCTTCGCTGTGCTGGCGGCCCTGAGCGGCATCGGGGGCGGCAACTTCGCCTCCTCCATGGCCAATATCAACGGGTTCTTCCCCAAGCGCCTGGCTGGGCTGGCTCTGGGGCTGAATGCGGGCGTAGGCAACCTGGGCGTGAGCATCATGCAGATCCTGGTCCCTGCGGTCATGGGCGGTTCCCTGTTCGGGGCGCTCGCCGGGGCCCCGCACCTGAGCGCCGCCGGGCGCAGCCTCTGGGTGCAGAACGGTGCCTTGATCTGGGTTCCCTTCCTCGCCGTCTTGGCAGTCCTGGCCTGGTTCCTCATGGACAACCGGGAGGGCCAGGACGGCGAGCCGATCGGCCCAGCCTTGCTGAAGATCCTCGGCCTGCACGCCATTGGCTTCACGGCCACCGCCATGGGTGTCTTGCTGCTGCTGAGCTTCAAGCTTGGGTTGATGCCCCAGCTGGGGGTCCTGGTCCTCACGATCCTGACCTGCCTGGGCCTGATGAAGCTTCTCCCCGGGAAGCTCAAGGCAGGTCTGGATGCGCAGTTCGCCATCTTCCCGAAAAAGCACACCTGGATCATGACGGTGCTCTACCTCATGACCTTCGGCAGCTTCATCGGCTTCAGCTCCGCGCTGCCCCTGCTCATCAAGGTGGTGTTCGGGCGCCTCCCCGTGGGCGAGCTTACTTCCCACAGCCCGAACCCCCTGGCCTACGCTTTCCTGGGTCCCCTGGTGGGCTCCATCGTCCGACCCCTCGGGGGCATGCTGTCAGACAAGTTCCGGGGCTCGCAGGTGACCCAGTGGTCCACCGTGCTGATGGTTCTGGGTGCCCTTGGGGTGGCCCACTTCGTCAAGCTGGCTCAGGCCGCCCCCGATCCGTCGGTGCACTTCCTGCCGTTCCTCCTGCTCTTCCTGCTGCTCTTCGTGGCATCGGGTCTGGGCAACGGCTCCACCTTCCAGATGGTGCCCTTCATCTTCGAGCCGAAGCTCGCCGGCCCAGTGCTGGGCTGGACCTCGGCCGCTGCCGCCTATGGGGCCTTCATCATCCCGTCCATCTTCAAGATCCAGGTTGAGGCGGGCAAGGTGGAGTTCGCCCTCTACGGCTTCGCCGTCTTCTATGTGCTCTGCCTCGGCCTAAATTGGTACTACTACGCAAGGAGCAACGCCGAGGTGATCTGCTAGTCCGTTCGCTCCCAGGCATGGCCGTCCGTCCGCACCCATGGCGCTCGAGGCCATTTAATGACAGGCCAGGGGTGTTCCATGCCGAATTCTTCTTGGCCCCAGCCTGTAACTGCAACCGCTTGCAGCGGGCTTTATAGGGGCCGGGCCGGCCTTCTCCTGGCCGCGTAAAATTCCTTTCTTGATGGGCTTGTATTCTAAGGGAATAAGGTTCAGCCTTATCGCCGAAGGAGGTGCCTCATGCTGGCTTATGCCCCTGGGGATTTAAAAGGCCTGATCGATTCCACTCCCAACGAGTCCCTGCTCGTTGAATTGGCACAGCACCACGCAGGTCGGACCCTGCCCGATACTGGGGTGGACAGCCACCTTGCCTTCGAATCCCCGCGCACCCAGATGATGCTCCGCACCCTCGTCAAGGGCTCCACCATCGCGGGCCACTTCCACACCGTGTGCGACGAGGTCGTGGTCATTACGGGTGGGCGTGGCGAGATCCTCATCAATGGTGAGTGGAAGCCCGTCCGGGCCGGCGACGTACACGTGTGCCCCCGCGGCATCGTCCATAGCACCCGGGCCCCGGAGGCAGACCTCCAGTTCATTTCCATCTTTGCGCCCCATCTGCCCACCGGCACCGACATAAACTGGCTCTGAGCCCACTCTCAAGAGGATCAACCATGACCGCACTGCTCCCCAACGTCGACCCCGACGGACTGCTGGAATTCTCCGTCGTCTACACCGACCGTTCCCTGAACCACATGTCCAAGAAGTTCCAGCAGGTGATGCGAGAGATGAACCGCATCCTCAAGTTCGTCTATCACGCTGAAGGCGTCGTGCTGGTGCCCGGCGGTGGCACCTACGGCATGGAGGCTGTGGCTCGGCAGTTCGCCACCGGCAAGAAGGCCCTGGTCATCCGGGACGGCTTCTTCAGCTTCCGCTGGACCCAGATCTTCGACATGGGTGCGATCCCGTCCTCCCACATCGTGCTCAAGGCCCGCCGCACCGGCACGGACCGCCAGTCCCCCTGGGTGCCGACGCCCATCGCTGAGGTCGTGGCCGCCATCTCTTATGAGCGCCCCGAGGTGGTGATTGCCCCGCACGTGGAGACCGCCGCCGGCATCATCCTGCCTGACGGCTACCTGAAGGCCGTGGCCGAGGCCACCCATGCCGTGGGCGGCCTGTTCGTGCTCGACTGCATCGCCTCCGGGTGCATGTGGGTGGACATGGAAGCCATCGGTGTGGATGTGCTCGTGAGCGCCCCGCAGAAGGGCTGGAGCGGCTCTCCTTGCGCCGCCATGGTGATGCTCTCCGAGCGGGCCAAGGCCGTCATGGCCACCACCACCAGCACCAGCTTTGCCTGCGACCTCAAGAAGTGGTCCGCGATCATGGACGCCTACCTGGGCGGCGGCCACGCCTACCACGCCACCATGCCCACCGATGCCCTGACCCGCGACTGTGCGGTGATGCAGGAGATGGAGGCCTACGGCTTCGAGAAGCTGCGGGCCGAGCAGGCCGACCTGGGCGCCAAGGCCCGCGCCCTGCTGGAGAGCTGCGGCCTGCCGAGCGTGGCCGCCGAGGGCTTCAAGGCCCCGGGCGTGGTGGTCAGCTACACCACCGATCCCGACATCCAGAACGGGAAGAAGTTCCTCGCCGCAGGCCTCCAGGTGGCCGCTGGCGTGCCCCTGCAGTGCGACGAGCCGGCGGACTTCATGACCTTCCGCATCGGCCTGTTCGGCCTGGAGAAGCTCCACAACGTGGACCGCACCGTGGCGTTCCTCGCGACCGCGCTGACCGAAGTGGGGCTGCGCGAGCCAGTACAGACTCGCTAGTCTGGTTTTTCCTGACAAAGAAACGCCCGGTGAATGCCGGGCGTTTCTTTGCTGTGAAAAGCCTATTGGGGTCAGTCCGCCGCCCGGTGGGCCTCGTCCATGAGCTGGCTCAGGTGGCGGACCTGCATGCCGAGGGCATGGTCCCGGACGCCGTAGTCCAGGTGCATCATGCAGGCAGGGCACTCGGTGGCCAGGATGGTGGCCCCGGTCTTGGCAACGTTGCCCATCTTTCGGTCCAGGACGCCCTTGGCCTCGGTGGGGTGGCGGAAGGTGTAGCTGCCGGCGGCCCCACAGCACCAGTCGGCCTCGGGCATCTCCTTGTAGGTGAGGCCGGGGATGGCCTTGAGCAGGGCCCGGGGCTGGGCCGTGACTTTGGAGAACCGATTCGAGAGGTGGCAGGGATCGTGGTAGGTGACGGTCCCGGCCAGGGCACCCATGGGGTCCCCCGTGTTGGCCGCCACCAGGAACTCGCTGAAGCTCCGGACCTTTGCAGCCAGGGCCTCCGCCTTCCGGGCGTAGGTGGGATCGTCCTGTAGCAGCTCGCCGTACTCCTTGAGGAAGCTGCTGCAGCTGCCGCACTCCGAGAGGATGGCGTCGTAGCCCAGGGCCTCGGTCATGCGGTCCAGGTTCTTGCGGGCGATGTCCCGGGCCGAATCCAAGTCTCCATAGGCGTGGGCGGGGCGGCCACAGCAGGTGTTGTCCAGCACGACGGTCTCGCAGCCGTGGCGGGCCAGCACCCGCAGGGTCGCCGCCACCACCTCGGGATACTGGAAGCTGAGGCCGCAGGACACGAAGTAGCCGACCTTGTGGAGTCGCTTCCTGGGCTGCGGCACGGAGGCCTTGTCGCCCCGCAGGAAGGGGAGGCCATCCATGGGGGGGAGCTTCAGCTCGGCGGCCTTCATCTGGTGGTCCAGGCCGGAGGGGGCAACCTTCTGGGCCAGGGCCGACAGTCCATGCCGCTTCGCCCAGAGGGCCATCCGCCCGGCGGACTCGAGGCGACCACTATCGGAGAGAATCTTCCGGAAGAGGAGGCGGCGCCAGGTGGGCTGGCCGTGCCGCTTGATGTAGGCGTGGCGCATGGCCGTGACGATCTGATCGGTGCGGATGCCCGGGAAGCAGTGGGCGGTGCAGCCGCGACAGAGCAGGCAGTCGTCCAGGGCTTCTATGACCTCGGCGTTGAGCTCCATGTTCCCGAGGATCAGGCTGCGGGCGATGGACTGGCGGCCCCGCCCCAGGGAGTGTTCCTGGCCACTGACCCGGAAGACGGGACAGCCCGCCTGGCAGAAGCCGCAGCGGTTGCATTGGGCGATGGTGTCGAAGAGGGGAAGGAGTTCAGGTGTCGCCATGGTGAGGCCTCAGCTTCAGATTCCGCCCAGGAAGCGCCCTGGACTGCAGAGCCCCTGGGGGTCGAATGCATCTTTGATCCGGCGCATGGTGGCGAAGCCGGAGCCCGGCTTGCCCCAGGCATCCACCCGAGCCTTGAAGGCTGGCACACCCGCCTGCACGGTGAGGCTACCGCCCAGGGCCACCGCCTCGTCCCGCAGGGCCAGGGTGGCGGCCGCAAGGGCCTCCAGGGCCGAGTCTGCAGGCAGTCCAGGGGCAGGCAGGAGGGCCGCCCGCAGGAGGCCGCTGGCGGCGTGGGCCGTCACGGCGGCGCTGAGGCCCTGGTCCGCCGCCCGGGCGGAGATGCTGGCCAGCATCCCAGGGGTCCGGCCGATGGGCACGGCCACCTGGATGACCACCCGCAGGTGATCGGGGGGCACGCTGCCGAGGACATTGGTGAGGGCCTGCCAGGCCTGGGTGGAGGCGCCGTCTCGCAGGGTCAGCGACCGCCCACCCTGCCCGGCAATCAGCGTCTCCAGGTCCCGCACCTGGCGGTCCACCGTGGCGAGACTGCCGGAGAAGGCCGTGGCCAGGAGGTGGCCTGTGGGGGACGCCAGACCCAGGGTCGGCAGCAGGAGGCCGGCCGCAGTGGGGTCCAGGAGGTCCATGGCCTCGGGCAGCAGGAAGGAGGCCTGCACAGCCTCCAGCACAGAGTTTGCCGCCGCCAGCGCCGGGAACAGACCGAGCACACTGGCGCGGGCCTCGGGCATGGGCAGCAGCTTGACGGTGACCTCGGTGATGATCCCCAGGGTGCCAAAGCTACGGATGAACAGCTTGTTCATGTCGTAGCCGGTGACGTTCTTGATGACCCGGCCGCCGCAGCGGATCCGCTCTCCGTTCGGGAGCACCACCCGCAGGCCCAGCACCCAGTCCCGGGCCGTGCCGTGGAGCAGGCGCGAGGGGCCGCTCAGGTTGGCGGCCACCAGGCCCCCGAGGGTGACCCGATTCGCCTCCGGCGGGTCGAGGGGCAGAATCTCCTGCTTTTTGGCCACCAGGGCCTGGAGGCGGGCGAGGGTCAGGCCCGCCTCGACGGTGATGCAGAGGTTGTCGGCGTCGAACTCCACGACCCGATCCAGGCGCTCGAGGGAGAGCACAGCGTCCAGCCGCTGGGGGGGATTTCCCACCGCCATGGCCGTCCCGCCACCCCAGGGCACCAGGGCGACCCCGGCGGCGGCGCAGGCGGTGACCACCTGGGCAACTTCGTCCTGGGTGCCGGGCCGGAGCACCAGCGCAGGGCAGACACCGTCCACAGCGTAGGGGGCGGTGGCGTCAAGGTTGGCGAGAACATGGTCCTCTCCGATGGCTTGGCCTAGGCTGGTGCGGAGGGCTGCGAGCTCACTGGACACGGGCCACCTCCAGGGGAGCGGGGAAGATCTTCCCGGGGTTCGCCAGGTCGCTGGGATCGAAGGCCTGCTTGAGCTTCAGCTGGCTGCGGATGTCGGCCTCGCTGAGGACGAGGCGCATGGCGTCCATCTTCTCCAGGCCCACGCCGTGCTCTCCGCTGATGGTGCCGCCCAGCTGCACGCAAAGGGCGAGGATCTCCATGCCGGCCTTCATGACCCGCTCTTTCTGCTCCGCGTCCCGCCAGTCGAACAGGATCAGCGGATGCAGGTTCCCGTCCCCCGCATGGAAGACATTGGGAATGCGCAGGTCGTACTTCTCGCCGACTTCTGCAACCTTGCGCAGCACCTCGGGCAGGGCCGTGCGGGGCACGGTGCCATCGCACACCAGGTAGCTGGGCGTGAGGCGGGCCACGGCCCCGAAGGCGCCGCGCCGACCGGCCCACAGCAGGGCCCGCTCCGCATCGTTCTTGGCGACCCGCACCTCACGGGCGCCGTGGGCCAGGCAGAGGCGTTCGATGGCCTCGGTCTGGGCCTCGAGGTCATCCTTCAGGCCGTCCACTTCGATGATCAGCACCGTCGCACAGTCCAGCGGCAGGCCGCAGGAGAGGGACTTCTCCACCGCCTGGATCACCAGCTGATCCATCATCTCCAGCGTCGCCGGCACCATGCCAGCGGCCACGATGGCGGACACGGTCTCGCTGCCCCGCTCGATGCTGTCGTAGATGGCAAGCATCGTCTTCACGCCTTCGGCTTGGCGCACGATGCGCACCACCACCTCGGTGCACACGCCGAAGGTGCCCTCGCTGCCCACGAAGACCCCGGTCAGGTCATAGCCCGGCTCATCCGGCGCCTCGCCGCCCACGGTCACGACTTCGCCGTCCGACAGCACGAGCGTGAGGCCCATGACATGGTTGGTGGTCACGCCGTACTTGAAGCAGTGCGGTCCGCCAGAGTTCTCGGCCACGTTGCCGCCCAGCGTCGCGGCCTTCTGGCTGGCGGGATCCGGCAGGTACTGATAGCCCAGCGGTGCCAGCGCATTGCCCAGCTCCAGGTTGAACATGCCGGGCTGCACGCGGGCTCGCAGGTTGGCCTTGTCCACCTCGAGCAGGCGGTTCATGCGGATCATCTCCAGCACCACGCCGCCCTTGAAGGGGATGGTGCCGCCGCTCAGGTTGGTGCCGCCGCCCCGGGGCACAAAGGGCACCCCGAAGTCATGGCAGACCTTCACCACCCGGGCCACCTCCTCCGTGGAGTGCACGAAGACCACGGCGTCCGGGCGGCGCTCCTCCAGGTAGGCGTCGTACTGATACAGCTGGAGGTGCACATCCGAGTCGAGGACGTTGGCGTCTCCGACAATGTGTCGAAGAGATTGGACGAATGCCTTGTGAGTCATGGGGCACGCTCGGTGATGGATTTGGCTGTGATCCTAGCAAGGCGGCCATGCAACCACTGGGACTTGTGACCAATACCCGCCCACCTCCCTCTTCCCCGTCCCGGCCTCCCGCCGAAGTGCTGCAGTCAAGGTTGCTAGGCAGCCGCGCCAGCGGCATGGGTTCCGGTATCCTCGGAGCATGATCGGACGCCTCCGCGGGGAACTCATCCAGAAGCTGCCTAACCTCGTCCTCGTGGAGTGCGGGGGCGTGGGCTACGCCGCCGCCATCAGCCTCTCCACCTACGGCTTGCTGCCGGAGGTGGGTAGCCAGGTGATTCTGCACACCGAGCTGCTGGTGCGGGAGAACGACATCTCCCTGCTGGGCTTCTCCTCCAACCAGGAGCGGGAGCTCTACCGTCTGCTGGTGAAGGTGGACGGCGTGGGCCCCAAGCTGGCCCTGGCGGCCCTGGGTGCGCTCTCTCTCGAGGACCTGGTGCAGGCCATTCGGGGCCGGGACGTGAAGACCCTCACCCGCATCCCGGGGGTGGGTAAGAAGACCGCTGAGAAGGTCTGCTTCGAGTTGTCAGAGAAACTTGGCGGGCTCTCGGGCCTGGACGGTCTGGCCATTGGACCCGGGGGCGATCCCTGGGAGGAAAGCCTGCGCTCCGCGCTCACGAACCTCGGCTTCCGCGAGGACGCCGTCCTGCCCATCGTGGCCAGCATGCGCGCCGCCAAGCCGCCCCTGGCCGAGGCCATCCGCCAGGCCCTGAAGGCACTGCAGCGATGAGCCTCCTGGTCTGCGACGGGATCGCCGCCCTCCTGGCCCGCTAGGCCCTCCGGGGCACATCGTTCGTTTCCCATCCAGGTGCTACCCTGACTGTCACCGAGAGGCATCCCATGGCACGACCTTGGATCAAACTGCTGGACCCCGCACTGACGGCCTTGAAAGCCGCCACGGGAACAGGTTTCGACGGCCGGCTCACCTACGCCCGCGCCCTCAACAGCCGCGCCCGCCACGAAGAAGCCCGGGAGATCCTGGACCAGCTTCTGGCCGATGACCGGAGCCATGTGGAGGCCTGGTTCGAGCGCCTCCTCTGCCTCAGCGACCATGACCGCAGCGGGGAGGGCCCAGAGCTCCTGGGCCAGCTCGAGTCCCTCCGGGACGAGCACCCCTCTGAGGGCGGGCACCTGCGCAACCTGGGCTACCTCCGCCTGCTCATGCAGGATCCCGAGGGCGCCGAGGAGGATCTCCGGCAGGCGCTGATCTGCAATGGCCAGGATGCCAAGGCCCTCGAGCTCACCGGTCTGGTGCAGCTACACCTGAACCATCCCGCCGAAGGCAAGGCCTGGCTGCTCAAGGCCCTCAGCCTCAATCCCAAGGACCCCCGCACCCTGCGCCTCCTGGCCATCGCCATGGAGCAGCTGGGCGACCAGCCGAGCGCCGAGGCCCAGCTGGTGGCGGCCCTCCAGGCCGAGGAGTGCTACTACTGGGGCTGGCACGCCCTGGGTGAGCTGCTCCTCAATCGCGGCGAGCTTGCTGAAGGACTGCGCTGCATCCAGCGGGCCCGCAGCCTGCATGTCACAGATCCCGCCAGCTACTTCATCCTGGCCGAGACCTTTAGCGAACAGGGCCACCTGGAGCTGGCCCAGGGTCAGCTGCACACCCTCATGCTGCTCGCGCCTCCCGCTCCCGTGCTGGCTGAGGCTCAGGCCCTGCTGGGCGAGCTGAAGCGGGACCAGGGTGATCGGGAGGGGGCGCTGTCCTACTTCACCCTCGCCGCCGAGACCGACCCTGAGGCCGCCAACCCCTGGGCCGCCCTGGGTGACATGGCCCGCGAAGAGAGCCGCTGGGACGATGCCATGCGCTGCTACCGGGAGGCCCTGCTGCGGGAACCGGATGCTGCGGATCTCCAGGTTCAGCTCGGGTATGTTCTTCTGGAAACCCAGCAGTCCCAGGCCGCGGAGCAGACCTTCCTGGAGGCCCTGGAGCTGGACCCAGGCGAATACAGCGCCTACCTGGGCCTGTCCGAGGTCTACCGCTTTGCCAACCGCCGGGAAGACCAGATGGCCATGGTGGACCGGGCCTTGGCCATGGCCCCCCAGGATGCTGACGTCTGGAATGCCAAGGGCGTGGCCCTGGAAGTCACCGGGCAACTGAAGGAAGGCACCGACGCCTACGAGCGGGCCCTGGCGCTGGAACCCCAGCACCGGAAGGCTGCCAACAATCTGGGCTTCATCCTCCAGAAGCGCATGGAGCACGGGGAGCCCGAGCTGCGGCCCATGGCCATCCAGGCCTGGAAGCAGCGCCTGCTGATCTGCCAGGAAGAAGGCCAGAGCATGAAGATGGCCATGGAGCACCTGACCCAGCTTGGGATCGCGGAGAGCACCCTGGCCGAGTGGGTCCGGGTGGAGTTCATGGAAGGCGAAGTGGGGTCCTGATCTCCTGTCACGCCCGTGTCACATGAACGTTACCAACCACTTACAGGGAGGCTCCCTTCCCCTGTGGAAAAGCCTGCGGATATGGGCATTTGGAGCAGGCTAAACCCTGTCCGGGTATGGGTTTCCTACCCTAAAAGCAACCCGACGTAATCAATGCATATATACTATTTGCATCATTTGCATAGAAGATGTAAACGTAAATTGAAGAATTGTCCAGATTTTGGGTTTTCCACAATTGCTTTTCCCCAGCAATGCCATGGGGAAGGCTTGAATCACGCCCGACAGGTCACCAAATCAGTCGCAAAATTTTCTGCTTCGTCATACGAGGGATTCCGCCTCTCGCAGTTGCACGCTGACCAGCCGGGAGCACCCGGCCTCTTCCATGGTCACCCCGTAGAGGGTGTCGGCAGCCACCATGGTGGGCTTCTGGTGAGTGATGACGATGAACTGGGTATCGGCCTTCATCTTTTGCACCATGGCGGCGAATCGGCCCACGTTCGACTCATCGAGGGGCGCGTCCACCTCGTCCAGCACGCAGAAGGGGCTGGGCTTGAAGTGGAAGATGGCAAAGAGCAAGGAGATGGCCGTGAGGGCCTTCTCGCCGCCGCTAAGGAGGCTGAGGGCCTTGGCGGACTTGCCCGGCGGCTGGGCGGTGATCTCGATGCCGCACTCCAGGAGGTTGCGGGGGTCCTCCAGGATCAGCTGGGCACTGCCGCCGCCGAAGGCTTCCCGGAACACTTCCTGGAAGCGCAGGTTGATGTAGTCGAAGGCCTCCTGGAAGCGCTCCTCGCTGGTGGCGTTGATCTCGGTGATGGTGGCCTCGAGGTTGCCGATGGCAGCGGTGACATCCGCCCGCTGCTCATTCATGAAGGCCAGGCGGGACTCTGCTTCCTCCAGCTCCTGGATGGCCAGGGGGTTCACCCCGCCCAGCTCCAGACGGCGGCCCTGCAGCTCATTGAGGCGCGTCTGGTGGATCAGCTCGCCTTCTTCCCAGGCGGCGCGCTCGGCCTCGTCGAGCCCCGCCAGGAAGGCCGGCACCTCCAGCCCCAGGGCCAGCTCGACTTCCTTGGAGAGGGCCTCTTGGCTGCCCTGGACCTGGGCCCCATGGAGGAGCACCTCCTGGTGCTGGGCCCGGGCGTTCTCCAATGCCTCCTGGAATTCCCGGGCGCCCCGTTCCTGGACCCTCAGTGTCTCCTGACCCAGCTCCAGCCTGGGCTGCGCCTCCTGGGCCTGGGCCTGGATTCCAGCCCGCTCCTCCAGCAGGGTCTGGGACTCGGTCTCGAGCTCCGCCAGGCGGCGGGTGCAGCCATCCCCACGCTCGGTCTGGCCCGCAGCTTCGGTCGCCAGGCCCTGGCGCTCGGTCTCCAGATCGAAGCGGCCCCGCTGGGTCAGCTGCAGATGGCGCTCATGACCATCCCGCTCGGCCCAGGCGGCATCCCGGCTGCGGGCGGCCTCAAGTCGCTCGTCCCGGCGCTCGTCCATGCGGAGCCGCGCCTGGCGGACCGCGTCTTCAGCCTGGCGAATGGCTTCTTCCAGGGCAGCATCCACGGCCTCTTCAGGGTGGCTGTCCAGCTCCAGCAGGAGGTCCCGGAGCCGCTGGATCTCGGTTTCGATCTGCTCCCACAGGGCATCCGCCCGCTCGCTGGCGGCCTGGATCTCACCCAGCTGACCCTGGACCGAGTCGCCCTGCCCCTTTAATGCCTCCACCCGCCTTCGCAGGGTGCGCAGGTCCTCGTCGATCTCCAGAGAGCGCTCGCGGGCAGCCCGGGCCTCGGCACCAGCCTGGTCGCGGCGGCCCTCCAGGGCCTCCAGGCGATCCAACTGTGCTTCCCGGCTGGCCTGGGCTGCCTCCTGCTCGGCCCGGAGCTTCAGGGGCGAGGCGGCGGGCGCCGAGACCCCCAGCTGAAGAGGGCCGTAGGGGAGGCGAATAAAGGCGGGAGAGACGAAGGCGAGGTCCGGGTGCGCCTGGGCCAAGACCGGCAGATCCGCATCGGCACAGCGGAAGGCGCGGTCCAGCAGGGTGCCCAGGGGACGCTGAGAGGAGGCCCAGCGCAGGTGGGCGCGGAGGGGCTCACAGCCAGGCGGAGTGTCCGGCACCGGTGCGGTGGCTTCCAGGGCCAGCAGCAGGTGGCCCGGAGCCCCGGCCGAGCGGGCCGCCAGAGCCGCATCGGCGCCCAGAGCCTGCAGCCACACCCCCAGCAGCCGCTCCAGATCAGGGCGCTGGGCCTCGTCCACCGAGAGCAGCTCCACCAGGGCGGTGGGCCGCAGGCCCTGCTCCTTCAGCCAGCCGAGACCCTTCTGCAGCTCCGCATCCCCGAAGGCCCGGGACAGCAGGTCCGACAGCTGGCGTAGACGCCGCTCGCTGGCTTCCAGCTCGGCTTCCGTATTGTGGCGCTCCTGCTCCAGGGCCCGGTGGGCTTCTTCAAGGGTCTCGGCCTGCCGGCGCTGTTCCAGGGCCCCATCCTCGGCCCCCTCCAGCTGGGTCTGCAGACCCTCCAGGCTGCGGGCCACGGTGGCCGCCTCTGCCAGCAGACCGTCCAGGCGCGGGGCCCGGATGGACTCCTCGTGGTTAAGAGCGTCCAACCGGCCTTCCAGCTGGGCGATCTGGCTCTGGAAACCCAGCCGCTGCCGCTGGCGCACCAGGGCCTCCTGCTGGCTGGCGGCCTTCTGATTTCGAAGCCCCTGGAGGCTGGCCTCTTCGTGGCGCAGGGCTCCCTGGGCCAGGGCCACGGCTTCGTCCGCCGCTTCCAGCCCGGCTTCGCAGAGCGCCAAGCGACCGCCGGCTTCCAGGACCAGGGCCTCGAGGGCAGTAAAGGAATCACCGGACTCGGAGAGCCGGTCTGTCAAGGCTTGGATCCGCTCACCCAGACGTTGGCCCTGGGCCTGGGCCTCCTCCCGGCGCTCCACCTGAAAGCCGCGTTCCTGTTCCGCCAGCTGCAGCCTCTGGTCGAGTCCCAGCATGGCGGCGGCCCGGCGGGCCTGGGCCTGCTGCTGCTCGTCTACGGACAGTCGGAGGGTCTCGACCTCGGAGGCCTTTTCGGAGACCTGGGCGGTGAGCTCGGCAACCCGCCGCTCGGCCTGGTCCAGCTGATCCAGGATGCGCTCCTTGGCGGCCTCCAGCTCCACGGCCTTGCCCGCCAGCAGGATGCGCTGGGTGGCCTTGATTTCCCCGTCCAGCTCCTTGGCCTTCCGGGCCCGGGCGGCCTGCCGGCGCAGGGACTCCATCTGCTTATTCAGCTCGAAGAGGATGTCATCCAGCCGCAGCAGGTTCGCGCGGGTCTCGTCCAGGCGGCGCTCGGCCTCGCCACGGCGGAGCTTGTAGCGAGTGATGCCCGCGGCTTCCTCCAGCAGCACCCGGCGATCCTTCGGGCGGCTGCTGAGGATGAGGTCAATCTGGCCCTGCTGGATGAAGCTGTAGGCCCGGGTGCCCATGCCCGTGTCGAGCAGCAGGTCCTGGACATCCTTGAGGCGGGCCTCCCGGCCGTTGATGCGGTACTCGCTCCCCGTGTCCCGGTAGAGCCGGCGGGAGATGACCACTTCGCGGACCGCACCGGGCAGGGTGGGATCGGGCATCTCCAGGACCAGCTTCACCTCGGCCAGACCCATGGGCCGCCGCTGGGCGGTCCCGCCGAAGATGACATCGGACATCTCGGCGCCCCGGAGCATGGAGGGCCGCTGCTCGCCCAGCACCCAGGCCAAGCTGTCCGAGATGTTGGACTTGCCACAGCCGTTCGGCCCCACCACCGCCGTCATGCCGCCCGGGAAGCTGAGCTTCTGGGCGTCGGCGAAGGACTTGAATCCGTGGAGTTCGAGGGAGATCAGACGCACAGAGTCAGTGCTCCGGAGATTAGGGTGGGGAACATTCCCATTTATCATCCCATATCGGAAGGGGAATCCGAGTCCGCTATCCGGCGGGGGTCCCCTTGGGAATCGGCACGAAGCCCGGTAGACTCGGGTCTTCCCAGGCCATGTCCGGAGACACCTGTGCAGCTTGTCCAAGCCCTCAAGCAGGATCCTGCGGCCCCTGGCCGCCAGCGAGGGCATGGGATCGGGGTGCGGCCGTGAAAAACCCCCTGTTCACCCCTCCCGAGGCGTCGCTGCTCTGGCTGGAGGCTCATCAGGTGGTGGCGGGCTCCTTCAACCATGTGATCCAGGGCCCACCCGGGGAAGAGGTGCTGCTGCAGGCCCTCGCCGCCCTACCCCAGGGCCCCTCCCGCTGGGTCGTGGACGACCTGTGGTGCCCCTCCATCCTGATCCGCGACATCCCTGAGCTCCCCAAGGGCGCCGAAGCCCAAGAGGCCTTCTTCCGATGGCGGTTCTCGCAGATCCTCTCGCTGGAGGAGCCCCACTTCGTGCAGGCCCTGGAGGTCGAGTCTGGTCTCTGGCTGACTGCCGGGATCCGCCAGGACTTCCGCGACGAACTGCTGCAGTTGGCCCTCCGCACGGACCATAGCCTCCATGCCCTGACACCACGCTGGCTGCACCTCTACAACCTGCTCGCCCCCTCCCTCACCATGCCGGGCATGCTCCTGAGCCTGAGCCCCACGGAGCCCGGCCACTACGCCGGCACCCTGGTGGCCTGGGGCCGGACGCTCTGCCTGCTGCGCCAGTGGTCCGAGCCTCTCTCCCCCGAAGGCTGGCTGGAGGAGCGCATCGCTCCCAGCGCGGCCTTCCTCCAGCGCGAGTCCCGCAAGCCCCAGCAGCTCTACATCTGGGGCGCCACCGCCTGGCCCCATGCGGACCTGCCCGTCCGCTTCCTCGATGACCGCACGGTCCTTGGGGAGATGCGCTGATGGCCGTTCCAGTCCTTTCCCTCAACCTGGCACCCCGACCCAGCCTCTGGCGGCAGCGCCACCGGACCCTGGGGTGGGCGGCCCTCGCCTTCGGCGCAGCGGTGCTCCTGGGCAGCATCGGCTTCACCTGGCGGGCCTACCACCAGGCAGACCGCGCCGGCCGGGATGCCGTCAGCCTCACCGAGGAGGCCCGCCGGGCCTCCCGCCAGGAGCAGCAGATCCAAGCCTCCCTCCAGGAGATGGACGCCGCCAAGGAGCAAGCCCGCTGGAAGCTGGCCGAGCGCATCCTCCAGGAGCGCGCCCTGCCTTGGTCTCGCCTCACCGCGGAGCTGGAGCAGTGCATGGTGCCGGACATGCGCCTGAAGGGCCTGCAGCGGGCCCGGAGTAGCTCCCAGCAGGTGGTCCTCAAGCTCAAGGCCGAGGCCCGCACCCGCGAGGCCGAGGCGGCCTTCGTGGAGGCCCTGCGCGGCACGCCGGTGTTCGCCCAGGTGGTCCTGGAGCGGGAATCCGAGCGCAACGGCGGCGGCTGGGACTTCGAGATCACCCTCCCCGCTGCGGCCGTCCCCCCGCCCTTCAAGCTCAAGGCCATCAACCAGACGCCCGCGGGCCAGGCCCCTGTGGCAGCCCGCACGCCAGTGGCTGCAGCCAAGCTTGGCCGCCCCGTGGCCGTGGCCCTGCCCCAGCCCGTGAAGCCCATTCGGCCGACTCAGCCAGCCCCGGGTCTGGCGCAGCCCGCCCTCGGCCGCCCTGCCGCCGGCATGGCCTCCCAGCCGCCCCAGCCACAGGCCCCGCGCCCAACTGCCCAGCCCAGCTCGGCGGCTGCCCCGCCGCCGCCGCAGGCCGCCCCTGCGCCGCCCCCTGAAGAAGAGGAAACGGGACGCGTCCGTCAGACCCGCATCCGTCCCACCGTTCCGAGGCCCCCCCGATGACGAGTCCCCTCCGCGCGAGCCGCCTCCGCCTGGCCCTGGGCATCCTGGGGACCACGCTGGGCGTGGCCGTGGCCGTGTTCCTGCTGCCGGACGCCTCCCAGCAGCTCTCCCAGCAGCTGAAAGCCCGGCGGGATGCTGAGCAGGGCCGAAACCAGCAGGTCGAGCACCTCAAGGAACTACAGAATCTGGCCGATCGCCTCCGCCGAGGCCAGCAGGCCCTGGCCGGGCTGGAGGCCCGCCTGCCCCGTGGGTCCGCCGGCGAGCTCCAGTGGAGCCTCAGCAAGACCCTCCATCAGCTGGCCCGGAAGCACAACCTCCGCCTGGTCACCGTGAAGTACGGACTGCCCAGCAAGGAGGGCGCCCGCGGCTCTGACCTGGAGGCCGTGGAAGTGGAGTTCGTCGCCCTGGGCCTCTACTCAGACCACAAGAGCTTCATGCTGGAGCTGGAGGGTTCGGGCCTGCCCTTCGCCGTGCGGGACGGGCGCCTGGAGGAGAGCCCCGAAGGCGCTCGCTTGAACATCATCCTCCGCGCCTTCCGCAAGACCGGCACGCCGGACCGCGAAGAGGGTGAGGCATGAGCACAACCCCCCGCGGCACCGCTGTCCAGGGCATGCTCCAGGAGCTGCGCAACAACCGCAAGACGCAGGCGGCCCTGGCTGCCTTCGTGGTCACCCTGGGCCTCCTGCTCTACACCGCCTTCGCCCCGGATGCGCCCAAGAGCCGCCGGGCCGCCGACGGGCGCACGGGCACCAACCTCGACTCCCGGCAGCTGCAGGGCCTCCGGAAGCTACCGGATCTGGCCGCCCTTGACCTGGCTGGTGAGCTCCCACCCAAGCCCAAGGTGCTCCGGGACATCTTCATGTTCGAAGCCCCGCCCGTACCGGTGAAGCCACTCCCGCCCCCGCCACCACCACCGCCGCCCTCTCCGGAGGATGTCGAGCAGCAGCGCAAGGCCCAGGCCAAGGCCGCTGAGTTTGCCACCCGCCCCCAGGACCTGCGCTACCTCGGCTTCTTCAAGGGCACGCCCTCGGGCCTGGTGGGCGCCTTCATGAAGGGCGAAGAGCCCCTCACCCTCACCCCGGGCACAGTGGTCCGGGAGCGCTGGAAGCTCGTTTCCGTCCTTGATACCCGTGCCGAGTTCCAGAACCTGACCTACCCGGACCTGAAGCTTGTCCTGGAAACCCGCGAAGCCTCCGGCGGCGCGGTTTCGAACCAATTCTGATCCGAAGGAAGCCCCCGATGCCGATTCCCTCCTTCGCCCTCCTCCGCCGGTGCCTGCTGGTGGCCGCAGTCCTCCTCCTAGCCCTCGGCTGTTCCCTGCACCGGGCCAACAAGGCCTTCGACGAGGGCCGCTACGACGACTCCGTCATGGAATACCGCAACGCCCTCCGGAGCGATCCCACCAACACGAAGGCCCGCATCGGCATCAAGCGGGCCTCCCAGCGGGCCGCCGAGCTGCACCTCTCCCTGGCCCGCCAGGCCGAGACCCGGGGCTTCACGGACACCATCCTGGCGGAAGTGCGCAAGGCCCTGGTCCTGGATCCGGACAATCAGATCGCCCAGGACTGGCTCCTCAAGCTCGAGCAGAAGGCCGCCAAAGACCGGGCCGAGTCCGACTCCCTGGAAGACCTCGAGGCCATGAAGACCAAGGCTGATGCGGTCAATGCCGTCCAGCTCAACCCCCGCACCATCGACGGCATCGACCTCAACTTCGCCCGCCGCACCAGCATCCGGGAGATCTTCGCGACCCTGAGCAAGGCCTCCGGCGTGAACATCATTCCCCACACCTCATTCCAGGATGCAACGGTCTCCATCGACCTGCGCGGGCTGCCCTTCCAGCGGGTGCTGGACACCCTGATGCTGCAGAACGACCTGTTCTACAAGGTCATCGACAAGAACACCATCATGGTCTTCAAGGCCACTCCGCAGAACCGGGAGCAGTACGAGAACCAGATCATCAAGACCTACTACCTGTCCAACGCGGACCCCAATGAGCTGCGCTCCACGCTGACCACCATCAACCCCCAGCTGCGTGTCTTCACGGACAAGCGGGTGAACGCCCTCATTGTAAAAGCCAAGCCCCTCGAGCTGGCCATCGTGGATCAGGTGATCCGCTCGCTGGACAAGGCCAAGGCTGAAGTCATGGTCTATCTCGAGCTGATGGAAGTCACCGAGAACAGCCTGGAGCAGGTGGGCCTGCTGCCTGTGCTCAATGCGTCCGACACTTCCGGCACCTACCGCATGGGCGCCACCACGGTGAACAACACCTCGGGCATGAACACCAACTCCGGCTTCACGAAGATCCACACGGCCGACCTGCGGGTGCTGTTCCCCAACCTGGCCCTTGACTTCCTCAAGGGCAACGGGGATGCCCGCCTGGTCGCCAGCCCCAACGTGCGGGTGCTCTCTGGAGAGACCGGCGAGGTCAACATCGGCGAGAAGATCTCCACCACCCAGAGCCAGCTGTCTATGCCCTCCACGGGCAGCACCGGCACTTCCGCCCTCTCCTCCTCCCTGCTGGGCGGCGTGGGCCAGACCTCCTTCTCCTACGAGAACGTGGGCGTGAAGATCAAGGTGGAGCCCCGGGTCCACCACAACGGCGAGATCACGCTCAAGATCGACAGCACCGTCACCACCCTGAAGTCCGGCTCCACTCCGGGCCGCCCCGACCTGGGCCAGCGCGAGATCAAGACCTCCGCACGGCTGCGGGACGGTGAGACGGCCATCTTCGGCGGTCTGCTCAAGGACGAGGAGCAGAAGAGCCTGCAGGGCATCTGGGGCCTCGCCGACATCCCCTTCCTGGGCCGTCTCTTTGGCAACACCCACAACACCAAGGCCAAGACCGATGTGATCCTCACCATCCGGGCGGTGTTGGTGCGCAAGCCCGTGCTCACCGATCAGGACATGGCCCCCTTCAATCCCGAGGAGGCGAACTCCCGCTCTGGCCCCTTCACGGCTGATGCTGGGAAGAAGGCGCCCACCGCACCCGCAGCCCCCGCCACCCCGGCCGCCAAGCCCCCGGCGGCGCCTCCAGCAGCGGCCCTGCCCGGGTCGGCCAAGCCCCCTGCCCCTGCCCCGGCGCCTGCCCCGGCGCCAGCCACCAAGCCCGGCCCGCAGGCACCGACCCAGACCCCCCAGGCAGGCCAGCCCAGCCCTGCAGCTCCCCCGGCCCCGCCTTCGGATGCCATTCAGGACAAGAAGCCCGCCGGCGCAGCCGAGGTGGCTCCGGTCCCCTCCGACCTGGTGATCTTCATGGCGCCCACGGTGTCCGAGATCAAGGCCGGCGAGAAGGCCCGCATCACCCTCACCGTGAGCGGTGGCAAGGGCATCAGCTCCGGCACCCTGGAGATCCGCCTGCCCCCGGGCCTCCGCCTCAACAACCTGACCCCCGGCGACTTCCTCACGGGCGACGGCGGCGGCCTGGAGCAGTTCCCGGGCAAGGACGGCATCCTGAAGGTGACCTTCCGGCGCAGTCCGGCTGGCTCCGACAGTGGTCCCTTCGCCACCCTTGAGCTGGAGGGCCTCACGGCCGGGAACGCCCCGGTGCTCATCCAGAGCGGTCAGTTCATGGCCGGCACCAGCCCCGTCTCGGGCCGCTGGTCCAACGCCCTCGTGACGGTGCAGTGAAGCCCCAGCGCGGCTTTACCCTGCTCGAGCTGGTGGTCACCGCCACCGTGCTGATGATCCTGGCTTCCGTGGTTGTTCCCCTGGCCAAGAATGGCCTGCGGCGGCAGTCGGAACTTGAGCTGCGCCGGTCCCTGCGCGAGATGCGTACCGCCATCGATACCTACAAGAAGGCCGCCGAGCAGATGAAGATCAAGCCCCCCCCGGCGGATGCCAACTTCTACCCCGAGAGCCTGGAGGTCCTGGTGGACGGCGTGCCCGTCAGCGGCTCCCTGAGCCGGAAGATGCGCTTCCTGCGGCGCATCCCCGTGGATCCCCTCACCGGCAAGGCGGAGTGGGGCATGCGGAACACCAGCGACGAAGCCACCAGCACCTCCTGGGGCGGGGGCCATGTCTACGATGTCTACACCCTCTCCCAGGGCACGGGAATGAACGGCATACCCTACCGGGAGTGGTGAGAATGGCGGTTGCCTCCACCGGCCAATCACGCTAGTCTTGGGGTTCGCATATTCCGGAACCTGCGGGGACCGGAGTGCTCTTTCAAGCGGATATGGCGGAATTGGTAGACGCGCTAGCTTCAGGTGCTAGTGTTCACAAGACGTGGGGGTTCGAGTCCCTCTATCCGCACCAATTTTTGGCGGCTTTGCCGACAAAAATTGGTGAGAAGAAAAGCAAAAATGCAGTTGATAACAGGTACCTGGCCTCTTCCAGGTTCGACCCATCCTTGGTACGGGACTGAGGATTTTCGCCGCAGGCGATATCTGGCAACGCGCAGCGTTGGCAGCGGGTGACGGGAGCGACCCCCGAAAAGGAGCCACCATGGCCCTCAACGTAGACCAGAAAAAGATCATCATCGACGACTACAAGCAGCACGAGTCGGACACGGGTTCGCCCGAGGTGCAGGTGGCCATCCTCACCAAGCGGATCAATGACCTGACCGAGCACTTCAAGATCCACAGCAAGGACTACCACAGCCGCCGCGGGCTCATGATCATGGTTGGCCAGCGCCGCCGCCTGCTCGACTACCTCAAGAAGAAGAGCAAGGAGCGCTACGCCACCCTCATCGAGCGCCTCGGCCTCCGCCGCTAGGCCCTTCCAGTCCCATGAAAACGCCCGCAACTGCGGGCGTTTTTTCGTTATGTTCGAAGGATGGACCTGCAGCCCCTGCCCCGCCCAGCCCAGCCCGACCCCTACACGGTGTCCGACCGACAGCCTCTCTATGACTCGCCTTGGATCCGCCTGCGGGAGGACCGCTTCCGCCACCGGAGGGGCGCCGAAGGGCGCTACGCTGTCTGCGGTTTTGTCCGCTCCGCCTGTGGTGTCCTGGCCCTGGATGCGGAGGACCGGGTGGTGCTCGTGGGGCAGTGGCGCTACCCCCTGGAGACCTACTCCTGGGAGCTGCCAGAGGGCGGCGGCGATCCCTCGGAGAGCCCCTACGAAGCCATGCGCCGGGAGCTGGCCGAGGAGGCTGGCCTGACGGCCGGCTTCTGGGAGCCCCTGGCCTTCTTCCACCCCAGCAACTCTTCCACGGATGAAGAGGCCTTTCTCTTCCTGGCCACGGACCTGGCGCCGGCGGCCACCCATGAGCCCGAGGATGACGAAGAGCTCCTGCTCCACCGGGAGCCCTTTGCGGACTGCCTGCGGCGAGTCCTCCGGGGCGAGATTACCGACGGCCCCACCGTGGTGGCGCTGCTGGCCCTGCAGGCCCGGCGCACAGGCATCACAGCCGCCATGGATCCGGCCCTGGCGGAACGCTTCTTCCAGCGCCCCACCGAGCACCCGGCCCCGGGACGGGCCCGCTGGCAGAACCTGGACCCCGCATGATCCTCACCCTCCACCCCGACACCCCGCAGGTGCGCCACCTGGAGCGCATCGCAGAGGTGTTGCGGCGGGATGGGGTCATCGCCTATCCCACGGACACCCTCTTCGGCCTCGGCTGCCTGGCTTCACGAAAGAAGGCCGTGGATCGCGTGCAGCAGCTCAAGGTCCGGGATCCCAAGAAGCCCATGTCGATGCTCTGCGCTGACATGGAGATGCTGTCCCGCTATGCGCGGCACCTGGACACCCCCACCTTCCGCGTCCTGAAGCAGCTGCTGCCGGGTCCCTACACGGTGCTGCTGCCCGCCAGCCGGGAAGTCCCTCGCTACCTACAGAACAAGCAGGTGGTGGGGCTGCGCATCCCAGCCAGCACCTTCTGCCGGTCCCTGCTGACGCTGCTCGGCGAGCCCATCATCACCACCAGCGTGGTGCTGCCAGGCCAGGCCATGCTCAACACCGCCTGGGAGCTGGAGGAGGAGCTGGGGCACGCCCTGGATCTGGTGGTGGACTGCGGCCAGCCCGAGGGCGTGCCCAGCACCATTCTGGATCTGTGCGGGGATGAGCCTGAGCTGCTGCGGCAGGGGGCCGGGCGCTGGCCCCTATGACTTGCGGGCCCGCTCGGCGGCCTTCTGGCGCAGGGCCTCGCACTCCGCCTCGCTGAGCAGGCCATCCCGCTTGAGCCCCTCGATGCGGCGCAGGGCCCCTTCCAGGTCTAAGGGCGGCTCGGCGGGACGGGCTGGCGCGGCGGTCTTGGGGGGCGCGGCTGCCCGGGGCCCCACGGACTGGCCCAGCAGGCGGCCCAGGTCCTCGCTCCAGCGGGCGTGCCGGAGCGCCATGAAGTCGGCGTCTGCCGCCTCCAGGGTGTTGTGCAAGGCCGCCAGGAGCTCGCCGGAGTCGGCATCCACCAGCTTCAGGTCGAAGGTGAGGGTACAGGGCTGCGAGTTGAACTGGGCATCACCGGAGCCCCCGGTGGCATCCACCACCCGCCCCAAGAGCAAGACATCCCCGGTGCTGCGGGAGACCGGCAGGGCGCCCTTGAGGCCCTTGGCTAGGCCCTTCGCCAGCCCCGGAACCAGGGTCGGGGCCATCCGCATCAGGAGGTGCTCGTCATGGATGGCTCGCTTCCCCAGCAGCCAGACCGCAGGCTGCCAGTCCCGCACCTGGAGGGTGCGACCCTGGAGGTCCAGGCCCGGCTTGACCCAGGCCAGCCCAAGGGTGGGCGACGGGCTGAAGGCGGCTGTAGGGCCGAACCAGACGGCCTCTAGGCGCCCGCCATCCAGCGGGGCTGCCTGCCCCGCCAGGAGCGCAGGGACAGCGAGCAGCAATACGGAAAGGGGTCGCATGGGCACTCCGGAGCCAGGGCGGCTCAGTCCACCCGGTAGTGGCAGCCCCGGCTTTCCGGGTTCTGCAGGGCGGCGTTCAGGATGAGCTTCGCGCAGAGGATCCCGCTGCGCAGCTCCAGCAGCTCCCGGCTGAGCAGGGACTCGTGGTAGAAGCGCTCGATGCGATGGGCCAGGTAGTGGAGATCGGCCTTGGCGCGGTGGAGGCGGCCGCCGGTGCGGACGATGCCCGCGTAGTTCCAGAGGGTGCTGCGGATCAGGCCCCAGTCCTGGTCGATGAGCAGGGGATCCGTGCTCTCCGGGGCGAACGGGGTGTGCCACCGGGCCAGCTCGCCTGGGTCTGGGTCCGGCGGTCCCGCCAGCTCTGCCACGATGGCCTCGGCCCCTCGGAAGCCCCAGAGCAGGCCCTCCAGGAGGCTGGTGGAGGCGAGGCGGTTGGCGCCGTGGAGGCCCGTGCAGGCCACCTCCCCCGCTGCGAAGAGACCCGACAGGCTGGTGCGGCCTTCCAGATCCACCAGGACGCCGCCGCAGAAGTAGTGGGCGGCGGGCACCACGGGAATGGGCTGGCGGTGCGGGTCCAGGCCCTCAGCGCGGCAGGCGGCCACCACCGTCGGGAAGTGGGTCTCCAGGTCCAGCCGGGTGGCCACGGGGCCCAGATCCAGGTAGACGCAGGCCTCGCCGCTGGAGGCCATCTCCTGGAAGATGGCGCGGCTCACCACATCGCGGGGGGCCAGCTCAAGATGCTCTGGGGCGTACTTCTCCATGAACCGCTCGCCCTTCCGATTCAGCAGGCGGGCACCCTCGCCGCGCAGGGCCTCGGTGAGCAGGGTGCGGGGCTTGCCTGGTACATAGAGGGCCGTGGGATGAAACTGGATGTACTCGCAGTTCACGATGCGGGCGCTGGCCCGGTAGGCTGCGGCCAGGCCGTCCCCCGTGGCGCTGGGCGGGTTGGTGGTGTGCAGGTAGAGGTAGCCCAGGCCGCCCGTGGCCAGCAGGGTGCGCCGGGCCAGCAGGCCCTCCACGACCCCGGTGGCGGGGTCGAACAGGAAGGCACCATGCACCCGGATGGGCTCGTACACCCGCACGGGGCTGAGGCAGTGGTGGGGACTGGTGATCAGGTCCACCAGGACAAGACGCTCCCGCACCTGGATGTTGGGATGACTGCGGACGGCCTCGCTGAGGGCGCTCTGGATGGCCAGCCCCGTGGCGTCTTTGGCGTGGTAGATGCGGCGGGCGCTGTGGGCGGCCTCAGCCGTGGGGTCCGGCGTGCCGGTGGCACCCAGGTCGAAGGGCACGCCCAGGCGCTCCCAGAGGAAGCTGCGGCAGAGGCGGGGGCCCTCCTCCGCCAGCAGGCGCACGGCCTCTTCACGGCAGAGGCCGCCACCGGCCGCATCGATGTCGGCGGCCAGCAGGTCCGGGGAGTCCCCTTCCTCCGGCGGTGCCAGGCCGATGATCCCGCCCTGGGCCCAGGCGGTGTTGGTCTGGCCCAGCTCGTCCTTCGTCACCAGGATCACCGAGGCACCCAGATCGGCCGCGCGCAGGGCCGCAGCGCAGCCGGCGATTCCGCCGCCCAGCACCAGCAGGTCTGCCTTGGTGTTCATGCCAGCTCCCAGGTGGGGCGATCCAGCGCCCACAGGAGCGCCAGATCCGAATCATCCGTCATGCGCCTGCCCTCGTCCAGTCGGCGGAGCGTCAGGCCCAACGCGGCATCCGCCCGCACCTGGCCCCAGGGCGTGGCCACGATCCCGCCACAGGCCTCCAGGCGCACCCGGGTTTCCTCCCAGAGGGCGAGCAGGCCGGAGCGGTTGTGCTGCTGTAGGTGGTGGTACCCGCCCGCCATGAGGATCAGGCCCTGGAGGCCCTCCCGCAGGGGACCCGCAGCGGCGCCCCACAGCGGCTCCAAGGCGTCGTGACACTCGTGGAAGAGGCCGTGGTTGAAGAGGGACACCCCGCAGGCCAGCGGGTAGTTCTCCCCCGGGGCGAGGGGCGTGAGGGCGGCCAGCGTCCAGCCGCTGCGGAGGCTCACCAGGGGTCCCCATGGCCCCCAGGCGGCTCCCGGGAGCCAGCCCCCAGGCCCAGCCAGGGCCGTGTCGGGTCGGGTGGCCCGGTCCCGCTGCCAGGCCGCCGCGGGGTCACTGCAGCCCAGGGCCGCCAGCAGCCGCGCCCCATGGGCCAGGAGCCGATCCTCGGGCAGGCCTTCCGGGTACTCACTGCGCAGGGTCGGGGCCCCCAGGATGATGGGCCACACCAGGGCCTCCCGGGCGGCCGGATCGGCCAGGGCGGCCTCCAGACGGTCCCGGAGCACGTCCTGGACGGCGGCGGGGAGCAGGGGCTGGCGCTGCCAGAAGGGGGTGCGGTTGCAGGCGTCGCTCATGGGTCCACCAGCAGCTTCAGGGTCAGGCCACCCTGGTCGTTGTCCATCACGCCCACCCAGGAGCAGCCAGGGATGCGGCCCCGCAGGACCTGGCGCGGATCCCCTTTCCCGGTGCTCAGGAGCCAGCGGGCCACCAGGCCCCGGAACTTCTTGGAGAAGTGCCCCATGGCCCGGCCTTCGGCTTCAAAAATCTCGATGGAGTGACGGGGCCGGGACCAGCCCTTGAGCAGGTCCGCCGCATCCCCCGGCAGCAGCTCCCAGAGGGGGCCCTCCGGCAGGGCGTCCAGCTGGACCATCAGCTCCCGCCGCCAATGAGCCTTCAGGCCCGGCAGGGCGGCCAGCTTCAGCTTGTAGGGCGGCACCGGCTCATCGCCGCGCACCAGGCCCCGCAGGCTCGACAGGATGTGGACCTGGCTCCAAGCGGCCGGCGGCAGCGTGGCGGCATCCAGGGCCTGGAAGGCCACCCCGGTGTAGCGGGCCAGGGCGGGCAGCAGGGGCACCCGGCCCCCCAGGGCCAGGGCTTCGGCGCGGGCCCGGTCCAAGGCCAGGCCCTTCACCTGCAGGGCCTTCTGCAGGGCCGCCGGCGAAGCGGTCTGGGCCAGATCCACCAGGGCCTCACGCACCCAAACTTGGGCCGGCGTCTCGGGCAACCGGCCCGGCACGCCGCCTGGGGCCTTGTCCTCGGAGGGTGCCAGCAGGATGAGGGGCAGTGATTTCATCGGGAGGCCACCCAGGCTTCCAGGCTCACCAGGCGGAACCCGGCGAGCAGGTCGCGCAGGTGATCCCCGTAGCCGCGCAGGCCGGCGCTGTGGGCAAAGCGATGGCCGAGGCTGGCGCCAGGCAGGGGCGGCTGGGCGTCGTCGAGCTCCCAGGGATGCAGCACCAGCGGGGTGCCGGCGTCCTCCGCAGCGAGGGCCTCCAGGGCCCGGCGCACCAGGCCGAAGGGCAGGACCCGCAGACCCCAGCCCCACAGCGGCGACTGGAGGGGACCGCGCCAGAGCACCGGCGGCGGCAGCTCCCAGAGACCCTCGGTCAGGAGGTGGGGGCGCCGGGGCCAGGCGACATCCCCGATAACAGCCAGCGGCGCCCGGCTGGAGTCGTAGCGAAAACCCAGCTCCGGCAGGTCCCGCCACCACTCGGCGGCCGGCCCTCGCAGGCTCCACTCCGGCGCCCGGTAGCCCACCACGGGGGTTCCGGTCAGGTCCTCCAGCAGGGCCTTGCCATCCCGCAGGGAGTCCCGCCAGGCCAAGCGGTCCAGGAGGAAGGCCCGGCGGTGGCTTAGGCCATGGAGGGCCACGGTGTGCCCCGCCGCAGTGATGCGCCGGAGCAGGTCCGGGTGGCGCCGCGCCTGATCCCCCAGACAAAACCAGGTGGCCGTGGCCCCCAGGTCCGCACACAGGGCCAAAGCCCGCTCCGTGGCCAGGGGCAGGCGGCACTCGAAGCTGTCCAGTGCGCCCGGTGCGTCGAAGGGCGGGCAGCAGAGCTGGAACCAGTCCTCCCAGTCCAGGGAGAGCGGGAGGCGACGCAGGCTCAGGTGAAGTTCCGCTCGGACAGGCTGATGAACTCCAGGGAGAAGTCATCGAGCTCGGTCTGGAACTGCTTCAGCTGGCCCTGAAAGAAGTTGTACGCCATGAGCGCCGGGATGGCCGCCACCAGGCCGATGGCCGTGGCCACCAGGGCCTCGGAGATGCCCGGAGCCACCGTGGCGAGGTTGGCGTTGCCGGTGGCACCGATGCCGCGGAAGGCATCGATGATGCCCCACACCGTGCCGAAGAGGCCAATGAACGGGCTCACTGCGGCCACCGTGGCCAGGCCCCCCAGGGAGCGCTCCAGGCGACCCATCTCCACCACACTGGCCCGCTGCAGGCTGCGCTCGACCGCCTCCATGCTGCGCAGCGTGGCCTTGCCATCCTGGCCCACCTGCTTCAGCTGATAGGTCACTTCGCTGTAGCCCGCCATGAAGAGGCCCACCAGGGGGCTCAGGGCATAGCCCTCTACCTGCTGCTTGAACTCGCGCCAGTCCGTGGCCTGCTTGAACGCGACCCGGAAGGACTCCGACACGGTTCGGCTGCGGCGGTACAGCAGTCCCTTGCGGATGATCACCACCCAGCTCAAGAGGGAAAAGATCATCAGGATCAGGAGCACGGCCTTCGAGACCGGACCCGAATGGAGCATGACCTCCAGCAGGTTGACCTCGCCGCCCGTGGGTGCTGCCAGCATCGCCATGCCGCCTCCGTGGGGCCATGATAGCGTCTCTAATGCGCTACACTCGACAGGTTTGCGTGAGGTAGCCATGCGGGTGCTGGTCATTGGTTCAGGGTATGTGGGGCTGGTAGCCGCCGTCTGCTTTGCCGAGGGCGGGAACCAGGTCCTCGGGGTGGATGTGGACGGGGCCAAGGTGGCCGCGCTGTCCAAGGGCAAGTCCCCCATCTTTGAGCCGGGCCTGGAGGAGCTGCTGGCAAAGCACCTGGCCGCTAAGACCCTGCGTTTCAGCACGGAGCTGATGCCCGCCATGGGGGATGTGGATGTTGCCTTCATCTGCGTAGGCACGCCCCAGAGCGAGGACGGCAGCGCTGACATGAAGTATGTTCTGGCTGTCGCAGGAGAGATCGGCCAGGGCATGGCCCTGCGTTCCCCTGACGCCCCGCCCCTGGTGGTGGTGGACAAGAGCACCGTGCCCGTGGGCACTGCGGCCAGGGTCCATGCCGAGATCGCCCGCCACACGAACCGGGCCTTTGAGGTGGTGAGCAACCCCGAGTTCCTGCGGGAAGGCTCGGCCCTCGGTGACTTCCTGGAGCCCGACCGGGTCGTGATTGGCTGCCGCACGGATCACGCCGAAGCCATCATGAAGGCCCTCTACCAGCCCTTCCTGGACCGCAGCGGCGGCAAGTGGTTCCGCATGGACCCCCCCAGCGCCGAGCTCACCAAGTACGCTGCCAACGCCATGCTGGCCCTGCGCATCAGCTTCATCAACGAGATCGCCAACCTGGCAGAGTCCGTCGGTGCGGACGTAGACCACGTGAAGACCGCCATCGGTGCCGATCACCGCATCGGCCCGGCCTTCCTGAATCCGGGCCCGGGCTTCGGCGGCTCCTGCTTCCCCAAGGACCTGCAGGCCCTCCTCAAGGTCGGCCGGGAGCAGGGCCATCCGCTCATGACCCTGGCGGCCACCGTGGAAGCCAACCGCCACCAGAAGCAGGTCCTGCTGCGCAAGGTGAAGGCCCACTTCGGCGTGAAGGGCGGCACGCCCGCGCCCCTCAAGGGCCGCCGCTTCGCCCTCTGGGGACTGGCCTTCAAGGCCGACACTGACGACATCCGGGAGAGCATGGCCCTCGAGCTGATCGACGGCCTGGTGAACCTGGGGGCCGAGGTGGTGGTGCACGACTTCGCCGCCATGGAGGCCGTGCAGGCCCGCATCGGCGACCGGGTGCGCTACGCAGCCACGCCGCTGGAAGCCTGTGAAGGCGCCGACGCCCTGCTCATCGCCACCGAGTGGGCGGACTACCGCACGGCCGACCTGGAGGCCGTGGGGAAGGCCCTCAAGGCTCGCCGCATCTTCGATGGCCGCAACCTGTTTCGGCCTGAGGTCATGGAGGCTTGCGGCTGGACCTACCACTCCCTGGGCCGTCGGGCCGTGCAGGGCCCCTGATCCGCACCCGGCTGAGAAATGTGGCTCGCCGAGAAGCTTCCCCAGCAAGGCGTGCTTAGAATGGACCCAGGCCTTTCGGCAACTCCCTGCCGAAGCCGCCACCACCCTGAACCGGCACCACCCGCTACGGAGACCCCCATGGGCAACCTCGGAATGATGGAGATACTGCTGATCGGCGTCGCCCTGCTGATCTTCTTCGGGCCCTCGCGGCTGCCGGAGCTCGGCAAGAGCCTGGGCAAGGGCATCCAGGAGTTCAAGAAGGCCAGCAAGGAGCTGACGGACGCCGTCAAGGGTGATGTCGTGGCGGACAAAGAGCCCGAAAAGGACAAGGACCACGATAAGAAGTAGCACTGGCCTTCGCCCACCGCCCGCCGGCTGGACCGGCCCCCTGACCGCGCGAGGACCATGGGCCTACCCGATACGCCGCCCGACAAGATGAGCTTCTGGGAGCACCTGCAGGAGCTGCGGGTGCGCATCGTTCGCTCCCTGCTCATCGTGGCCGTGGGCTTTGCGGTGACCTACGCCTTCCGCTTCAAGCTCTGGACCTGGGCCCAGAAGCCGTTCCTGGAGGCCATGGCCCGCCAGACCCACAAGCCCATCGGCTCCCTGGATCCCTTCGCCTTCACGGACCTCACGGAGCCCTTCTTCAGCATGATGCGGCTCTCGCTGTGGGCCGCCGCCTTCCTCGTAGCCCCCTTCCTGTTCTATCAGCTCTGGGCCTTCATCCGGCCCGGCCTGCTGCCCAAGGAGCGCCGACTCGTCATCCCCTTCGTGGTGGTGACCTCGGGCTGTTTCCTCGGGGGCGCCGCCTTCGCCTACAGCCAGGCCTTCAAGTTCCTGGGTGACATCCTCTTCCAGGAGGCGGCCACCGCCGGACTGCGGGCCAATCTGCATGTCTCGGACTACCTGGACCTGTTCATCTCCACCCTGCTCATCACCGGCATCATGTTCGAGCTGCCGGTGCTGTTCTTCTTCCTGGCCCGGTTCCGGATCGTGACCGCCCGGCTGATGCTGAAGTACTGGCGCCACGCCACCATGGCGATTCTCATCTTCAGCGCCTTCTTCACCCCGGGCGATGTGGTGGTCACCACCCTGTTCTTCAGCGTGGTGCTGCTGGGTCTCTACTTCGTCTCCGTGGTCGTGGCCTGGCTGGCCGAGCCCCGCCAGCCCAAGTAACGGGACACAGGGTCGGGGTAACAGGACCGGATTAGCGTGAAGCACGCCCTCTCCCCTTCATCCCTGTTTTCAAAGAAAGAGCAAAGAAACAGGGATGCAAGGGATGAAGGGGATAAGTGCAAAGGCAGGCCTGGGGCCTTCTTCCAAGCGCGCTTTCTCTGAGCCCCTCCGCCGCCCTCGTTCTTTCTCCGCGAGAGTGGTTTTCTTTCCCGCCCGTAGTGCTCAGAGGCCTTCGAGATCATCCAGGCACTGCGCAACCGCGCGATTGGGCTCGGGCAGCAGGGATAGGGCCTCTCGCTCCGAGGCACTGTTCAGCAACCCCCGGAGGGCCTCCTCCAGGTGCGCGGTGAAGCCCTCGCCCTGTTCCACCAGGCGGGCCCGGCCTTCGGCGACCATGGCCTGGGCGTTCTGCCGCTGGTGATCGTTCGCACTGGTGGGCAAGGGCACCAGGACCGAGCCCCGGCCCGCGGCCTTGAGCTCCGCACAGGTGCTGGCCCCGGAGCGGCTCAGCACCAGGCTGGCTCCCGCCATGGCCTCGTCCACCCGGGCGATGAAGGGCACCAGGGCGTGCCGAGGATGCCGGGGCAGGTCAGCCAGGCGGGTGAACTCAGCGGGGCCAGCCTGGTGGAGCACCTCCCACTGCGGGAAGGCCCCCAGCAGGGCCGGGGCCAGCGTCAGAACGGCCTCGTTGAGGGCCCGGGCCCCACCGCTGCCCCCCAGCACCAGCAGGCGGAATGGAGCCCCCAGCGACCCAACAGGAGGGAAGGTGCGCAGGAAGGCTTCCCGCACCGGCGTGCCCACCACCCGGCAGTCCGCCCGGGGCAGGAGGGGCCGCACGGCCTCCATGCCACACCACACCCGACCGGCGGCGGGGGCCAGGTGCTTGATCAGGGCGCCGGGGGCGGCGTTGCTCTCATGTAGGAAGAAGGGGATGCCCAGCGCGCGAGCCGCCAGCAGGGCCGGGGCGGCACCGTAGCCGCCGGTGCCCACCACGGCCCAGGGACGGTCCTGGCGCCAGAGGGCCTTGAGGTGGGTCATCGCCCGCCAGAGCTTCCAGGCCGACCTGGCCACTCGCAGCGGGGAGCGCCCAATAAACCCTTCCACGTCCAGCAGCAGATGGGGCCAGGGGCTGGCCGGCAGCTCCCGGGCCTCGATGCCCCGCTGGGCGCCCACGAAAGCGATGGGACGCTCCGGCCACCGGGCCCGGGCGCCCTCTGCCAGGGCGATGGCTGGAAAGAAATGCCCCCCAGTCCCGCCCCCCGTGAGGACGAGCGCATCCCGGAATCTGGGCAAGGCATCGCTCATGCTTTCTTCACCTTAACCCAGAGCCTGGGCTCCGACCCAGGGCCAGGGCTGGACCCTACCCCAAGGCAGGCAGGAGGCTGGATACAAAATTCCGTGATCCTGGCTGGGTCTGGGGCCTCCCTCGGGCTAAACTCTACCTATGAGTCGGCGATTGCCCGACCGGTCCAAAACGCCACTGGGAGTGCCCATGAAGATCCTTGTCGCCATCAAGCAGGTCCCCGACACCGAGTCCCGGATCAAGGTCGCCGCCGACGGCTGTTCCCTCGATCCCGCCGATGTGAAGTGGATCATCAGCCCCTACGATGAGTACGCCCTGGAAGAGGCCATCCGCATCAAGGAGGGCAAGGGCGCCGAAGTCGTTGCGCTGACCGTGGGCGCAGACGCCGCGCGGGATGTGCTCAAGAACGCGCTGGCGCTGGGCGCCGACTCGGCTGTGCTCCTCAAGGGCGACGGCCAGGGCGATCCCTATGCGGTGGCCCAGATGATCGCGGCCTACGCCAAGGACAAGGGCTTCGACCTGTTCCTCTGCGGCAACAAGGGAATGGGCGGGGACAACGCCGCCATGGGCCCCATGTTGGCGGAGGTGCTCGGCATCGCTCAGGCCAATGTGGTGGTGAAGCTCGAGCTGGGCGACGGCACCTTCCGGGCCGAGCGCGAGATTGAGGGTGGCAGCGAAGTGGTGGAGGGCGCCCTGCCCGCCGTGGTCACGGCTCAGAAGGGCCTGAACGAGCCCCGCTACGCCAGCCTCAAGGGGATCATGGCCGCCAAGAAGAAGACCATCGAGGAAATCGACGCAGCCCCGGCCACCGCTGGTTCCTGCGTCAGCACCCTGGCCCTGCCGCCGGAGCGCGCCGCTGGGCGCCGCCTGGAGGGCGAGGCCCCGGCCCAGGCCGCAGCCCTGCTCCAGGCCCTCAAGGACGAAGCCAAGGTCTTCTAGCACTCCTCCTGCGAACCTCCGACTGATAAGGAAACCCCATGATTCTCGTATTCTGTGAGCTCAAAGAAGGCCAGATCCGCAAGCCCAGCGCGGAGGCCCTCAGTGAAGGCCGCCGCCTGGCCGACGCCGCCGGGCTGCAGCTCGGCGCCATCTTTGCCGGAGCCTCCTGCGCCGGTTCCGCCGATGCTGCCAAGTACGGTGCCGATGTGATCTTCTGCGCCGAGGGCGCCTCCCTGGCCTCCTACTCCAGCGACGGCTTCGCCCAGGTCTTGGCGGACACCGTCCAGGCCAAGGGCGCGACCGTTCTACTGGCGGCCGCCACGGCCGTGGGCAAGGATGTGGCCCCCCGCACCGCCGCCCGCCTGGGCGCTGGCTATGCCTCGGACGTCACCGGTCTGGCCATGGTCGGCGGCAAGCTCCAGGCCGTGCGCCCGGTCTATGCCGGCAAGGCCTTCGCCACCACCAGCTTCGCCAGTGCGGTCCAGGTGGCCACCACCCGGCCCAATGTCTTCCCCGCCGCCGAGAAGGCTGGTGCGGGCGTGGCCGAAGCCGTCGCCGCTCCCGCTGGTGGCTTCAAGTCCGTGGTCAAGGAGATCCTCGCCAAGGCCTCCGGCAAGGTGGACCTCAGTGAAGCCAACATCATCGTGAGCGGTGGTCGCGGCATGAAGGACGGCGCCAACTTCGGGCTGCTCGAGTCCCTGGCCGACGCCATCGGCGGCGTGGTGGGTGCCTCCCGGGCCGCCGTGGATGCGGGCTGGGGTCTGCCCCACAGCATGCAGGTGGGCCAGACCGGCAAGGTCGTCAGCCCCACCCTCTACATCGCCTGCGGCATCAGCGGCGCCATCCAGCACATCGCTGGCATGAGCGGCTCGAAGTTTATCGTCGCCATCAACAAGGACCCCGAGGCCCCCATCTTCAAGCTGGCGGACTACGGCATTGTTGGGGATCTGTTCGAAGTCGTTCCCGAGCTCACCAAGTCCGCCCAAGGGATGGGCATCGGTTCCAACTAAGCTCTTTTCCCATCTCCAAAACAACGGCCCGGCGACTGCCGGGCCATTGTTTTGGAGCAGAGGACAGACCTAAAGCCCAAACTGCCGCAGATGATGATCCAGGTGCTTGTAGCCCAGGCGGCCCCACTCTTCGCCGCTGAGGCGGCCAAAGAAGGGGTGGGTGGCCTGGGCCGCCTGCTCGGGACCCCGGCGGACAAAGCGGTCGAGGATCGTGGCAAAGCGGGTGCGTTCCACCTCGAAATCCCGGGCGCCGGAGGCCACGAAGCCAGGGTCTGTCGGCACCTTTTTCTTGAATGGCTTGTCGCCCAGCACCAGGCTCCGGATGAAGGGCGTGAAGAGCTTGCCCAGGAAGGTCTGCTGGGCCGGGCGGTCGCCCGTGGCCACCTCCAGAGCCAGGGCACAGTGCAGCAGCATCTGGGCAGGGTCCATGGTGCCCCAGCGGCGGGCCGTGTCCGGCTCGAGGGCGGCCAGGCGCAGGGCCAAGGCCTCCCGGTCAGCGGGAACGAAGAGGGAGTTCATGGATGGCCTCCAGGGTCGAGCAGGTTGGGGCCCCCTCAGAGGGGCTCGAAGCCTTCATCCAGCAGGAAGTCCCGGGCCGCTTCCAAATCCCCGAAGCGGGCCACGACCTCATCGCCCTCGTAGGCATCGCCGTCGAGGGCGTCCAAGGTGTTGCGCTCCCTGATGATGCAGGAGCCGCCGATCTCATCCAGGCCGAACTGGACAATCTCTCGGATGATCCCCAGCTCATCCCGCCAGACTTCCACGCGCAGATCGGTTCCCATGGTCTCCTCCCCGCCTGGGCCCTAGCCCACGCAAGGTTAGGTCTTTTCGAAGAACAGCACCACCATCCCGAAGCCCACCCGATCCCCGTGCTTAAGCTCGCGGGGCTCACCAGGTAGGATGCGCTCGCCGCGCACGAAGGTGCCGTTGGCCACGCCGGGTTCCTCCAGCAGGAAGTAGAGCCCGTGCTCGCAGAGGATGCGGGCATGGCGGCGGGAGACACTGAGGTTGTGGTCCTCCTCCGTGAGGTCGATGTCCGGGTGCACGCCCGTGGCGGGGTCAAAGCGGCCAATGAGGGAGCCGTGGGACAGGATCGGAAAGGGGTTGCCGCTCAGCACGGACACAAGGTTGGCCACCGGACCGTTGGTGTCCTTGGCAGGCTTGGCGGCGTCCAGGGCCTCCACCCGCTCGCCCAGCTCCCGATGTCGCTGGACCAGGCGCTGCATCATCTTGACGGCCACTTCCGGGCTCTGTCGGATCATGCGCAGGAAGGTCCCCCGGTTGATGGCAATGAGGTCTGAGTCCTCCAGCGTGATGGCCGTGTGCTGCCGCGGCAGCGCCTCCAGCAGGCTGGCCTCGCCGAAGAAGTCGCCCTTGGTCAGCTCCTCGGCCCATTCACCCTTGGGCTCCTCCGAGACATAGAGCCTCACGCGGCCCGAGAGGATGACGTACATCTGCTGGGCCATTTCGCCCTTGCGGAAGACCATCTCGCCTTCTCGAAAGCGCAGCTTGCTCTGCTCGATGAAGCTGGGTTCAGCCATGGACGTCCCGGGGTGGCCCCTAGGTTACCCCATGGCCCAAGTCTGCGGGGATCTCAGGCGCCAGAGACCTGGGCGAAGGCCCGGACCAGCAGCTCCTCAAGGATCCGGGCCTCGGTTTCGGAGAACCCGTCAAGGTGGGGGCTGTCCAGGTCGAGCACCCCGACCACCGCCCCGGCAATCCGCAGCGGGATCACCAGCTCGCTGCGGGTAGCACCGTCGCAGGCGATATGCCCCGGGAAGGCGTGAACATCCGGCACCCGCTGGGTTTCCCCCGTGCGGGCGCAGGCCCCGCAGACGCCCCGCTCGTAGGGAATGCGCAGGCAACCCATGCCGCCCTGGTAGGGGCCCACCGCCAACATCCGCTCACCCACCCGGCGGTAGAAGCCGCACCAGTTGGTCTGGGGGAAGGTATCCCACAGCAGGCAGGCCAGGGTGGCTTCCACCGCCACGGCATCCGTCTCGCCCGCCACGGCGGCTTCGATCTGGGGTAGGGCCTCCCGGAGCCGAGCCACGCGCTCCGCCTCCGGCAGCAGGGTGCCCCGGGCCACCTTGGGCAGCAGAATGCCTTCGCTCATGGTTCCTCCGCTGGCTCAACAGTGTTCAACCAAAACCCCTCGTGACCTCATGGGGATTTGGTTGGACACTCTAGTCCATGTCCATTCTGCGCCTCCTGGCCGCACCCCTGGCACCCCTCTATGGGGCCGTGGTGCGCGCCCGGAACTGGAGCTTTGATGCCCACCCCGGGCGGGCCGCCCGGGCGGCGGTGCCCGTGGTCTCCCTGGGCAACCTCAGCGCCGGTGGCACGGGCAAGACGCCCCTCACCCTCTTCCTGGCCCGGGGGCTCGAGGCCGCCGGGTGGTCCAATGCCGTGCTGTCTCGGGGCTACGGCGGCCGGCGGCCGGTGGACCCCATGAGCGTGGAGCCGGACTCGGATCCCAGCCTGACGGGGGACGAACCCCTCCTGCTGGCCCGCGCCCTGGGCCCTGAGCGGGTCGTGGTGGGACGGAACCGCCATGCGGCCGCCCTGAGGGCCCTGGCCCAGCGACCGGGCCTGCGCAGCCTGTTGCTGGACGACGGCTTCCAGCACCGGGCCCTGCATCGGGACCTGGACCTGCTGCTCCTGGACGGGGTCCGCCTCTGGGGCGACGGCCACATGCTGCCCCTGGGGGACCTGCGGGAACCCCAGACGAGCGCCCACCGGGCCCACGCCCTGGTGGTCACCCGAGCCAGCCGGGTGGAGGACCGCGGCGCCATCCTGGCCTGGTGGGAACACTTCGGCTCCGGCGGCCCGGTGTTCTGGATCGACTTCGCCCTGGGCGGCCTTCGACGCTGGCCCTCCGGGGAGGAAGCCCCCCTGCCCCTGCCCGGGGCTGGCCCAGCCTTCGCCTGGTGCGGCCTGGGCCACCCGGAAGCTTTTTATGCGGACCTCCTCCTGGCCGGTCAGGCCTGGGTGGGCAACCATAGCCTCCCGGATCACCGGGCTCCTTCCCCCGTGGACCTCCGCCGCTTCCAGTATCGTGCCCAGGCCGAGGGCGCCGAATGGCTAGTCTGCACGGCGAAGGACTCCGTAAAACTCGGCCCCGAGCATGCGGCAGTGCTGGACCTGCCCCTCTGGGTGGCCGAGCAAAAGACCCTGGGTGGGGAGGAGCTGCTGGCCTGGGTGATCGCTCGCCTGGAGCAGACCACCCGCCCGTAGTGAATTGCCAGCCTTCCCGGCAACCCCAGGGGAGGCTATGCTTGCGACCAACTATCCCCTTCCACCTTTCGCCTCCAAGGAGGAACCATGATCAGACAAACTGCAGTCGCCATGATGCTGCTCGCGACCACCGGCCTGTACTCGGCCGATACCGTCAAGATCGCCCTAACGGGCCCCTTCAGTGGCGGCTCCGCCCCCATGGGCGTGTCCGCCCGGGACGGCTCCAAGCTCGCCATCGCCGAGATCAATGCGGCGGGCGGCATCCAGGTGGGCGCCAAGAAGATGAAGATCGAGATCATCGAGCGCGATGACGAGGCCAAGAACGAGCGCGGCGCTCTCATCGCCCAGGAGCTGGCCGCCATGAGCGACCTCTCCGGCGTCATCGGCACCGTGAACACCGGCGTCTGCATGGCTGGTGACAAGCACCTGATGGAAAAGGGCGTCACCAAGATCATCTGCCCCGCAGCGGGCTCCGCCTCCATGACCCAGTGGAGCAAGGCCGGCGTCAAGGACCTCTCCATCTTCCGCTTCGCCGCCCATGACGGCATCCAGGCCGCCATGGTGGTCGAGGAAGCCATCAACCGCAAGTTCACCAAGGTGGCCGTGGTCTTCGACTCCACCAACTACGGCGTCTCCGGCCGCGACGACATGCTGGATCAGATCAAGAAGCAGGGCAACAAGCTCGAGGTGGTGGCCCAGGAGAAGTTCAACATCGGCGACAAGGACATGACCGCCCAGCTGCTGCGGGCCAAGTCCGCCGGGGCCGAAGCCATCCTGATCTGGGGCATCGGCCCTGAGCTGGCCGCCGTCTCCAACGGCATGGCCAAGATCGGCATCAAGGCCCCCCTCATCGGCGGCTGGACCCTGTCCATGTCCAACTTCATCGACAATGCCGGCAAGAACGGCAATGGCACCCTCATGCCCCAGACCTTCATTGAAGAGCCCATTACCCCCAAGGCCAAGGCCTTCATCGACGGCTACCACAAGACCTACAAGGTGGACCGCATCCCCTCCCCCGTGGCCGCCGCCCAGGGCTACGACAGCGTCTACCTCATGGCCGCCGCCATCAAGCAGGCCGGCTCCACGGACACCAAGAAGATCAAGGAAGCCCTGGAAGATCTGAAGGAGCCCGTGAAGGGCGTCATCGCCACCTGGAACCACCCCTTCACCAAGTGGGATCCCGCGGATGTGACGACCCATGAGGCCTTCCGCCGCGAGCAGACGGTCATGGGCATGGTCAAGGACGGCAAGGTGGTCTTCGGCAACGACGCCGACCGCGCCCGCCTCATCAAGTCGGCCACCACGGCGACGCCTGCCAAGACCGCAGCTCCCAAGGCCAAGAAGAAGTAGCTTTCGACTCCGCCAACACGGGGGGCTTCGGCCCCCCGCGTTTTCCCTCGCTTCCAGAGGCAGGCTCCGCATGAACGCAGCGATCATTGGACAGATGGCCATCAGCGGCGCACTGATGGGGCTGGTCTACGCCCTCATTGCCTATGGCTTCCAGCTCACCTACGCCACCAGCAAGAGCATCAACTTCGGCCAAGGCGAGCTGGTCATGCTGTCGGCCTTCTTCAGCCTGACCCTCACCAACCTGGGCCTCTCCCAGCACTGGGGCCTGGGCCTTTCCTATGGGCTGATGGTCCCCGGCGGGCTGATCTTTGGGGCCATCATGGGCCTCGTGGTCGAGCGGGCCGGCGTGCGTCTGGCCTTGGAGCAGAAGAGCGAAGGCTGGATTCTGCTCAGCATCATCCTCGGCCTGTTCTTCTTCTCGGCGGCCGAAAACATCTGGGGCCGGGATGACCGCCCCTTCCCCACTCCGATTCCGGAAGAGCCCTTCCATGTGCTGGGTCTTGCCATTGGTCCCCGAGAAGTGGCCGTAGCCGTTGGCGTCCTCGGCATCATGGGTCTCATCGAGCTGCTCAAGCGCAAGACCCTGCTGGGCAAGGCCTTCGAGGCCGTGTCCGCCGACCGCGATGCGGCCGAGCTCATGGGCATCAGTGCCACCCGCACCGTCATGCTGTCCTACGGCCTGTCCGGCTCGGTGGCAGCGCTGGCCGGCATCCTGGTTTCCCCCATCACCACCGTGGGCCCCACCATGGCCTCGGCCATCATCCTCAAGGCGTTCTCTGTGGCCGTGGTGGCGGGCCTGGACTCAGGCTTCGGCGTGGTCCTCGTGGGCATGTTCCTGGGGGCCCTGGAGAGCCTGGCCAGCTTCTACCTGGGCAGCGGCTGGCGCGAGGCCCCTGGCCTGGTCCTGCTGATCCTGGCCCTGGCCCTGCGGCCCACGGGCGTGTTCGGCAAAGCCACGATCAGGAAGGTGTGACATGAAGCGCATCCTCCTCCTTCGCGGCGCCGAGCTTGTGGTCTTTGGCCTCCTGGCCATGATTCCCCTGCTGGTGGTGAACCCCTACGCCCTGGGCCTGCTCACGCTGCTGGCCATCTACGGCATCCTCCTCATCGGACTGGATGTCACCGTGGGCTACCTGGGCCAGGTGAACCTCGCCCATGTGGCCTTCCTCGGCCTGGGCGCCTACACCGCCGGCCTCGTGGTCACCAAGCTGGGCCTGGGCATGGCCCCCGCCCTCCTCGCAGCACTGGCCGTCGGCTTGGTGCTGGGTGGCCTGCTGGCCCTCCCGGCCCTCCGCCTCGAAGGGCCCCAGTTCGCCCTGGCCACCCTCAGCTTCTCCGCCCTCAGCACCACGGCGCTGAACGAGCTGGAAGGACTCACCGGCGGAGCCCAGGGCCTCAGCTTGAACCGTCCCCCGATCTTCGGCCATGCCCTGACGCCCCCCCTCTTCTACTGGCTCTGCATGGCCCTCCTGGCCGTGGTGTGGATGCTCATGCGGAACCTGCTGGCCTCCCAGTGGGGACGAGCCTTCGAGGCCCTCCGGGACAGCCCCATCGCCACGGACGCCATGGGCGTCGGGACCTACCGGCACAAGGTAGCGGCCTTCGCTC